>Ga0181338_1000027_pt1 | contig 47433 bp, 78 predicted proteins | sample Sp13VDMM110SD_FD_122168 | JGI IMG/M metagenome (GOLD analysis project Ga0181338, IMG submission 122168) | Freshwater viral communities from Lake Michigan, USA - Sp13.VD.MM110.S.D | ecosystem: Environmental > Aquatic > Freshwater > Lake | place: USA: Michigan | collected 2013-04-23
AACGCAGCAGCCCTCGCAGCAGCCCTCGCAGCACCCCCCGCAGCATCCCCCGCAGCAGCCCCCGCAGCAGCCCCCGCAGCAGCCCTCGCAGCACCCCCCGCAGCAGCCGCTTCTTGCGATGCAATGCGAACTTTCACGCCAGCAGCAGCGGCGCCAGCCATGTCGGCAATGGCTTCGAGTTCGCGCAGCGCCTTGGCCTGAGTATGCAGCGCTGGCACCATGTCCAGCCACTTCGGCGTGTAGACGCGGATCAGCCAGTCAAGCGCCATGTAGCTTCGGCGCTCTTCGACTTCCTTGGTGCTGCGCGTTCCGACGATCAACGGAATCAACGGCTTGAGCAGGCGGTCACGTTCGGAATCACTGGGCAGCGAGTCATTCCATGAAACCATGAAGGCGGTGATGACGGGGCATGCACACTGCGGGGCATCGCTCCATGGTTCGCCGGCCACGTAGGCGACTGCTTCCATGACGCACATTTCGCCTTCGCTTGGTCTGTGATTACCGCTCTTGAGCGTTGCCACTTCAGCGAGACGGTCGGGGTTGATTGCTACTTCCATGCTCTTCTCCAGTTATCCGTTATTGAGGAAACTTGTCTGTTAATGCCCCATTGGGGGGGGGGACGAGGTTTAGGCGATGCCTTTATCTGCAAGCGCTTTGGGCACTTCGTCTTTTTTGATGGTCTTTTTGAAGCCCGCATTTGCGGCGGTGTGGAACACCACGATCCCCTCGGGGTCGTAAAAGCCAGGAGCGGCGACACTACCGTTTGCTGCAAGGTTATCAATGCAGTCCTGTGCCATTGCGGTGGCGAACATGCCGTCATACAGAACAGGCACTACGTGGCAGCAAGGAGGACGGCAAGATTCATCACCCCAGCGCTGAACATTGAACAGGCTGAAGCGTTTTTCTTGCAAGCCGTAGCGCCGTTGTATGCCTGCGCCCCACCACTCGCCGAAGTGACGACCTTCGCCAAGTTCTGAGAGTTGCTCAGCATGCTCTTTAACCCAGCGGGCGAAGCCGTATTTATCGTCTTCAGGGGTAATCCACTTGGTGCGCGAACCCGCATATAGCAGGAGGTCGCCATGCGCGGCAATGATTGGCGTGTCAGTTGGTATGGCTTCGTGGCCTGGCAGGCGACGGATGAAAATCTGAGCGTTCGTTCCGTCCAGTTTTTCAGTGATGATTACGCGACGGGTCAGCCGCGCCATCTTCGGAAATTCTTCAAACTCCATGCCGATCTCCAGTAGTTAATAAATCCAAACAAAGTGATTCGGAGGAGTGGCTGGGCTGCGTTCACCGCTACCTACCTTATTTCCCTATCGCTTTCGCGAGTCGTCGGTTTTCATTTAAGGGGGTCGTACCTCTACGCCCAGATCCCGCCATGCAACCACTCCACCGAATCACTCTCCACCTCAAGAGCGATGAATAGGACGGGCTGGGATTGATTCCAGCTTCACAATCGCGCTGCGTTGCACCCGCTTGACTGGACCCCGGCAAGGGCACACGACCTTCCGTGCTGCCATCCTATTCATCACTCTCCACCTCACCCCATGAGCTGCGATACCTGGTATCTAGAACCGCCCTTGTCATCTACGCAGGCTGTCGGCGAAGGATCGATGCGCCGGGTTCGTTTGCTTTTGAAGCGAGTGAGTGGACTTTGCCATAGTCGTGTCACACCGTCAAGCGTTATTTATCGTAGAAAACCCTAATAGGGTTTCGGGCTGTTGCATGAATTCCCTGGCTGTGCCACACTATACGACATGAAGACACCAAACACCAAATCAAAATCCGAGGGCGTGCGTTTGTCGCATGAACACTGGCCGAAGTTGCGTGAGCTGATTCAAGCTAAGGGGCGCGCATGGCTTGAAAAGCTGATTGACCGAGAACACAAAAAGATTCTCGAAAAATGAGAACGAAAAAAGTTAACCGCTACTGGTGCGACTTCTGCAACAAGGCGGGGCTCCAATCTCGCGCTATGGCTGTGCATGAAAAGCATTGCACATTGAACCCAGCGAGAGCATGTCGCGTGTGCCATCTGCTGGAAGGCTCAGACGGAGACCATGAGGACAAAAAGCCGCTGGCTGAGTTGATCGCCATGTTGCCGGATTCAACGGCATATAACTCATTAAAACCTGAGGACTACGCCCACTCATGGGAGACCCATCGAGAATTGTCTGATTCGCTTACGGCCGTATTCCCAGCATTTCGCAAGGCCGCTGGTGACTGCCCAGCATGCATGATGGCCGCGCTACGTCTAGCAAAGATTCCCGTGCCAATGGCCGAATGCTTTGACTATAAAAAAGAGATGGCGAGGGTTTTTGAACACTCGAATTCCGCAAGGAATGAAGATCAATATTATTGATTGGACAACCAAATGAGACTAGTAGTAATTGAGGCAAGCACATTCCGCTATGCAGTCTATGAAGACCGGGAGCGGAAGGCTGTTTATCAAGCGCCGTATGTTCTCGATGCGGTAGACGTGGAAGACCTACGGGCTAATCCGCCTTATTTGTTGCGGACAATTCTCACGCCGAATATTCCCGATGAAACCGGGCCACCTGTTTAAACCAATGGAGATTCAATGACAAATCCCTTCCTCTGGCGCGACGCACCAAGCGAGACAGGCGCATCTCTGGGGCGAACCCAGCGCGCACCGAAAAAGCCAGCGACCCCAATCACGTATTCAAAGAAGCCCGCGCACCACTTGCGCCCAGTTGACCAAACCCAATCCATCAACACCGAGAGGCCCAAGGCCAAGCCGGTCTATTCCGCTGAATAACAGATTAATCCATCAAGGAGTTGACTATGAGTGACCAGATAAAGCCGTGTCCATTTTGCGGAAATGTCGGGCTTGACTTTACGGAGGGATCTACGTTTCGCTGGATGCTTGCAAGTTGTAGTGAATGCGGCGCTACCTGTGGCGAAGAGCGCGTTCAGACATCTGGTAATGGCTACCGAGAGGATTGGTGGCAAGAAGCAAAAATACGCGCAACAAAAACATGGAACACCCGCGCCACCCAACCACAAGCACCGCAAGGGGGCTGGCAACCGATTGAGACGGCGCCGAAGGATGGCAGTGTTATCCAAATCTGCAGCGGAGGCGACTCGGTCCGGGCTGCTTATTGGTACGCAGCCAAAGGCGTCGAAGCGGGCGAGGGAAACGAGAAGTACCCATGGGTCTTTCTGGACCCCCAAAACGCCTATAGAGGGAACGCACTGGCGCCTCACGCCCTCACCGCATGGAGGCCACTCGACGCCGCCCCCACTGAAACACCAGAGGCCGGGAAATGAAGCTGCTGCTGCGTTTTTGCGAATCTATGAAGGTCACGCTCTATCAGTGGCGTTATGCCTTTTACGGCGTTGGCGTCCTGTGGGTCTTTCTTTCGGCCTTGGCTCTGATGTACGGGCCGTGGTGGCTATTCCCGCCATATCTGTCCATGGGTGCCGCTTACTTTTGGTTCTACGAGAAATGCAAGACCTGGAAGGCCAAACCATGAACGCCTGCGACCAACCCAAAACCGGATGGCCTGCCGGGATGCTTCAAGACGACAGCCCGGAACTCAGCCGCTGGCTTGCATCAAAGCCTGACGCATTGGTACACGTTCGGGCTGCTGGGTTCGTCCATACGCGGGCTAGGGTTACAGACTGCGACACTCCCAAAACGGCCGCAAAAGCCGCCACAACCCGCAAAGCCGACTCAGAGCGCATCGCCATTGCCGCCGCAGTTAAAGCTGCACCTGGTGGGCTTACGGCGCGTGAGGTGGCGGATTTGACGGGGCTGGATTATTACATTGTCCAGAGAAGAATCTCGGAAACAGGACTGACCAAAACCGCAGAGATTCGCGACGGTTGCCGCGTATGGTCGGCAAATAGCGCTTGACAGGCAGGAAAATATGCTGTTAAATACTCGCATCTACGGATTGGTAACCCGTAGTAGTTCTGACAAACGAATGCCGCTAAAGCCTCTTAGGTGTGCGGGTTTGTATAAAACTGAAGGTGCCCGTGTCAGCGGCCCGGAAGTGGTCACCAAGCCCAGCCCGTACACCTCAGGGGCTTTTTGCTTGGCGATCACACAAACCCCTCAGAGCGGGTTAGCAAATGGGCCTAAATGGGCCGCACTCAAGAAACATCGACTGCCACGTAAGGGCAAACTTGAAAGACTGGGCGCATTGCAGGGGGCCTGTGTTGTAGGCAGAACAGCCGAATTCACGAACGAACCGTCAAAGGCTGAAGTAGGGTGGCAGGGACGTGCCAGTGGTTTAAGCCAACCACTTTCTAAATCGTCAGGTTTCGATAAAGTCTTTCAGGTATCAGGTTCATTGTTCAACAGGAAAGCCGGGGAGGGTTCAGCCAACCCCTGCATTAGGCGACCTATGACTAAAAATAAAGAGGGTAAAAATGAATGATTACGAGGGGTTTGTAAGGTCAAAACGCAGGGCAGAAGTCGCAACGGGTCACGTTCCTGGCGAACTTAACGAGCATCTTTTTGACTTCCAGCACGCGATTGTCTCGTGGGCCGTTCGCAGGGGGCGTGCCGCCATCTTTGCCGATACTGGCCTCGGGAAAACGCTCATGCAACTTGCGTGGGCTGAAGAAGTGGCTGAAAAAACAGGCGGGATCGTCCTGATTCTCGCGCCGCTTGCCGTGTCCGAGCAGACCATCGAACAAGGAAAGACGTTCGGCATTGAAGTGGCCCGAGTGCCACATGGCGAGGCCCCTACATCATCCGGCGTCTGGATAACCAATTACGAGCGCATGGATTCCGTGGACTTTTCCGAATTGAGCGGAATTGTGCTGGACGAGTCCAGTATCCTTAAAAGCCATACAGGGAAAACCCGTACTGCCATTATTGAGGCCAGCCAAAAAGTCCCGTATCGACTGAGCTGCACAGCCACACCATCACCTAACGACTTTGACGAATTGGGAAACCAGTGCGAGTTTTTGGGCGTGATGACGCGCACGGAAATGCTGGCTACCTATTTTGTTAACGACACTGGAGACACGGGGACATGGCGGCTTAAAGGCTGGGGCGCATCGAAGTTTTGGGAGTGGATGGGAACATGGGCGGTTGTTTTGCGCAACCCTTCTGATCTCGGATTTGATGGCTCTAAATACGTATTGCCAGAACCTCAATATTTTGAGCATGTCGTCCAAACGGAACTAATCGGAGACGAGTTGTTCGCCCGCCCCGCCTTGTCCATGCTTGAGCGCAGAAAAGCGCAGCGTGACAGCATAGAAGCACGCTGCAAGGCATTGGCCGATGTGGTGAATGCCGATACATCGGAGCCATGGCTTATTTGGACTCACTTGAACGATGAGGCTGAAATGTTGGCAAGCCTGATTCCTGGTGCGGTCAATGTTCAGGGGTCAGATTCTCCAGAATCCAAGACCAGAAACATGATGGCATTCACGCATGGAGAGTTGCGAGTTCTTATCAGCAAGCCAAAAATATGCGGTTATGGCATGAACTGGCAACACTGCGCACGCATGGCTTTTGTGGGGCTTGACGACTCATTCGAGAAGTTCTATCAGGCCGTCCGCAGATGCTTTCGATTCGGGCAAAAGCGTAATGTGCATGTTCACGTTTTCACTGCTGAGAACGAAGGTCAGATTCTTGCCAACATTAAACGCAAGGAAGTAAATCACCACGACATGAGCGCGAACATGATTGAACACATGAAAGATATTATGAACAAAGAACTTGCCGGACAAGAGAACGTAGTCGACGAATACCGCGAAGCGACCCATGCAGGAGATGGCTTTACCGTTCACCTTGGAGACTGCGTAAAGCACACCCGAAAGATGGCCGATAACTCGATTGATTACAGCGTGTTTTCGCCCCCATTCGCGGATCTGTTTGTTTACTCCAACAGCGACCACGATATGGGGAATTGCAAAGACGATGCCGAATTCGTTGCGCAGCTGCGATTCCTGATCGCCGAGCTTTTCAGGGTCATCAAGCCGGGTCATAACGTCTCGTTTCACTGCATGAATTTGCCGACCACAAAGATGCGGCAGGGCTTTATCGGCCTGCGTGACTTCAGGGGCGACCTCATACGCGCATTTCAGGACGCAGGGTTTATCTATCATTCTGAGGTCTGTATATGGAAAGACCCGGTAGTCGCAATGCAGCGCACAAAGGCATTGGGACTGCTGCATAAGACCATCCGGGAAAATAGCACCATGAGCCGGATGGGGCTTCCTGACTACGTCGTGACGATGCGCAAGCCTGGAGAAATAACCGAGCGCGTCACCCACGGGGGAGATCTGCCAGTGCATTTGTGGCAAAAATATGCAAGCCCGATTTGGGACGATATTAATCAAGGAAGGACGCTTAACAAACTGCCGGCCCGTGATGGCAACGACGAAAAGCATATGTGCCCGCTGCAACTGGACGTAATCGAGCGGTGCATTCACCTTTGGACAAACCCAGGTGATTTGGTGTTTTCGCCGTTTACCGGCATAGGGTCAGAAGGATATTGTGCCGTCAAGATGGGCCGCAAGTTCGTTGGGACTGAATTGAAGCCCGCATATTACGAATTGGCGTGCCAGAACATCGACGATGCGCGGCAATCAGAGACAGAGGGATTGTTTGCCGAGGCCGCATGATGGACTTATTCGGCGACACCATAACCACGCCAGCCGCATCTACAACTCGCATGCCCAGCCTAATCAATGCTGCCTACGGTTTCCCCGAATGGTGGAAGGCCTGGCCCACAAACAGCCGCAAGGTAGCGAAACAGCAGTGTTTAGATAAATGGGCTCGGCTTGAGTGCGCAAGCTCCTACAGCCTGATCCTGGCTCATACTGAGTGGATGAAAACGCAGGATGATTGGTTGCGAGACAACGGAAGATTCGTCTGCGCCCCGTTGGTTTATCTCAATCAGCAGAGATGGGCCGATTGGGAGCCACCAGCTCCAACGAGGCCCAAGCACGATGTTCTGGCCGAGTTGAAGGCCCACGTAGGGGCGAAGCCGTCAGCCGAAACACTGGAACGCATTGCTCGGATCAAGAAAGGGTTGCCATCATGAACCACCTGAAAAACGCTATCGAAATCGTAGCTGATGCACCGATAACGGCTGAAGACTTTGCGGACTGCTATACGCATCTCCCGCGCTCTGAATGCTATTTCCTGCTAACGCTCTTGGCCGGCGCGGGGATCTTGCATTTCAATAACGGTGTTTATGCAATATGACATGCCAATCTTGCGAATCCTTCGCCAGCAACCGCCAGACCGGCAGCTACAACGCTAATTGCATGGACTGCGACGCTCGCCACCTATCACAAAGCCCGGTATATTTCGACGCCGTGAAAGCCGGGGCAATCACTGACGCCTATAAATGGGCGCTGAAAAACATCGTCGGCGATGGGGATTGGAAGACGCTCCACCTTCGCGTCAAACACTATTCTGGGCTTATTCGTGGAGAAGCCGCATGATCCCAAAGAAGACCGTCAAGCCTAAGACCTGCAAAAACAAGGCCTGCGGCACAAAGTTTACGCCTGTTCGGCCTTTGCAGAATGTCTGCTCAGGGCTTTGCGGTCTGACCTTAGCCCGGGGTGCAAGGGAGAAGGCGGAAAAGAAGGCGAAGGTGGTGGATCGGCGGGAGACGAAGGCCAAGCTGGAGAAGCTGAAGACCATCGCCAAACTGATCGCCGCTGCGCAGATCCCTTTTAACCTTTTCATCCGCCTGCGGGATAAAGACAAGGGCTGTTTCGTCTGCCTTAAACCGTTTGAGGATAAACCTGGCCGAGTCCAGCACGCCGGCCATGTTCGCAGCCGTGGCGCGGCTGGACACCTCCGCTTTAATGAGGATAATTGTTTAGGCGAATGCGAGGGTTGTAATGGCCCACGCGGGGCCAAGCCGCACGAAATCAAGGCCGGGGCTATAGCGCGCATTGGGCAAGAGCGATTTGACGCCCTGGAGGCTGACAATGAACCGCATAAATGGCAGCGTGACGAGTTGATCGAGATTAAGACCACTTATGCGGCCAAGGCCCGCGCACTGAAAGCACAACATGGTTAACCAGGGACATAGGTATCGCATGGGCTCTAGCAAAGACGTTCTGGCGCTGGAAAGCGGGTCCGGTGTGGTGAGGGTGGCCGAGATCGACACATCTCAGCCGTGGGGATTGGGACGGCCAGAGCATGTGCCCGCGCAATTTCTCGATCCATTGCCTATGCGGTATTTCCACGGGGCCACCCCATCATGACGTTCATCGAAGCAAAAATGGTGAGGGCTAGAGAACTATCTGGCGGCTACGTCAAACCAGAGCACCGAGCTGAAGCGATTTGGATACTCCGAAGCGATGGGAAGCGCGCCTTCTCTGCGGCCCGGTTCGATATTGATAACGAACAGGTTCGGCTGCTAGAGGTGGAGATGGGGAGGCTATCGTGAAATGTATGTTGATCCGCAGCGACACCGGGCTTCGCGGTTCAACCCCAGCCGATCACGACGCGTGGACTAAATTCAAGCGCAAGCTGGAGACAATGAAACCAGGCACTTGGATGCGCTTGGAGTGGAGTCGTCCACGCAACGGCCCACATCACCGGAAATTCTTTGCCCTGCTATCGCTGGTTGCCGAGAACAGTGAGACCTACAACACCACTGAAAAGGCCCTGGTAGCGGTAAAGCTAGCCGCTGGGTTCTTTGACCCATTCGTAGACCCAAAGACCGGGGAAATAATCCAGATACCGCAGTCAATCAGCTATGACGCGATGGATCAGGATAGCTTCGAGTTGTTCTATAGCGCCGCAATCGATGCTGTGCTGCAACATATTCTGCCAACGATTGATCGAGAAACTGCCGATAGGCTGCTGGACATGGTGATTGAGGGGTGGGGATGACCGTTCGTCGGAAATTCAAAAATAGTTGGAATAGGGCTTGCGTGGTGCCGCGTTACTATTTATGATTGGGCCATCAACCACCCGGGAGTAATCGAAATGCTGCAAACCAAAGAACACTACGAGCTTATGGCGGAATTCGAAAAAGAGTTCAAGGGTAATCGGATGGACAAAGAGGCGAAGCAAGATTGGCCGCGTGGCATCGTGTACGAAGATGGCATGACAAATAATCTTTTCCTTGCATATCGCAAGGGATATGGACTGGGTAAGGCTGTTGAACGGATGGGGGCTTAATGACCCGCACCGACCAACACCGCACCGCCTTCGCGGTCTACCAAGCGTTCCTCGCAGCGCTTTGGGGCCGCGAGTCTTTCACCCCCAATAACGCCGTAACGGCGTGATTCATCAACAGGAGCCAAAAATGAAAACAACTCTTAACCAAATCCGCGCCAAGTCGCCATGTACCGAGGGATGGCAGAAACTGCTTAGCCATCTCGGAAAAACCAAAGCTGATGATGAGCCGCTGAGCATCGTAACGGTGCTGGATAGCAATGGTCTGGATGATGCGCTGTGGTGCCTGCAAGCGGTCAAAGGCCGCGACCGTGAAATCCGATTGTTTGGCGTTTGGTGCGCTCGACAAGTCCAGCACTTGATGACTGATCAACGCAGCCTTGACGCGCTTGATGTGGCCGAGCGCTTCGCGAATGGTGCGGCAACCGAGGAGGAGCTGGCTGCTGCGAGGGCTGCTGCGTGGGATGCTGCGAGGGCTGCTGCGTGGGATGCTGCGAGGGCTGCTGCGAGGGCTGCTGCGTGGGATGCTGCGAGGGCTGCTGCGTGGGATGCTGCGAGGGCTGCTGCGTGGGATGCTGCGAGGGCTGCTGCGTGGGTTGCTGCGAGGGATGCTGCGTGGGTTGCTGCGAGGGATGCTCAGGCAAAACGCCTCCGTGAAATCTGTGCCGAATGTGACGCGGTTGCGGCTGTCGAATGACCGCAAAAACAAACGCCCAAAAGCAGGCCGACTACCGCGCCCGCCTAGCAGCCAAGGGGCTGACAGAGATTCGCGGGCTTCATGCGCCCCCAGTGGAGCATGAGGCGCGGAAGATTGAATTCAAGGCGGCGCTGAAAAAGCCCGTCAAAAAAATCCAGGAGCAGAAACCATGACAGACGAAGAGGATTATTTGCGTCAGACGCTACATCGGTTGCGCGTGGAATATGAAAAGGCTGCGGAACCCTACTGGCAGCAGCTTTACCGATTGAAGGACCTTGAGCCCATGCCATCAATCATGATTAATCTCGCCGATCTGCCGGAAAGTACGCGAAGAATGCTAGAAGGCCAAGTCGGCGAAATCAAGGAGTTGAAGTCATGAAAAACCTAATCGCCCTCTGCCTCATGACCCTGTCAATGGCCTGCCAAGCAGCGCCAACAGATCCTAAAAAGTGGGACTCGACCACTACTGACGCTCAAAAGCTCAAAGACGTTAAGGCCAACTACCGCGCCGTCTGTGAGCGCATGTCGGGCTATGCCGCAACCATCATGGCAATGCGCCAAGATAATTACGCATTTACCGAGGTCATCAAGGTCATGGAAATGCAGACCGGTGGAAACGAGCTGGATCCTATGGTGATGGACGCCTATGAGACGATCTACTTTCGACGCCATGAGCCAATGACGACTGATGCGATTCGTAGCTTTGCCAATAAATGGGGATTGATCTGCGTGAAATACTTTCGCCGGTAGCTACCAAAATCCTGCATTGATGGCTAGAATCCTGAAAACCAGGAGGCCGCATGCATATTCAATGCCAGGAAGCGACGTTAGAAGGCGATGACGAGATAGACGACAGCCCAATTATCCGCCTGATGACCAAAGCCGAGGAGTGCCAGAGGCCGGCGCTCACGTCGCCCTGCTCTGTTTTTGACCTGGCAGGCAAGGAATACGGCCCACGTCGGGTATCTAAGGCCAAGCCCAAGGGAGCCCAGAGCCACACGGGGCGGATCGACATGGAGTATGGGATTACGAGGGTTGCTGGTGCCGCCTACCCATCCCGAGAAGTTCGGGATTTTGACGAATAAAACTGGACTGGTCGGGGAAAGCCCGATAAAATACATGACGTGGCTAGGGCCTGCAGCTCGAAAGGCGATTCATCACCGCTTGCCACACTTTTTCTGATGACACTTTGATTAGGTGAAAACATGAAATTAACTCAATCCCCCGAATCCGCCATTGCCCAGCATACGCCCGGGCCTTGGGCGGTTAGCAAAAACACGCCGCTCATATTTGGACGGACACAGGGTGCGGGGCTTGAGCCTCTTGGCTTTATCTACGGCCCTCCATTTGAAGAGCGCTCTGAAGTCGGCCGACGGGCAAAGGCGGATGTCGCCTTATGCGCCGCTGCCCCTGAGTTGCTGGATGTGGCTCAAAAACTTGTATCGGCGTTCATGTCCCACACTCAATGGAATGGTGATCCTCCTGCGGAAATTATGCAAGCCCGCGCAGTCATCGCCAAAGCCACTCAAGAAGAAGCCAAATGAAGACGGATCAATACACCGCCGAACAAATTCAGCACTACAAGCAGTTTGAAAAGGTTCGCCAAGGTGGCCGATTCAGCATGATTGATCCTGAGGCAATGGCTGCGTCCGAGTTGGACAGGGACGAGTTCATATTTGTAATGAAAAACTATTCAAATTTGCGCGCAGCCGCTGCTATTGGGGAGGCGAAATGAACGAAGTTAAGATTATCGCCGAGCTGATTCAAAAGGCTCTGGATGCTGGGCCTACAGATGGCCCATGGCGTGGACAAGAGCTTGAGGCTCGTGACGGTAGTTTCTTCCCGTCATTCACAGCCCTTCCATCTGGCCGGTTTCACCATGACCCGCAAGTCGATGCTGATTACATCGCGGCTTGTAATCCTGCAAATATTCGCGTTCTTCTTGCTGCCATTGCCGCCCAACCCCCGCAACAAGACAAGCAGGATGCGGCTGGATTGTTGGATGATGCTGTGATCGATATGGTAAAGGCCGCTGGCCTGGATTGGCATGCTGGATTCAACCTTGACGACGAGAACCGTTACGGCACACTAGCCCGCATGGCATTCAATCTCGGTGCAGCCCAAAATCCGCTGGATTCGCCGCGATTCCACTATCTTTGCCAGGATATGAAAAATGGCCCAGAAAAGCGGGAGCGTGATAGGCTCTTGAACCGGATGTGCGTGATGACTTACGCCGCCATTTGCGCTGAAATTGACGCCGCCCGCGCTGCTAGCGTGAAGGGGGAATGATGAAAGCCGGAATCGCAATCGACACATGGAAGCTGCCAATCTTTGAGCGGCATCTGACCCAGGCCGGGTATTCCTTTGAAAATCAAGGCCAACTCATGAAGGAGGTCAAAGTTTTGTCAGTGACCACTGACAACGTAGACGCCCTCCAAGTCGTCATTAAGGCGGCAAACACTGAAGCCGCACAAACCGGGAACGGGACGGACTTTGGCGGAAGCCATTAAAATAGAGCCATGACGCCAGACCAGAAATTCCTCTTTGACCAGCTCACCCAGCTACAGCAGCGAGTGGCTACTAACGTCCTGTCCGGGATGAGCCAGAGGCAGGCTTATGTAGTGGGTGGGGGGTCGGCTGAAGGTGAGGGATCGATGGACGCCACATCATCCGAACTCCTAAGTAACCCTAAGGTGGTAGCGTTCATGGACGCCATGAAGGATGAGGCCGTTTCCGAGGCCGTCATGAGCCGTAAGGAGGCCATGGAGAAGCTCTCGGTGCTTGCCCGTACCGACCTGAAGGACTTGGTTGATTTCGGCTCCTACGAGCTTGGAATCGATGAAGAGTCGGGGAATCCAATCATCCAGGCATCGTGGAAAATCAAGAGTTCGGCAATGCAAGACCCGAAGCAGATGGCCGCGATTTCGGAGCTGACGGCCGGCAAGGATGGCATCAAGATCAAGACTCACAGCCAGATCGATGCCATCAAGCAGCTTGCCAAGATGCAGGGATGGGAGGCCGCGCAGAAACTGGACCTGTCCAATACTGACGGCACCCTAGCAATGCCTACCCGGATTGAGCTAGTAGCCCCGAAAGACAAGTGACCACGAATCAGGTCACGGCTCAGATTGAGCTACCCGCAAAGCTCATAGAGCTATTCTCCTCGCCATCAAGGTACAAGGCGGCTTGGGGTGGACGGGGGTCAGGGAAAACCCGTAGCTTTGCCCTGATGACCGCCATCAAGGCCTACATGCTTGCCGAGGAGGGGAAGGCCGGGGTGATCCTAAGCGCCCGTGAGTACATGAATTCGCTTGAAGAGTCCTCAATGGAGGAAATCAAGCAGGCGATTCGTGCCGTTCCCTGGCTGAATGCCTACTTCGATATCGGCGAAAAGTACATCCGAACGAAGAATCGGAAAATCTCCTATGTGTTCGCTGGGCTACACCACAACCTTGACAGCATCAAGTCAAAGGCGCGGGTGCTGCTGGCATGGATCGACGAAGCGGACTCTGTTAGCGAGATAGCTTGGCAAAAGCTGCTGCCCACGGTGCGGGAGAACGGCTCAGAGGTGTACGTCTGCTGGAACCCGGAGCTTGAAGGCTCGCCAACTGACAAACGGTTTCGCCAAACCCCCCCGCCCGAATGCATGGGCGTAGAGCTAAATTACTCAGATAACCCATGGTTTCCAGAGGTTCTGGACGTAGAGCGCAAGTCAGACTATGACCGGCTTGACCCGCAAACCTATGCCTGGATATGGGAGGGAGCCTATCGCCAGAACTCCGACGCGCAGATTTTTGCCAACAAATACCGTATCGCAGAGTTTGAGCCTAACCCCAAGTGGAACGGCCCATATGATGGCCTAGACTTCGGCTTTGCCCAAGACCCGACAGCCGGCGTGCGTTGCTGGATCGATGAGCCGAGGGCTACGCTGTATATCGAGTATGAGGCCGGGAAGGTGGGGCTGGAGCTTGACGACACAGCCCAATTCATCTCTGAGAGGATACCGGGATATGGCGGTGTGGCCATCCGAGCCGATTCGGCTAGGCCCGAGTCCATCAGCTATCTATCCCGCAATGGCTTGCCTTACATCCAGGCGGTAGACAAGTGGCCGGGATCTGTAGAGGACGGGATTAGCCACATGCGCAGCTACAAGGAAATCGTCATCCATCCCCGCTGCAAGGAAACGCTGAAAGAGTTCCGCATGTACAGCTACAAGGTTGACCGCCTGACCGGTGACATTCTGACCATTGTTGTGGACAAGTGGAATCATTATGTTGACGCCATCCGGTACGCCTTGGGGCCGATGATTCAAGGGCGCGGCCGGCTGAAGATCAGCAAAGAGGCGTTGGCACAAGCCGCAAGAAGGCGTTAGGATAAACTAGCATAATGCGTGCAATTTGGAGCAGTTATGAACAATGAGCCGACAGGCCGAGCCAAGGGCGGTAAAGCCGCATCAGACAAGCTAACCCCGGAGGAGCGCTCAGAGCGGGCGCGCAAGGGGGCTAAGGCTCGATGGGCAAAGAAGTCTGAGCCTCAGACTAAAACCGGCCTATCCCAAGGCATGGCAATGGCTCGCGCCAAGGCGGCAGAAAAGCCAGCGCCGCCCAGATTCTCCCCGCCAGCAATCATGCCCGGAGTAGTGCCCAAGGGTGAAAAGTCCGCTATTGCAATGGACTACGCACCGGGCGTGTACGACTTCGCCAACATGGGCGCATGGGGCGATAGCTACTTCACCCCGTTTCCCGGTTATCCCTATCTGGCCGGCCTTGCCACCCGGGCGGAATACCGCGCCTTCGCTGATTCCCTGTCCTCCGAACTAACGCGAGAGTGGATCAGATTCAAAGGAGCCGCAGCTATTGACGGCGATGGTGAAGACGAGCAGGACAAGATCCGCATTGCCGAGTTGGAAGACGCCATCAAAAAGCACAACCTGAAAGACCTGTTCAAGCTGGCGGCGGCTCAGGATTGCTTCTTTGGCCGTGCTCAGATCAGCGTGAACCTGAAGGGGGCCGATAACAAGCTGCCCATGGTTCTAAGCCCCAAGACCATCAAAATGGGAACGCTGGAGGGCTTTACCTGCATTGAGGCCATGTGGACAACCCCGAGCGCCTACAACGCCAGCGACCCTACTGCGGTGGACTTCTACAAGCCTCGCGAATGGTTTGTGCTGGGTAAGCAGGTGCACGCCTCCCGCATCCAGACGATCATCACCCGGCCACTGCCTGACATGCTCAAGCCGGCCTACAACTTCTCGGGTATCAGCCTGAGCCAGCTTGCCGAGCCCTACGTGAACAACTGGCTGCGCACCCGGCAAAGCATCTCAGACTTGATAAACAACTTCTCGATTACCGCGCTGAAGACCAACATGGCCAACGTGTTGCAGGGGCAGTGCGACGGGGCGGATATGTTCGCCCGCGCCGACCTGTTCACGCTTACCCGCTCGAATAAGGGCGTGATGCTGCTGGACAAGGAAACCGAAGAGCTGGATCAGGTCAATACCCCGCTTTCCGGCTTGCACGAGCTGCAATCCCAGTCTCAAGAGTTCATGTGCACCGTGAGCCACATCCCATCCATCATCCTGACCGGCGTAGAGCCTGGGGGCTTGAACGCATCGAGTGACAGCGCGATCCGGGTGTTCTATGACTGGATTTCCGGCCTCCAGAACGCGCATTACCGGCATCCCCTGGAAATCTGTATCAAGGTCATCATGCTTGACCTTTGGGGCGAGATCGATGAAACGATCACTTTTGAATTCGTCCCACTATGGCAAGCCAGCCCCAAAGAAGAGGCAGAGATTCGCAACGCCAACGCGACGGCGGCGGCTACTTATATCGACCGTGGGGTATTGTCGCCCGAGGAAGTGCGGGAAAACCTTGCAGCCGACCCAATGAGCGGGTATTCTGGCATTGATGTTTCCGCTGTGCCTGAGCCGCCTGAGCCTGACCCTATGCCGGGGTTCGGGGGTGGAGGGTTCGGCGATGATCCAGGGGCAGGAGGCAATCCTCTAGACCCCACCGCTGGTGGCACTGACCCACTGAAAACGCCAGAAGCAGCCCTTCTATAGTCGGTTCCACGTGAAACAGAAAACCAAAACGACCCGCGCCATCCGTCCGAACGCGGGCGTCCAGGCGGCCTATCACAAAGCCCTATCCAAGCTAGTCAAAGAAATGTCGGACAGCGTGGAATACTGGCTCCAAGCCTCATACAAGGCCAACACGCCCGATATGGCCCTAGCCATGGACGCCCTACCCTCCAAGGTGCTAAACAAGCGAATCAAGGAGCTATCAAAGCGCTGGACTACCCGCTTCGATGACATGTCGGACTTCATCGCTACCAAGTTCGTGGAATCGGGCAGAAAGGCGAACGACGCGGCCATGCAGAGCGCGTTTAAGGATGCTGGGTGGACTGTGCAGTTCAAGCCTACTGCCGCGATTCGGGATGCTATGAATGCGACGATTCAGGAGAATGTGAGCCTAATCAAGTCGATTCCTGAGCAGTACCTCAAGAATGTCGAGGGTTCGGTGATGAGGGGCTTCACTGCTGGCCGTGACCTTGGAGCCATTAGCCAAGAGCTTCAATTCCACTACGGGGTGACTAGCAGGCGCGCTGCCTTTATTTCGAGAGACCAGGCTAACAAGTTGTCCGCTACCGTAACGCAAGCCAGGCGCGTGGAGCTTGGGCTATACGAGGCCGAATGGGTTCATAGCGGCGCTGGTCTGCATCCTCGTCCGGAGCATGTAAAGGCTGGCAACGAAAAGCGCCGATATGACATTCGCAAAGGTTGCCTGATCGGCGGAAAATACATTCTTCCCGGCTATGAGCCTAACTGCCGGTGCAGCTCAAAGACCATCCTGCCTTTTTGACCCGACGAAAGGTAAAAATAGTTCTTGCGTTGTGTTGATTGTTTGATATACTTGAATCATCAACAACGAAACGGAGTAAACGAAATGACACTTACCGAAAGAATCAAAGCAGCACGCGTAGTAGTCAATGCACAGATAGAAGGCACGCCAGAATTCAATGCAGCTTGCGCAATCGTTCGTAGTCTGGTGTCCAAACAGACGGCAGCTGCGCCAGCTGAAGAATTTTGCAGCCTGGACAGTGGCATTCATCGCACGCGCATGATGGATGGTCGCTGTGTTTGATGAAGGTGGAACCTGAAACCCTGCGGGGTTATTTCTTGCGGATGCATCGGCATTGTCTGGTGCAAGCCGCTGCATGTCGCGCAAATCCAGCGCGTTGGGATTATTTCATGTGGAGTGCCGCAGAATGCAGGAAGAGCCTAAACCGCACGCCATGAAAGGCGGCAAGCGAGAAGGCGCAGGAAGAAAGCCAAGCGCTGACCCGGCAAATCAGCCCGTGCTGCTGAAGCTCACCAAATCCGAAAAGGCCGCATGGGAGGCATTGGGCGCGACTCGATGGCTTCGGCCCTATCTGCGCAATCAATCCAAGGCTTGACAAAATCACAATCTGCTACCATTGCCGCATTAAATAATGCAAATATGGCAATGAAAAAGGTTGGAATCGCTTTTGATAAAGCCTCTGTTCGTAGTGCGGACATGGGGAGTCATGTCACTGGCATTTATGCAATCACAGCTCCAAGCGGCTCCAAATACATTGGAAGCGCAGTCGATTTTGGGTTGCGGTGGAAGCAACATCTTTACCATCTTAGGGCCGGAAAGCATCACAACGCTCCTCTGCAAAAGGCATATGCAAAATATGGCGAAGCTGCATTGGTGTTTTCAAAGCTGCTGATTTGTAGCAAAGAAAACCTGCTTATGTATGAGCAGATTGTCATTGATGCGACAAGCCCAGAATACAATATTTGCCGAGTTGCAGGAAGCCAACTCGGGGTCAAGAAAAGCGCCGAAACTCGGTTGAAAATGTCGGCATCGCAACTTAGACGGCCACCCAGGACCGCCGAGACAAAGGAAAAGATAAGACTCTCGAATCTTGGCAGGATTCAATCCGCAGAATCAAAAGAAAAAACAACGGCTTCATTGCTGGCTTATTGGTCTTCTCCTAGTGTTCGTGAAGAACACTGTCAAAGACAGCAAAAAGTTGCAGCAAACCCAGAAACTCGCGCAAAAATTTCAGCCGCCCTAAAAGGCAGAACGAAAAGCGAGGAAGTTCGGGCTAGGATGTCTGCCGCGAAAAAGGGGCGTCCATCCGATAGGAAGGGTATTCCTCGCACCGAAGAAGCAAAGGCCAATATCTCGGCAGGACTAAAAGCATTCGCAGAGAGGAAGAGAAATGCGCAAGTACAATAGCTTGGCATTTGATCGATCTAGCGTCCGCACGTTCGATGCCGATGGCCGGATGCACGTCGCCAAAACCCGGATCAGCAAAGCCAACGTCTGCGAGTATCTTGGCCGCGAGATTCCAGACCCAGACAATTCGCTCGGTCTTGACCCAAATAAACGGTACAAGCTATACCGTGATCCTGAAGCCTTAGCTAAGGGTGCGTCTACTTTTAACAACATCCAGTTGTTACATCGTCACATTCAGGTTAGCGCCGACGATCCGCAAAAGGACTCAACAGTCGGGAGTATCGGTAGCGATGTTGCCTTTGAGGCCCCATATTTGACGGCATCCTTGTGCGTTTGGGATTCCGCCGCGATTGCCATGATTGAAGACGAAAAGCTGGATGAATTATCATCCGCTTATCGATATGTCCCGGTAATGGAGCCTGGTGTTTCCCCTGATGGTGAAGCATACGACGGGCGGATGACCGAGATTCAGGGCAACCATCTCGCGCTGTGTGAAGTCGGCAGGGCGGGATCAGATGTAGTAGTAGCCGACTCAAATCCATTTCCAAAGGAATCCATCGTGAAGAAAACCAAGCTGGGCATTGCCCTTATGGCCTCTCTCGCGGCGCTGTCCCCCAAAATCGCGCAGGATTCCAGCCTGCCGGGTTTGCTGGGCGGTGCTGTCAAGAAAACTTTCGACAAAAAAGCCGTGGTGGCAAAGCTGATCGCCATGGATGAGGCGGTTGACCCTGACAAGGCCAGCGAAATCATCGACGCTGTGACCAATGTTGAGGAAAGCCCCGAGCCGCTTGAGGTCAAAAAGACTCCAGCCCTCGAAGCTACGCCCGCCGTCAATCCGGCGCACGCCAAGATCATCGAATTCCTGACCTCCAAAGGCCTGGACGCTCCGTCGATTGAGATTGTCAAGGAAATGCTCACCGCTGCCGCTTCCCCTCTGGCCGCGCAAGACGATGACCTGGTGAAAAAGGAAGACGTTGACGCCAAGGTCGCCACCGCCATGGACTCCATGCGCGTTGAGTTCCGCGCCCTCGAAGCCGCAAAGTCTGCCGTTCGCACCACCGTGGGCGATGTGATTGGCATGGATTCTGCCGAGCAGGTCTACCGTTTCGCCCTGGATCACATCAAGGTCGATCACAAAGACTTCCCCGCCGCTGGCCTGGGCCGACTGTTTGCCGTCGCATCTGACCGCAAGGCAGTCGCCGCCCCAGTGTCGCGCATCGCCAACGATGCAGCACTGGCCAAGCAGATCCCCGGTCTCGACCGTTTCCGTTCTATCTAAGGAGAAGTCATCATGACTCTTGGTTTCCAACAAACTGTGAATCTGCAACAAGCTGCGGCTGTTGCCGGTGACTTCGCCTCGGCCAACCCCCGAGCTTCCGTTGTGTCGCACGAGGCTACTTTGGTGGCTGGCGCTGCTGGCGTGACCGTGGCCCGCTTCGCGTGGGCTACTCTGGCCGGCCTGGTGTCTAACAGCATCGTAGGCGCAACGACCAACAAGCCAACCGGTTTCGTGCATCGCCGCCAAGGTGCCGCGCTCATCACCGCCTATCTGGGCGAAGTGTCGAGCCTGATCCCGACTGGCTTTGAAGTCACGCTGATGGCGACCGGTGATTACTGGATTGCATCCTCGACCACTGCGGTCATCGGTCAAAAGGTGTTCGCCAATACCGGCGACGGCACGATTGCCACCGCTGCGGCTGGTGCGACCATTGCCGGTTTTGTCGGTACTGCCAGCTTTGCTACCAGCGTCATGACCGTGACTGTTGCCACCTCTGGCACCGTCAAGGTCGGCGACCTGGTGACCTCTGCGGGCGTTGCTGCTGGCACCTATGTGACCAGCTTCGGCACCGGCACTGGTGGCGTGGGCACCTACAACCTGTCCACCGCCCCCGGCACCATTGCCGCCCAGGCGGTCACGACCACCAGCTACATCGAGACTGACTTCACCATCTCCGGCTTCCCTGTCGGCGGCACTGGTGCTATCGGTGAGCTGTCCGTCATGTCCCGCGTTCAATAAAAGGAGCACTTAAATCATGAACCCCACTCTCCAAGCGCTCTTTGAACGCGCCGGCATCGCCTTCGATGGCTTCAATGCCCAAATGCTGCCCGAGGGCCGAACCTACCGGGACCTGATCGGTATCGCGCAGGACGGCTCCTTGATGGCCATGGACGCCGCCTTCCCGCTGGTTACCACCGGCAATTCGGGCATCCCTGCGATGCTGTCCACCTACCTTGATCCCAAAATGATTGAGGTTCTGGTGGCACCAATGAAGGCTGCTGATGCGGCTGGTGGCGAAGTGAAGAAAGGCGACTGGACCACGCGAACCGCGATGTTCCCCGTGATCGAATCGACTGGTGAAGTGACCTCCTATGGGGATTACAACAACAGTGGTTCGTCCGGTGCCAACTTCCAGTTCCCACAACGCCAGTCGTATCACTACCAGACGATCACCCAATGGGGCGAGCGCGAGCTGGCCGATGCTGGCTTGGCAAAGGTCGATTGGGCTGCACGCCTGAACATCGCGTCTGCTCTGGCACTGAACAAGTACCAGAATAAGACGTACCTGTTCGGCGTGGCTGGTCTGCAGAACTACGGCATGCTGAACGATCCAAGCCTTTCTGCTGACGTGGTGCCAAACACCAAGGCTGCGACGGGCACGGCTTGGATTCTTCCCTCCGGCCAAATCAACGCGACCAATCTGGAAATCTTGCAGGACGTTCAAAAACTGTTCTTCACGATGCAGGCGCGTTTGAATGGCTTGATCGACGTGGACACCCCAATGACCATGATCATGTCGCCGCAAAGCAGCGTCGGCCTGACCGTGGCAAACGGCACGGTTACCACTGTGACGGCTTGGGATCTGATCCACAAGGCATTCCCGAACCTGGTGCTGAAGACTGTCCCTGAGTACGCTACCGGCGCAGGCCAGAAGCTGCAACTGGTCGTGGACGAAATCGAAGGTCAGCGCACATGGGATTGCGCCTTCACCGAGAAGATGCGCGCTCACCCGATCATCCTGGAGCTGTCGGCGTTCAAACAGAAAAAGTCTGCCGGTACGTGGGGAACAATTTTGTTCCGCCCAATCGGCGTGGGTAGCATGCTCGGAATTTGATAGCTCTCAGTTTTTGATGCAAAATCGGGGCATCCTTGCAATAGCGGGGGTGCCCTTTTTACCAAACAGGAGAGAACATGTCCACAGTGACCATTGGTTGCCGCCTTCCGAGCGGCTTGATTATTGACCTCGGCGACAACAAGACGCCATCCGTCGAGTTGGCCGGCCAGCGTCAAGCCCAGGAACGCAGCAAGATCATCACCTTGAGCAATGAGGACTACGGCACGACCGAAGTTGACGCATCGTTCTGGGAGGCATTCAAGGCCCGCGTCGGCCCAGACTTCGCGCCCATCAAGTCCGGTGCCGTCTTTGAGGCCAAGACCGAGAAAGAGGCCAAGGCCATCGCCAAAGACCTGAAGACCAAGAAGACCGGCCACGAGCCGCTTGAGCAGGAAATCGGCGAAATCAAGAAAGCCTAATCATGGCCGTTGTGGTCTTCGACGCTACTCGTTTCAAAGCCGCTTATCCGGCGTTTGTTGCGGTAGCCGACGCCTTTTTGCAGTCCTGTTTCGTGCAGGCGGGTTTCTACCTGTCGAATCGGGATTGCAGTCCAGTGCAGAACCTTGCAGACCGCGAGCAACTGCTTTGGATGCTCACGGCGCACATCGCCTATTTGCAGGGGGCTTTGAACCCTGCTGGCGTGCCTGGTGGGCCGCAGCCTGTCGGGATGCTCTCCGGGGCTACCGAGGGTAGCGTGTCGGTGTCGTATAACTTTGGCCCGGTGACGAACCGGGAGGCTTGGTATATGACTTCACAATGGGGTGCGATGTTCTGGGCGGCGACCTCCTACCTGCGCTCTTTCCGATATCGCCCAAGGCCAACCCTGATCACCTGATATGTCAATCACAGGCGGCGACAAACTAGCAAAGGTACTCGCTGAAATCGGCGGGAGTGCTAACGGCCATGTCAATGCTGGGTTTCTGTCTGGGGCCACATACCCCGATGGCCAGTCTGTTGCCGCCGTCGCGTTCTGGAATGAATTTGGCCATGGTGGGACGTTCCCAGCGCCTCCAAGGCCCTTCATGCGCCCTGCTGTTGCAGATGACGCCAAGGCATGGGCTAAGACGCTTGCAGGCGCTTTAAAGCACACCGACTACGACGGCCCTGCTGCATTGGCGATTGCTGGCGATGCCATGATTTCATCTATCCAAGAGCACATCAAGACGGTAGATGGGCCGGCCCTTTCTCAAACCACCCTGCGCCTGCGCCAAATGTTCGGGAATCATCCGGAGGATATCCGGGCAAGCGACGTGCTCCAGGCCCAGCGTGACGTTGCCGAAGGTAAGCCAGTTTCCTCCAACACCAAACAGCTTAATTGGACGGGCCACATGTCTAGCAGCGTAGACATGGAGGTTAAGCCATGATCAACCTGCGCGGCATCGCCAATGCGGCTATCCAGTCGATAAACCCGAATATCCCGGTATCGATCAGCGTGCCGAACGGTTACACGATTGACCCGGATACCTTGATTCAGATCCCGGCCTATACGACGCTGGCGGCTTTTGGCAATGTACAGGCTCTTTCCAGTGATGACCTGAAACAGATCGACGGCTTGAACCAAGAGGGTATTCTCCGGGCTGTTTACCTCTATGGCAACTTCAATGGTGTGTTGCGTCCTGACAATCAGCCAACCACGGTACTGACCTTCTCTACCAATGAATCCGGCGTGACCAAGGATAGGTCGTGGAACGTCTTCAGGGTGTTTGAAGCCTGGCAGACGTGGTGTAAGGTGGGCGTGGTGCTGCAAACCGCTGACGAGGCCCTGCCATGACCACGGTAGCCCAGACAATCGCCTCAATTGGCACGTTTCTGCAGCCTTTGATGCCTGCTGGGACGAAAATCGTGCGGGGACAGTCGAATAATGTCCCCTCACCCTTGCCTCCGTCCATCGTTTTGACGCCTGTCGGGGACTACCAATACACGACCACTAGGTCTAAATTCATCCCTGACGCCATCCCGGCTAATGGGAAAATGTCGCATCTGATGCCTAAAAGACTGGCAATTCAGATGGATTTTTACGGTTATGTTGGTGGGGACATGTCGAATATCGCCATTACCGTCCTGCGCAGCATTGCCACTACCGGAGCCTTCCCTGCTGGGGTAACCCCCCTCTATTGCTCCGACGCCATCCAGGCCCCGCTGACCACCGGGGAGAAGCAATACGAGGAGCGTTGGAGTGCAACTTTGTCGCTGCAATACAATAGCCCTGTATTGATAAATCAAGATTCGTTTAACGTCGTCGGAGATGTGACGGTAGACCCGGTTAACGTGACCATCCCTGTGGAGTAAACCCATGACCCAAGCAATCCCAGTATCACAAATCGTCACAGTCAATCCGGCTGTTGTCAGTGCGGGCGGTAACCCGCTTTCGCTCAATTCCGTCTTTCTGATTCAGAGCACGCTGGTGCCGACTTCATCGCTGATGGAATTTCCAAGCCGCGATGATGTGGCGGACTACTTCGGCTCTGATGCACTGGAAACCCAATTGGCCGGAAACTACTTCAACGGCTACGACAATAGCACCAAGAAGCCCGGAACGCTGTTCTTTGCTGGGTACGCTGATGTGGTGCGTGCCGCCTTCATTCGCGGCCAATCTCTCGCAGGCATGACGCTGACCCAGCTCCAAGCAATCACCGGTACGCTGTCTTTCACCATTGACGGCTCGCTTGAGACTGGTACGGTCAATCTTGCCGCCGCATCCAGCTTCACGAATGCTGCCACGCTCATCACCACAGCTCTGGCAATGACGCCAGCCGCCGTGACGTGGGATGCCACACAATCGCGTTTCGTCTGCACTTCTGGCACGACTGGCGCAACGTCCACAATGACGTTCGGCTCTGGAACTGCCGCTGCTGCGCTGGGCTTCACTGCTGGCGTGCTATCCCAAGGTGCCGCAGTCGATACCCCCGCCTCTGCCATGGATCGCATCAAGCAGCAAGGCCAGAACTGGGCTGCGTTCATGACGCTGTGGGAGCCCGATATTGATGAAAAGGGCGACTTCGCCGAGTGGACGAACGACCAGAACAACCGCTACGCCTACATTGCGTGGGACTCTGACGAGGACTACACGGTGGCGAATAACGCCGCCGTATTCGGCTCGATTGTCGATGTTCTGAACTATGAAGGAACGGCGGTCGTTTGGAACACCGTCGAGGTCGCCGCCTTCGTCTGCGGATTTATCGGATCTGTTGACTTCCAGGCCTTCAATGGTCGCGCCACCCCTGCATTCAAGGCGCAGTCTGGCCTTGCTACCACGGTTGACACCCTCCCGGATGCCACCGCCGTGCTGAGCAACAACGCCAGCTACTACGGTCTGTATCAGGCCCCGGGCCAGGGCAACATCTACAGCATCCTCTACGACGGGCGCATGAATGGCTCGAAGTTCCGATGGCTCGACACCTACATCAATCAGATTTATCTGAATGCCCAACTGCAACTGTCCATTTTCGTGGGCTTGCAGCAAGTCAACTCCGCGCCCTACAACAGCCAGGGCGATGCGCTGATTCGTGCATGGTGTACTGACCCGATCAATGAAGCTCTGAACAACGGCTCGATTCGTATTGGCGTGCCACTGAGCGCAAGCCAGAAAGCCACGATCATCTCGCAGGCTGGGCTGGATATTTCCACTCAGTTGCTGGGCCAGGGCTACTACCTGCAAATCCTGCCAGCTACCGCCCAAGTTCGTCAAGCCCGCCAGTCGCCACCAATCAAATTGTGGTACATGGATGGGGGAGCCGTGCAACAGATCACCCTCGCATCCATCGCCGTTCTGTAAGGAGCACATAAATGGCCGAACGTACCATCACCGCCGCCGATGCCACATTTGTCATCAGCTCCGCAGATTTCGCACTGGCTGCGACCATCCTTGAGGGCTATGCGGCTGACGCTGCGTTTGCCACTGACAACGCTGATACGGCCGAAACGTCGCTTGGCGTTGACGGTAAGTTGTCCGCTGGCTGGGTGCCGCGCAGTTATAACCAGACCATCACGCTTCAGCCTGACAGCATCAGCCGAAGCGTATTTGACTTGCTGGTATCTGCCCAAGATGCCGCACGCACGGTATTTCGTCTCAATGGCGTGATCAACCTGCCTGGCAATCAATTCAGCTACAGCCTGAGCCGTGGCGTGCTGAAGAATTACACGTCCATGCCGAACGCGCAACGTGTTTTGCAGCCCATGACGTTTGTGATTGAGTGGGAAAAGGTTCTGCCTGTTCCAATCGGCTAAAGGAAATTAAATGGCACGACGCACAACTATCGTCAAGATCGAGGACGAAAAGAGCCGCGACAACGGGCGGGCATATCTCGTTACCGAAATGGACTCCGAGGCCGCTGAATGGTGGGCTATTAAGGTCTTGCTTGCTATCGGGGTGACCGATACCGACATTGACTTTAATGCTCCTCTGGCCCAGATGGCTCGACAAGGTTTCGCCGGGATCTTCAAGATGGCACCCGAAAATGCAAAGCCAATCCTTGACGAAATGATGACCTGCGTGCGGGTAAAGCTCCCCTCCAGTTCCGAATCTCGCAGCATGTTGGCCGGAGACATTGAAGAAGTCAAAACCCGAATGCTTTTGAGAAAGGCCGTGCTTGAGCTGCACGTCGATTTTTTCGGAGATGGCGGCGAGTAGATTATGGGCTTAGGCCGCCGAGCAAGCATTCTGGAAAGCTGATTGCGTATACCAATACGCCGGGGATCATCGCAACGCTAGTCTCGGCCCGCTTGGCTACGCTGAATGAGCTGCAGACGGTGCTAGGCCCATATGACGCCTACCGGCTGCTAGAGATACACATGATTGATCAGTACAACACGGGAGTACTCAATGGCAACGGTAATTGACTCCCTGATCGTCACGCTAGGGCTCGACTCGAAAGACTTCAAAAAGGGGTCTAAAGATGCCGAAGCTGACTTTAAACGCACAAAAACTACTGCCGCCAAGACCGGCAAGGATATTGAACAGGCCGGTAAGCAGGGCGCCGAGTTTTTCAACCAGCTCAGCAAATCCGCAATCAAGTTCTTTTCCGTCCTGACGGTTGGCCGGGGTATAGGCGATTTCGTCAGCAACGTCATAAATGGCGGGGCTCAGCTTGATCGCATGTCCACCCGCGTGAATGAGTCTGCTGCTAACCTATCGCGCTGGCAAGGTGCCGTAAAGCAGTCAGGCGGCACCGCAGAGGGCTTCTTGGCCACGGTGCAGGGCATCAGCAACCAAATGACCCAGCTTCAGCTTACGGGCGATGCCCCGATGGTGATGCTGTTGCAAAAACTTGGCGTGAGCGCTGTAGAGGCTGACGGCAAAGCAAAACCAATTCTCAAGCTGATCCGGGATATTGGCGATTCCCTGGATGACAAGCAGTGGGCGAATGCTGACAAGTTCAATCAATTGCTTGCGGCTGGTTTTGATGAGGGGACGATAAACCTGCTCATGCGCGGCCGACAAGAGCGCGAGAAGATGCTGGCCTCACAACGGGAATACAGCGACGCCGACGCCAAGGCTGCACGCGAGGCATCCGAACGGTGGGAGCTTGCCAAGCAGCGCATAGAGAAGCTGACTCAAACGCTGGTATTTAAATTGCTTCCTGCGTTTGAGAAAGTATTAGATGTTATAGGACAGCTTGGGGACGCTACCGTCCCTCTTTTGTCAAAGAGCATTGAAGGCTGGGGGATGATTTTCGACATTACCAAAAATTGGGTTGAGACGCTTTTGAAGGCGGTCAATGTTTTGGAGAAAATCACCGGGATAGATATTGGCGGGAAGATCAAAAAAGGTCTATCCAATGTTCCTTTGTTTAAGGCTGCGTCTTTATTCGGAGATGATAGTGAAGCGCCTGGGGCTAATGCAAAATCCAGCGCACCAGCTAGCCGTATGGCATCTGGGAAACTCAGTGGCGAATCTGCGCCGGTTTCCTATGACATGGCGAACAAATTGGCGGCGGCTGATAAAGCGGCAGGATTACCTCCAGGAACGATGGCATCTATCATGAAGCAGGAAGTCGGGGACGGAAAGGCATATCTGGATGATCCGTCTAAATACCATTATGAAAAAGACGCCGAAGGTAAGCGTAAGTCATCGGCTTTCGGACCGTTCGGAATTCTGGAATCTACCGGGAAGAAACCCGGTTATGGGGTTGACCCACTGAAAGACAAATCACTGGACGAACAAATTCGCTTCGCCTCTCAGTACGCAGCGGCTCGCATTAAAGCATCCGGTAGCGTTGCGGGTGGCCTAGCTGGTTATGGCGAGGGTTCCAAGTATGCCGATCAGGTCACGTCGCGGCTACCCGGTGGCGTCATGTCGGGCCTTCCCGCCGCTGGTGCTGGCAGGCAAAACTCTCAAGGCCAAAGCATCTCAATCGGGGAGGTCAAGGTTTACACTCAAGCAACCGATGCGGACGGAATCGCCCGTGATATGAATTCGGCCATTGTTCGCCAAGCCGATGCTGGTATGAGGTAATCTGATGTTCGGTATTCCACAACTCTTAAATAAATTACCTAGGGCGGTAGGATTTACCCTGCTCGGCAATCTGGCGAGTGGGATAGTCGATTTTCTGTTCCCGGCTCCGACATGGGGCATTTATAAAAAAGGCACGACGACGCCAGCCTTTGACGTAAGCAGCGTGGCCGAACTGTCCATTGGGGGAGAATCAAACGTCAGCGACTATCCGATAGAAGACGGTACTTTCACCACCTATAACAAGGTTTTGATGCCGAACATCTTCCCTATCGTCATGACGCGGGATGGATCACAGGCAGAGCGCACGGCTTTTTTGAATTGGCTGCAAGTCACTGTTGGGAGCTTTGAGCTTTTCGATGTTCTTTGCCCGGAGCGCACTTACAGGAACGTCACACTCAAGTCTTACCGCATCTCGCGCAGCAGCAGTTCAGGCGCGGCAATGATCATCGCCAATTGCATTTTTCAGGAGATTAGGCAGATTCCCGCTGTTTACTCCAGTTCCAGCACGCCTAACCCTGAAAACCAGCCGGCGACACCAACGGCCAGGACTCACCCAGTGCCAGATCAAAACGTCCAGGGTACGCCCTTGCCGCCGCTATAGGGGTTGCCGTGGCAGTTTTTACCATTCCCCTTACGCAAGTCCCTTCACAGTCAGTCAATGTGCTGCTGGAGGGTCAGCCCTGCACAATTGAGCTTCGCTTGATGGGCGGTCGGCAGTATTTCGGCCTTTCTGTGAACGGCACCGTTATTTGCAGAAATGTCCTTTTGGTCAATGCATCTCGCATCGTGCGGGCAAAATACACAGGGTTTATTGGTGACTTTTTCGTCATCGACACCCAGGGCGACGAACCGCCGCAATACACCGGATGGGGGACGCGATGGCTTCTAGCTTTCAGCAGCGACGCATAAGGCTCACGTTCCAGCTTGCAACGGGCACCTTTGCGAAAGCTGGCGACCCTGACACCATCACCCTTGAAGGATTCCGCTCCAAGGTCGAGATTCACTCGCCTGGGGGCTATGAGTACGCACAGTGCAAAGTGCGCGTGTATGGAATCGATAAAGTAGTGATGGACCGAATGACGGTCATTAATTATCAAAATCTTGACTTCATGCGCAATACGCTCCGGGTCGAGGCGACTGATGCAAATGGCTTATTCAGCACGATTTTCCTAGGCGAGATTTTCCAGTCATTCCCTGAATATGGGGCGGCTCCAGATGTACCGTTTACCGCAGAGGCCAGGTCGGGCATTGTCGGCTCTCTTGCGCCGGCTCCAGCCACATCCTACCCAGGCCCGCAAAAAGTCAGTGTGATGATGGCTGAACTGGCGAAGGAATTGAACCTCACGCTTGAAAACAATGGCGTAGAGTCGACTTTGACCGACCAGTATATGGGTGGAACACCGCTGCAAAAGGTGCAGCGCATCGCATCTGCTGCCCGCATCCAGTATTGGTATTTGCCCGATCAAGGGGTATTGGCCATTGCCCCCATGGGCTCGCCTAGGCAATCTACACCAGTGACCTATAACATTGATAGGGGCTTGGTGGGCTGGCCTGTCAAACTCCACGTCGGAATCGCCTTTACGGCCTTGTTTGTTCCACAGGTCTTCATCGGCTGCAAGATTCTCATGCAATCCAGCGTTCCCGCGTGTAATGGGGAGTGGTACATCATCGGGCTATCGCACCGACTGGATGCCATGGCTCCGGGCGGCGCATGGTTCACCGACTTTAAGGCTACCCCTGTGAGCCTTGCCATATCCCCGGGGATCGCGCTGCGGTGATCAAATGACCACGGATACCACCCTTTATTACGGACAGACCGACCCGACCACCAGCGACGGTGAGTGGAATAAGCTGCGCTTTGCTATCAACCAGCAGACTCTTGAGCTGAATACGAGCCTTCCCGTGCGCGTGCTGTCGGTGCAAGCCTCGGGCGTGGCTCCCGTGGGCTTTGTGAGCATTCAGATACTGGTCGATCAGGTCACGGGCAACGATATGACCGTAGCCCATGGTGAGATACCCAATGTTCCCTATATGCGCCTCCAGGGCGGTGCCAATGCGGTGATTATTGACCCACAAGTCGGGGATATCGGGCTTGCCTGCTTCGCCAGTCGGGATATTAGCGCCGTGAAGAACGCCAGGCAAGCCGCGCCACCGGGTAGCCGGCGCGCTCATGACTTCTCGGATGCTATGTATATCGGTGGCTTGCTCAATGCCGCCCCGACTCAGTACATCCATTTCACTGAAGGCGGGATAATCGTTCATAGCCCGTCCGCTGTCACAATTGAGGCTCCTGTCGCCAATATCATCGCCCCGACCATCAATTCAACCGGGAATTTGACGCACACCGGGAATGCCTCATTCATCGGGACAATGGAGAATAATGGGGTGAATATCGGTAGCGACCATGAGCACTTTGGATCGCCAACAGCTCCAGCCGGCCCAGTAAGCAATACCGGAACGCCAATTTAAGGGACTTCAATGTCTAGCCTATACCTTGACCCCGATACTTGGGACTTAGATGTTGATGCATCCCGCAACATCGCATTGGCGACCGACCAATATGCAACGGCTCAGACTGTGGCAAACGCTTGCCGCCTCTGGGCTGGTGAGGCTCCATTCAATGCCGAGCGGGGTATTCCATACGAAACCGAGATACTCGGGAAACAGCCTCCACCAAGCCTTTTATCATCGTGGTATGAAACAGAAGCACATACCGTGCCTGGGGTTGCCTCTGTGGTCGCGGTGCTACAATTTGACCGCGTATCCCGTCAACTTGGCGGGCAAATTCAATGCACCCTCACCGATGGGACCGTAATCAATGTCTAATGTTCCGGCGCTTCAAATCACGGCAGCGGGTGTAATTGCTCCGCAGGCTGTAGATATTCGCGCCGGGGTGCTGGCTGATGAAAACGAGGCATTCGGCGGTGAGTTGGATATTGTCACGCCATCAACTCCTCAAGCCAGACTCGCCGATCAGTTAACGTCCAACATCCTTGATGCCAATGCCGAGGTGGCCGAAGTTCTGGCGATGGTTGACCCGGCAACGTCTGAGGGCCGCTGGCAGGACGCAATCGGTCGTATTTACTTCCAGTCCAGAAACGGCGCAACGGCTAGCGTGGTGGCCGCTGATTGCGTTGGACAGCCTGGCGTGACGTTGCCCGCTGGCGCGCTGGCTGAAGACGACGATAACAATATCTGGCAGTCCACAGGCGCGGCGGTGTTCTCGCCTGGTGGCACAGCAACAGTTCAATTCGCCTGTCTAGTGCTCGGGCCTATTGAGTTGGGAATCGGAGCACTCACCAAGATCGCCCAGACCTCTCCGGGCTGGGATGCGATCACCAATCTTGCGCCGGCCACCGTAGGTAGTGCCACGGAAACCAGAACGGCGTTTGAGATTCGCCGACAGGAAAGCGTTGCCAAGAATGGACGGGGCACCCCCCCAGCCATCCGTTCGGCTGTTTGGGATGTTGCTAACGTGCTGGATGTTTTTGTCTATGACAACTTCACCAATGCGGTAATAAACTACGGTTCTACCAATTACCCGCTTGCGCCACATAGCATCTATGTCGGCGTGGTTGGTGGGATTGATCAGGATATCGCAAACGCCATCTGGACAAAAAAGGACAACGGTTGCGACATGAACGGGAATACCACGGTAGTCGTTCAAGACACCGAGGGTTACGACTATCCTTATCCTGAATACAACATCAAGTTCAATCGTCCAACCGCGCTACCAATCCTGTTCGCAGTTCAGCTAAAAAACAATACGGCATTGCCTTCAAACATCGTTGACTTGACTAAAGCCGCAATCATTGCGACGTTCACGGGGGCCAATGGCGCTCAGCGCGCCCGCATGGGAGGGCTAATTTTTGCCTCAAACTTTTACGCAGCAGTTGCCTCTCTGGGTGCCTTTGTGTCGATTATTTCAATCAAGATTGGGACCGTAACGGCGACCCTTGATCAGGTAGCGGTCGGTATTGACCAAACCCCAACAATTGACCCGGCAGATATTGCCGTGACATTGGTATGAAGCAGTACGCCGCATCACCAATAATCAATAAACTGATCGATGACCGACGCGGGTATTTCATCACCGGTTGGCAAGATCAGTTCTATAGCGTCGTTTGGAATGTAGATACGGCCCAAGGGTTCGGCCTGGACATTTGGGGCCGCATTGTCGTCATAGGTCGGCAGCTTCAAATTCCAAATACTGAGTATTTTGGATTCAGTACTGGAGTGTCACCTGAATCTTGGAATCCGTTTGACCAAGAATCTTTTTGGTCTGGCGGTGGAGATACGCAATCATTCACGCTTGCAGACCCGGCCTATCGGGTTTTGATTCTTGCTAAGGCGCTTTCCAATATTTCAGCAACTGATAGCCAGTCTCTGAATAACGTGCTGCAACAGCTTTTTCCTGGACGCGGGCGCGCATGGGTGAATGATCTGGGCAGCATGGCCATGCGGTTTGTGTTTGAGTTCGACCTAGAGCCGTGGGAAGTGGCGGTGCTTACAAACGGCAATGTCATGCCTAGGCCGGCCGGCGTATTGGCATACATTTTCCAGGCGCCACTAGAAACATTCGGATTTTCAGAAGCTGGCGATGGCCTGCCTTTTGACGATGGTACATTTTTGAGCGAAGGAGCAATTTCCAATGTCACTTAGTATCCCAACACAAATAGCCGTCCCATTTGCCGATACTGGCTTGAAAGTTACGATCCCTGCAACGTCAAATAACGTCACGGGTCGAGCTGGGTACAACCAAGGATTTCCGGCCATCAATATGACGCCAAAGGTGGCGGGAGGCATTCCTCCGTTCGGGACTGACATGAACGGCGTTCTTTACGATGCCTTTGTGGCCATCCAATATTTGGAAGCCGGCAATGGGTATGTGTACAACTCGACGTTTTCAACGGCCATCGGTGGGTACAGGCCTGGCGCCCTAGTTCTTCGAACGGATGGCCTCGGCTATTGGATTAACACTATTAATGCGAATGCCGTAGATCCGGAATCCGCTGGCGCAGCCGCTGCTGGCTGGGTGCCTGGTTATACCAATGGGCAGACTTCCGTCACGATGACGAATGCTAACGTCACACTAACGCCATTGCAATACGGGAAGCCGGTCATCGTCATAACTGGGCTTCTGACTGCAAATTTGAACCTCATTTTCCCGCCGATTTCAGCTCAGTGGTCGGTGTTCAACAACACCACCGGGGCATTCACAATCACATGCAAAACAGCGGCTGGGACTGGATCTGTTGTCACACAGGGCGGCGGTGAGTATTACTCCGGCAATGGAACAAACCTTGTGCCTGCAGTCGTTAGCACTCAAGCCATCGGAGATAACAGCCAGAAACCTGCCAGCACTGCGTATGCGGACCGGGCGGGGGCTGGCGGTGCGTCTGGTAATTGTTACCTGACTAAATCAGGAGCAAATCTTTTGTTGTCTCCAAAGAATGGCAACCGGCTGACGGTCAATGGTGTCAATTGCTCAGTTCCATCTGCTGGCGTCAGTCTTGCTCCCACGGGGTTACTGGCCACAACGCTGTATTATGTCTATGCTGTGGCAACGGCGGGCATCATCACCAGCCTGGAAGCCAGCACCACCGGGCATAGTACGGACGCAACTACCGGCGTTGAAATCAAAACCGGCGATGCTACCCGTACTTTTGTTGGCATGTCTTACGTGCAGGTTGCTGCCACGTGGTCAACCGTTCCAACACTTACCGCGTCATGGTTCAACCGCCGCCGTAAGACAACCACGGCGGCATTCTCCGCAAATCGGGTTTTGAATTTCAGCGGGTCTACTTCTGAAGTGCATTCAGAGATTCGATGCCCTTTCGTTACCTTCGGGGACGAGCCGCCCCAAGTCTCGATAACCGGCGCAGCCGTTGTCAGCACGTCTACCTCCTTCACTGTGGGGTTTGCCAGCCTTGACGGTGTGACAGCCGGCACGTCGTTTTTTGGAACTACGGTCCAAGTCCAGGCGAGCATTGCTGTTAATGAAAATAATTTTGCCGCGACGGAAGGGTTTCACTATTCCACGCTTTTCGCGAATTGTGCGAACGCGGGTAATTGCACCTTCATAGGCGGCGCTAACGGCCAAATATCTCAACAGGTAGTTATAAACGGGTAACACGATGCCAACAATTATTTTGAAACGTTTTCTGGGGGAGCATTCTTTCCCTGTTGCCACCTCTGCCGTGCCGGTGACACCACCCAGCGCCCCAGTGTCAACGTCTTTTTTGATGCCTCCAGGAAACTACCACCTTGGGGCCATTGGCCCGCACGCCTGTTTTGACGAGGGGTACTACCGATGGTGGGTAGGCAGCGTTAGCGCGGTCCGCATCATCTACGCGGGCGACGTTTACAAGCTCATGTCGTCCCTCGCGTGGGCGCGGGTAGATGGCGCTGCTGATGAGTCGGCAACCAACAGCCAGCTCACCTACAAAGCCACGGCGTCCAAGCTATCAATGCTTTGCGGAAGGACGGCGACCTGGGTGAAGTCAATTCTTGACGGGCTGGGCATCCAAAACCGCATTGTTAATTGTCTGACGGCTGGGACGCCAAACACGTACTATAACGGCCACGTTATGAATGAGGTGAAAATCGGCGGTAACTGGGTGCTGTTTGACCTGCCGGACAAATGCACGTTTGGCGATTTGTCTTTGCGCGATGCACTGCCCGTCCTGCCGGCAACGCCGCGCACAAAAATAGCGGCTGGCAGCTACTACGCCGCCGAGCCGTCTGTTGGTTTTGAGGTGCTGGCGTGGCATGAAAATACCAAGCTGACTCTTGCGGACCAAAACGCGGAGATTGAGCGGGTACTGCAAATCCCGGGCGTGACGCACACGGATGGGAAGGTTTACTTTTGTATCCCTCCCGGCATTACCGATACCCCGGCTTTGAGAGAGTGGATATTGGTGCAGGCTACCAACTACCGCGTACTTGAAAAGGCCGCTTGGGACTTGATGTTTTATCCTTAAAGAAACCGTTTCTCTCGTAATAAGGCACCACCATGGACTTTCCGCCTGATCTTGGCAAGCAGCTTGCAGGGCCTGCGGGCTCCGCTGTTGCCCTCTTTTTCCTTAAAGGGACATGGCGTACCTATGCTGGGTCTTTCCTGGGTGGGTGGGCCATGGCGCGCTATATTGCCCCCGTGGTTAATGACACGTTCCCAAAGTTGGGTCCGGAAACTTCGGGTTTCCTTGTAGGACTGTTCGGTGTTGTAGTCGTCAAGAAACTTTTCGATACGTGGGTGGAGTTTGACGCGGGCACAATTCTTAAAGCCTTCGTGCGTCGCACGCTCAGGCTGGATGAACCCTCAAAGGACAAACCCCTATGAATGCGTCAATCGGACTCATTGTTTTAGCGGCTTTATTGCTGCTATGCCTTCTTGGCCTCTGGAATGACAAATACAACGACAACTTGCTGCACTGCATTGGCATGAGCATTGTCGCCATGTGGGCAGTGGCAACGATTGCCAAGATCGTTTCTATCCGCTACGTTTCGGCGGATGACCTGTTTTTCTGGATAGGCGTCTTGTGCTTCGGCTCCGGAACGGCGGTGAGAACGTGGCTTTACAAGCGAAAACGTAATAGAGGGTAAGCATGTTCCCTACTACCTCAGAACAATGGCGTAAAGTGCTGATCGCGCTTGGCGTGAAGCAGTCCACAGCCACCCGCTGGGCTGAGCCTTTCGCTGAAGTCATCCGGCCCGACAAATTCAACTTGGGCGAAAGGGAGTTGGACGACTACCTCTCACAGATTCTGCATGAGAGCCGAAACCTTGAGTCTATGGTGGAGGATCTTAACTACAGCGCAGAACGCATGATGAAAGTGTGGCCTTCGAGATTCCCTACTTTGGAAAGCGCCAAGCCGTTTGAATACAAGCCGGAACTGTTGGCAGAGAAGGTCTACGGCGTGCGTAAAGACCTTGGCAATGACCAGCCAGGCGATGGGTGGGCGCACATCGGCATGGGGCTACCTCAGATAACAGGCAAGGCCAATTGGAATCGTGTGGCTGACTTGATGGGGCAGGATTACACCATGATGCGCTACCTGTTGACGCAACCCAGGTTCATTCTGGAGGCGTCTCTAGCATGGTGGGAAGACCGGATTAAAGACAGCGCGATTGACTTTCCTGACCGCGTTCGCAAGTTGGTGCAGGGTGGCGACTTGGGGCTGAAAGAGACGGCCATGCTTGCCGCTCGCGCCCGCCAGGCTCTGGCATGACCACTACCATCTTTCCAGTAATCCTATCCAATGGCGAGCAAGTCTTTGCGGTGCCTGGGGGTAGCTTGGGGGCACAACAACTCACCATCGCGTGCACAACTTATCCGAGCGCCGGTACTGCGCTGATCGAGTACCGATCACCCGGAAACACTGCATGGCAGACCGCGTACAAAGGTGCCGCCACTGCGCTTACGGTAGAGCGCGTCATGTATGTGGGCGACGTAGCTTCACAGTTTCGCGTGACATTGGAGGGTGTCGTTGGCGGCGCGGGAGCGACCTTTGCTGTATCGGACTTGGCGACGGCCGTTCCACCAGGCGCATGGGAGGGCACGCGAGGGTTAATCGTGCAGCCGTACACGGAGGCCAACGTAAAGAACGGCATGCAGTACTATCTTCGCGCTGCGTGGCCTCTCACCGACGTTATTCCCACAACGGAGTCCCGCAAGGTGTGGGTGAAGACCGGAACTCAAAAAGTCCTGGTGAAACTGCGTGATCTGCAGTTCGTTGCCGAAGAGCTTAGGCTTGAGCTGTTCCGCGCTCCGGTCACTGTGACGGGCGGCATTGACTTGACCATCCAAAACTACAACTCGATCAACCCTGTAGTGACCACGACGGTGGCGAAAAAGAACGTTACAACGGTGTCCGATGGGGTGCCCTTTGACGCGGGAGACCCTGAGTACTTTTATGGCGCTGCAGCTTCCCCGCAACGTGTGGCTGCTTCCATCCCCCAAGGCCGTGAGCGAGTTATTCCGCCCAACACCGAATTCATTGTCAAGATCACCAATACCGGCAGCGGCAGCGCCCGAGTGCAGTACTTCCTCGACTGGTTCGAGGGCGAGCCGGACCTACCGACATGACCCCCGGCACCGCACGCACCCTGATACAACTCGCCGTTGTGGGCGTCGTGCTAGGGGTGACGTTTGGCGCGGGTTGGACTTCTCAGGGCTGGCGTCTCGGCACCAAACTAGCCACGGTACAGAAAGAACACGCCGAAGCCTTATCTACCGCCCAGGAGCGCACGCGACAGGCCCAGGCGGCACTCCAAGCCGACAAGGACGCCAAGGCCGACAAGCTGGCCGGTATCGACTCCGAAGGCCGCAAAACACTCATAGAGGCTCAAAATGAAAACGAACGTCTTAACGCTTGCGTGCGTGCTGGAACTTGCGGGTTGCGCATCGCCGCCCGTTTCCCCGCCGCCGCTGCTGGTGTGTCCAGCCCCTCCAAAGGTAGCAGCGTGGATTCTGGAGCCGCAGCCGTCCTTACTCCTGAAGCTGGACAAGATTATCTCGATCTCCGCGCCGCGATAGCGACCACTGAGGGAGTATTGCGGGCATGCCAGCGCTCACTTGGTGAGCTGACTGGACAAGCCGTTAAGTAGAGCCTTCCACCGCCCCAGGCGCTGATACAGAACCAACAGCAGCAAGAAATTCACGCTTGGCTGTCGGGCCATCCTCACCGGGGCACCAGCCGAAATAGAGGGCGGCATCCGGGTTGATGGCGTGAATTCGCAGGCGCAGCTCATGTACGGCACGCTTGTTTCCCATGCGGCGGACTTCATTGATGCGCTCGTTGATCGGCTGGCCGGTGACTTTGGCCCACGTTTCGTAGTTGTCCCGGCCCTTGCAGATCGCCAGCAACTCGCGCTGAAAGTCATCAACAGTCGGCTCCAGCAATGTCCGGTCACCCATGATCTACCCCCTGTGTAGAAGTGCCGATCCAGTCCTCAATTGTTTCGATCAACGACACCTCGCCAGCGGGCGGTAGCCAACTGGGCTGGAAGTTTCCGTACTTGACGTTCCACTGTCGGAGCTGGCCCACGCAGGCCCGGTGCATCGACTTGGTCTTCCCGTGCCTGACCGATACTCCATAGCCGGTGCTTTTCAAGGAGCCTTGCCATATCCAGCATCCGTTCGCGTCCACCTTGTAGTGCGCAAATAAGTCTTTTATTGGTGCTCCCATGTCATTCCCCCTTGGCGGCGGCAACCATGGCGGCCCACGTCCCGCGTGGCGAGTGAGAATGCAGGTCAACGGCATGCGACCCTGCTGTTAGCATTTCCGTGGTCGGCTCAATCGGAACCAGCGCCATGCCGGGCGGTATCCCTGCTACTCCCATAGGCTGGGCGGCGCGAGTGTTCCAATCGGCAATAACCTTGTCTTTTTCGGTGTTCAAGGCTGGGCCGTTGGTGCCACATGTCTTGCAGAACGACTCCCAGCCGCCCATGTCCATGGCGTAGATGTCGGCGCTGCCGCAGAAAGGGCAGGGAAGCAACTCTGGCAGTTGGGGTATTGATTGCGTCATGTCAGGCTCCCTTCTTGGTGGACTGAGCGATAGCGGCGTCTATGGCCTGCGCAAATTCGTCACGTTGAGGCGATTTCCAGACGAAGTTGAAAAGCGTGTGCTCGATGGTGTGGCTTTTCACCTCGTTCTCAGCGCCTTCGGGTATGGCCTTGAACTGGCTGAAAAGGCTGACGCGCTGGTGCTCAGACAAGTCACGGAAAAACCGCAACTGAGTCAGCGCCTTGCTTCCCTCAAAGGGCGTCGGACTATCGCATACTTGACGGCGATCTTGCGTAGCCAGGGCGGCTTCGGCGGTAGATTGGTAGATGCCGCAGTCCATGCATCTCCGGTTCGGGTTGTTGTTGAAGGTTGCGAACCGGTGTGCGCAGCCCTTTTGCTTGAGGATGATGGCGTCTATGTCGGAGTGGTCAGAAGCAGTCCACAGGTACGAAACGCTGCCGTCAGTGACTTTGACTCGGCAAACTCCATACTCGTAGCCCTCGGGGTCTTGGTTTGAGCCGTGCAGAAATGCCAATCGCTCAGCATCCGTCACCTCCCGCGCCGCATCCCCCTGCACCCCTGCGGGTACTGGGGCGACGCTCACGTTTGACGCGAATACGACATTTCCAGCAGTTGGCTGCGGGTTCAACCGGACCCAACACTTACCTTTTGGGCACCCCGTGGTGGGCGCTGCGCAGGAGCCCTGAGCGCAGTTCGTTTCAAACTCGTACTGCTGATATTTCGGCTCTACTTGGGTGGCATCCTGCGCCTGGATGGCGACGCCGACATTGCGCGCTTGCGGTGCGGCCTGCCATGCTTCCCACGCCCGTGCTTGGGTCGCCGTTGGCATGTATTCAGCCCACCAGAATTCAAACAGATGCTGACCCTCACCCCCGCCCAAAGGAACAGAAGGAGCCGGGGTGGCGACTTGCCAACCAAAAACGTCAGCCAGCACGGTCTTGAGTTCGGCTTTCTTTTCCTCTGTCCACGGCTCATTCATGCCGGGGAATGGGGCGCAGACCGATCCCACTGAGCCACCAGCACCGGGGGAGGGGGTGACGAAGAATGCTTTGCATCTGTCGCAACCGCAATAGGCCGCTTCGCCACGCTGCTGCAAGTACTCCATCACATCGTGCGATGTGGGCCGTCCTTGGACTCCCTCGGCGGTGATCCAGCGAATGCCCCTGTGACCATCAGCGACTTCCTCGTCGGTCCATTTGTTCGGCCCATTAAAGCTCGGCTCCACCCCCACCGCAACCGGCGCATGAGAGGCGGACAACAGCCGACGCATTGATTCAAGACCGTGCTGCAAGTCGAAGCCGCCTGGGAACCCCGCGCCATCGCCATCAATGTCCGGGTCAGGTGGCAGGTATGTGAAGCCCGCAGCCTTCGCTTGCGCAATCACCTCGTCATCCGACAGTCGCGCCCTGACAGGTGTCGCCACCTCCTGCGGGCGGGAAAGAGCGGCGCGGAGGGCGGATTCAAAAGCGGCGCGCAGTCGTACTGCTTCGGCGTCATGGGCTTTTGCTTGCCGGATGTGCTGCGAGCTTTCGTCTGTGCCCGTGCACCATCTGCGCATGCCGTGTTCATCCAACATCTTCATCAACTCGGCTACTCTCGCCTCTACCGCCATATCGGGTGCTGGGTTTGTGTTTGGGGTGGTCATTGTTTATGTCCAGGTTTTTGCTACTGCGAAAGCGGCGCAGATGGTTGGATAGTTGCCATAGGGATGTTCCTCCCCGCCGTACTGAGGCACTTCGAAAAGCTCGATACGCCCGTCCGGGTGGCAACGGACCAAGCCGCCGCCTTCCTCGGAAAAATCCCAAAGCTCTATGACGCCTTCAGGTTGATATGCTGCTTTAAGGCTCACGATGCTCCCCCAGCCTTGGTAGTGGAGGCGAGGTCAACGCGGGTGAATTGCAGCTTGACGTTGTCGTCGGGGTAGGCGGTGCCTTCGGACCACATCAGCGCGCCGTACTCTTGCTCGAAGATGTCCTTGATTTGGCGCATGGACAGGCCCTCGATGCGCATATCCAGCGTGCCGGGGGTCTTCTCGAAATACATCATGCGTGGGTCGTACTTCGGAACTGCACTCACCCCACCCGCCACTGGGCGGCTGGCGGCGAAGGATTCGAGCCTTGCCAATGCCGAGTAGGTGCCGTTATGGATAAGGCCGGTTTGCAAGGCCTGCCGGATACTTTCAATGTCGGCGTTTGGCTCCCCTTGCGGTTCTCCCACTGAGGGAGTGTGGTCCATGAGCGTAGGCGCCTCCAGCTCGGCGCGATACCGGCACCATGCGGCCATGAAGCGCGGCCCTTCGTCTTTGTCGAGGCATGGCGCGTTGTTGTAGTCGTCAAAGTCGGCGTTATACGTGCTCGACTTCATGACCACCATGTACTGCCCATGGGGCCGGCGCTCGATGTGCTGGACAAGCGCCATCGGGATCGTATGAGACTTGCCTGCGTAAATCGACTCGGTGACGGTTTTCGCCTCCACCGAAACACCTGGTTCTGCTGTTGGGGCGACCTGAAGCGCCTCGTCTCCCTTGTGGGTGTGGGATTGGGTCATGATTTATTCCGTTTCTGGTTTTTCTGGCGTTGACGTTCCATGAGGCGTTGCGCTGGGCTACCGCCTGAGCCTCGGTAACGGGTGCTCGGCTTGAAGGGGTCGCCGCGTGGGCCGGCTGAGGCTGGGCGTATGGCGGGCGTTGCTGTAGCCATAGAAGCCATTGCCGCCATGGCGATAGTCGCGGCGAGAAGGCTGCGGCTTTTCACTTCGTCTCTCCTTGAGTAAGGGCGGCGCGGGCATGGTCGTATGCGCTGTCCAGATGGGCGGCAATGACGCCAGTAGCAACCGAATCACCGGCTGCATCTGCAAGTCGCATCAGCGCTTCCCGCAGCCTCCCTACCTCAGCCTCCTTGGCTGCAAGCAATTCCAGAACTTGCAGTTCGGACCAACCGCTCACGCTGCCCATGTGGTCGCGGTAGTGGCCTTCTAAAACGTGAGGTTCCGGCAGGCTCGGCACTACTGGAGGTTGTATAGGGGAGGTCATTGCCGAATCTCCCAAGGAAGTTCTGGAGCCTGTTTAACGTAGAAGACCTGAAGGGCTCCGTCGTTCTCGCGCAGCACCACGTCATAGCCAAGCTGGGTAGCCGCGACCACACGCTCCTTGAGGCTAGCCAATTTCCAGTGGTCATTGAGTTTTTCGGCCGGATATGTCCACATCAGCCGGGTGTGGCGATAGGCAATCTTCTGGCCGAACTCTTTGAACCGCTCCATGAGGCTGGTGTATGGATTTACGCGTTTCTGTTTTTCGCTCATCTCAAATCTCCTAAAGTGTCTTGCTGTAATAGGTGCGGATTTCATGCCAAAGCCCTCCATGAAAGGCTTCAGATAGCCGAATTCATTTAACGTTGACGAAAGGAACCGCGCCACCAGCCATGGTTTGTGGCAACTTGCCGTCCCACTTGGCTATAGCTTGGAGCTGGACGTAGCCCTGACCGCCTGACTTCTCCACCGCAGCCGATTGAATCGCAATGGCCTTGGCTTCACCTTCCGCCTGGGCGATACGTTGTTCCGCTTCAAACTTCGTGCGCTTCAAGTTGTTTTCAGCAGTCGCGGCTTTTTGATTCGCCGTCACTTTTTCCTCAATGGCAGCATCAAATGCTTTGCTGAATCCGAAGTTAACCAAGTTGACGTTCTGGACAATGAGGTGGTACTGCACCATACGCTGCTGCAGATTCTTGGCAATTGCTCCGCTGACCTCTTGGCGCTTTGTCACAAGTTCTTCAGCGGTATATTGAGCTACCACGGCTTTGAAGGTTTCATAGGTGGCGGGTTGTAGCAACAACTCAGCATAAGACAATGTAGGGTTACTGACATACAACTCACGGGCCTTGGTCGGATCAACCACAAAATTGACCATCAAATCAGCATGCACGCTCTGCAAGTCTTTAGACCCCGCCTCACTTTTGGCGGCATCAATACGTTGCTGGCCCATGTATACGTCTACGGTGCGGCTCCACGGCGCAATGAAGTGCGCGCCTTCAGTCAGCATCTCGGGGTGTACCTTGCCGAACGTAGTAACCACGGCTACGTGTGATGGCGGCACCGTCACGAACATGCTAAATGCGAAACAGATGAATGCCAGTAAGGTGAATACGCCAGACATGATCCGTGGAATCTGACGATTGGTTGGCTCGAAAATAAACATCGCGCCGAAAGCGACAAACGCGATTACAAGAAAAATGATTGAGACGATAAACATGATTTATTCCTTTGGGTTTGGTTGTCTTAAATTGCCGAATTCGAATCGCTTCAGCTCCGCTTCTTCCGGTAGCTAACTACCCGCTCAAGCCCTAGCTTATCAAGCACATCTTGCGATGGCTCTGACTTTTCTCCAATGCGAAGTCGCTGGAGATATGAGGGGCTTAATCCTATGGCCCGTGCCGCTGCACGCAAGCCGCCGTGTTGTTTGATAAGGCGTTCAATTGTTTTCTGCATAGGCGTCATAATACACGCCCAATCAAGCAACACAACTACCGTTCGTCGGAAAGTTGGACAATCATCCGTCGCGCCGATTCCTCCACTGCGGCTTCCATCTGGTGCGGCGTGGAATTCCTCAGAATTTCCTCGTAGAGGTTCACCGCATCAGTAACAGTCTCAAGGTCAGGCCCGTGAAATCCGTAGCGTTTGTGCCGTCCGAAAATGTCATCTACGCGGCCCATGGCTTGGATGGCGGTGAGCATCGTCTGCTCGCACAGCGGGTCGATATCCTCGGATCTAATCAGCCCGACATTGATACACGCAGCCAGGCGGTCGAAATAGGCAATGTCCGTCGTCCCATTCTTCAAAGCCTCGAATGCTACGCGGACGCGGTTCATGACCAGGGTCGCATGATCTTCTGGTGGCGGTCGGCTGCTGGAAATAACATCAATCCACGCAGTGGTTCGCTTGGCTCTGGATGCGGTGCGATGCAGAGAGTTCATGGCTTACCTCAGTGGTTATGCTCTTCGGCAATCTGGCGAACAAGAGAATCGAGGTAGACGTTTGCCGCCTCGCACTTGGTCTTGATCTTTTCTTCCAGCGCCAAATCGCGGGTGTACGGAACGACTGTCACGCGCAGCTCTGGCGTGATGTGGTCAACGATGTGTATTTCCTCGCGTTCGTAGCCGATCAGCTCAGGCGGGGTGCTGACAAGGCAGTAGGCAATCTCAAACTCAGGAGCGTCCCAAAGCATCATGTAACCACGGCCCTGCCATTCGTAGCCCTTGTCACGCCCTGCGGCGATGGTGGCCGGGAAGGTTGGCAGTGACCACGGCGACTTGATATCCGTTATCTTCTTTGGTGTGCAAATGTCGCACTCGCCAGTTATCCATGCGTTTGACCTGCGCTCGGTATTTTTCGTGTGATTGGTGAAAAACACTGAGTTGTAAAGCTCGATAGCCTGGTCTTCAACCTGAATACCTTTTTCAAGGTACTTGCTGGACACCTCATCGTCATAGCCGTAGACAAGCTGCTTTGCCAAAGACTCGATATAGGTCTTCGCCCCAGCGGATAGGCTTCTATCCCAGAATGGAGCAAGCAGAGCCTTGTCCTCTTCGGTCTTGACCTTCTTTTTGCTGATGACGGCCAGTTCGTCAGTCAACAGGGACGCATCAATGCTCTGTGCGTCGGTCATGATGAGCCCAAGGGATGAGCAGCGGAATTTATGCATGTGTGTCCTCCGGTATATCGGTCGCTGCCATGGCCGTAATAGCCTCTTGCAGCGTGGTTTCCTGGTCGGTTGTCAACGAATAGGCCCGCAATTGTTGCGCGGTGTAAGTGCCGGCCTTTATTGCCTCAATAGCCGCCATAAAGCGTGCAGGCTTGAGTGTTCGCGGTGCGGCATCAATTGCTTTGGCTGGCCGGTTTTCAACCGTCACAATACCCTCTGCGCCATCAGTATTCAGATGATGGATGGCCTTTTCCAGTCGTTCAGTTTTAGGCCAATACTTGTAAGCCTGTTTCACGCAGGTCTTTTTGATCATCTCGCTTTCGTCAGACTTCCACGGCCCGGACTGCCCAGACTTCCAAGCCTGCGAACGATTGCGAATGGCAATCGCCTGCTCATAAGTCATGGTGTGCGTCAGGTATTCACCGTCAGCGGTTTTCACCACAACATACACGCCGACAATCGCGCCACGATCAGATGCAAACGGGTTGAATTGGTGCTGTGGCGGCTTGTCGTAGCCATTCAGTGTGAATGTGTCGGTGGCGTGGACAAGTGCCGCCTGCGCCCATTTGATGGAGCCCGTAGACATGGCAAGATCCATCAAGCCCATGTACGAAATGTCCAAGCAAATCTTGCCATCACGCGGCACAAGATAGGCTTGCTTTTTGGCTGGGTTGAGGCTGATTCCGATAGCTGCGATGTTGGTCACAGCATCAATCACCGACTGGCGATTTTTCATCGCCACGCCAATCGTATATTCCTTGGTTGAGATTGCCTGGATAGCAAATCCGGCCTCACGCTCAAAGTTAATATCTTTGTCGGTAACTACTGACGCGAACACTTCCCGCGTCCCATAAATGTCATCCGAGATGACTTGAATATTGCTCATGATTTACCTTAAAAAAGCTGATGCCCGCTCGGCAATCTCTGCAATCTCTGCGCAATGCTCGGCAAAGAAACGATTACGGATAACGATGGTCGCTTGGTCACGCTGTTCTGACGTAGCCTTATCACCAAAAATGATCAGAATCAATTCTTCATTGCTGATCATTCCCCAGTAGCTAGATGGCTCACGCACACTACTGCAAGATTCAATCCACGTGCCGATTCGTTCAGCCGTGAGAAACTTCTCTTCGGCCATTTCGATGGCGATTTCCTCCAAAGTGAAAGCTGGCTTATTGCATTCCAGCTTGGAAAATCGTTGGACTGCTTCGTTGTGGCGTTCGTTCACAGTGGCTCTCCTACGAGCTCTTCCCCGATGCTCACCAGCTTGTCAAACAGAAAACTTTGCAGCTCGCGTGTCATATCTTTCCAGCCGTGGCGAAGATGCAGATATTCCTCGATCAGCGTGGAGGCCAGTTGTTTAGCGCCGCCCAGATGAAACACCCGCTCAGCGATGAAAATGGTTTCGTCTTTTGCTAGTCCTAGGCATCCTTCCCCAAGACTTTCCACCACATGGATGGGGTAGGCGTCACGAATAGTGAAGCCGATGCGCTCGCAGAAGTCCAGGGCCTTGTCCATGCTCTTTTGCTGGACGCTGGTGAGCGAAATCTGGCGCGGAGAAAACTCTTTCTTTGTGGCGTCTTGCCATACCTTGAGCGCGCTTGCATTGAGCTTCATGGAGCGGTCAGCCATGCAAAGACCCACAACCTCAAGAAACTCCAAGCTGGGCTCCCCGCTGCTGCCGTAGTCCAGACGCCCCTCCATCGTGTCTTCAGGAGCGGTGACAACGGCACGCAGAAACTGCTTATCGGTCGAGTGCAGAATACCGTTAGCAATGCGCCAGTACATCTCCCATTCGGACTTGATAGTGCGGTCTTCGGTCAGTTCCATCTTTGCCTGTTCGCAGTAGCAGTAAAGGCCACGCATGCGCAGATCGGATACACGCACGCCACGATAGAAAAACTCGCTGCTCGGGCGGTTACGGATTTCCAGCGTGCCGGATGTAAGCCATGGCTGATCTTCCAGAATGAACTTGTGGCTGGTGGCGAAGATGGATTCAAACTCGTCGCCTTGGACGATAAGCATGGTCTTTCCCGCCTCGGGATCAACCATGTAATGCTCATGGCGTCCTTCACCGTTTTCATCTTTGCAGTTGCAGGCTATTTCACGGTAGGCCATCCAGACCTCCCATTGCTTGCCTAATTCCGTTGTGAAGCCGATGGCGACCGGTGCGGCGTCATCAATCTTCATGGTCACGAAATCGAACTTCTGGCCGCGAACTTCTGACATTTCAATGCCGAAGTTGACGACAGTCAGGCCCGACATGACGGTAATGCGGTGGCCGGTGCGCAGCAGAACGGCGATGGCGTATTTCAGGCCGGTGCCGAAAAAGCCTATCGGATTCGCGCCTTCTTTGACGCTAACGCCGAAAGTACTGATTGAGCGAATGTCTATTTCGCCGGGGTTCTCAAAAACAATCACGTTGCTCTCCTTGGTTGATGTGGCCTCGGAAAGCAAAAAGGCCCGAAGTCCCTGCTTTCCGCACCGTGAATGCTTGCCCATTGAAGGGCTGGAAAACAGGGGCTTTGGGCCTCTGTGCGGTCAAGGTTCACGGCGATGACCACGAGATAATTAAACATGAAAAGATTCCGCGTGTCAATCAAAATAAAACGCGATGTAATCCCGTGGCGAACATCGCGGCCAGAAGCAGCAACGCACCCAGGCAGACGGAGCCTCCAACATAGACGGCGGTGTAGAAAAGGTCAGCCAGCCACTTCCACGGTTTGTCAAACATGACGATAGGAAGTGAAGGGTCTGAGCCGTCGCTGTTGGCCTGGGTTAGCTTTGATGCGCGCACTGGGCAGTTACGGCCTTGCTGACAATCGTTGTAATCACAGCAGCTCATTGCGTGTTCTCCTCTTTCGTTTGCGCAGCGATAAAAGACCGCAGGCGTTTGATTCTGGATTCGTGATAGGTCACCATAGCGCCCGCGTATTCAACGCCGGTTTTCGCGGTCAAAAATCCCAACTCAGCATCGGCCAGCTCGCGGCTTGCCATTTCGAGCGGTGTGAGTCGGCGCATTGCTCGTTTGAAGGCCTGGATCATTACTGGATACTCCAAAAATATAGGGCTGCGGCAAAGACAATCCCAAGCGCAACAGCCAGGGCAACGCTGCGCAGCTTTTCATTGCTGCGGGTGGTTGGGAAAAGTTGGCGATGGGCGCTCATGGCTTTGCCGCCAGTCCGCGCCAGTTCATTTGCGCCTGGTGCTTCCTTTCTCCATACTTGCCCCAGTCTGCATCCGGCCAACCCTCCGTTTCAGGCGAGTATGTTCCACCAGTCCAGTGGTGACCCGTCCAGTAGCGGTAGAAGCGATTTCTACCAATACTTGCGATGTAGACCCCACGGCGCGTAGGTTTTATGCCAGTACGCGCTGAAAACCAAGGCGTCAACTTCGGTTGTTTCTTGCTCATACCCCCTCCTGTGTGCTGGTGGAAAGGGCGGAGGCCTTGACTTCGATCATTTCGCGCACGAGGTTCAGCGCTGAAGCTTGGAGCCATTCGGTTGTAGGCTTGAGAACACCCCCCGCAGCAGCCCACGCAGCA
>Ga0181338_1000028_pt1 | contig 46699 bp, 58 predicted proteins | sample Sp13VDMM110SD_FD_122168 | JGI IMG/M metagenome (GOLD analysis project Ga0181338, IMG submission 122168) | Freshwater viral communities from Lake Michigan, USA - Sp13.VD.MM110.S.D | ecosystem: Environmental > Aquatic > Freshwater > Lake | place: USA: Michigan | collected 2013-04-23
CCCGGTGATTCTGTTGTACACCCACACCTGGGGACCAATCGCCCCGGGGCCATCCTCCCCCACCAATCCCCCCAGCGCCATATAACACCCGGCCATCCCGTTCAACGTCGGGGCCACCAGTACCACCAATTCCGGGGCGGTGGTGCGCACCCACCACACGGCCGCGGCGCCCTCACCGTAGTTGGGGGACACCATCAATTGTGGGTTGCGGTGCCCCGCCCCCTGCCCCCACGCCCGACCGCTCAACAACGCCCAGGCCCCCGCCACCGCCACCGCGGTAAACGCCACCAACAGCACCCGCATAGACCACACCAAAAAATTACGCATTGGGTTCCCCTCCATCACCTTTCACCAACTCCACCCCGGCCGTGTGATCCCCCAGCCGCACCCCGCTAATGTCCACCGCGGGTACGTCCCATTGCAGGGCATCACACGGGGCATGTTGGAAATCCTGTTTGTTGCCCAAATACTTTGCCGTGGTGGACAAATCACTATGCCGCAAACTCATTTGGATTTGGTGTAAATCCCCCCCATCCGCGTTGGCCTGTTCCGCAAACGTGCGCCGCAAATCGTGCGCCCGCAATTGGGGTTTTCCAATCTTCGCCCCGTAATGCTTCACCACATCCGCCACCGTTTGCACCCCAATGGGCGCCGTGGGGTCCGCCCCCGGCCGCACCGTGCTGAACACGGGAAGCACATTCGCCCCCACCCCCACCACCCCCGCCCACGCCGCCCGCACCTCCCACCACTTGTGGACCGCATCCGCCGCCCACCCCGCCACCGGTATCGTCCCCACCCGGCGCCCCTTCCCCACGATATTCAACAACACCCACCGGCCCCCCACCATCGCCAAATCCACCCCCTTGAGTTTGGCCACATCCTCCCGGCGCAACCCACATGACAACATCAACCGCAACATAGCGGCGTTTCGCACCCCCGCCACCGTCGACGTATCCGGGGCCGCCAACAGTTTTTCCACCTCCACCCGGGTTAACCAATTCCCCAGGCGCACCCCTTTGGCCTTCACACTTTTTATTGTGCAAATCGCCGTCGCCGCCTCCCAACTCAAATACCCCCGCACCGCCAACGCCCGCACCATGGCCCGTACCGCCGCCAACCGCTGATTGATTGATTGGGGGGATAGGCGGCCGGCGTCCACCAATTCCGCCCGCCATTTGGCTACCGCGTTGTAGTCCACAACGGCGGCTGTAGTTTGCCCCCTCCACCACGCGTGGAATTCGGACAACGCCCGCCCGTACGCCCGTTTGGAGTGGTGAGAGTCTAACCCGTCCAATACCGTGGCGAATACGTCCACCATGGTTCCGCCGGGTTGAATCGCGGGCAATTGGGGGACGGTGGGCACCACCACCAATTCCCCGACCTTAGTTTTCCGTTTCATGTTTGCGCCCCCCAGCCCCGCCCAGCCCCAGCATCAACACATTGCGAACCCGCCGGCGCCATTCTTTCCGCAACATCTTCCGCGTGTACAAATCATTCCACCCTTCTCTCCATTCCTTCCGCATCAACCACGCCAACAGCCCCCCCACCAACCCCCCGGCCATCAACACCCCCACCACCACCCCGGCAACCACAAACGCCGCCACCCCTATCCCCGTTACCCAAATCGGGTGTATCTCCTCCCCCCCATCCCCGTATACCTTTTGGTGATCGTACACCGGCATCAAATGCCCCCGCGGCGTGGCCTGTACCGCAACCGCCCACGGGGTCCGCCACTGCCGCCCACACTTTGCGCATTGGGCCACCGCGCCCCACCGCGGCCCCAACACTTTGGCGTTGCGGTGGGCGATATGGCACCACAGTACCCGCAACCCGGCCACGGTAAACACCTTGTGCCGGTGGCCGCTCCCCTGTGTGTTCATCATTGCCCCCTCCCCTACTCTTTACCCGTTCCCAACAACTCCGCCAGCGCCAAAACCGTAGCGGGCGACAACGCGCGGACGGTTTGAGGCGGGTTTTGCCGTTGCCACATCTTCACCGCGCGGGCCACCTCCACCGGTTCCGGTTTCATATTGCCTGTTAACTTAACCCCGCACGTTAAACAGGCGGATTTATTGGCCGATATGCGCCGGGTTTGGCACACAGGGCAAATAACTGTTCCCGGGCCGGGGGCACTGCTCACCCGGGTTTTGGGCGTCGACATACGTGTATCGCTCATTTTAATTTTCTCCTTGATTGGTTTTTGGTCTGTTGCGTTTTTAGCTGGGGGAGGAACTGCGCCGCCCCTCCCCCTACCGATTGAATGTTGCGCCGTTACTCCGCGGCCGGCGCCTGGGTCTGGGCCGGGGCCATATCCCCCGCTCCCGCCCCCTGCACCTGCACCGCGGGCACACCATCCAACAAACTGGGAACGGTGCCAATAACGGCCCCCGCCCCCGCCCCACTCACCACCGCCGCGGCGTCAAACGTCTTAGGGCTATACCCCAACGCCTTCGCCACCACGTTCACCATTGCCGGCGCCGTCCGTTGCCCCAGCACCCAACCCAACACCGCGCGCAACACGGTTCGCACCTCCGCCGGCGCCGCTTCTGACTTCACCACATTGACCAACGTGGTTTCAATCTTCCCCGCGGCCAGCCGTTTGGGGGCAGGGTCCACCGGCGTGGCCGGGGGCGCCTGGGGCTGGGCCACGTCCTGGGGTTGGGAAACATCCACATTGGCCCCCGTCGCCTCTGCCACCGCCTGGGCCACAATCGACGTTTTGGGCAACTTCAACCCCTTCACAACCCCCTCATCCCCCAGCCCGGCAAACACCGCGGCCACCTTCTCCACCGCCGCGGCCCGTTTCCCCTCATCTTCGATCCCGGCCAGCATATACGCCGATTTCACCGGCAACGTTCCCTCCTCCACCAGTTTCAACACCCCCCCGTCCAACCGCTCCAACAACAGGCGCAAACTCACCAACGTGGGGGACACCCCCAACGTTTTCGCAATCGCCTTCTGTTCCATGCCGTGGGTATCCCGCAACCGCACCATGTACCGCATTTCCGCCACGGGGGTTAGGGCGTTGTGGTGTTTGTTCTCCGCCCAGTTGTCCAACAGGGCCTGGGCCGCGGTCATTTCGTCCACAATCCGCACGCGCAATTGCATGGGGGTGATCGGTACTCCCGTTTTCGCGTATTTGTTGTTGTACGCCTCCACCGCCGCCGCCCGATGGAACCCAAACACCAACCGCAATTTCCCGCCGGCCTCCCCCTGGCGATAAAACCCCGTACACTCCTGTAACTGGGGTTCCGTCCCCGCCGCAATCCGTTTGGCGTAATCCGCGGCGTATTCCTTCACCTTTTCAGGCTTCAACTCCCTGCCGTTGTGGGCGGGGTTCATATCCACCAATTCAATCGGGACGCGCACGGTGGCGCCAACCGGGTGCGGGGCCGTCCATTCCGCGGCCTGGGCCTGGGGGTCCACTCCCGCCATCACCGCCGCCGCCACCTTGTCCATCCCCTCCGCCATTTCCGGGGCGATGGCCCCCGCGTCTCCAATCGGCAACACCTGGGCGGGAATGACCATGGACACCCCTTTGGATTTGGGGGTGGGTTTGGTGGCGGGTTTACTCTTACCCTTCACCGGCGCCGGTGTGGCCGGCCCCGCCGCAACGTTGGGCATGGTTTTGAACTTGGGTTTACCCTTCAAAATCTCTTTCACCGCCGCCCCCTTTGCCGGCGCCTTTGCCTTTGCCTTTGCCGGCGCCTTTGCCTTTGCCTTTGCCTTCACTTTGGCCATTTTCTTACCCCTGTTCCTATTAGTTTGGATTTTGCTTTGGCCGGGGTGGTTTGCCCACCCCAACCGGTTTTCAGTTTACCCGGTAAATTGCGTTATCACAACACCCAACGCAACCGGCCGCGCATTAAACCCCGTTCACTATTCGCATACACCATACTTGGATTCACACGCCGGCAACTCATTCAACACCAACAGTTCCCGGCCCCCGTGTTCCGTCATAGACCACGCCACCACCTCATCAATGTTGTTAAACGGCAACCCGGGAACCATCGGGGCAAAAAACGTGCGCCCGCTCGACTTTTCCCACCCCCGCACTTTGTCAATCATGGCGGGGAATCGTCGCGCCCACATTCTTATATCGGGTTTGTTGGAATTGATACACGGCGCACACCCAACGCGGTTGAACCCCAACCCATACAGGCTGTTAATCGGTTCCCCATACTGGCGCACAAAATCAAAACACATTTGCTTAGTCCAATCCATGAGCGGATTGCACAACAGGCAATCATAAAACTCATCCCACGCCAAATACTGATACCCCTTCCGCGCTGGTGACTCCTCCCGCCGTACACCCGTATAGCGCACATAGTCCCACCCCTCCCACGGCCCCCCAACCCCAAACTGTTCCCGTATCCACCGGCGTTGGGGGTTGAGTTTCAATTTCTCCGTGCAGAATTGGGCCTTCCGACTTGGGGGCCGGCCCTTCAACTGAATCATCAAACCAAAATCCATAGGGGCGTTGGAGTCCATCCCCTTGGTTTCCGCAAACCCCTCCGTTTTCCATAGGTCCGCAACAATTGCGTGAATGGTGTGGACGGGGTGAACCTTTGCGGAATACTTCGTAATGAATTCCATGGTTAACGGGTGTTCGTTGCCCCCCGCGTCACTATTTAACAGAATCACATCCTCCGCGGGAAACCGGTTCAAACACCACCGGGCCGCGGCCTGGGAGTCAATCCCCCCACTGAATCCCACAATGTGTTTGGTTTTGTTTTCACTCATAGTTGTTCGTTGTACACTGTTCCCTGTTCTAATTTACCCGGTAACGCCGCGCCGGATGGTTTGATAATAAAATTATCGCCAACCATTGTCAATTTGTTTTTGCCCTACTTCCACCCCACCCCCGTACCCATTCCACATCTGATACACTGTTCTCTACTTCGATGTAATCTCCGTTTGAGAGCCTGGGCCGGGTGTCACTCCCCGGCCCGATTTTTTGCCCCGGGGGCGCTCCACCCCGCCACCACCCGCCGGCGCCACTCCTCCACCTGTTTCCGCACCGCCCAGGCGTACGCCCGCGGGGTCCATTCCTTTGCCCCTTCCCCCACTCGCTCCCCCACTGGCGGCAACATGCGCCAATCGGCCACTTTTACCGATCCACCAAACCGGTACACGTCCCCGCACAACACGTTAGTATGCCCCCCAATCTTCCAACGGTCCCGCATGGCCCCGCCGGGTTCTATCTGGTGTGTCATCGCCACCGCGCATTGGCACCTGGGGCACGGTAACACCCCCACAAACCAAGGCCGGTTTCGCCCCGTCACCCGCGCCGGTTCTTGCCCGTTACTAATTGGCGTAATTGTCGTTATCATTTTTCCAACTCCCCCCACCGCTCCCCGTCCGCCGCCCCCCACCTAATCGGCACCCGCAATGGCGCACTTTCCTCAAACGCGCGCCCGACCAGCCGCCCCACCCCCTCCGCCATTTCCGGTTCACATTCGCTCAATACCTCGTCGTGTATCGTCATCAATTCAGCGCAATACAACCCGTGCGCCCTCACCCCCGCAAACTCATCCGCCACCCGGGCCATCGCCAACTTCAACGTTCCCCCGGCCCCCGATTGAATCCCCATATTGGCCGCGGCCCGCTTCCCGGCCTCCACCACCCACGGCAACCCCGAATGAATTTCCGGTATCAACCGGGTACGCCCAAACATATCCCAGGCCATGCCGTACCGCGCGACCTGCCAAAACGCCAACTCCTGCATTTCCCTTATCTCCGGGTATTGGGCATACCACCCGTTAATCAACGCCTGTACCTCCCCTTCTGTCCACACGTGGGGCGCCGCGGCGTCCTGGGCCTCCGGGTTGTTCAATTGCAGCACCAATCCGGCCGCGGTAATCAAATACAGAATCCCAAACCCGGCCCGCTTCATTGGGTACTGGTGTTTCAATGGGTGTACGTCCTCCGCGGGAATTTTGAATACCGCCATCGCCGTCCTAATATGCAGATCGGCGTTCTTATTTTTCTTTGTCCCCCCGTCCCCCTTCCCATTGTCCACATACTCCGGCAAATGGAACACCTCCACCATACCCCGTGCCCCACTCACATGGGCCGCCACCCGCATTTCAATTTGTGACTGGTCCACCGTCACCAACCGCATCCGCTTCCCGTTCACCTTCCGCGCAATAAACGCGTCCCGCACCATCTTCCCCAGCGCGGTGCGCACCGGTATGTTTTGCAGGTTGGGGTTTTTACTCGCATACCGCCCCGTCCCCGTCCTAGTCCATAAAATGTCCGTGTGGATGACGTGATTCCCGTGCCGATCCGCCCTTGCCATCGCCACCAATGGTTCGCAATACGTGGTTTTGATCTTTTGCCGTTCCCGCCACTCGTAAATTTTGGGGACGGCCGGGTGTTGGGCCAAATACGGTTCAATATCAATTGCGTTGGTGGATTCCCACCCCCCGCCCTTGGTCATTTTCTTCACCGCCCCGCGGCCCAACCCCAGCGTTTCAAACAACAGTTTGGCCACCTGTTGGGGACTGCCTGGGTTCACCCGCACCCCCGTTAGTCCCTCAATCTCCTGGGCCAACATATCCATTTCGCGTTGGCACCGTTCCCCCAGCCCGCGCAACAACCCCAAGTCCACCGCCATTCCGTTTTTGCGCATTTCAACCACCGCGCGCATTGCGTTGTGATCCATGCGCGCGATGTTGTCGGGGGCGGGGCGGTTACTCATCACCACCCCGCCGTACAGGCGTTTGGATTTACCGGGTAAAGTCATACCGCCCCCAGCCCCGCCCCTGCAATCCTCCCCCGCGCAATCTCCGCATACTCCGGGTTCAACTCCACCCCCACCCCGTCCAATCCCAACTCCCGCGCCACCGCCAATGTTGTCCCGCTCCCGCAAAACGGATCTAACACCGGCCCCCGGCCCCCCACCGCCGCCATGCGCAACCCGCTTCGGGCCAACTCCGGGGGAAAGGTGGCAAAATGCGCCCCCTTGAATGGGTGTACCGGAATATTCCAAACCGTGCGCGCGTTTCGCGTCTCACCCCCCGTAAACACCGATTGCGCCCCATGGCGTACCGTGTGCCCGTGCTTCCCCCCAAATGTATCCGCCCGTTTCCTTCCCGGTTGCGCACTTGGTTCCGTCGCCCCCGCCTTATTCCAATAGTATTTGCTCGATTTGGTCAGCATGAAAATATACTCATGCGCCCGGGTTGGCCGATCCACCACACTCTCCGGCATTGGGTTTGGCTTACTCCAAATGCAATCACTCCGCAGATACCACCCCGCCGCCTGTAAGGCAAACGCCACCCGCCACGGTATTCCTACCAATTCTTTTGGCTTCAACCCCCCTTTGCCGTTGGCGGTATAACTATCCCCCAAATTCAACCACAACACCCCGTCATCCCGCATAACCCGCCACACCTGGGCAAACACCACCACCAAATGCCCCACGTACTCCTCCGGGGTTTCCTCCGCCCCCAACTGCCCCTCCATCCCGTAATCACGCAACCCCCAATACGGGGGGCTGGTGACGCAACATTGAAACACCCCGGCGGGCATCCCCGCCAACACCCTCGCCGCATCCCCCACAATTACGTTTTGCCACGTAGGCGCCATTGTCAAGTTACCCGGTAAAGTCAATTGCGTTGCCATATCTTTCCCCTATTCCCCCAAGTCCACCGGGGCATCCACCCCACCACCCGCCACACGCCGATTCAATGCCCCCGGCGGCCTCCCCCTCCCCCTCCGCCCCGTCATAGGGTCCACCCCCGCCGCCATGCGTTTGGCCTCCTCCATCATCGCCTCCGTTTCCGCCGCGGTGCCCCCCACCATCCCCACCGCCTCACCCCCTGCCTTCTGCAACCACCACCGCGCCACCTGTTCCGCGTCCATTGGCGTTTCCGCGCGTTCCCCCAAATCCACCCGCGGCATTTTTCGCAACGTGGCCACATACCCCGCCAACATCCCCCGGGCCGCCCGCAACACCGTGGCCCCCCACACTGGGGGAAACTTAGTATCCACTTCCCAATCCCTACCCCCCGCCATTCGCACCGCCGTCCGCACCACACCTACCACAAAGGCCCCATCGGCCGCCACGTCCTCCACCCCCACCACATCCCGCCCGCCCACCATTTCCCCATTCACCATCGCCTCCACCAACACCACCGCGGCCCGCCACACCGCGTACTGCCACGCCAACGCGTTGATAGCCTGGGCCGGGTTTGCTTCCTTTCCCACTGCCATCCCAACCACGCGTGAAAACACCGCGGCGTGTTGTTCCCCTGCTTTTCCAACATCCACCGCCGCCACCAACAACCGCACCACCTCCCCCAACCCTGGGTTTACCTGCCCCCGCACAATGCGCCCCAACAACTCCCGTGTAATCCCCGTCCGCAACCACATTTCCCGATCCCCGCCACACATCAACCAAAACGTGTAAATGGGGCGGGCCAACGGGGCATCCTCCACCGCCGGCATATTCTTAATAGTTGTTAACCAAACTGGTACCGCGTGGCGTATTCCGTTTTGTTGTTGCATGTACCGCGCGACGTTCACCAAATCCATGTTGATTTGCATTGTGGGATTACCCTTTCCATTCCTGTTGTGTGATTCTCTTCTCTTTATACTAGACCAAATATATTTATATTCAACCGTTGAATGGTAATATCCGCGGCCTAGATAAGGTGTATGCCAAAAATTGTTCTTTGTTAATGTAAATAGGCGTTTGCACCCCTCACCACGTTTTCCTGGGCCTATCCCCGGCCGGCGGTACCTTCCGCGCCAATTGCCGCACCAACCCGCGCAACGCCCACCACGTGCGTAGTGTCGCATCCGCATCCCGGGCGGCGTACGCAATTGCCCGATCCCGGGGCACGTGTACAATTGACTCCGCCGGCATCACGCCGCCCCCAAACAACGTCAACGCCCGCCGCACGTTTGGTTCCCGCTCCTCCCACCAATCCCACGGGCTGGGGAAATCGCCCCCGGCCTCCGCGGGGAATAACTGGGCCAACTGCCATTCCTCCAACTTGGCCATGCGCCGGCCCAACAACCCGGCGTGTTTCTTCCAAAATTTGTGGTGGGGTTCTAACACCAGTTTTTTGCGGGGGAGTTTGGTGGGGATGGCCGCGGCCACCGCCTGGGCCACACGTTCCCCCCAGGCCCTCACCACCGGAATTGACGGCCCCCGCACCACTTCCGAATAGTCCACCATTTCCATTCCCGCCAATCGCCACGCAAGGGGTTTGAGTCCCTGGGGCTGGTTCCCCAACTGGTACGCGGTATGCATCGTGTCCCGCCACCGGAACCCCTCCACCCCCAGGCGCCCCAACACCTCCACATCGAATAAGGCGTTGTGTAGGAGTACCCGTTGATAGGGGTTGGTGGTGGGTTGAATCGCGTGGTGGAACGCCGCCACCGCTGGGCGCGCATCCGCAGGGATAACGTACCCCGTGCCCGGTGCGGTGGAGAATGACAAACACCACGGGGGGCCGGTCATGCCATCGGTTTCCGTGTCCACCGCAACCCATCGCCCCCGCGTGGCGGAGTAGTGGGGGTGGAGGGCGGCCGCCACCTCCACCGGCGTGGTGATTTCGCGGTACTGGGGGAATGGGAATTGGTCCAACGCGTGGGGGTACTCCCCGCGCTCCACACTGGCCAATATGTGTTTGATGGCGGCGTAGTCCCCCAACACGTGCGTCATTAGATCGGACCCCGCGAACCCCGACGCGGGGGAGTTGGTGGGGATGAGGTGGACGGCGCCGGCGGGGGCACCGAATACGGCCGGTGGGGTGAACTTCCAACCAAAACCACCCAGGCCCCCGCGTTGGTATTCCACTTTCCCGTACAATTGCCCGTGATAAGTGGGCACGTCCATACGCCCACTTTCATCCCGCCCCACCGCTACCTTTGCTGCCACCGGGCCGGCCGCCACCACCACCCGGGGCCGGGTTTGTTCCATTTCGCCCCCGGGGCCAGTTAACCAATACTCACTACACGCCCGGGCCTCATTTAGTGAGGGGGCCTCCCCGTCCACCCGTTGGCACCGCATGGCGTACGTTACCCGCACGTCATCCCGCCCCAACCCGGCCGCGGGAAGGTAACAATCAAATACCTCCCGCCCCAGTTTGCCCACCGCGGCCAACCCTTGGCGGTTGGCGTTATCGTCGGGGGCGTCCAACACCATTAGCACGGGGGCGGGGGTTGGGCCGTTGGGGGCGCATTGGTTAATGCGGGCGCCGTGTTCGTTGCGGGCGGATGGGTGGCGGCGGGGGCAAATGGGGCACATAGGGGGGTTACACTTGCCTCCGTTGCCTAATCTCACCCCACTTCGCAACCGCTTCCATGGGGGTGTGTTCCACCGCGCCCATCCGCACCGCCCGTTGGCGCATGTACGGGGTTAGGTCATAGTGGTTCACCATACGGGAGTGTTGGAACCACGCCCGGCGCAACCCAATACGCACCGCGAACGCGTGCAACTCCTGTTCCGTATCGGCGTACAAATGGCAGGCCCGCCCGGCTTCAACAAAACACCGGGGGGCGTTGGCGGTAATGTGCCCGTGCAGAGGGTCAACGTACACCATGGGGTTACACCTGCCCCTTGGGCCGTACGTTATGTGTAATGTGGAATTCAACCCCCACCCCCAATTGGCGCCCGCGTTCCATAACCCGTTGCATGTAGGGAACCACCGCCCGCCACACGGTTGCGGGATCACCCCCGGGTAGTTCCAACACCGCTACACGCAACTCATACCACGCCCAGGAACGCAACGCGTTGATTGTACTAGTGGCGTATCGCGCAGGGCGGTCAAGCGGTTGGGTTATTCGGAAATCCAAACGGACCAAAAACGTTTCGGGGTGGGAAAACACCGTAAAAAAATCCCATTTGTCAAACGCCCGGTGCAGTGGCATTTACTCATACCCCCGCGCCCGCACCGTGGCCCGTTCCACCACCCGCAACCCGGGCACCTGGGCCAACAACCCCCGCACGATTCCCGCAACCTCACCGTCCCCCCGCACCGCAATGTTTAGCGCACTCGCATCCAATTGGACAAACGCCCCCAACACCCCCAACTGTGTGCGCAAATCCCACACCCCGCCGGCAATGAGGGCGGCAACCGCGGCGTGTTCGTCCACAATCTCCACCGCCCAGGCCATGGTGGTGTTGACGCCGGCAAGGGGGGTGGGGGGTGGGGCGGTGGGGTTGATAAAGGGGGCGGGTTCCCATTGGGGGGTGGGGGCACCCATGTACCCGGTTGGTTCGGGGGCGCTATTAAATGCCGTCCAAGGGGATTGTAAAGGGTATTGCCGTTCCCGCTGTTCCCGCTCCCGCACGGCCGCCGCCTGGGCCTCCCGCTCCCGTTCCACCCGTTCCGCCGCCGCCCGCTCCTCCTGTTCCTTAACCCGCCGGCGCCGCTCCACCTCCACCGCCAATTCATAATCCCCCAACTTTTGTTTGGCCTGGGCCTCCGCCTGGGCCAACGGGTCCACTACCTGCCGTTCCCAATCCTTCACCGCCCGCCACGCTTGCCACATGGGGCGGGTAATCGCCCCAAACTTGTCCTCCACCACCCCCTGGGCGGTTTTGATTTGGCGCAACACATCGGCCATCACGTGGCGTTCCATTTCGTTGCGGACGGTGAGGGATTGGACCAGCCCCAACACGCCGGTGGAGAACGGTTGGAGGGTGGTTACCGCGGCGTGTACTTCCGGTTGGTTGCGCACCGCCTCCAACTGTTCCGGGGTGACGGCGCCCCCGGCGGTTTGTGATTGGGCCGCGGCTGCGCCGGCGGTGGATTTGGGTTTACGTGCCATGGTGGGTTATTTCAATTCCTTTGTTGTTTGTTGTTTTGTTGCGGGGCGTAATTCCCCCAGTTGCGGAAACATAGTTGCCGGCGGGGGCGTAGGTGTTGGCGTTGGCGTTGGCGTGGGAGTTTGGTGCGCCCGCGGCCCGTGTATCGCGCTCACAATCGCCACCGCCTTTGCCGCCCCGATCCCCTCCACCCGCTCCCACTCCTCCACCCCGGCCGCCACCATATCCCGCACGGTGTCAAACGCCCCCGCCACCCGCTCCGCCAGTACATCCCGCACCCCGGGGAGTTGTTGCGCAAACCTCACCACCAGCCGTTTGTAGGCGGGGCGGGGGATGGCGGCCACGTGGGGTTCCGGGGCCATGTGAACCCCCGTGTGGGAGGTGTGGGAATCCCACCCGCCGCCGTGTGCCCACCACTTGTACAGGGTTAGGATTAGTTGGGCAGTATGTTGGGGGCCGGTGGAGTGGACGATGCGCAACGGGGTTTTGCGGCGTAGGGTTTCCAAATGCCCTTCCCATACGGACCACTCACACCCGCGCGCCCCTGCCTTCACCGCACGCCATTCCCCGCCCCGGCCATTGCCCCACGGCCGCCACTCCTCCAACTCCCCATCCGCCCCCGGCCGCGTCATGCCCTCCACCAGTAGGTAAGTGTGTTGGTACACCGCCAACATCCCGGGCAACTGATCCCCCACGAATCTCCCCGTGTGGAGGCATTGCAGCAAATCGTTAACGCGTTTGCACTCCACCCCCACCCCCACCCGGGTTCCCCCAGGCCCCACGCCGTACCAACACGCGTCACCGAATGGAAGAGTGGCGAGTTGGGCCAAACCCGGGGGGAGTAGGGGGAGTAGGTGGGCGGACCCCACACGCCTATCTATGGCAATCATGTTGGTTTACCTGGTAAATTCCAACGGCCTAAATCTTCGCCATCCGCGCCAAAAATTCCATGGCGGCGGAATGTTGTTTGGGGGAGGTGTACTGCACATTCAGCGTCACCAACGGCGCCTCATCCCGCCATAGGGTGTACAGACTTCGGGCGGGGGTTTGTTGACTCATGAACGCCCGTTGGATGCGGTGGCGCCCATCCTCCCCCGTCCATACCATCCCCCCACCCGTCACCATGGGGTAACTGAACCCGGGGGGTACCCGGTGGCGGTTGGGCTCTTGAGGGGATTGGCCGGCATCGCGGCGCCCCGACGTAACGGCCAATTTCGTGTGGATACTCATACACCCTTATCGAACCTCCCTTGAACCGTCCGCCCAATCCGCGGCCGTTTCCGGCCCGTGTACCATCATTCCCAACGTGGGGAAATTGCACATATCCCCCTTGAGTACCGCCCCGCGTAGTTTCTGTTGTTGCCGGCACGTGTCAATGCGCATGGCGGGGGTGTTCTCGTCATCCAACCACGCCTGTTCCACATTCACCTGCACCACATACCGCATATCCTTGTACCCGGTGGCCTCCCATGCCCCTGTTTTTTGCCCGCGGCCGGCGGCGTCATTTTCATACACCTGTTTCATGCGGTGCGCGATGACTACATTAACGGGGTAGTTGTAGGCGGTGGCAATGAGGGCTTCAAATTGTGAATTGACCTCCTGATATTTGAGCGGGGGCACCTGGGTTAGTTTCCCAAACGCCTCCATGCGCTGGGCCTCCCACATGGCGTTCCCGGTGTCCACAAACACACTGCGAAACCGGCCACTTGAAACCGCCAAATAGTAACTTGCCCGCAGTTCGTACCATAATTTGTCCCACGCCCCTTCCGTCATGCGGGCGGTGGGGTCAATGAGGAAATCTTTCCGTACGATGGTTTTGCCAGCCGCAACAAACTTCTCCAACACCCCCTCCCATCCGCGGTCCAAATTCAAAAACGCAATGGGGCCGGGTTGCGTAAATCCAAAATGGGTTTTCCCGGCCTTGTCCCGGGCCTGGGTGGATACGATCATGCGCCGGGGGCCGGTGGCGGGGGCACACACTACCCAACCGTTTTGGGCGGCGTGGATGTCCTGTTGGGGGATTTGAACACTTGCGGTGGAGTTGGCCATGGGGTACTAGTTAACCTTTCCCGTTGACGTTTCACCGGCGGCATCCGCCAACGCCGCCAAACACAATTCCCACCCCGCGATAAACCCGGATGCGATGGCGGCCTGGATCACAGTGAGCACCCCGGGGGTAATCGCCACCCCGCGTTGTTGGAGGCATAACAACACTTCCCGGCAACCGCTACGGGCCGCGGCCTCCGCGCACCGATCCCGCATGGGGTCAGGTGGGTAATTTGAATCGGGGCCGGGTTCCGGCACCCTGAAACGCTTTTTATCGTTATCGTGTTTACTCATTTGTGTAATCCGTCCTGATTTGTTTGTTGCCCCGGTTGCCCTGGGTGCCCCGGTTGCCCCGCGTGTCCCGGGTGGTACTGCATTAACGTCGCCCAATTCTCCCCCAACTCCACCTGCCCAAACTCCATGTACATTACCCGGTAAATTGGACCGCTCCCGCGGTAGTCCCCCATGACGTGGTAGGTGTGGAGGAACCCCCCGCCGATGGTGTACCCCATCGCCTGGGCCGCCAGCAAATACGCCTGGATTTGCGCCACCCAATACCAACACCGGGTGGTGGGTTTGTTGGCAGACTTCCACGTGAATTTAAATTCATGGATGTGAAGGCGGCCCGTGGTTGGCTCGAACCCAACACCGTCCGGTGATCCCGCTACCCCGTCCAACACCACTTCCCCGGGGTGGAATTTGACCTTACCCGCGTACCGTTTGGCCAACCACTCCTCCCAGGCCAACCCGGCGCACATTCGGTTAATGGCCGGTTGGGGAAAACGTTGGCCGGCGGGAAGTTGGGCCAACTCGTCATCGGCCTCAAACAACCCCGCGGCAATGGCAGCCGGCCGGATTAAATCGGACATGTGGACCCCGGGGGAGCGGGGAGCGGCGCCGGGTTGGGTGCCATCCCCGTCTAGGGTGAGTAACCATTGGTCTGATACGTCGGTGGTGTACATGCGGTGGTTACCCCCCTTTCCCCAGGCCCAAACCCCTACGCCAAATTCAACGCGGTGCCCAGCATTTGCCGCTGGAATTCGGGGGAGGCCACCAAATTGCGCAACGGTTCGTCCGTCAGGGTTCGCTGAAACAACGCGACGTTGAACGCCTGTTTGCTGGTGGGGTTGGTTTGCAACACCTCCGCCAACAACCGTTGGGCGGCGGCAACGTCAACGGTGGGGCCGGCGGGGGCCGCGGGCGCGGGGGCCTGGGCCTGGGCCTGGGGCGGGGCGAATTGCATCATGGGGGCCGCGGGGGCCTGGGCCATCGGCTGAGCCATCACCGGGGCCATCATGGCCGGGGCCGGTGCCATCGCCTGGGGCGCCTGGGCCAACGGTTGCGCCACCGCACCGCCCCCAGCCCCACCACCCACCGCGCCCAACGTTTCGGCCGCCACGCGCGCCCCACCCGGGATTTGCGTAACCACCAACGTTCCACCGTCCGCCTTCTCCCCCGCGCCCGTGTTGCGCATGGATTCCCGGCCGCCGGTTTTCACCTGTTGGACAAACGCCACCATCCCATTCAAGGCGTCAACTTGCCCCGAATTGAACACATCCGCGGGGATACCGGCCTGGACCGCGGCCCGGATAAATACCGCCCAGTTGGACGATTTGTTGAACCCGGTTTTGCCGCTGGGGGACCAAAATTGGACCCCGTTGGCGCGCGGTTGGAAGTCTTCCAATTTCCCCACCGTCCACACCTTTTCCTGGGGAGCGGCGCCGGGGAGGGGTTGGTGGGTTTGGGCGTCCACAATTTGCAGATCGTAAATCACCGCGGGGGAGGCGCCGGCGGATGACTTCCCCTTGTAATCGAAGGTGGAGGCGCGGCCGTTGGAGAATCGCACCCAAACGTTGTCGATCATACCGCCTTCCGTGAACGTGGCGGGGTTGAAGGAAATGGGGGCGCCGTCACCGGGATTCAACTGGGGGGCGCGGGTGGCGGAGCCGTTGAAACCGTTGGCAACACCGTTACCAAACCCGCCAAACGATTGGGCGGGGGCCTGGGGGGCCGCGGCGGCGTTCCCCCACGGGGTGGCGCCGGGATGGGGCATCGGCTGGGCCTGGGGCATTTGGCCCATGGGCATAAAATTGGGGTTCATTAGGTTTGTTCCTATTCCTGTTAGTTAGTTGGTTGGATTGGGTTGCGGGTTACAGTTTGGGCGGGGGCGGGGGCAATACCGCCTCCCTTCCCCACTGAAAAAACTGCCAAAACGAAAGGTTGAAATGGTGCGCGTTTGGGCGGGCAAAAAACCACCGGCCACTGGCGTCCAATATGAGGGTTTCGCACCGATCCCGCTCCCCCCGCATCCCGCGCCCGCACATTTGCTGTAACTCCACCGCACACGCGTGGGTGGCGGCCTCCGGGTCCACCTTGGTGCGGGCGCGCATGATGCGGGAGGACATATCGGGAAAGGGCAATTTTGGAATGATTTGGTACTCACATTCCGGCCCCGGGAAGTCCCAACCGGTGGTGACGCTGGGGGATACCAACACCGCGGGGGGTGGGGCCAACTTGAAACGCTGAACCACCGCGGCGGCCCCATCCACTACCCCCGCCGCACCGCCCCGTTGTTTGCGCCGGTTGGCGTACATGATGGGGGAGTATTTGGAATTGCGCAACACCCATTCCTGCCGGGCGTACGATACAGAATGAATGATTCCCTTGCGGTCCAACCGGGCGCCGATAATGTTGTCAATGGTGGTGATTAGGCTGCCCAACTCCTCCTCCGATATGTCCCGGGTATTGCGGATTCCGGTGGGTAATAGGGTGATCGGTGCCCGCCGCGGATCGAACGGAGAGGGGTAATCCTGGTAATCGGTGTTCCGGGGTTCCAACCCCAATTGGGTGAGCGTTTTGGGGGTTATGGTTCCCGACGTTAACAACACCCGGGGCACGCCGCGGAACAACGCCCCCTCCGCGAATTGGGCCGGGTGGAGGGGGGCAAAACGCCACGCGCGGTCATAGTCCAACCGCTCCCACACCCACAATGTGGACGGGGACGCGGTGGCCAGTTTCCCCAACCCCTGGGCCAACCGTTTAATGGCACGAAAAGCGGTTAGCGCGTTGCGGGCGGTTCCGGTACGCGTCATGGTTTCCACCAACTCGTTTAGCCGTGTGGCCTCCGCCCGCGCCCAGGTGGACCACGGGGCGTTGACGAAAGTATCCTCCGGGTGTTGGTCCTCCGGGGGCTGGTTCAAATACCGGCGAATATCGGCGTCGGTCAAATCAAACGCCAACGCGTTCTCCAGTTGGGCCGGGGCGTCATGGGCCTCATCCAACACCAGCATGGCGGGGGATTTGATGTTGGGGTTGCCGGCCACCGCCAACCACCACGCGTAGTTGGTCACGGCGAGTGGTGACGCGTTGAATTGGGCCACCGCGGCATCGTAGGGACACCCCCGTTGTTTGTATTTGCAGAATATCCCGCCCATACACGGGCCGGATTCACACGTTTGGCGGCCGGTGGGATCTTCCACGTACGGGTAGTTGTCACGCCCCCGTTGGTCCACCATCCCCATTGCGTGAAATTCCCGGTAATACTGATCCTGCAACCCCTTGGTGGCAGTTAACACCACCGCGCGTTCCCCGCGCAAAATGGTTTGGAGAATGGCGTTCAGGGATTTGCCAAACCCCACCGGGGCGGATTGCGCCACAAACCGGGCGGGGGATAAGTGGCCGCGGATGATAGCGGTGTCCTGGTGGGCACGGTAACCGGTGAATTTACCGGGTAAACCGAAGTAGGATGGGAGTGGGAGTGTGATGGCGGGGGCCTGGGCCGGGGCAATGAGGACACATTGAGAATTATTCATCGTCGGTTCCCCCCTCATCGTGTATGCTGCCGGCGGTATGGTGAGCGTCAATCACGTGCCCACCGGCGCCACCGTGCCCCCGGCGCCCCCGCCCCCGCGCTTCGATTTGCCCCTGGGCGTTCACCCCCACCGGCGCCGCTCCGGCCACCTGCGCCCCGGTGTACATTTCGGTGACCTTCTGGCGGTAGGAGTCCCGCCACTCCCCAGGCGGGAGGCGGTCCAACAGTGCAAACGCGGTGGCGCATACCCGATGGGCCGACGCGTACGCCCCCATTTGTAGGTGGCGCTCCACCATGGCCAAATGGCGAGATAAAATATCCGCCTGTTCCTGTAGCATTTGCTCATCCAACAACAACGCGTTAATGGAATCCACCACCCCCATCACACTGGGCACCGTCCCGTCTATTTGCTCCAACCACCGCAAATGTTCATACACCGCATGGCGCACCAATTCCTGGGGTGTGCGGTACGGGAAGCGTTTGGACCCCACCACGATTCCCATTTGGCGCGCGATGGCGGGTTGGACGCGTAGGGGGATGCGGGATTCATGCCCCTTAGAATCGGTGGCTGCGTGAATCCATCCGTGGAATGAAGGGGGGCCGCCGTTGACGGGCCACGGGGGGAGGGATTGGGATTGGGAATTGTTGTGGGGTTGGGGAACGTACGGCGCCCCCTCCCCTTCCCCGTCCCCTTCCCCCTCATCCCCGCCCGGGTGGGCGGCGTCATCAAACGCCCCCATGCTGATCCCGGGGCCGTCGCCGGCGTGGGGGGTGGAGGTGTGGGTGGATTTCGGGTTGGGGTTAGGGGTGGGGGAGGGGGTGGTACGTTTGGCCATGGTGGTGTTTATCCGTTTACAATCCCTGGGTCATGCTGTGCGCGGCGGCAATCGCCCGCAACCGTTTGGCCGTTTCCACCAACCCGTACGATTCCGCGGCCTCCGCCCCGTTGGTTGCCCACTGGACAAACGCCGCGGCAACGGCCACAATGCCGTGGGTTTTGATGAGGGCGTCAACGGCGTGGGTAACGGTGGCGATGGGGAGTTGGACCGCGGGGGCCTGGGCCTGGGCAACCGGCGTGGGAACGCGGGTGGGCGCAACCAATTCGGCGGTGGTGGCCGGGGGTTGGGGTTCCGCCGGCGTTGGCGTGGGCGTCGGCAACGGCAACGGGGGGTTGTTGGCCGCCGCTGCCTTCTGACTGGCCAAAAACGCCTGTACCGCGGGGTCCATCAACGGGTTGGTGGTGGGGGCGGGGGTTCCGGCCTGGGGGATGGGGGTGGTGACGGGCGTGGGCGTGGGCGTGGGGGTGGGGGTGGGTTCCACCGCCGGCGCCACCGCCTCCACACCCGCCGGGGGTTTTGCCGCCCGCCCGCGTTTGGGTTTGGGCGTGGGGGCCGGGGCCGTCACCGCGGGGGCCTGGGCCTGTACCGCCTGTAACGCCGCCAAATCAATTTCAGGCAATGCGTTCAACAGTTCGGCCAATTGGGTGATATATTCCGTCGGGTGAATTTCCACCCCCATATCTTCAAAAAATTCCAAAATGGAATCGTAACTGAACCACCCGGCGCCGTCCGCGTTGGTGTGAAATTGGCCATTGGCCTCTAATTTGGCGACGATTTCGCCAGCCCGTTTGAACACGTACGGGTGTGTTTGCATGGTGACCATGCCCCCTGTTGGTTGAATTTTGTGGAGTGGGGTGTAACGCCCGAATTCAGACTAAACCGGAAAAGTGTTTGGCGTCAACGGGTTGCACGCGTTAAAATTTCGCAATGGTTTGGGCCGGGGCGGGCGGGGAGTGGTTGGGGATGGCATCCTCACACGGCAAAACGCCCCAACGGGGTGACCGTGGGGCGTTTGAATGGTGGGCGAATTGGTAGGGTACTGGCAGGGTATGGGGTGGGATTAGTGGGGGGCCGTCATGTTGAAATTATGGCCGGGGCTGTAAATCCCGTCAAGCAAAACAACAACCCCCACGCGAATCGCCCCAGCCCCCCGCCGGGTTAGTTTAGTGTGATCTTCCCCGGGGGCGGGGGGACAATGGGCGCCGGCGCTGGGGCCTGGGCCGCCGCCCCCGCCTCCATCGCCATTTTCAATTGGGCCTGGGCCTCATCCTGCAATTGCGCCACCGTATCCGGGTGGGGCGGGTTGGGTACCGCCTCCCAGGATTCCCGGCACATGGCGGCATCGTGCGCCGTCAGTACCCGGAACACCTCCGCCCCATCGCCGGCCACCTCCACCGCGGCAACCATGCAATGGCCCAGGAACGTGCCCGCCAACCCCTGCACGTACTGGATGTATTCGGGGTGGGATTCCCGTATGTGTTCGGTGATCCCGCCCGAAAACTTCATCACCTCCACCTGTTCCGGGGGGATTTTGGCGAGTTGGGCCGGTTTGATGGGAAGGACCAACAGGGGGTGGATTATGGCCTGACAGAATTTGCATTGGGCAATCATGGGGGTTACGCCTTTGCCTTTCCGGTGCGGGAGCGGCTGGGCGCCTGGGCGTGGGGGCCGCCCGCGGCGGTAGGGGTAGGCGCCGGGGGCTGGGGTTTGCCCGCGGTGGATTTGGGCGCCGGCGGGGTGTTGTCGGCGTCGTCACCGTCCACCTCCCCATCGTCCTCACCGTTCCCGAAGTCCAAAAACTCCTCAATGAATTGCGCAACCGTGGCCTCCGCCCCGGCGAATTCCTGTTGGAGTTGGGGGAATGAGAATATGGCCGTGAGCCACTCATCGCGGGAGTACCCCCGGGCGCGGGCGTACGTCAACTCATCCGTCCCCGCGATTAGGAATTCCGCAAATTGGTACCCGGTTTGGCCCTTTTTAATCGCCTTCACCAAAAACCCACCGTGTTCCATCAGTTGGTTTTGCAACACCTGGATGCGTTGGATTTGCAAACGCTGTTCGGGGGTGAGGTTGGGATCGGCCGCGGGGTTTGGTTCACCGTTGGCGCTTGCGCCGGCCGGTTGGGCCTGGGCCTGGGCCTGGGCGGGTTGCGCCACCATCCCGGGATTCAACGCGGGGGCCATGGGTTGGGCGTCAACTACTTGCCCCGGCCCCTGCCCCCCTACCATCCCCGCCGTCACCGGATTGGGGCGCCCAATGTTTTGCACCAACGCGGCGCCCACATTCAGTATTTGCGGGAGGTGTTCCCCCAGCATGGCCAACCCCTGTTCCTTCCAATTGCGCGGTTGGGAGGGTTCACCGCCGCCGCCGAAAATATCCTTGATTTTCATAAATGTCTCCACCTGGGCCAACGGGTCCGCGGCCGTCGCCTTCTGTTCCAGCGCCTTCATTTGCAGTTCGTGATTGCGCTGCCGTTCCTTCTCCGCGGCCTCCGCCGCCTGTCTCGTCGCCTCCCGATTTGATTTCAGTTCCTCCATCATGAGGGCCAACATGGGGGACGTATCGGGGGGTTTCATAAACCCCATTAACGTCGTCATCAGTTTCAACGTTTCGTCCATGCCCCCCGATTTGTTCCCGGCGGTGGCGGCCGTCAACGCCGCTTTATTGGCGTCCCCCAACATTTCAATGGTTTTGGCCTGTACCTGGGCCATAGCCTGGGCGTTGGGATCGGGCGCGGGTGCGGGCGCCGGCCGGTTGTTGTTCTTGTTTGCCTCCAACAGTGCGTTGGTCAGTTTGTCCACCACTTGGGCCATGCCCTGGGCGGCCGTGTTGTCGTTTGCCATTACGTCCCCTTTACTGTCTAGTATTCCATCGCGTTGCAACCGCGCCACCAATTGCCGGTTGTGTTTGTGGTCGATGTCCAACGTTTCCAAATCGTACATTTCCGGGATGTGATCCCGGGACAGTTCCAATTTGGCGTACATGGCGGTGCGCCGGTTGCCCTGCACGTTGGCATCATTCAGCGTAAACCCGTACACCCCACTCCCATACGTCTCAATGAATTTGAGCAAATCCACCGGCCCCTGGGAAATCTTGTCAATGTACGACGGTTCCCCCGGGATGGGTTTGGCGCGGGGGTAATACTTGTACACGTACATTTCGCAGTGCCCCCAATCCTCCGGGCGCATGGCGGCAAGGTAGTTGTGTAAATCGTCCTCCGTCCGCGTTACCCGGTAAAGTGGGATCGGGAGGCCGTTTTCCCGCCGGGGGTACGTCAATGGGTTGCGGCGTAGTGTGTACGCGTCGGGAGGGACGGGCGCCCCCGGGCGGTGCGCGTATTGCCCCGCGTCATCGCCGCCCCCACCCTCCCCGGGTTCCGGTATGTCCTGGGTGATGGAATCGAATTTACCCGGTAATGTGGCGGGTGGTTTGGTTGATTTGGGTGGACGGCCGCGCCCGCCGGGTTTCCATTTCGTATTGGAATTGGGATCGGGTTGGGCGCCGTCGTCAATTTCCGTAAATGCTGCCATAATTCCCCCTGGAATAATTTTTGGGCGGTGGAGGGCGATTAGTGCGGGGAATTTACCCGGTAATGTGCGGGGGAAATTACCCAAACCAACGTTTTCAACCACTTGGGCATCACAATAACGCAGGTTTTCCCCCCGTGCAAGGTAAACATTAGGGGGCCGGGGCGCACACGTACGCAATTACCCGCCAACGTTACGGTTACAGATTGTACAAAGGTGTTTTGAGTTGGCGGGGTAGGTGGGTTAACTTTGCTGGTGTCGGCGGCCGCTTGATCGCCTACCGCGCTACTGGTTCTCCCCTGGACCTACACCCCAGCCAACCGGTGATCGCGGCCGCCACACATACATTGGAATCGCGTTTGCGTTTGCGTTTGTAGTACCCGGGCCTCCCCACACCACACACAACACCGCGTGCAGACACTCAACCACAACCCGATTACGGACACGCTGCCATTCGCCGGCGTCGGTGGTGGTGTGGGGGTGGAACGTACAAACGTCGCCGGGGCTGGGGAAACCCCCGACACCAACCGCCTAACCCAACTCACCGCCGCCCGTATGCGCTGGGCCATTGTCGACGGCGCCATCAATCCATTAGTGGTGGAGGTGACCAACGGGGCGTTGGCCGCGGCCGGCCTCACCATCGCATCACCTCAAATTGAAATCACCCGCGCGGTGTGGGGATGGATTCGCGCCCACGTTGCGTTTGTATCGGACGAAACGGTATTGGTTGACGCCCTGGGGCTGGAGGGGGAGTTGGAATTACTCATTACCCCGCCGGTGCTTCTCTCCATGGCCCGCCCCGCCGGTGATTGCGATGACTTCACCATGTTGGCTGGGGCCATGCTGTTGGCCGCCGGCATCCCGCGGGTGGAGGTAACCACCGTTGCCGCCGATCCCACCGACCATACCCGGTGGTCACACGTTTACCTAACGGCCACGCTGGGGAATGGCGCCCGCGTGGTGATGGACTGTTCGCACGGGGAATGGTTTGGTTGGGAGGCCCCCCAGTATTACGCCCGCCGGTATTGGGGCGGGATCACCGCGGCGGATGCGCACGGTGTACGCGAACGGCGCAATAACCTCAACAACACCCACAACATTAAGGAACCATCACACATGCGACTCACCCCCCGCGCCGGCCGCCCCGCCACCCCAGGAACGTTCCCGGCCCCGGTGGGCGTGGGCGCAATTGATTGGGGCGCCCTCACCACGCAAATCACCACGGGAACGTTTGACGTGTTGAAACAGGTGACGCAGAAACCGGGCCAGTTTATTCAAACGGGTGGGGGCGTTATCAGTTCGCAGGTGCCCGGGGCAACACCCAACCCGGGGGGCATTTCCATCATGACGCCGGCGGGAAACGCCACGGTGGGCGGTGGGAGCGGGATCACAGGGACGACGATATTGTTGGGCGCCGCGGTCATTGGGGCCGCGCTACTCCTGGGGCGGCGGTAACCACCACCATGCGATACGCCCCCTACATGCACCACGCCGCCACCGCCTACCACCCCGGCATGGGCGTGGGCCTGGGCGCCACGGGTACCCAGGTTGCCAGTTCCATCACGGGGACGGCGGCCACCATCGCGGGTTCCAACGCGGCGGCCATCGCGGGGACGTTAGGGGTTGCGGTTCCCATCGTCGGGGCGGCCATTGCGGGTATTGCGTTGGCGGTCACCGCGTGGTTGAATCGCATGGGGCCGAAACAAAAACGTTGGACAAGTCAGATAGCGGATGAGGCGACGGCGCAACTCCAACAGGTGAAGGCGATTTACTTTTCCACCCCGTATTTCCCCGGGAATCAGGCGGCGGCGTTGCAAGCGGTGGACCAACTGCTAGGGGCCATCCAAGAGGGGTGCGGCCAAACCCAAATGGGGGAACCCGGCCGCCGGTGTATTAGTGAACGGTTGGTTCGTGGGGGGAGTGCCCCGTGGTGCCCCACGGGTACCGGGTGCGATTACTTCACCGAATACCGCGACCCTATTGCAAATGACGCCCGGGCCGCGGAATACGTGGCCCAGGCCCAGGCCCAAACCCAATTCCCCACCGTCGACGGCATCACCGCTGATTTGGCCGGCGGGGCCGCCACGGTACTCAATAGCGGATTTGCCCCGGTGATGCTGGGCGCATTGGCCGCGTTTCTAATTTGGCGCGGGGTGTCAAACTAACATGCTACTCACGGTTACAGGAATGGAACGCGGGCGCAACGGGCTGGGGGCCTACACCGCCTACGTCAACGGGGATTTGCAGACGTTTGGGGATTCCCCATGCGCCCCCGGGTTGACCCTCATCAACGGCGGGTGTTTGCGCGCCCCAGGCACACAGGAAACGCCATACGGTACCGTGGCCATTCCCCTTGCCGGCCCCCAGGCTAACAACGCCATCGCCGCCGGTATCCTGGGCGGCGGGGTCACCTGCAAAACGGAACGGGTGGACGCGGGACCGTACGCGTACGCGCAAAACGTATGCCGCGGGGGGAACGGCCAAATCATTGCCGGTGCGGATTTGGAAGCGGAATCGGCGTACGCACGGAATTTGTTGCAAACGTTGGGCCAACCCACCGCCGGGGGGAATGTGCGCACCGCGTTACCGTCGCCCCCGCCGGCCGCGGCCCCAACCCCCGCACCCACACCGGTACAAACGGGAACGTATGCCACCCCCATCGGCGGGGCGGTTGCCACCCGGCCACACCAGCCCACCGCGATTGCCACCGCCCAGGCCCCCTCCCAGGCCCACGTGGATTTACCGGGTAAATTACTGGGCGGTGTTTTGAATGGCGTTGACACCTCCCGTTGGTTGGCAGTAGCCGCCGGCGTCGGGGCGTTATTCCTCCTCCCCGCGCTGTTGAAGGAAGGGCGGTAACCGCATGAAACCGGAAACTATCATTGCGTTGGCGGCGGCGGCCGGCGTGGCCTACCTGTTGTGGGATCGGTACAACACCAACCAACGTCCATCCCAATCCGTTTTTGATTCCCCCGTGGTGTACTCCACCCGCCCGGTGCGCGCCGAAACTCCCGTTTTGATGGCCCCCGCCGGCCCAACCCCCACCAACCCGCCCGGGTACATCTCCCCCAACTGCCAAACCCCCTGCCCCCCGGGTGTCAATTGCGCCCAGGCGTTGGATGGGGTTTGGATTGGCGCCGGCGGCGGCAACGGTGCGGCCCGTTGCGTTCCCGTTACGCGTTTGATTCCCCAGTAGCCAATAGGAAACTACTCACCCATGAACTTACAGCAAATCATCACCGGGTTGGCGGTGGCCGGCGGGGCCTATTGGTTGTATTCGCGCAACGCCGCGGGGATTGCCCCCAACCCCACCGGTTTTACCCCCATTGACTCCGCCGCCCCGGCCACTTCCCCCACCACCGCGGCCGGCGCCACCGTGACGACGGGCACCAACAACCCGCCCGCCGGTGGAGGCAACCCCGCCACCCCTCCCGCGGCCCCGCCCCCGGCCGGGTACGCCACGTTGGACCCCACCACCGCCGGCGCCCCCAACTTCTCCCAGTGGGTGGCGAATAAGTTAGGCCCCGGGCGTCACATGCTGGGGGCGGACGCCTGGAACGCGTTGTTCTCGCAGTTTAGCGGCGTGCCCCAAACCGCGGATTTATTCAACCCCGACAACCGCGGGGAGGAAATTTCCTTGTCGACGTACATGCAACGGCGTACAGGCGCGGGGTTGAGTGGTTTGAATGGGTTGAGTGGTTTGGGTATGGCCCCCGCGTTTGGCCTCCCCATCGCCGCCGCCCGTCAGTTGGCTGGCGCCGGGTTCCGTGCGGCCGGGGCGTACGCGCTACGCAACAGCGGGGGTAACCAATAATGGTGGTCCGCCGCTCCAACTTGAACGTCAACCGTGTGGGGATGGGGGATTGGGATTTTGACCCCCTCACCGGTGAGTGGGTGGAATTGCCCACGGTTGGCCCCGATGGCCCGGTGTACACGGTGACGACCACCGCCACCCCGCCGCCCGATTCCCCCGGCACCACGCCCGTTGCAACGCCCATGTTGGACCCCGGCCGTAATCATGGTTTACCGGGTAATCCGCCGTGTTCCCCCAACGCGCTGTATCCCACGGGGCACCGCTGTAACAATTTGCAGATTTACAAAGACGCCCAACAGGTTATTCGCGTGGTTCAAACCGCGGCCGGCGTGAAACAACCCGAGGGCGCCGGCGCCGGCCTCCCCTCCCTTCCCTCCCTGGATTCCATCACCGGGGGCATATCGGCCGCGGCGCAATCGGCCGCCCAGTTTGTTGCGCGCAATGCCCCGGCCGTCATTCTCACCATTGCGGTTCTCATGTTGGGCACCAGCATAGGCGGTGGCCCGGGCGGGTTTGCATCCGCCCCGGCACCACGCCGGCGGGGGAAGGGGTAACCGTGGTACTCTCCAAACGCGGTGTGGGCGCCTACCCCACGGACCCGTATTTCGATCCCCAACGCCCCAGTTGGATGCCCTATTGGTTGGACACCCCGGGGGAAAACGCCCAAAAATGGGGGTTGTTCCCGGGGGCCAATGTGAACCAAAAATACCCCGCCCCCCCGGTGCCCACCCCGCCCACCGTGCCCGTCAACCTCCCTGCTAACCCGGTGGACGGCCCCAGCGCCCAGGCCGCGGTGGATGCGGTGGTGGTGGCCACGGCCGCCCAACAGCAAAAACAACGGGATGATTGGGCCGCCCAGGTGGCCGCCATGTTGGATGCCGCCGCCGCGGATCGGCAACGGGCGGGGGAGCGGGAATACAGCGTTTGGGTGATAGCCGGCGCCGTGGGGCTGGGGATTCTGTTGCTTCAAAAATTTGGAAGGAATTAAGGAACCATAACCGTGTACGTTCAACCACTCACCACCCCCACCATTCAACCCGTTGCCCAGGCGCAATTGAACCCGTGGGAATTGCAGTTGGAGGCCCCCGGCCCCATTCAGGGGTTGGCGGGGTTGGGCCTGGGGTGTGTGGAATGTGGGGGCACGTGCGGCGGGAAGGGTACAGGAATGGGCAACATGGAAAACTTTCCGTGGGGCGTGTTGGTGTTAGTGGGGTTGGCGGTGTGGATTATGGCGGCCGGGGCGGGGAATGGAAAGGGGCGGCGGTAACAGTGGCCAAACGCGCAACAATTCGACGTACGCCGCGGCGTAACCCCTTGGGCGGTTGGATTGCCACCGGTGAGGCGTTTGCGAAACGTCACATTGCCGGGGACGGCACCAAACCCACCCCCGATGACATCCGCGCCGCGTTTGAAACGGCGTGGGATGCGAGTGGGGAAGATCATAACGATTGGAACGGGAACAAATACAAAAACGCCCTAACCAACTTCAAAAAAGGGGCGGCAAAGGTGCGGGCCGGGAAACGGGCTAACCCCAACTCCGGTTCCGGCCGCACCCAATCGGCCACCCCCGATGAATTGAATTGGTTTTACCAGAAGGGCCACCGCCTGGGAGCGGAAAATGGCCCGGTGGGGCGGAGTGCGGAACGGGCGCGGTTTGCGGAGTTGTTCAAAATGTCGGGGTTGCCGGTGAGCGCGAAAACAAAGGCCGGGGTACAGTTTGAGCGGGGTTTTGCTAACGGTGTGCAGGAATCCTATAAGCGGGGGAATCCCGCCCCCGCCTCCCCCTATCACTCCGCCGCCTATAAAGCCGCGGTGAAAATTATTGGAAACGCCCGCGCCGGCCAAATCATTGGGGAGTACATGACCGCCCACGCCAATGACCCCGTGCAGGGCGATTGGAAAACGGATTCCTACCGCATGGAACAGGAGGCGGTTGACGCTGTTATCGCCGCCGCCAACGCCACCCGCGGCAACCCCGCCCCACGCCCCCGCCTTCGCATCAAATTCACCGTTGACCGCAATGGCCGCCGCACCGTATACGTGCGCAAAGGTAACGCCAGCCTCAACACGCGTTGGATTCGCATATCAGAGGCGGAAGCAAACGATTACATTGCCCGCGGGGAGGCGATGGTGGAACCAGCCCCCGGGGCCAGCAACGCGTACACCAACCCCGCCCCCGCCGCCGCCGCCCTCTATGAATCCTGGACCGGCCTACCCTCCACCCATGAAACCATCGTGGTTGAAAAGGTATTTGACCACGGCCACCTTACCGATTTGGCCCGGCTTGTTTCCTTCAAACTCCGGGGGGTGCGCGGGCGCCTCAAATTCACCGATCCCACCACCCGGTTGTGCGTCAACGAAACCGGAACCCAACTCTACATCCGCGGGGGGGATCAAACCATCCCGTTGGACGATTTCAACCGCGCCGTGACCTCCCCCAGCCGCAAAGTGGACCCCACAAAGGAATCGGTGGTGTTGGGGGAGATTACCAACGTGTATTACGCCGCAAAGAAACCATTCCTGGGCGGGGAACACAAACACCTGGGGATCTATGACCACAAACTGGGGGGTAAAAATCGCAATTTCCCCACGCTGGTCTATGACACCCGCTCCCAACTTCTCTCCATTTCCGGAGGGGTGTACTACATCAAACCGGACGACTACGACGGCAAACACTCACGGGGGATTGTGGACTGATATGTTGGCCACACTTTACCGGGTAATGTCACAACTCACAACACCAACCAACGCCAATCAGGGGGAACAAACCACTATGCCGGATCAAACCTTGAACGCCGCCGCGGATCGCCGCGCCCAGGAACGGGCCGCCAGCGACGCGGAACAGCAAACCAAATTCAACGCGGGCCAACCCCACACCCCGGACCCCCGGGACGCCGGCGACGGTGACAACACCGGCCCCGCCCTTGCCAAATTCGCCATGGCGGATTTCCTGGACTGGCAGGGTAACGTTCTTTCCCGCCTGGGCCTGTTGGCGTTGACCGGTGACGTGCGGGCCGATAACCCCACCCTCACCGCGGCCCTTGCCCGCATTGCCGCCGCCGGCGCCCCCACCCCCGTCATCAAACGGGAGGTGGTTGCGTGGCCGGGTGGGGCCATCGCCCCCGGCGGGGCCTTCACCGTCGACGTGTACGTGTTCACCCACCCACGGGAACCCAAAAACACCGTCACCTCCACCGAATTCCTGTTAGCCGCTAACCCGGCTATCACGATTGGGGAATTGGTCAAGGCCCGCATCATTGCGGACCCCAACGCCTAACCCCGTTTTGCATTTGCAGTTGTTCTATTCCACTCCCCAACCGAAAGGATAAATTTCATGGCCGTAACAGTAACAGCAGTAACCCAGGCCGCCGGGTACCCCCCGCGCAATCAAACGTCCGTGTGGGACATCATCGCCACCGCCGATGCCGACACCACCGCAACCATCACCCACGGGCTGGTGGGCACCCCCCAGGATGTGCAAATCACTTCCCTATTGGTGGCCCCCGCGCTGTTGTCGGGTTGGGCGGTTACGGCGTTTGGTGCCACGACCATCACGCTTACAAAGGCCACCACCGCGGGTAGCGGTAACGCCGGCGCCCAGGTGCGGGTGATCGTGCGCGTTCCCCATTCCATCGGACAGTAACCAAGCGAAAGGACGGGTAAACACCAATGGCAGAATTTACCCGGCGTACGGTGTTGGCTAACCCCTCCCGTCCCCGCCGCAAAACCAAAATGAAATCGACCTCCCCCAAACGCCGCAAACTCTCCGCCGCCCAAATCGCGGCCGGGTTTGGCGGCAAACGGCGCAAAAGTGCAGCAAAGGCCCACCGGCCCGCATCCAAACGCCGCAACCCCACAACCAAATCACCCCGGCGCCGCTCGACCCGCCGGGTTGCAACCTCCCCGCGCAAAACCCGCAAACGGTCCAACCCGGGGGACATCATCACGTTGGCGCTGGCTAACCCCGCGCCGGCGGCCACGAAAGGAAAATCCAGCATGGCACGACGCAAAAAGCGTTCCTCCGTCTCCCGTCGCCGCCGGTCCACCACCCGGCGCCGGCGCACTAACCCCGTTCAGGTGGCACACCGCCGCCGCACCCGGCGCCGTTCGGTTGCCGCGGCCCCGCGCCGCCGCCGCCGTTCGACCGCGCGCCGTAACCCCTCCATTCGCCGCCGGCGCCGCAATCCCTCCATGGGTGGCGGTATCCGTTCGGGTATGAGCGGTTTCCTCACCCAGGGCCTTTGGGCCATCGGCGGCGCCGCGGGTTCCAAGATGCTGACGCAGATGGTGTTGGGTTCCAGCAACACGGGCGTCATGGGTTACGGCGGGAATCTCGCCGCGGCCTTTGTCCTGGGCACCGGCGTGAAAATGGTGTTGAAAAATCAGGCGGCGGGTAACGCCGTGATCCTGGGCGGCGTGATCCAAACGTTGTTGCGTGTCCTGATCGACCGCACGCCGTTTGGCGCCAAGGTGAGCAATTTGGGAATGGGCGATTACATGGCCCAAAACTTCCTCACCCCCCAGCGTTTGGTGGACGGCCTCAACTCCGCCCAAATCGCCCCGCCCGTCATGCCCCAGGCTAACAAGGCCGTGGGCGTTGGCGTGTACGGCGGTTCGCTCTACTAAGGCGCACCGCACCCTCAACTAGCACAACAGTGGGGGGTAATTTACCCGGTAATCCGCGGTATCGCCCCCCACCCCTGCAACCCAAAACCAACCTCACTTCGCAAAGGAAACTTTTCACTTATGGCCACCGACATTAATTCCATTTTGGGCGGGTTCGTTGACCGCGGTATCTGGTACTACTACGACACCGCCACCGTAGCCCAGGGCGCCTCCACCGGCACCACCATCCCGTTCTTTGCGGCGCCGATCTCCGCCACGAAGTCCAAACTCCTCACCAACATGACGTTGGGGAATCAGTTCCCGCCGCCGCGTTGCCTGATCCTCGACAACATCGGGTTCTATTTCAGTTCCACGATGCTCAAGGCCGACATCGACCTGTTCCTGGACAACTGCTACATGGAATTCCGCATCGACGACAAGATTTACTTCGAGGGCCACCTGTGGCGTTACGCCGCCGGCTACGGTCTGGTGGGCACCTCCACCAAAACCAACGAATCCGCGTGGAACGTTGGCAAGGCGGACATCGGGAGCGTTTTGCGGTTTGGCAACTTCGCCAAATACATCGCGCCCCAGCAGTTGTTCAGCCTCAATCTGATCTTCCCCACCGCGCAAACGATGACGACCACGGCCAACGGCGGCGTGGGCGCCCGCGTGGTGTGCGCGTTGCAAGGTTTGACTGATCGCAGCGTCCAGTAGTAACCGGCGCCGCGTGACGTATCCGGCATCCAATAACCGGACACCCACAACAACCAACACCCGCCGGGGGGCCGGGAAACCAACGCCCCCCACCCCAACATAAAAAGGAACACCCCCACCGTGTACGTTGCCCACCCCTCCCCATCCACCACATGCGCACCCGGCCCCATGCCCGCCAGTTTTGGGGAACGGGAGGCGGCCCAAAACCTTGAAATCAGCGGTTGGGTGACGGGCGCCCAATCGGCGTTTAACGCCGCCGTTGCCCGGTTGGATTTGGGGCCGAATGGATTACCCTGGGGGACGTTGCCCCAGGATACGGGGTTGGGAATTCCCCCCCTCAATATCACGTGGCCCGGGGCCGGCCCCAACGCCGGGGCCAACGGTGCGCCGTTTGCGCCTGGGAGTGTGAATACCCCCGCGGCTGGCGGGAGCGTAGCGTCCCCCCGGGTTGTCGATTACCCCCACTGCACCCCCATCACCACCGCGGCCCGCCGCTCCAATTTGGTGGAGGCGGAAGGTTGTGCGCCCGGGGTGGTGAGTGGCAATTTTGTTTCGACGTTCAACAGCGCGGCGTACCCCACGGAAGCCCAAATGGGTGCGGGCGGGGGCAACACCCCCAACACCAACCCCTCCCCGTGCGCTGTAGGTACCCCGTGCGCCGGCAATGCCCCTTATTACGCGGGGGTGGCCAACGCCATGGCCCCCGGCGCCAACTCCAACTCCCCGTACCCGGGGCAATCCCCCAGCCCCGCGGATCGGGCGCGGATGGCCCAGGCGGGCGCCCTTAACATCCCGTGGTGGGTGTGGGTGGCGGGCGCGGTGGCGGTGGTCAAGTTTACCCGGTAATTTCCAATGGCACACAACAACCTACTCCCCCCCTCCCCCACCTCCGCCCTCACCCCCCACGCCACGTTTGGCGGGTACCGGGGGATTGGTTCCCTTGCCCCGTACGAGTTGGTGAACTTGGACGCGGGGCAATTGGATTTGGACAATTGCGGGTTCCCCCACCTCCGACGCCCCGATTTGTACGTGGAATTCCCCGTGAGTTACGTGTACCAACTGCAATGGACTGAGGCCGCCATCACCCAGTGGTTTTTGGACGAGCGGCGCCCGGTGAGTAGCAAAGGGGATTTCATTTTAGATCGGGTGTGCGGCATCCCCATCACGGGGCTGGGGATTCGGTTTATGTGGCCGAATGGCCGATTCTCCGCCAACCTCCGCATACCCACCGCCAATTACTTCTCCACCGGGGATTCCATGGCGCAATTCCTCGATGGTGTGGTGATTGAGGCCGGCCAATGGATCGGGATTGAGGCGGAAGTAGCGGCCAACACCGCCAGCAACATTTTCACCATGAGTTTTGACGGCCGGATGCGGTATTACCTGCACCCGAATGGCACGCGGTAAACACGGTAACCCAGGCAACCCCCAATGAGCACCCCCAACCAAATCCCCTACTCCAACCCGTTGGCCCCCCAGTGGTGCTACCCCGATTGGGGCCACCATAAGTATTGCGAATCAGAATTCACCTACCGATTCCCCCTCACCACCGGCCCCCTTACCATCCCGTCCCCGGGTTTGATGGACCAACAGCTACAGTTCGGGTTTGACGCCGAATACCACGTCACCGATTGGCAGGTGTACGGGGTGGACACCTCCCAGGCGAGTGTGAACACCGGGATACAGGTGCGGTTGTCGGATACGTTCGGCAAACGGCGCATTAGCAACTTTGTCACGGTCCAACAGGCGTGTGGCGCCGTCCCCGCCGATTGGGTAATCTCCCCCGGCGGTACCCCGCGCATTGACTTCCACAACACGCTGGGGGTCAGTGCAACCGTGTACGTGGTGTTTCGCGGGTACAAGCGTTTTCAAAATATCGGGTGCCCCGCTCTTCCCCCCGATTTCCGGCCGGTGGCATACACCCCCCTGTGGGCGCGGTATTCAACGGCGCCGTTGGGGTACGTGGATGAGCCGTTTGTTTTTGAATTCCCCGTATATGCGTTGACGGCCCCGCAAAACGGTGTGATACAGGGGTTCCCCTTCCCCCTGGACACGGACGCCCCTTTCCTCCTCCGCGGGATTGAATTCGATTCCACCAACACGGATGCGGGAACCAGAATTGGGGTGCGCATCGTCACCCCCCAGGGTAACCGGCTGGTGTTGGAGGCCAACCCCGCCTCCCAGGCCAACCCATACGCGACGGGAACCAACTTCGCCGGCAACACGTTCACCCCGGCGTTGGGGCGGGCCATTTACCCGGAAATTGTGTGCCCCGCGGGAAGTGTGTTCGCGGTGGATGTCAATGCGGTGATGACCGCGGGCACCGCTACGGGCACCCTGAGATTGAATGGCGTGAAACGCCAGAAACAACAGCGGTAACAACGGACCCCACCCATGCTAGAACGTCACCACGATTACATTTACACCCTAACCTCCATCGCCAACGGGCAAATCATCGAAGCGATGGTACAGCCCACCGACAGCGATGCGCCGTTCATCCTCCGCGCCCTGGGCGGGTACTCCATCACCGCGGCCGGCACATCCGGGGAAGCGGTGGCCAATCTCCCCGCGCTGTTAATGTTGCGGTTTGCCGACGCCGACAACAATTGGCTACAAACCGCCCGCACCCCCGGGCTGTTGGCGCAAACGTCCCCCACCAACTACATCCCCATGCGCCGGCACATGACGTACCCGGCCCAGGCGTCCATCCGGTTTCAGTTGGAGAATTTGAGCGGGGCGGAGTTGACCAATGTGGTGATCGTGTTCCGCGGGGTCAAACTGTTTGCCGGCGGGTACGGGCAACCCTCCCCGGTGTACGCCCCGACGTATCCGGCCCCGCCGCGGTGCCCCGTGACGGAAACCTTCCAATACGTGGTCAATTTCAGTTTGGCCGCGGGGACGGAACAATTGAACACCCCCATCAATGTGAACGGGGATGCGGATTTCGCATGGCGGGGGAATTTGGCGGTACGCGATGTGAGTGTGGCGTCGTCAAGTTTGGAAACGCTGGAGGTGCGGGTTCGGGACGTGTGGGGGAAGGGGTACAGTTCGGACGGTGTGGGCGGCGGGTTGGGGGCGTGGGTGCGGGTGCAGCGGTTATTTGGGGCGGTTCCAAGTGCCCCGGGGTTGTGGTACCCGGAGTTATACATTGAACGGGGCCAACAGTTCACCGTGGATTTGCGCAACGTGGGGGTGGGGTTAACCACGGCGGGGCAATTGGCGTTGGACGGGGTAAAGGTATTTACCCGGTAAACTGAGGGAATTAGCGAACACCAAACGGCAAACACCATGGCACACGAAAACGAACTACAACCGATCCTCAACAACCAATTAGCGGAACCCGATTACCGGGACACCTGGGGGAAACACCTCCCCATCGCGCTGGAGTACGCGCGCCCCGTGCTAGAGTCCCAATGCCACGTGGTCCGTTATTTCCAAGTCCCGGATGATAGGCGCGCCCAATTCACCGCGGCGGGTCAATACCGGGAAACCACGCAATCGGTCACCCCGGGTTCATTCCTCCTGGGGTTCCAACAGAAAAACGGGGACGGGGTGGGGTGTCTCATTCAAATCACCGACCAAGCCACCGGCCACCAGTTGTTTTCCCAACCCATGCCCAGCGAGTTGCTATTCCGCAACGGGGCGTATTTCCTCCCGTGCCCCATGCCGATCCTCAACCCGGGTATCCTGTTGGTGGAGATTTGGGCACAAGGGACGGGGGAACGGTCTATCGTGTTGGTGGTGGCCGAATTGGATCGGGAATTTGCCGCAACGCGGGGGTGCTTGGATGTCTGCTAACATGACCAATCTCGAAATTCAGCAAACGCGCATGGGGGTAGAGTCCCCCTGGGATGTCCAAAACAAATCCCGCGCGATGGCCCAGGCGGCGGTACGGCAGGATAATTGGCCATACCCCTGGGCGTACATGCCCCCGGGTGGGCGCCCGTTTTCCAAGGTGGGATCACTTGCGGCCCCCAACTACGGCGCCGGCAATGTGGCGTTGATCCCCGGGGTGGAGTATGAGGTGCCGGCCGGATACATGGGGGTAATCTCCCACCTGTTTTGGCAGTATGTGGGAACGGGGTACGTGAATGGGAGCGGGAACGTTGTGGTGAGTGTAACGGTAAATCAACCGGTGGGCATCACGTCCGCGGCCGGGTACGGGTTGCCAGATTACAACGCCATGGTTGTGAGTGTGGGGGATGCCCAATTCCCGTGGCCGGTGTGCGGGGGGTGGGTGTTAGATGAGGGGAATGTGGTGCGCATGACGGCGTACACGGTGGCCACGGTGGGGCAGGGGCCGCCCAATTACGTGTTAGGTGGGGTGTTGGGGTGGATTTGGCCCAGTCAAATGGGGCGGCGGTAAAGGGAAAGGGAAAAAGGATAACGCGCCATGGCGATCAAACGCATTTTCAAAACTGACAACATTTTCGATTCCGCGGGTAAGCATAGCGGCCATTTCACCTGGGAGGAAAGCAAACCAAACCGTTATGGGGCGGTCATTCAATCCGGGGGCACGTTTACCGGGTACCTTGGGGATAAGGGCGCCTTCAAAAAATACGCCAGTGGTGGGTGGGGCGGCGGTATGAACCCCCCACAATGGGCAAAGGCAAAGGCCGCCGCGGCGTTGAAAATGGCCAAACGTTCCAACCCGGCGCCCAAATCCAACCCCTCCGATTCCGCCCTTGCCGGCGCCCGCATTTTGGGCGTAACCCGCAACCGGGCTGGAAAGGTAACCGCGTTGAAGTTGCAGTTGAAGGCGGGGGCGGGGAGGGGTCGAGGGGCACACCGTAACCCTATTGTTCGCGCCTCCGATGTTGGCCCCTATGCGTACCAAACCAAAACCAGTCTTTCCGGCGGGTGGCGTACCATTGGCCGCGCAAAAACAATTAAGGCGGCCACCACCCAAGCCCGCGCCAACGCAAAATACGACCGCGCGCCGGCCCGCGTAATGCACTACGCCAATGGGACGGTGTACGGAATGTGGGATTCCAGCGGCAAAAAAATTGGGTAATTATATGCCCCACACCGATTCCATGGACGCGTACACCGGCCCCGGCCCCAGCGCCATCCCGCCAGCCATCCCGCCGGCCCCCGCGTCCAACCCTACGCCCGTGCCCGTGCCCGTGCCCGTTCCCGTGCCCGCGTCCGATTCGCACCACCCGCAACATCCCCAACCCCAGCACCACCATTCCCCCGCCAATGAGGATATGGACGTGTCCCACTCCACCCAAACCAACACCACCCAATCGACCGACGACAAAGGAACAACCACTACGCTCAACACGGAATCCGTAACCGTTGAGTCCACCCCCGGTGGTATCCGGGTTAAACTCCCAACCCTCGTGTTGGCCCATGTCCTCTCCCTCGCCGGTGTATGTGGCGGGGCCTACTCTCTCAACAAACCGGACGTTGACCAAACCAAATCCGACATCGCCGCCATCGCCGCCCGCATGGAGCGCATTGAACGGGACCGCAACGCGGTGGTGGAGCGGTTGGCCAGAATCGAAACGTTGGCGGAAAACATCCGCGAAGATTTGCGGGACGCCCGGGGGTACGGCGGCCGCGCCGCCCCCTCCACCCGGCGCCCGTTAGTGGGGGGGAATCGTTCCCGCTCCCAAACCCAAAACGAAAACGGGGAAGTGGAACAGTAACGCGGGCGCCGCGGTCCACCCCCCACGTTCCCCTTCCCCCCGCCCGCACCCAATCATTAACAGGTTTTCACCATGCCCCCAATTTACCCGGTAATCTCCCCAACCCCCCACACCCGGGGGGTTCGCGTTATGCGCACCATCCTCCTCCTAGTCCTTCTCCTGGGCCTGGGCCTCATCCTCACCGCCCCGGCCACCCACGGACAGCCCCCCAGCGCGCCGGCCTCCCTTACCCTCCTATCGGCCCCACCCCCTCCCCCCGTGGCGGGTATCTCCGCATCCAACCTGGGGAACAGTGGCAATAACTCCTACTGTTGGTGGGTGGTGCCCACCTACCCCATTGGCGATGGCCCCATCAATACGGCGCCGGCGTGTTTGAACCAAATTAACGGCCCCAGCGCATCCAACACGGTGGTGGTGACGTGGCCGGCCACCCCATCGGCCACCGGGTACCGCGTATTGCGCTCCACCTCCTCCACCCTCCCCATCACCGGGGGCGTTTGCGTCGGGTGTTCGGTTACCACCACCGCCTCCACCACGTTCACCGACACGGGGGCGGCGGGCACCAACTACACCCCGGGGGCGACGGCGGGAACGGATTTTATTTTGTCCTTGGACAATTTGACCGCGGCGGCCGCCATTGTGCGCACACGGTTGGGCGGGGTCAATTACACCCTCCCCCAGGCAGTGGGCACCCCCACGGCCGGGAATTGCGTGCAGTGGGCGACGGGGGGAAACCTCACCGATAGCGGGGCGGTGTGCGGGGGCGGGGGCGGGGGCGGGGACGTTGTGGGGCCGGCCGGGGCCACTGCCAACAGCGTGGCGGTATTCGACGGCGTAACCGGCAAACTGCTAAAAAGCCCCAGCGGGTTTAGCCTCTCCAGCGGGAACCAACTACTCCAAAACGTGAGCGGGGTGGCCACCACCCTCATTGAGGCGTCCATTGCCCCCACTGATACCGCCGTGTTGCGTCAAATCAACGGGAGCGTGTACGGGGACACCCAGGCGATTGTGGGGAACAATTCCAGCGGGGTGTACAACTACCTGTACAAGTCACGAACCGCGGATGGGGTAACGCGCGCAACCGTGAACAACGGGGATTACATTTTCGGCCGGTACGCGTACGCCGACAACGGGGCCGCGTGGCGCTACGCCGGCGGGAGTTACGAGATTATTGTGGATGGGGTGTTTGGGGCCACCATCCCGACGAAACAGGTGTGGGGGAGTAGCACGGTAAATGGAGCGTTGACGCTGTTCGATAACGGAAATTACGTGGTGGGGTTGGGGAGTGTGGGGGACGGGGGGTTTAGGGTGGATATTAACCGGAGCGGGACAAATGGGACGTTTAGGGTGTACGACCAAACCGCGGTCACCGGGGTGACTAAACAGGTGGTGCGGGCCGGGGCGGGGCAATCCACCACCAATTTGCAGGAGTGGCAAAACAACGGGGGCGGAGTGGTGGCCGCTATTACCCCCGCCGGGGTGTTGACGGGTGTGGTGCGGTCATTCGGGGGCACGTTTGCGAGTAGCGATGGGGTTACCGCCCTCACCGCCGGCGCCACCTCCTATTTCGTCGTCCCCTACGCGTGCACCATCACAGCGTGGAACGTGGTAGCCAACGCGGGTACGGCAACGGTTGACATTTGGAAAGTGGCGACGGGGACGGCTATCCCCACCGTGGCCAACACCATCACCGCCGCCGCCACCCCGGCGTTGTCGGTGGGAACGGCGGTGCGGTCCACAACTCTCACCGGGTGGACTACGGCGGTGGCGGCCAATGACATCATTGGGGTGAATTTGGAAGTGGTGGCGACGGCCACCTATGTGAATTTGACAGTGGAGTGTGTACAGTAAAATGCGCATTTTAATCCTTCTTTTTTTGGCCCTCACATTACCCGGTAATTTACGGGCGGCGTTTGCTTCCACCACAGAATGGGACGTGCGCACCACCGGGGCCACAGATAACGGCGGCGGGTTCAACACCGCGGCAAGTGGGACTGACCGTAGCCAATCGGATGCCGCTTACATCACTTACGCGGATTTGGTGATTGGCGCCACCACCACCCAGGCCACCTCCGCTGCGTTTCCATTTGACGCCACCTCCCCGGGGAATATTGTGAACGTCACATCAGGGGCCGGGTGTACAGTGCAACGGGCGCAAATCGTGAGCGTGGCGGGGGTGGTGGCGACATTCGACAAATCCCTGGGGACGGCCGCCAGCACATGCGCGGGGAAACTGGGTGGGGGGTTAACTACGGTGGCCGACGCGGTGGGGTTGGCCGTACTTGGTAACGCCGTTCACATCAAAACGGGCACTTACACGTTCACAGCGTTCCAAGCTGTCAGCAGTGGCGTCCCTTCATTTTTCCGCGGGTATGGCACCACCCACAACGACAAAGGAACGCGGCCCCTCATCACCACGGCCACCAACTCTATAAGCCTGTTTCAAATGACGACAACGGCCACGGTGTTCGACAACATCAGTTTTAGTAGTACGGCTGGGGTGCGGTTTCCCGCGTTCAACTCGATCAACGACAACACGCAATTAACAGTGATTCGGTGCCTGTTCGATGGGTTCTCCGCCGCCATTTACAGCACGGCGAACACCAAACCGTTAATAGTGGTTGATTCCGAAATCAAAAACTCAACAGTAAACGCGATCCTGATGTCGGGGCAACTTTTTATTTATGGTTCCTACATTCACGATAACGCTATAGGGGTTGAGAGTTCGCTAAATTCAGACACACAAATTTCTGTCAGTGTCACCCGTTCAATCATTGCGGCCAACACCAGCCACGGAATTGTATCCACCACCAACGGCAGTGTGCTGGTAAATGAGTCCGTAGTTTCCAACAACGGCGGGGCCGGGGTCAGTATGACCGCCCCTTTGCGGTTCATCGCCAACAACTCCATTTTTAGTGGAAATACCACGTATGGGGTCACGGCCACCGCGGCCCCCCCTAGCCAATCCCTGTACAACAACGCGTATGGAAACAACACGTCGGGAAATTTGAATAACGTTTCAGCGGGTACGGGGGACGTTACGTTGACGGTTAGCCCATTTGTTTCCGCCACCAATTTCGCGTTGAATAGTACGGCGGGGGGCGGGGCGGCGTTGAAACAATTGGGGTTTCCGGGGGTGTTTCCCGGGGGCACCACCACGGGGTATTTGGATATTGGCGCGGTGCAAACGGCGGCCGGCGCCGCGGCGGCCACCATCGCCTATCCCATGGTTCAATAGGAGTTCCCCACCCCATGCCCACTATCCCCGTTCAAATCGCCGCCGCCGACTGGCAACCTAAGGGCGCCAACGTCATCCGCGTGGGCACCTCCCTATACGTCCGCCTGTATCTGGTGGTTTCCCCCAGCGAATCCCGTATGGGGATGTTCAAATCGGTGGACGATGGGGCCACGTGGGTGCAGGTGGACGCCGACAAATACGCCGGGGATTACGGGGTGAGTTTCACCCCCGGGTGTGGGGTGTTGGCCGCGGATGGCACCACCATTCTCGTCTCGTACAACTATTACCTGTTCGGGGCCGTCACCGAAACATCAGAAGTCAACATTGCCACATTTGACACCCTCACCGACACCTGGGGCGCCGATATTTTAGGCCCCAACCTTACCGGCCCGCGGAACACCATTGGGTATTCCCAAAACAACCAAGTGGGGGTACGGGGGGATGGGACATTGGTGTTGTTGTGGCGGTACACCGCCCAGCCCGTCCCGTTTACGTTCCAATGGAAATTCGCCGTTTGGACGGTGGCCACGGGAAACCAAATCCTTTCCGCCAGTTGGAACACCGGGGCGGCCCAGTTCATCGACACCACCATCCGCGGCCCCATCGCCATCGCGGCCGATGATTCCGCCCAACTGTTCTACCCCCGTTCGGCGTCGGGGTCCAGTGCAGTGGACGCCCAGGGGATGTACGTGCGGTTGACCGCGGGCGGGGTGGCCAGTGCGGAAGTGTTGGCCATTGACACCGGCGTACTCACCGGCATGAGTTTACCGGTTGGCGTGGTGGTGGTGGATGACGCCGGCACGGACGCGGTGGTTGCCGGGGTAAATGAGCAACAACTCCCCGGGTTCGATTACATCCCCAACATGCTCACCGGGGCCGCCACCGGGGCGCCCACCGTGTACGTCCCCAACGCGGGGGCCACCATTCGCCAATTGTCCATCACCAAAATAGGGGACGTGGTGTATGCCGCGTCTGGGTTTAGTGAAAACATCGCGGTCAACTCCCGCGTGGTTGGGTTCACTTACACCACGTACGAAAACGGGGTGTGGGGGGCCACCACCACCGTCAACAACGGCGCCGGCGGGGAACCCGATTGGCTAGAGTTCATGGTGAATCGGTTGGCCGCCAATGAGTTGGGATTTGTGTTGGAGAATTGGGACGATACCACCGCGTGGTTTGCCAATGTGGAGGTGGAGGCCCCGGAACCCCCAGCCCCGGCCGTTACCGCCCAATTGTACGGCGGGGGCATCCCCACCCCCACGGGGCCGCGGTGCGCGGTGGTGGAGGGCCGGGAACAAGCCCGGGCTATCGTCGCCGGCCGCCAACGGGAGCGGGAACAAGTGCGGGGGCCGTTGACGGTGTGCGCAACGGTGTCCACCCGCCTGGGGCGCCGGTTTGGTTCCCGCATCCTCCGTTGCATCCCGTAGCATAGGACAATATCCCCATGGCCACCATCACCCCCGTACAAGCCTACGCCGCCGCTCGATCCGCCGGGTTCCCCCCCGCCACCGCCCGCCAAATGGTGGCGATTGCCCAACGCGAATCCAGTTTGAACCCGGGGGTGGTGGGCACCATCAACGCCGCAAAGGAAACCTCATACGGGTTGTGGCAAATCAATTGGAAAGATGCGGGCATACGCGCGCTCCTCCAACGCAATGGGATCACCGATCCCGCCCAGTTGTATGACCCCGCCACCAACGCCCGGGCCGCGGCGTTATTGTGGGGCGGGAATGACGCGAACCTCAACACCGCGTGGTACATCAACCGCACGGGTAACCAATACGGGTACGCCGAAAAGTATCAACAGAATTTGGCCAACCTCCCCGCGGTGGAGGATTTGGAGGCGGTGTACACCGGGGCGGGGCGCCTGGGGGGCGGGGGCGGGGGCGGTGGCAATTCCACGGTGACCACGGCCGGCGCCCTAACCATCCCTCTCACCACGGGGAACGGCTACGATTATTCCCCAGCCCCGGGGGCGCCGGTGGAGGCGGGGGCGGGTGGAAATGGCGGTGACGATGGCGGGGGCCTGGGCCTGGACCTTTCCGCGTTTGGGTTTGACGGGGCCGGGGCCGGCGTTGGCCCCATCACAGGTTTGGAATTGTCCCCCGCCGGCTGGGGGATGGTGGCCGCGGTTGGGTTGTTTATTTGGTGGTGGTCGGGGCGGGAGCGGGATTAGTTTGGACTAGGCCGGTTGGTGTGGGTTCGCCGGCCACCGCGGTTCCTCCCCCTTCTCCACCCATTCCCGCAACCACAACCGTGCGGTGTAATACTGATCCGGGTCCAACTCCACGGGCCGGGTCACATCCACCCACCCAAACCGGCCGGCAATGTAGGACACCGCGGCCTGGGTGGGATCGTCCATCCCCAGCATAGGCCGGCGTGGGCACCCCATCCACAACTCCCCTAACACCCCCAATTGGTCACGCGATACCCCGGAAGTGACGCCCCCACCCACACCGGGTTCCACCTCATCCGGGGCGGGGGGCCATTGTTTAAACTCCCCGCGGGCCGCCTTCACCGCGGCCGTGGTGGGATCGGCGGCCGGCGGTGGGGCCGGCGGTGTGGCTGGGGGATCGGTTGGCGCCGATTGGGTGCCCCCCTTCCCCGTGATTACGGTGGAGGGGACTAACCCCCCGGTGTACTGTTGGACCGCGGCGCCCGCGGCGGTACGGCCAACGGTGGCCAGTTTTCCAAAAAACTTTTTCCAGTTTTTACCCATTGTGTTTGTTCTCCTGTTCCAATCTCTCCACCCGCTCCTCCAACGCCCGCACCCGGGCCAACAACACGTCATACCACTGTTGGTTATCCCCGGCCTCCAACTGCATTTTGCGCCGGGCCTCCGCCTCAATAAACGCGGTCACCCCCATTTCCCAGTGGGATTCATACCGTTCCCCCAGTTGGCGCACCGCGTGTTGGGTTTTGTCGGCCTGTTCCTGCATCCTATCCACGGTGTGCGCCAACTCTTCCGCCATGGCCTTCCCCGCGGCCGCCGCGGCCTCCCCGGCCAGCATGGTGGTGGCCCGTTCCATATCTAACGTGACCCCCTCCCGCACCTGGGCCAACGCGGTGGAGATTGCCGGCGGCAATTTGCCCTCCGCCGGCGTGGGCGTTTGGGCCTGGGCCTGGGCGGCGTTGTCGGCCGCGGAACCCATTACCCAATCCCAAATGGATTGCACCACTCGCCCCACCCGTCCCTCCGGCCGCGGAACGTTCACCACCCGGCCGGTCCTTATCGACCGTTCCCGCTCCTCCGCCCAAACCCGATCCCGCTCCCGTTCCGTCATTGACCACCTCCAACGTTTGTGTTTCGCATCGTGTTTTTCTCTCCTGTTTTTGGTCCAAAACTACCCCAAAACTTATATTGATAATGTAGGTTATCGACGGGGGCGGGTGAGCGAACCCACGCCGGCCCCAATTCGCGTGGTGGGGTCCAAACAACTCCCCGCCCACCCAACCATCCCCGGCGGCAACCGGGAACCCACCCGGCGCCACTCCACCCACAACCGTTCCCACTTGGGGAGGGCGTCGACGGCCGCCGCCTGGGCCACCCGGGCCGCGCGGGTAATGTGGGGCGGGGTGTACTCGATCCACACCCGCGGGGGCGCCCCAGGTTTGCGCCTGGGCGGGGCGGGGTCCGCCGTGTTTAACATTTGGCCCCCTTCCCTTTCCCGCCGGCCGCCTTCCGTTCCCCGTCCCCCTTTGCGGCGTCCTCGACCAATGCGCGCCACCCCTGCCCCACCGCACACCCGCAATATTTGGCCCCCCGTTCCTGCACAAAGTAACGCACCGCCTCCAACGTTCCCACATGGGGCCAACACGCCGGCGTACCACTATCCAACAACCCGTACCCACTGCAAACGGGGCACGCTGTGATTGGGGGTTGCGTTCCGTTTTCCTTTCCGCCTCCGTTTCCCATGGGGGAAGGGGGTCTATATTTCCCACTTTCTTTCCTTTCCTTATAAGGGGGTCCAATTTCCAGACGGGGGGGTGTCTGATTACCGGATGGGGTACCCCGTCCAATTTCCAGACGGGGGGGTGTTACCGCGGCCCCCTCCGCCGGCGCCCCCGCCCCTTGCCACTCATCCCCCATCACCGGTTCCCCGTTCTCACTACCCGCCCCCTGCACCCATAGCGTGTACGTGTTCGCCTCCGTCGACTTCCCCCCGGTGTTTCCCGTCCGCCTCACCGCCACCAACCCCTTTTCCTCCAACCCCTTCACCGCCACAAACACCTGGGCGCGACTCAACCCCGTACCCTCATCCAACCGGCGCCCATCCCGCCCCACCAACCCGCCGGCCAATTGCGCCACCGACACCCGGGCACTCTCCCGATGGAAACCAAACGTCCGCCGCGCAATGTACGCCAGCACCTTAAACTCCGCCCCCGACAACCCGGCCATGTACTCATCTATCACCGCGTTGGGGATTTGGGTGTAGTTGGAAACGGCAAACGCAACCCGGGGGCCGCGGGCGGGGGCGGGGGTGGAGGCGGTGGTATTCGCCCCACCAACCCCCCCAAACCCGGGGCGCCCTGCCATTTTCTTCCCCCGGGCCGTCACTCACTACCCCCGCGGCCGTCGCGCCCGTCCTGGGGCGTTTTTGATTTGGTCCCCTCCCACCCCTTCCACCCATCCGGCCCCGTGTTGAATTCGTCCCAAGTGTCCAACCATCGGGACGCCCACACCACCAGCCCGCCGGCGGTGAAAATGCCCACGGCAATCCCCAACACTTCCGCCCATTCGCGTGCGGTCAAATGTGTAATCATTTCGCGTTGTCCCCTTTACCTTCCCCACCCTGTTCCCGTTCCCGCTCCCGCTTCACCCGCCGGGCCTCTGCCATTTTCGCCGCCCACTCCGCCCGGGCCTGGGGGGTGGCGCCCCCCATTCCCTTCCCGGGGTGTTTCACCTGCCCCCCTTTGCGGCCCATGGCCACCGCGGCCGGGTTTTTGCTTTTGGTTTCCTTCATCGCGTTTTCCCTTTCCCACCCTCGACACAATCCCCGCACCGGCACGGCGTCAAATACTTCGCCACGTGGTCCGCCTCCACTCGGGTTTTCACCACCCGGGAATGGCCCCACCCAATTGACAACACAAACCCGCGCGGCGCCAGCACCTCAAACCCCGTACCAAGGTAGAGAATTTGAGCGGTGGGGGCCATTACCGGCCCCCTTCCTGCATAATCCACATTCCGCGCGTTGCGGGGTTCTCCAGCACAACCGCCTCATCCGTGTACAGTTTGCGGAATGAAACCGCCGCGCGACTCACGGCCCAATCGCCGTACGCTCCGGATGCCTTTTCCGCCGCCGTGAGGGGCACATATACGTTTTTGTGTGCTGCCCCGTTTTGCTTCCGCGAACCCGGGTTGGCGGCGTGTACCGAATTCAAAATCGCGTTGGCTTGGGCGATGGTGTACATGTTGATGACGGCACCGTTATGGGTGACCGTCATGGTGGGTTTGGGCTGATTTGCAGTTGGCATACTCTAACCATAACGGTAACCGCTTACCGTGTCAAACCTATTGTGATAATTATTTTCGGGGCCACTTTTCCGCCATCGTCACCAACTCCCGGGCCGGCGCATACTCCACCCCCGGCCCAAAAAAGTCCTGGGCCAACCCCTCCCGCAATAGGTGAATAAACTGCCCCACCTCCGCATCCAACCCAAACCACCCCCACTCCCGCTGGCCATCTAACCCACCCCACCGGTTCCACCCATACACCCGCAACACGGGCGCCATCGTCCCCGGTTCAATCACCGGCCGCCCCCTCATCCCATAACCCGCCGCCACCATCCCCGCCCACGACACCACCCCCAACATGTACTCCCACTTCCGGCACTCCGCCACCTCTACCGCGGCCTTGTCCACCGCCTCCCGCACCTCCAGATCATCCCCCCACGCCACCAGCCGCAACACCCTAACCCTCGCCATCGCCCCCGGCCCAGGGGCGCCACAATATACCGCGTCGACGACATACGGCGGGTGAATGGGTTGGGTCATGGCCGGCCCCCTTCCCCTTGCCCCAACACCACACATAACCGCGTCAACCCATCACCCACCCCCACCATCACCCCCACCACCTCCGGGTAATCCACCCCCACCGTTTGCGTCACCCCATTCAACGTCCACCAACACCCGCGGCCGGGGCTGGGGATTGTGGCCCCTGGGGCCAACTGCACCGCCTCCACCGTAACCTCCACCGTGGGGAGTGGGGGCGCCGGCGGGGGTGGAGGTGGCGGGGGTGGCGGGTGTTGGTGGGGATGGTCATGGGGGGCCATTGGCGGGGCCGGATACGGCACCACCCCACCCTCCAACCACGCCACCCCGCCCGCATCCTGCCCCACCACCCACACCCCCACCCGGCGCCACTGTTCCGGGTGTACGCCCCCGCCCCTTTCCATCACCCACACCGTTTGCCGGCCCGCCCCCGCCCCCTGCACCCACACCCCCGTAAACTCCACCCGCAACATCACCCCGCCGCCCCACTCCTCCCGCACCCTATCCACCCGCGCCCTGCATATATCCCCGTCCCCCGTCCAATCCCCGGTGATTCTGTTGTACACCCACACCTGGGGACCAATCGCCCCGGGGCCATCCTCCCCCACCAATCCCCCCAGCGCCATATAACACCCGGCCATCCCGTTCAACGTCGGGGCCACCAGTAC
>Ga0181338_1000029_pt1 | contig 45986 bp, 48 predicted proteins | sample Sp13VDMM110SD_FD_122168 | JGI IMG/M metagenome (GOLD analysis project Ga0181338, IMG submission 122168) | Freshwater viral communities from Lake Michigan, USA - Sp13.VD.MM110.S.D | ecosystem: Environmental > Aquatic > Freshwater > Lake | place: USA: Michigan | collected 2013-04-23
CAGTCAGTTCGGCCGGCAGCGTGCCGCCGGACAAAGAGAATCGGACCGGCTCACCAACCGCGAGACCGTGAGATGCGAGGTTGACGATGCCAATGGGCGTGCCAGCGGTGAACGTGACCGTCGCGGTTCTATCGGCGGTGGGCAGCGCGTTGCTGAACGTCCAGACCCCACTGGCGATGCCGGTGATGCCGTGCGCGGTGGCCCCTGCCGAGTCTGCGATCTCGCTGATCCCGTAGCCGGCGATGCCCTCCTGGAACGTGAAGTCGAGAAACAGGCCGAGGTCCTCGAACGATGTCACCGCGGCGGGCACCACGTATGGCGCCAGCAGCTGCAGGCCGCGACCGTTGAGCGTGTAGGTCGTTGCGGTGCCAGGGAACGGCACGTTCCTCGAGATGGTGTCCTCGACTCCATCGAGCGGGTTCGGCACTGGCTGGTAGGGCGTGAGCACGCGCACCTGCGGGTAGCTCGCCCACTTGAAGTCGTCGCGCATCATGTAGGCGCCGATGGCGGTCTGCGCGGCGGTGCCAGCTGGCACGGTCCACTGCACGCGGACCCACGGGGTCGCGACCACGCTGCCGGATCCGGCCGAGAAGACGACCAGCCCGGCACCGAACGGCTCGATCTTGAGCGTGATGCGCGTCGTGCTGATCACCTCCCTGACGAAGTAGGTGAAGGCGCCCGCCGTGAGCTCGACTGGGAGGCTGGCGCCCGAGAAGATGACCGGCATCCCGACCTTCAGGTTGTGCGCCGACGGGAAGACGATCTCGTCGAGCGTCTCGTCGAACGTCACCGCGAAGGCCGCCGTGGTCCCGGTCGACTTCACCGTGCCGTAGCCAGGGAGCAGCGCAGTGACCGTGCCGAGCCGGATGGTGGCGTTGTTCCACTCGCCGGCGGTGACCGCGGTGTCGAGCTTCAGGTATTCGATGTCGCCGGCGCCTCGCGCGGGCGTCGTCGCTGACGGGATCGAGATCGACGCCAGCGTCAGGCCGACGTCGTCGAGGTCGATCTCTTGGTAGAGCGCCGCGGCTTCGGCGAGAGTGCCCCACGGTCGGCCGGTGCTCTGACCGGTCCAGAGCAGGACGTATTCATGGGCGTCAGACAGGTCGGACAGGTTCTTCAGCATGGGGCACCAGACCGCTGTGGGTGCCAGCCAGCGACGCGGCGATCGGTGACCGGCTTCTGCTACTCGGACTGCGTCGAAACGTCAGCAGCGGGCACCGTGGCTCGCTTGGCGCGGCGCTTCGGCTCTTCCGGCTCGGGGTCGAGCACGATGAACGGGCCCTGCCCCTTGATGGGGCGAGGACCGTCGTAGTCGAACTCGGTGCCGGCGATCCGGTAGTGGTTGTCGATGTAGCAGTCCATCGTGGCGCGCACTCGCATCAGCGCACCTTCATCCGGCTGGCGAAGATGTAGTCGGCGGGGTTCTTGATCTGGTTGCCCAGCAGACCGCCGCGGACCTTCATGGCCCCGGCCGAGAAATACTGGTCGCCGGTCGCAGTCTGCGGTAGCCCAGTGGCGGTGACCATCATGTAGTTTGGGATGATCAGGGTGGGTTCGAACGAGACGTTCTGCTGGGTCGGGGAAGCACCGGAGAAGCTGATCGGGTGCGGGGTGAACGGTGGCACGATGACGAAGTGCTTGGCCCCGAGCGTCAGCGAGGCTGCTGGCAGCCCAACGACCGCGTGCGTGGTGCCAGCGCTGTAGGCAATCGCGTTCGCAGCAGCCGTGCCGAAGCTGTAGAACGGGCCGGGAGCGGCGCTGCCGTTGTAGGTCAAGGCGACAGCGAGCTGAACAACGGGGAAGTTGACCCCGACGAATGCAGTCGTGACCTCGAACTCGAAGATGACCGGCTCGCCAGACCCCAGCCACGTCCCGATACCGTCGGACCCGTTGGTGGTGCTGCCGTAGACGTTGCCCGCGTTGGCGACGAAGGCCGTAATACCGGACGGCAGTCCGGCTGCTGGGACGGTGACCGTCCACTCGAGAAGGTTGTCGAAGATTGCCATGTGCTGTCCTGTTGTGCGTGGTTGGCGGCCCACCGGTCACCCGGCAGGCCGCGGGTGGTCAGCGGATGACCTGCGCAGTCGGGTAGAAGGTGCGACCGCCGTTCACATCACCGACGAGGTTGACGCGGAACTTGCCCGCGGTGCACGCGGCCGACGTCACGAACCGACAGCCCAGAGCTCGGCCGGCCGGACGCGCCAAGCCCAGCGAAGTTGCGATCCCCATGATCTGCCGGGGGTTCGCTGTGAACGTGATCTCGGCACCGGCTACCAGGGTGCCGACAATCATGGGGCCCGAGGACCCGATCACCGTGCCAGGGCAGTAGACGGTCAGCACGCCGTTGGTGTCGGTCAGCGCGCCCTGGTCGACGATGACCGGAGTGGTTGCGGTCGCGTTGGCCAGGGTCGTCGAGACCGCGAAGGTGTCGTCGGTCAACCGCACTACGAAGTAGGTGATGTTGGTCGTGACGCCAGACGCCGTCGCGGCGCCCTTCTGGAACCGAACCGGGGTGCCGGTCGCCATGCCGTGCCCAGCGACGGTGAAGCTCTCGATCAGAGCCGTGCCGTCCATCGCGGTGACGAGGGCGAACTCGCCCTGCACGTAGCTCGTGACGGTCGGGCTGCCAGTCGACGCAGCCGACGCGTTGATGCACGTCGCGGCCATCGCGTTGTCGACCGAGGTCGACAGGTTGTAGGTGTTCGCGGTCAGCCTGACGACGTAGTAGGTCGTGCCGGCCACGAAGTTGGCGTCGAGCGTGCCGCCGTTCAACGCGAGCGTCACCGGCGTGCCGGTGATGAAGCCGTGCGCGGTCGTGGTGAAGACCGCCGGCGAAGCGAGCGTGTGCGTGGCCGTGCGCGCGGCGACAGCTGCAACGATCGGCAGCTGGTAGGTGACAGCCTGCACGTCGACCGTGGTGTTGGTCGAAGACGCAGCAACCGTCGTGGCGACGACCGCCTGGAACTTGAGGTTCAGGCCCGCCCCGATGTCCGTGCCGCCCCGAATGGTGGGCAGATCCGTGAAGATGCTCGCGCCGTTCCTGGTGACGGTGAGCGTCTCGCCGGTGCCCACGTCGAGCGTGAGCGCATTGTCAGTGAATCCCATGTGTGTGTCCTCTTCTGTGTGTTGTGGTTGGGCCCCAGCCTCACGATGAAGCCGGGGCCGTCAGATCAGCTGACGAGGGCCTCGGTGTTGACGATCGCGTCGCACTGACGGATCGGGATTCCAAGGAACGACAACATCGACTGCGGCGTTCCGAACTGGGTGGCCGCGGCCTGGATGGTGAGACCGCTCGCAGCGCCCTTCTCCATCGCGGTGCGCAGCAGCGCGGTGAAGACCGTGCGGTTCATGTAGAAGACGCACCGGCCCATCGCCGTGTTCGGGATGCGCGCGATCGCCTTCGCCAACAGGTGGATGATGTTGGTCGTGACAGTGGTCGCCCACACGCCACTCAGCTCCTGGATGCCGGTGCTCGCAGCAACCTCGAGGTTGCAGACGCGGACCGCGTAGCGCCAGTCCTTGACCACGAGACCGGTCTTCCACTGGAAGCGCTCGGCCATGACCTCGAGCCGCAGGCCCGTGCCGCCGGCGTCGTAGGACGTCTGCCGCTTCAGGTCCTCCTGGAGCAGACCAGCCTTGCTGCCCTTCGGGAAGGGCATGAACACCGTCTGATCCGACCAGCAGATCAGCCAGACCGAGGTCTGGACGTTCGCTGCGGTGCCGCCACCGAGGATGATGTTCTGGCCGTTGCCAGCCGCGGTGCTCGAGTAGCGCGCTGCGAGGCCGAGGAACTGCTTCGGGTCCGTCGCCGGGTTGCCGTAGAAGACGCCAGTCGCCATCGTCTGGTTCATCGCCTCGAGGAACAGGCGAGCTTCCGACATGCGGAACTCGGCGGTGTTGCCGTTCAGCATGAGCAGGTCGATGTCGACCTCCGAACGGGCCTCGAGGATCGAGCACGATTCGTCGACCTGCGCGGTCGTCGCCTTGCTCGTCGGGATGCCCTGGTTCAGGGCGCGGTAGTAGACCGTCGGCAGGCCGGTCGCGATCGTGACGCGGTGGCCGGTCGGCAGGTTGCCCTGCACAACGGTGGCATCCGTCAGGATGGCGTTGGTCTGGGCCAGGATGTTCGCGATCACGGGGACGCTGCCGTCCGGGTCAACGCGCTTGCTCCAATCGATCAGTGTCAGGTTTGCCATTGCTCAGCTCGCTTCTCTTCTGTGGGGTTGGTGGGCCTCACCCGTTCGGGTAGAGGCGCCGTGCGTTCCCAGCGTCGTCGTTCGGGTCGAACGACTGGTTCCCGCTGTTCCCGCTTACGAATCCATCTGGTTTCACGGTCTTGCCGATCTTGGCCAGCACGCGGATCACCTCGGGGTGATTGCCCATCGGGCCATCCAGCAGCTTCTGGAGCTCGGGCGTGCCGAACGCCTTCAACGCTCGCTGGCTGTCAGCCAGTGACGCGTCGAGGTTCTTGCCCCCGATCTCCTTGTCGTTGCGGGCCTCGTCGGCCCACTTCGCTGCGCGCTGGACCTGCTGCTCGGACTCCCGGCCGTGCATGGTCGGGAGCATGTAGTCGAGCATCTGCTGCGCCTTCTCCTGCGACAGCCCCAGCTCCCGAGCCTTCTCGGTGAACGAGGCGAGCACCTTGTCGTCGGGCGCGTAGTCGTCCGGCAGTCCCTTCGGAGTCTTGAACTCGTAGGCTTCCGGCGGGCCATCGCTCTTCGACTTGGTGTCCTTGCTGTCAGCAGGCTTCGCATCGCCGACAGGCTTGCCCTGGTCGGTCGACTGCTTCGCCGGCACTTCTTGCCCCGCAGTGGTTGGTGTTGCTTCGGTCGCGAGAAGAGCACTCATTCGTCAGACTCCTTCATCAGTAACTGGAAGGACTCGAGCGGGATCTCGCCGGAGGCGAGTAGCCGGGTGATCGAGGAGAAGAGCTGCAGTCCGCGGACGCGCAGCCCCTCCTGGAAGCACATCTGCCCGTAGTTGCTGTGGAACGACGAGCCGATCTGGCCGAGGCTGACCCCGGCATCGCGCAGCTGGCGGCGCACGCAGCGCCGGCCCCTGAGTCCCGAGAGCAGCCACACGATGTCGTCGTCGCTGTTGTCAGCCACGACCTTCGCGTGCTCACGGCGCGCGTCGGCCCGCTCCTGCTGACCGTCAAGGTCAGTCGGGTCGTGCTCCCACTCGGTGAACTTGCTGCTCATCCACCGGAGCGTGCGGCGCGCTTGGATTCCCACCAAGGCGCCCGCAATTCCCGCTATCAGCTACCGAGGCCGGCGGAGCAGCACGCGATCCTTGGCGTGCTCAAGGCGTAGGACTAGGGTCCGCGCGGCGAGGCCGAGCTCGTTGTCGGCGTCGCGGATCCGGCCAGCTGCCAGCTCGAGGTCAGCCTGCACCTCGGTCAGCACCTCGGCGATCATGGCGCGCGCGATGGCGTCGGACAGGCCACCGAGCATGGCGATGCGATCGACCAGCCCGGTGCCGATGCGCTTGGGGTTCTTGCGAACTGCGGCCACCGCTACTTCGCAGCGACCGGTTCGCCGCGCGCGCGCCGCATCGAGTTGCGCTTGATGTTCGTCGCCACGTAGCCGCCGACGCCGCCGATCAGGCCGCTGGCGATCGCGATCGCGTCAGTCACCCAGGTGACCGGGGTCAGCGCTGCGACCAGCGCGTTGAACTGCTCGAGCGACAGAACGCCGCGCTCGTAGAGGTCCCGCAACACGCCAATCGCTTCGGTCTGGCGCGGCGTCATGCACGACGTGGTGAGCAGCAGGAACAGCATCATCGTGACGACCAGGAGCACGGTGCGCTCCATCCGTCGGGTCGATGCGAGGAACACGGGGTCTACGTTCACGGGTTGTGCCTCTGCTCCAGGCGTTCAATGGCATCGGTCTGCCGCTCGAGCTTGCTGGTCAGCTCGTCGAGACGGCGGTCGTGGCTCGCGATCGCGTCCTTGATCTCGGTCAGCGCTTTGAGCACGCCGGCCGAGAAGGAGCGCGCGAGGTCCATGAACGATCGCCCACCGAGCACGATGACGATGAGGAACGCAACCCAGCCGCCGAGGTCCTGGACAGCGGAGAAGTCGAAGTCAGTGGTCGTCATCACAGGCCCCCTGGAACGATGATCTTGCCGGCGTCGGACTGATGGTCCTGGGCCCAGTTCAGCTGCAGGCCCACGACCTTGCCGAGCTGCTGCGCGACGAACAGCAGCCCGACGAACATCCGGTTCGCGTCGATCTTCGACGAGGTCGAGACCGCGGTGGACATCGCCCGGCAGGTGATCAGCGTCGCGCCCTCGTTGGGGAACAACCGATCGAGCGCGTATCGCCGACGGTTGGGGTCCTCGCTCCTCAGGCCGGCGACGATGTCGGTGTCGGTGAGGACGGGGCGGTCTTCGAACTTAACGTCTTCGGCGATGCTCATAGGTGGATCTCAGGAGGACAGGAAGGTGGCGTCGACACGCGCCCGAGGCGCATCGCACGATGGGCCAGCCAGAGTAATCATCCACTCCTGGCCAGCAAGAAGCGTGACAGGCGTCGACCACTCGCCAACGGTCACGATGACCATGGCTGGAGCGACCAGCGTCACCGCAGTGCCCGTGACGGTGTAGACGCCAGGGTCGACCGCGAGCGTGTAGGTGGTGCTGCTGAGCGTGAACGTGACGTCGGTGCCCGTCAGCGTGTAGGCGCCCGGATCGACCACGATCAGCCTGCCCAAGAGCAGGTCGACCGAGGTGCCCGTCAGCGAGTAGCTGCCAACGTCGACGACGAGCGTGTAGCCGCGAACGAAGTCGACTGCCGTGCCGGTCAGCGCGTAGACGCCGGGGTCGACCACCATCGACCGCGCCCACACGAAGTCGACCGCCGTGCCAGTCAGCGCATAGCTGCCGACATCAGCAGCCAGCGAGTAGGCGCGCAGGAAGTCGACGGTGGTGCCGGTGAGGGCGTAGCTGCCGACGTCGACGGCCAGCGTGTAGGTCGGTCCGGTTGCTGCCGGTGGGAGGAACCAGATCGGGTCGCCGTCACCGAATGCGACATCGGGTGGATCTTCGTCGGTCGGGGTGTTGTTCTCGGTCCAGTCGTGGCCCTTGCCCGAGAAGTCCTTGGCTCGCGTCGCACCGGCGAGGAACGGCCAGACGCCGTAGAGCGACAGGGCGCTGACGGGAAGCGCCTGCTTGGACTCGGCGGTCAGTTCGGCGACTGTCAGGGCGCGGGTCCACGCCTTCCAGCCCCAGCGGCGCTGGTCGGCGTATCCGCCTCCTTCATATTCTCCAAGAGTGAGGATCGCAGCGGCAGTGCGCCCTGTGATGTCCCTGGCGTTGCTACATACGGAGACGCCATCGTAGAACACTTCAAAAGAGGTGACTGACGACCGAACGACGGCGACATGAATCCAAACCCCTGCCGCCGTCGTCCCTCCGGTTCCAGCAGTAAACGTCCCGCCAACCGACGAGTAGCACCTAGAATCGCCAGTTCCTGCATGAAGAACGTCGCTATCGTTCCAATCGCTGACAGCACCAGCATGGAAGATGCCCTGATTTATCCCGTTGGTGACGAGGTAGACCCACCCGGCCACCGTGTAGGCGGCGTTGATGTCGAAGATCCCCGTCGTGATCGACAGGTATTCGCTGTTGGCCCTGGTGAGTCTCAGCGCCATGGATCAGGTGTCGCTGTATTCGATGACCAAGCCGGTGAACTGCCCGTCGCCGCTCATGTTGTCGCCCGCTTCGTCGATCTTGCGTCGCAGCCTGATCCACGTCATGTCACCGTTCGCCAGCGAGTCCAAGCTGGTGACCGTGCAGGTGGTTTCCACGGGGCCGTGCGCGGTGCTGCTTGCGGTCCCGACAGTCAGCGCCTCGGTGTTCCAGGCCAAGCCCGTTTCGAGGTTCAGGGCGGCGGCGGCAGTCACGCGCTCGATGGTCACGCCCCACGACGCACCGTTGGCAGTCTCGGTGTCGGAATACCAGCGCACCTTGCCGGTGATGTTGCCGCTGCCGTAGTTGAGCAGTGCGGGCACCTGCCACTGGCAGCCCTCGGTGGTGGCCGCGTCGAAGGCTAGGCTCTCGACGCTGACCGACGAACCGGCTTGCTTGTATTCGGGCATCGTCACGCCGGGGATTGCCCTAGCAGTGCCCGGCGAGAGAGTGAATCGCGTGGTGCCCATTAGACTCCCTCCCCTGCCCGAGCGAGCGCCAGCTTGCCCTGGAGATACTCTTTGTGATTGCGCGTCGCTGCGCCCCGATAGGGCTGCGGCAGCGCGGCGTTGAAGCCGGTGCTGCTGGACGCGAGCCAGTTGGCTTCGAGCCAATCGTCGCCAGCGTCAACGGCGGCGCGCAGGTCCAGCTTCTGAATGTTCTGGGGGAAGCGACGCTCCTGCATCAGCTCCTGCCAGACCCGGTGCCGCTTGTTCTCGGAGAGTGCTGCCATGGGATCAGGTGCTCTGGAAGAGGCTCGCGCCGAAGTTGATGAGGAAGGTCTGGCCAGATGTCATCGTGACATCGCTGCCGTAGTCATACCAACAGATCAGCGAGTCAGACGTCGAGGTGTCGTTGTAGAGGCCGATGTAGCGGAACGTGGCCACCGTGCCGCTGGCTGTCAGCGTCAGGTCTGTGGCGACCGCCGAGTAGGTGCCGCTGGTCTGGGAGCTTGCCGAGATCGTCACCACGCGAGCCGATAAGTTCGTGTAGGCGATCGGCGTCAGGTTGGCCAAGATCGTGTTGGTGGCCACCGGGGCGTTGGCCGCAGCACACAGAAACACGGTGATCGTGTCGGCCCCCATGTTGTGCACCTTGTTGTGCACATCGGCGACGAAGCAGTTGAACTTGTTGTATGCGACCATGAGTGGTTACGAGGTTTGGAAGTCGAAGGTGGCGACCGCAGCGAATGCGCCGCCTGCTGTGCGCCGCCAGAGTGTAGCAGTCCAGTCGCCACTGGGGGCAGTGTCGGATCGCCACGAGACAGCGACGGTTGATGTGTCCATGTCGAGCGGGACCGGGATGCCCGGCTCGCCTTCCACGATGATGGTGCCGCCACCGATGGCGACAGCGAGCGAGGTCTGCCCAGCCGATGCGCTGGCGCCCTCGACTACGAACGGCTGCCTGTAGGACGGCGGGGTCGGCACCGTGTCCACAGTCCCCGCGCCGGCCAACGCCTCAGCTTGGACCCATTCCCGCACCTGAGAGGTGGTTGGGCGGCCCTTGGCGAACGTCTTGGGTAGGCGCGAGACCTTCACAGCAGCTGGCCTCCACCTGGGGGCGTGGCGATGCCGGGCTGCTGAGCAACAGCGGTCAAGGCGCTCGGCTGGCCGATCGGCGACGCGGCGAGATCTTTCACCGTCGCGGCCTGCTGTTGCTGCAGCTGGGCTTGAGCAGCCGCGGCCTCGGCGCGGCCTCGAGCCTCACGCAGCGCGCGCACCGTGTCGTCGTCCACGATCAGGTCGGTGTCGATGCCGAGCATGCGGCTGTAGCGGTCGACATACTTGTCGAAGTTGATCTTGTCGAGGATGTCGGGCTTGACCTGCGACAGCGCCACGATGTTGCCCATGAAGCGGTCGACGCTGTTGCTGCCGATCGCTCGCTGCGCCTGGGCCAGGATGCTGACGAACTCGACCGACAGGTCGACGCCGTAGAGCTCGGGCGGCGGCGGCGGGATCAGGCCAGCCTCGAGCATCTCGTCGAACGTGATGTCGATGAGCGGCTGCAGCAGCTCGTTGTGCAGGCGCTCGAGCGTCGGGCCGAGCATCAGCAGCTTCTCCTCGTGGCGCTCCGCGACCTCGGTCGCAGTCATGCGCGTGTCGGTGCCGGCGTTGGCCAACATCAGGAACAGGTCCTCGTAGAACGCCTGCTTGATGCGGACGCGCACGTCCTGGATGTCCATCAGCAGGTGGTCGAGCTCGAGGGTCACCTCGAAGGCGCTGCGGATGCCGCCGTTGGGCGAGACCTGATCGTAGGCGAGCAGGCTGCCCGGCTCGAAGTAGCTCACGCCACCCGGCAGCATCTCGCCGTCGCGGTCCTTCAGCGACGTCGGCACCTGCAGCGGTGGCTTCGTCTTGAAGTCGATCGCTTGGCCCTTGCGCAGCTGCTCCTGTTGGAGCTGGCGAACATCGCCCAGCGCTTCCATGCCGGGGCTCGTGCCGTAGACGTCGCCGCCGGCGACAGCCCAGCGTGGCGCCAACAGCGGGAACCGCTTGAACCCCGACTCGCGGAGCAGCTTGTTCTCCTCGCCGCCGAGCTCGAGGTAGCACGACTTGAACGGCATGTCCTTGGCGAGGGGGCTGCGCAGGTCGCGCTCGCGGTCCGACCGCGGCTCGATGACGTGCAGGATGTCGACCGTGTTCTCGAGGTCGCCGGCGGTGAACATCTGCTGCACCGCGATGCTGCAGTTCTCGTAGCCGAACTCCTTCACCGTCTCGCCGACCGTCTTCTGGAACTCGCGGTAGACCGCGACGATCTGGCCCTTGTAGTTCTGCTGCAGCGAGTATTCGCCGCAGGTCAGCGGGTAGCAGTGGATGACGTTGTCGAAGTCAGGCAGCACGAGCACCGCGGCCGTGCCGAAGGCGCCGAGCTCCTCGTAGGCTTGGTGCAGAGCCCGGTAGACGTTGCTCTTCGCGAACACGCGCTGCATGCGCTCCACGACGTCGTCGAGCCACTCGCGCACCGAGTAGAGCTCGGACAGGTCGGGGTCGGGCGTCGACAGGCGGAACCAGGGACGCGCCGGCGACGTGGCGCCAGCCATCATGCCTGCGCCGAGCACGCGCAACGCGCGGGTGCCGGTGTTGTCGTAGATCTTGTTGTAGAGCTCGCGGCCGGTGCGGTTGCGGTCGCTGACGAAGAACCGGCCGTTGCGCGGCAGGATGTGCTTGGTGACGTCGGACCAGTGCGTGATCCACGTCGACCGCTCGGTCTTCAGCGCGCCGTTGCGCCGCATGTAGGCGGTGCGTCGGTCGGGCTTGGTCTGCATCGAGAGCGTCGTCATGTCACCCACCCAGCAACGAGGACTGGCCCAGCTTCATCGCGGACCGTGAGACTCCCGACTGCCCCGAGAGCATCGTAGACGATGGACCAGACAGCGCGCGCTTCTGCTCCTGGGCGAGCAGCGACATGGTGTCGGGGCTCTTGCCGTTGGCCTTGGCAGACTCCATGGCTGCGCGCTTCTCGGCATACATGGCTTTCGAGGCGGACTCCTTCTGAGCCTGCTCCTGTGACCGCAGGGAGCGCTTCTGGGCGCCAGCCTGCTTCTCGCCTTGGTAGACCGTCGCAGCGAGCGACGCGGCACCCATGACCATCGCAGCGCCAGAGAAGCCCATGGTCAGAGCTCCTTGCTGAAGAGGATGTCCTGCACGCCGTAGCCGGCTTTCGGCAGGATGCGCTCGAGCGCGGTGCCCTGCTTCGCGTGCCAGACGATCATCTGGCAGCCATTCTCCTTGGCGGCCGCTTCGGTCGCTGCGATCAGCCGGCGGCCGCGACCGCGGTGCGCCTTCGCGACGAACAGCACATCGTTCTGGCAGAACCGCAGCTTGCCGTAGTGGATGTGCTGCATCAGGAAGTTGACCGAGTAGCCGACCAACGTCTCCTTGTCGCCGTCCTTCAGGAACAGCCCCAGAGCGAGCAGCGCGTCGCGCTCCTCGAGCTCGTAGTAGGAGGTCCAGATCGGGTCGAGGACCATCACGCGCTTGTTGAGCGCGATCTCGTCCCAGTGCTCCGTCAGCAGCTGCTGGGCGCTCTCGCGGATGAGGTCGACGCCAACGGGGCGGATCCTGAACTTCGGTGCGGTGGAGGTCCTGGGCATCGAGCCGAACCGTAGGCAGGTGCCACATTCCCACCTAGCCCATCGGATTCCCGCGCGGGGGCTGCGGCCCGCCGTTGTGCTTCGCTCGCTCGGCGGCGACCCGATCGAACTCGTCTAGAGCCTGCGGATCCATCGCGTCTCGGAACGCGTGGTCAGGATCAGGCTCAGGCAGATCGAAGTCAGGATCGAACTCAGGTGGTTCGTTGTCCTCAGGGGGGAGCTCTTCCTCGGCCTTGATGGTCTCGAGGAAGTCGTCGAAGTCGTCGTCGTCGGACCTGTCGCCGGGATCAGAGGTCTTTGTAGGGGTCATACTCGGCTGGCCTGCCTCGCAGCAGGGCCTGTGCGTGGTGACGCTTCGGGGTGTCCATCAGGGCCAGGATGTAGGCGCTGCCATAGTCAGGCGAGCGGCCCAGCTTGTCGATGATCTCCTCGCGCGACTGCACCTGGATGCACTGGCCCGACAGCTTCCACTTCGGGGTGCACAGGTCGGCGAGCAGCTGCTTGTCGGGCGGCAGGCAGATGCCGGTGTTGCGCGCCGGCTCGAGCGCTTCGCGCATGCGCCACCACAGCTCGCTGCGCTGGTTCTTGAACGGCAGGCGCCCGTCTTGGGCGATGCCTCGAGCTGGCTCGCCGACGTTGCACCCGATCGTCTGCTGCCCGGTTGCCATCAGCTGGCCGAACGGCTGCGCGCCCACGCCGAACAGGTCGATGTGGATCACCGCGTGGTCGCGCTTCGCCGCCAGGATGTAGCCGGCAACCGTCGGCCCGTCCTGGCACTGATCGCCGCGGTAGGTGATCGGCTTGTCGAACCACATGCCGTGCCGGCGCGCGATCACGGTGTTGTCCCGCCCCTTCATCGCGACGTCGACGCCCACGCTGTCCATCGGCGGCAACCGGGCTGGGAGCGTCCAGCGTGCCATGGCTTCCTCGATCCAGCGTGTGGGGATCACCTGGAAGGGGTCGTCCTCGACACCAGCGTGGAAGTCACCGTAGAGCAGCTGGGAGCGAAGCGGCTCCGGCATCGACATCAGCTGCCGCATGTAGCCCGTGCCCATCAGGTGCGGGTTGTCGGTGATGCGGCTCGGGATGAACGTCCTCGAGCTCGGCTGCGTCAGTTCCTCGCCGGTCATGAACGGCTCGGGCCCATCGACCTCGATCTCCTTGCCGTCGACCACCGCGAACCACCGGAGCTCACCGGGCTGCGCCGGCTTCGGGTGCTTCTTGTCGAGCCACGGCGCGAAGTAGCTGATGACCCATCGACCCTCGACCGAGGTGGGTGGGTTGAAGTTGATGAGCACCCGACAGCGCTGGCCTGGGTCGGTCGTGCGCAGCCAGCCCATCAGGAACTTCGGCGCCTCCTCGCGCATCTCGGCGGCCTCATCGAACACGAGCAGGTCGTGCGGCCTGCCGCGATACTTGGCCTCATCGCCAGTGCTGGGGAACGAGCCGAACTCGAGCTGCACGGGCACACCGTCTGGCCGCTTCAGGCGCCAGATGCCGTTGCTGCCGTTGTGGCCCTCGCGCGTGCCCAGGATCGCAGCGATGTCGTCGACCACCGCGGTCAGCTCGGTGCCGGTCTGACGGAAGAACCCGACCCGCTGGTGCTGCGTCAGCGACAGGCCGATGGCGAGGTGCGTCTTGCCCCCGCCTGCAGCGCCGCCGTAGCCCACCACGTCGGCCTTCGACTCGTAGGCCATGGTCTGAGGCCCCGGCAGCGGCTTCCACAGCTTGGGCGGCCCAGCGTCGAGCAGACGGTCCATCTCGGTCCGCTCTGCCGGCGTCAGAAAGTCGATGTCCTTGGTCACCTCGGCTCTTCAAACCCCCATCGAGCCTCGAACGGCGAGGCCGGGCGCCACCTGACCTCGGGCAGCTGGGAGCGGATCACCATCCGGCTCGAGGACAGCGGCGGGATGCGCGCCAGCGCGCGCTCCATCTTGTCGACGATCACCTGAGCATCTCGAGCTGACAGCGCGCTGTTCGGCATGTCCGGCTCGCCGTGATACCAGTAGGCGACAGGGTCGGCCACGGGCCCACGCAGCTGGTTGTTGAACTTGATCGGGATGCCCTTGAAGGACATCGGCTCAGCCTTCGGCTGGTAGATGCGCGCCGCGGCTGCCATCGCAGTGCCGAGCAGCGCGCCCAAGAATCCGCGTCGGTTCATCGTGTCATCCTACTGTGGTGCTCCCCCCTTGGGACGCCGCACACCATAGCGATGCCCAGCTGGGCCGCGGCGCCCTTCAAAGCCTGCTCAACAGCTTCGGCTGATCTTGCGGTGCCAAGCAGCTCCCTCGACAGGCAGTAGTCGGCCTGCAGGTAGTTGCCGGCCTCCTCGGTCATGAAGGCTGTGGGCACGTCGTAGAAGCGGCAGCGGATGGCGTTGCGCACGACGTCGGGCTCGCCCCACCTGCCGACCGCGCCCTGGCCGACGTGCTCGATGACCATCACCTGCTTGCGCTTCGAGTGGACCTGGGCGCGCAGCTTCTCGAGCTCGAGGCCGGTCATCGCCCACCTTGCATTCAGCTGGTCGAGCTGCCTGCTGTGGTCGACACCGCGCAGACCGTCGACCATCTGGCGCCACGCGAGCTTGAGGCGCTGGATCACTTGCGCACCTCAGTCGGCACCATTCCGCGCTTCTGGAACTCGTCAGCGAGGATGCTGGCCCTGCGGCGGTCGTCCCAGTCCTTGAGCCAGAAGCCGACGATGCCGAACACCACAAGGAGCAGCACCAAGACCAGCGGCGAATTGAGCCATCGAACGATGGTTGCGTTGGTAGGGCCAATCTTCATGGATGCACCTTGCCGGTCGCGGCGGCGATGGCGATGGCAATTGCGGCATTCAGCGACGCTCGGTTCGGCTCGGCGAGGCAGTTGCACGGCTTGCCGAAGTAGCTGTGGCAGACCGGCCCCTCGTCGGCATGCGGCCACGGGTCGAGGTCGCGCACGGCGGCCACCAGCGCATCCAGCTTGGCCGTGAGGTCAATCGCCGCGTTCTGCGCCTGGAACAGGGCTTCGTTGCTGACCTTCAGCTTGGCCTGGAGCGCGTCGCGTTCGGCCTTAATCTTCTCGATGCTCTCGACGACCCAACTCAGCCCGCCCGCAAGGCTGATGTCCACGCCCAGCACTGACCGCAACTTCTCGCGCTCCGCCTCGGCTGCGTCGAGCGCGTCGAGGAGGCGGGGGAGGGCGTTGCGGGCGGCGACGATCAGCGCGGCGCATGCCTTGCTGGTGTCCCCGCAAACGCTCTGGTAGTGCGACCACCCGTCGATGGGAACGCCAACAACCCAATCGTCGTCGAAGTCGCGGTGCGCCTGCCAGTCTTCAGTGTGTTTCGTGGCGGCATGCAGACGCCGCAATTTGGCGCGCTCCGCCTTGGTGGTCTTGGTCATGGTTCAGGTCTCTTTCTCGCTCAGGGATCTGCGCAGCTTGGCTGCTTCCATCATCTCGTTGATGCGGGCCAGCCGCTGCTCGTCGGTCATGATGTTGACCGGTGGTAGGTCAGCCGCGCCACCGATCTGGGTCTTGTTACCGTAGCGAGCCGGATTGTTCCAGACCAGCCGCTTCTCGCGGCCCCAGACCTGCAGCTTCCGATGCTGCACGTCGTCAGGGTGCCGGCTCGACGTGTCGCAGATCTCGAGGATCTCGTCCTCGAGCGATTCAGCTGCTCGCTCCCTCGCGCGCGCGAGGCGTTGTGCTAGAGCGGGATCCTCGTCCCTCCAATCGTAGATCGTCGACGCGTTGATGCCTTCGCTCTTGGCGAAGGTTCGCAGCGTCTTGCCGCTCTCGATCCACTCGATGAGCCGATCGATCAGCGCGTCGGTCCGCTTGGTTGGTCTGGGTTTACCCATCGCCCTACTCTACCGCGGCCCACCACTCCGCGTAGCCAAGGTTGCTGTCAGGCTCATGGATGGTGCGCTGCAGGTAGCTAGAGACCTCGAGCACTCGAGGATGCTTGCCCCGCATGCGCTCACAGGCCACACGCAGAGCTGCTCGGATCCACAGCCCGACACCGCTGCCGTTGTCGAGCAGCAGCGCTGAGTTGCCGCGAACGAACCCGCCGACCACGTCGTGGCCATCGTCCCACGCGATCGACGTGACCAGCGTCTCGCCGCTGAAGTCCTTCAGCAGCGCGTAGTCGAGCAGCAACGTCGAGATGTAGTCCATGATGCGCTCGATCGCCGGGTTGAGCATGCGCTTCTGCGCAGCCGAGAAGCCGACCAGTGCCAGCGAGTGTTCCCACAGCGACACCGATGGCGCCAGCACGCCGTCGACCATCACCGGCACGCGGCCGTCTGGCGAGATCCACGACAGCACGCGCATCTTGGAGCCGTTGCCGAGCCGCATCATCTCGTGTTCGCTCTGCGTGGCCTGCGCCTGCATCAGCACGGCCCAGGCTTGGTTCTCGGTGACCGCGAGGAAGTTGGCCCACGCGTGGATCGGCCGACCCTGCCCTCGAGCCGAGTCTGCTCCGTTGTTCGGGAAGACCCTGCGGTAGCAGCGCTGATCGACCGTCAGCTGGTGCTCCAGGTGGTTGTGCATCAGCGGGTCGTCCTGCAGCATCAGGTAGGCCGCGAGGTTGTTCTGCGACCTGTGCTGGTCGTCGTAGCCGGTCCAGCCGGTTGCCGGCGAGCGCGGTGCTTCCTTGCCCAGCCGATCAGGCGAGACGCTGAGCGCGTAGTGCGTCACTCCCGACCACGTCACCCAGTTCGGGTGCCGAGCCGGGTTGAGCGGCAGGTTGTCCTCGTAGTGGTGCACGCCCCTGAAGAGCTCGGCCTGCACCGCGTATCGCATGCGGTAGATCTGGCGCGGCGACATCTGCGCGATGGCGAGCGTGCCCTTGGTGGAGCCGAAGTCTTCCTGCGATCCAGTCTGAGCAGGCGTCTGCGAGCAGCCGATCGGACGCTGCGCATACCACCCGGCTGTGACCTGCAGGCTGTTGTGGAACGCGTTCCATGCGGCCCGCTCTGCGGCATCGAGCGCGCTTGGGAACACGTTGGCGACGTTGCGATGTGCGAGCCAGTGGCCGTTGTCGTGCTCTGCGATGCCGAGCACTGGGCCTCGGCTCATTGCCGCAGCCTCGATGTTGCGGATGCCTTCTGCGACCTGTGCATCGGTGAGCAGGTCGGGTGCGTCCTTGAAGCACAGCATGGCGCCCGAGATCGGCAGGCCGCTGCCGTCCACGAACGACAGGTTGATGCCGAGGATCGTGATGTAGTCGCCGCGGTAGTCCTTGGCGCCCGAGATCATTCCGTGCCGGGTTGCGAAGTCGAGCGAGAGCATCTCACCGCTGCGCAGCAGCGCTCCCTCGACCGTCGTGTTCCAGCGGCTGTCGCGGCGATCGCTCCACACGACCTTGCCGTAGACGTCCATCACCGGGTCGTCGCTCCAGACGTCAGCCCACCACTCGAGGATGAACCCGTCGACCACGGCCTTGATCCACCAGCGCTGCACCGCCGAGTTGTTCTCGACCAGTCGCCAGTCGACCATCTGCGACCACGACACGTGCCCGCCGGCCTGCAGCCCAAGAGCTGGCACGAGCTTCAGCACGTCGTCTCCGACCCACGGGTGCATGGCGAACGGCTTCGCGTCAGGGTGAGGCTCTGCCACGAGCTGACCCTCGACCTTGTCGTTGCCCTGCAGATCAGCGCGAACATGGAACGCGACCCATGCTCCCATCGCCCGGCCGCGGACAGCGCGCCAACGACCTTGCGGGGTGACGAAGGTGCACTCGCCGGCGAATCCAGTCGCGTCGGCAGCTGGCACGGTGAGCGTGCACCAGTGGGTGCGCGGGAGCGGGGACAGGTTCTCGATGGTCGCGATCATGAAACGGCTCGGGTCATGAGTAGGTGGGTGATCTGGTTGTCGTTCTTGTAGAGCAGGTCCTGCAGCGCGTCGAGCGCTGCGTCCTGCAGGTTCTGCAGGTCGCGCTTGCGACCGGTCTTGCCTCGAGGTGGCGGGCCCACGCCCTCGATCGTGATGGTCAGCGTGTCGCGCACGACGTTGTGCGTGAACTTGGCCGCGATGTCCTGGTTGCCGAACAGCGGCTCCTCGCCAGCCGTGTAGCCGGCCTCGGCCATCGCCTGCACGGCAGCTTCGCGGATCCAGCTCTGGGCCGAGCGCACCGCCCCCGACCTGCGCATGCGGCCGCGGCCGATTCGCATGGAGTTCTTCAGGGACGGGGGGACTGGCACAGTGAATGTGATGCTATTCGTCATGGCGTAAATCTCTCTTCTCTCTCTCCAACCAACCAGCTTCTGGGGCTTGCCGGATGGACGTAGGTTGTGGGCTGTCCCCAGTTCCCCACCCCCCCCTTTAGGGGGGGTGTGGGGACAACCAACTGGGGACAACCCCCACCAACACCGGGCAATCAGCATGGGGACACCATCAGGGACAGCATGGGGACAGGTGGGGACAGCGGGGACAGGTGGGATAGGTGGGGCTGTTTCGGTCACTTCTGGGCTCCACCTGTCCCCGAATCCGCGGGGACAACCCAGCTGGGGTCTTTTTTGGTGCCGACGTTTTTGATCGAACCAGTTGCTGCAGCTTCACTTATGGCGGCATAGACGGTGTCCCTTTTGCGCCCCATGGCCAGCCGGATGCTGTTGCCACTCTTGCCGCCCCGATTGCCCTCGCCTTCGACGGCTCCCAGGCGCCTCAAGGTTGCGACCAACGCCACCACCGACTCCTGGAAGGCCTCGATCGCCTTCTCGTTCACCAGGGGGTCTACCGGCTTCGCAGGGGCCTCCTCGGGCTCCTTCGGCTCCACCTTCCAGGCGTCTGGGATCATGACGCAGGACCACTCGGGCTTCTGGTTGCTGCGGATCGTTCCGGTCAGCACCGGCACCAGGAACAGCGGGATCGGCGGGAGCTTCTCGCCGTCCTTCTGCTTCCAGGTCTCGAGCGCGCGGGCCCGGCTGCCGTCCTCGCCGACGACCACCAGCCCCAGCGCGGTGTCGACGTTCCTGGTGAGCGCGCCGCTGCCGCGGACACTGTCGCGCCCAGGCTTCGCTGGAGCGTCGCCCTTCTTGCGCTGCTGGTTCATCTTCACCAGATGGTGGATCACGACCACCGTGCAGCCAAAGCGCTTCCTGAGGGCAACCAGCCCGCGCAGGACCGGGCTCACTTCCTTGGCGTCGTTCTCGTCACCGAGCAGGCCCTGGCTGAGCGTGTCGATCACGATCATCGACGGCGCCCGGCCTTTCGTCTTCACCACGAACTCGACCACGGCCTCGAGCTGGCCCATGGTCTTCTCGGACAGCACCGGCACCTCGCTGCTGACGAGGCACCAGCGCCCGCCGTCGCCCTCACCGAGCAGGTGGTGGTGGCTCGCATGCCACGCTCGGAAGCGCGCCGCGAGCCCGTCCTGGCCTTCGCCGGCAAGGTAGAGCACATCGCCCGGCACGACCGCGGCCCCGCACCAAGGCAGCCCGTAGACCATCCGCATCGACAGGTCGATCGCCGCGAACGACTTGCCGGCTTCGGTGTCGCCGGCGAGCAGCGTCAGCGAGCATCGCGGGATCAGCCCCTCGACCTGCCACTCGAGCGGCGGCAGGCAGGCCACATCCTGCCAGTCCATCAGCGTCATGCCGGCGGATGGGACCGAGCCGGGACTATCCGAGACTGACCGGGACGCCGCGGTGGCCAGCGTCACCTCGGGCGCCGGCTCGGCGGGCATCGGCCCCATGTAGCCGTGCTGCTTCGCCACCCAGAACACGGACCGCAGCGCGGTCTCGTGCGCGTCGGCGAACGCTTCCTTCGCCGCGTCCCAGGTTCGGCGCTGGTCGACCGGGTCGAACTTCGAGCTCGAGTAGCTCCACTCGGTCCACAGGTCGTAAGCCTGATTGCCGGCGCCGGTCGCCTTCAAGGCAAACCCCATCTTCAGCCAGACCGAGCGCTCGTCGTTCGGGATGGTTGCGAGCGCCGCGCGGATGTCGACGACCTGGGCGTCGGTCAGCGGTGTCACCCGCCGCGCGGGAAGCGCAGACGAAGCGCTGCGCTTCGTTGCGCTTCGTTGCGCTACCCCGTCGGCGAGCTCGACCAGCCACGGCGGCGCTGGCTGCAGGTCCTCGAGCTCGAACGGGTCGCCGAACTTCCAGCCGCGGCCGGGGCTCGCCGGAGACGGCACGATCGTGTAGCCGCCGTCGCCGAGCAGATCGACGCCCGGCCGCACGCCCAGCTTCCGCCGGCAGGTGCCGTTCGGATCGTGAAAGAACAGCTGCTCGCCGCGGCCGCGCGGGGTCTTCATGGCCAGCCCGCAGCCGGCAGGCCCATGCTCGAGCTCGAGCTCGGCCCACGCGAAGGCGCCATCGGCATCCGGCTTGTCGTCCAGGTCGACGGCGATCAGCTGCGCTGGCCCGCACGCCACGCCGACCTGGGCAGCTGGCCACTTCGCCCACCACCCGACGATCGTGCCGTGATCAGTTGTGGCCTCGAGGAATCCTCGCGAGGTCAGCGGTCGCTTGTTGGGTGCAGTCTGCACCGGGAACACTGGCCAGCCGCGGTCGGCATAGGCCAGTGCGGCATCCAAGGCGGTGCCGAACTCAGCCACGGTTCTCGGGCCTCTTTCTGGCGGTTGACATCTGCTTCTCGGTGATGTCCTTGGCCTTGGCTAGCCACTCGTCCCGGCCTTCAGGAGGGCCGGCGATAGCCTTGACCATCATCGCCGTGGCCAACAACACATGGTAGGCGTCGTCCCAGTTGAAGTCAGGGCAGGCATTGATGTCCCTGAAGTATTCGCTGGTTGCTTCGCACGTCTGAATCAGAGCCGCTCGGTCATCTGCTCGCATGGTCTTGTCTCGCTTCGTCTCAGAAGGGCAGGTCGTTGTAGTCAACCTCGACCCGGTTGGAAGGGGGTGGTGGCAATTCGGTCTTCGGCTCGTCGCCCGGCTCTCGCGCCGGCTTGGCGCCGAACACCTTGCCCTTGATCTCGCCGAACTCGCCGCCGGTGTAGACCACCAGGGTCTCGGGCGTCTTGATCTCGCCGCATTCCCAGCGGCACAGCGCGAGGTCGACGGTCTCGGGGTAGGGCTCGTGGCCACCGTGCTCCTTCCACCACTTCTCGGCCTTGCGGCGCGGGAAGCTGCCCTCGGGATGGTCGAAGCAGACCCACTCGCTGATCTTCTCGGCATAGCCGCAGGCGTAGTAGACGCGCATCGTCGGCGGCTTGCTCTGGTCCTTGTTGGCCCACAAGCCGCACACCATCTTGTGCACGCTCCACCGCTGGAACTGGCTCGCCGCTGTCAGGATCGGCTTCGATGAATCAGGACGCTCGTCGTGGTCGGGACCCATGCGCGGGAACTCGAACCCGCAGCTCGGGCAGATCACGAACCCGATCGCGATGATGGTCTGGCACTCTGGGCATTGACGCACCGGCGCCTCCTGGGTGCCACCCTTGCCCGGCTCGCGCACCTGGACGGCGTCGATCGGGCCGTGGCGCTGCACGTTGCCGCCGAAGTCAAGGATCAGGCAGTCGTCCTTGCCATCGGCTTTGCGCATGCCGCGGCCGACCATCTGCACGTAGAGCCCAGCAGACTGCGTCGGACGCAGCAGCGCGATCAGGTCGACGTGCGGCGCATCGAAGCCGGTGGTCAGCACGCCGACGTTGACGATGCACTTCAACGTCTTCGCGCGGAACCTGTTGATCACGTCGTCACGCTGCTCGCTCGGCGTCTCACCGAACACCGTGTCGGCATCGACGCCGTGCGACCGTAGCTCGGCTGCGACCTCGTTCGCGTGGTTCACGCCGCAGCAGAACACCAGCCAGTGCTTGCGGTCCTTGGCGCGCACGACGAGCTCCTTGACGCTGCGCTGCACGAGGTCGCCTTTCGTCGCCGCGGCCTGCAGCTCGGCCTCGATGAAGTCGCCGCCGCGGCTGTGCACGCCGCGCGTGTCGATGGCTGCAAGCACGCCTCGGTTGGTGATCGTCGACAGCCAGCCGTCGTCGATCAGCTGACGCACGCTGCAGTCGTAGGCCACGCCGCCGAACATCCGATCTTCGCCGCTGTCGAGCCGTCCGGTGTCGGTGCGGAACGGCGTCGCCGTCAGCCCGATCATCCGCAGCTGCGGGTTGATGCCCTGCAGGCCGGACAACAACGTGCGATACATGCCGAAGCCGTTCGCGGGGATCAGGTGCGCCTCGTCGACCAGGATCAGGTCGCAGTGGCCGATCTCCTGCGGCCGCTTGTAGATCGACTGGATGCCGGCGAACAGCACCTGCGCCTCGTTGTCTCTACGCTTCAGGCCGGCGCTGTAGATGCCCACCGGCGCCGCTGGCCACGACCGCAGCAGCGTCTTGTGGTTCTGCTCGATCAGCTCCTTGACGTGCGTGACCACCAGGATGCGCTCGCCCGGCCACAGCGCGAGCACCTCGCGGATGAACTCCGCGCAGATCACGCTCTTGCCGCCGCCGGTCGGCACCACGATCAGCGGGTTGCCGTCGTAGTTGCCGAACCACTGGTGGATGCTGTCGATCGCAGCCCTCTGGTAGTCACGCAGGTTGGTCACTTGGTGCGCCTCTCGTCGTCGGCAATCCAGATGCGAACAAGGTCGGTGGCAGACACACTCTCTGCGCCGAGCCTCTGCGCCAAGCGACTGGCGCAGGCTCGAAGGCGATCGGCATCGGCTTCTGCGAGCAGGATGTTGATGGGGCCCATGCCTTTCCGCTTCGTCCTTCCTGGCTTGGACGCGAAGTCGATCATGGAGCGCAGCTGGCTCTCGGAGACCAGGATGCCCTCGGCCTCGCCTGGGTTCCTGTAGGTGTTCAGCTTGCGATTGCGAACGCCGCTCCAGATCCACCTGCGGATGGTGTCTACGCTCACCTGCGTCCGGGTCTCAGCTTCTCGGATTGTGATCAGGTCTGTTGGGTTGAGGCTCACTGAAGGTCCACCTGTTGGTCGAGCCGCTCTTCGAGTCGGCGGATGTCCTTGCGTAGCTGGTCCATCTTCAGCGTTGCCAGCCACTCGGCGCGGTCCTTCCACTTGTCGTAGGTCGGTGCGACTGCTTCTGATCGCACCTTCTCGAGCTTGGCCAGAGCTGCGTCGCGCTCGTCGTTCGCCAGCTTGACCGCGGCGAACAGCCGGTCGCGATACGTCTCGAGCGCCTTCGCCAGCGACCGCATCAGCAACGCCGCGTCACCGTCGAGCTGCGCTGCGATCTGCGGCACCATCGCGAGCATGCGCGCGATCGGCATCGCCGGCAACGCGTCGCGGGTGACGAAGGCCGGCTTCTTGGTCTTGGTCTTCTTCCTCATGGTCGTTTCTCCTTCTTCGGGCGACTGGCTCTCTTCCGCGGCGGCAGGGTAGCGTCGAGAATGGCGGCGTAGAACGCGTCGTATGCCTCGCAGCTGCTCATGAGTTCCTCGTCGAGCTGGATCTGCGCCACCTCTTGTTCGGTAGGTGGCGCTTCCAGTTCGCCAAGACTCAAGGCTCCGAGCGGCGACGCCTCGAAACGCAGCCGCGCGAGGTGGGACATGGTGCACTCGCGTCGCCGGCCCCACCCAACAAACTGCGTAAACAAAGCCTTGAAGGGGCTGTGGCGGACGATCTCGTTGGTGGATCGACTGAGACTCTTCGCGATCTCGAGCAACCTCTGCAGGCACGGCTCGATGCGTAGGATGTCAGCCAGCACTTTTGCGTCATCTGTCATTGTCGATCCTCTTTCTTCAGGTCGGTCTCGAGGTGTTGGGTTCCGTCGGCGAACGAGTAGTGCATGGCGCCCTGGTAGCCGGCGGATACCTGGGCGTTGATCAGCGGCGGGATGGTGCGGTGGTGCTTGCAACCGGTGCGCTGCTTCTTGGACGACAGCTGCTTGTTGGTCCTGTCGCAGGACCAGATCGGAAGACTCTCGTCGCCGATGGCTCCCGGCGTGGACGAGCAGCAGGTCCTGCAGTTGCGTTCGGGGATCTGCTTGCCATGGCAGAGCTCGAAGAACTTGCACGGCCAGCGGGTGCCGTCTCGGCTCGTCAGCACGCACGGCGGCTGGTCCTTGTCGAGCTTGGCTGGTGGCTCGACTGCCGCCGCAAGAGCATGGCCACGGGCGACGATCGCCTCGGCCTTCTCGGGCTCGAGCCGCACGCGCTCCATGTAGATCTCGTCGGTGTCTTTGCAGACCGCGATGTAGCAGGCGCGATCTAGGCCGGAGCCGAGCATGTAGACCTGCATCTGCGCCCAGTGCTCGGGCTTGCTCGCCTTCACGCCCTTCTCCTTCAGGCGCTCGAACGACTTGGCGTTGTGCGTCTTGATCTCGAGGACGTGCTCAGTTTGCGGCGCCTCGACGAGGCCGGAGACGGTGCCGTCGAGGCCACCGCCGACGTGGCCCCATCGAACAGTGCGCTGCTGGCGCGTGCCTTCGACGAACCGCGTGACGGTGGCGCCTGCGCGCTCGAGGTCGCGGATGACCCACGCCTCCTCGCGTTGGCCGCGCTCGAACAACCGCAGCTTCTGGCCCGACAGGTCTTCCTTCGCGGCCCAGCGGAACGACTGCCACAGGTAGCGGTCGCACTTGTGCCCAATCATCGACGCGCCGAGATGGTCGCGCCTCCAGTCCTTCTCGGCCTTCTGGTAGGCCTCGAACAGCATGCCGACGGTGGTCGGCCCGGTCAGTAGCAACTTGGTCATGGTCTCGTCTCGAGGTGGGGTAAATGGGCCCGGCCGGCGGCCACGATTCATGCGTGTCGTGGGGCGGTCCGAAGTTCCGGCCGGGGCCCGGTGTCTTCTACTTCTTCCAGCTGGGCTTCTGACCCGGCGCTGGTGCAGGCGGCTTCGGCGGGAAGGTGGTGGGAGCCTCTTCCTTCGGAGTTGTCAGCGGCACGCGGATCGGCGCGGCATCGTTGAGCGACTGGAAGCCGTGCAGGCCGTTGCCTTCCGAGTAGCCACCCTTGGCCGGCGTGACCTTGACGCGGATCTTCAGGCTGCGACCGAGCAGGTCGCTGGTGTCCTTGAGCACCGGCACGTCACAGGCCAGCGCGATCGACGCGAGGTCGGCGCGGGCGAACTGCTGCGTTTCGATCTTGCTGTGATTCACGCACAAATAGAGCGCGATCTCGCGGCCGGCGGCCGGCGCACCGGCGACCTCGTCGATCTTGAAGCGCAGGACGAACATCTCGCCTGCGTCCTCCTTCTTCGAGGTCTCGAGGGTGCTCGAGATGATCGTCGCGGGATACCAGCCGGCGGGGACCGGCGTCATCGAGGGGCGGGGTTCGACGCTCTTCGCGTCCATGTTGTAGATAGCCATTCGTTCTTCTCGTTCTTGTTGGTTGGGGGTTACAGGTTGGAAAGGGAATCTTCGTCGTGCACGTCGAGCCCGTCGCCGTGGTGCTTGTGCAGGATGTCGTCGCCGGGGCTCATGGCCCCATCGTCCTGCTCTTCGACAGTTGCAGGCGCCACGGGTGGCACGATGAAGCGCTCCACATCGGACCACGTCATCGGGATGCTGTCGCTCATCTGGTAGCGGTTCTTCGCGCGGTAGGCGGGGCGCTCGGTGGTGTGCAGGGCACGCTCACCGCGGCCGATCCCGCGCTTCTTGTCGCCGGCCGCGTCGACCGTGACGACCTTGTAGTTGGCGAACAGGATCGCATCGGCCCAGTCGCCGACCGCCGCGTCGGCGGCCTTGTGCAGCCGCAGCTGGTAGCGGTCGTAGGGCTCGGTGTCTGGCGCATCGAACCGCACAACCGTGCTGTGCGCGAGTAGCACGATGGTCATGCCCTTGTCGCGCAGATTGTCGAGGCGGTGAAGCAGGGTGCGCCATTCGGTCAGCGCGTGCACGTAGCCCTTGCCGTAGCCGAAGGACTCGATGCGGTCCTGCTTGTTGATCTTGCAGACGTGGTCCCAGATCAGCGGCTCGAGCTTGTCGAGAGAGTCGAGCACGACGGTCTGGAACGGGTGGTCGTCGTTGAGCAGCACGTTCAGCGCGCTGAGCACGTCACTCCAGCTCTGAGGCTGCGGGAACGCCGGCACCTGGAGCGTGCCGAGACCGTCCTCGACGGGGAGGAAGATCGGGCTCGGCGCGTTCGCCGCGAGCGTGGTTTTGCCAATTCCTGGCACGCCGTAGATCACGATGCGCGCGGGCTTCTGGCGGGAGTAGTCGATGCTGTTGAGGTCGTAGGACATAGGAGTTAGTAGCTGGAGAGCAGGAAGAAGACCAAGGCCCACGCGAGCAGGCCGATGATCATGGAGAGCACGAACGCGAACAGGACCGCCGACCCTTCCGACTGGATCTCCTCGTCGGTGTCGCCCTGGCCGCCGCGGAACGGAGGCATGGTCTGGGTGCCGAGGCAGAACTCGCAGAAGCGACGTCCATCGGGGTATTGGCAGGAGTAGCTGCACGGCTGCTTGACGCGGCCCCACGGCTGACCGGTGCGTGGGCAGTTCATGCGTCACCTTCCTGGGCTCTGCAGAGGTTCTCGTGCGTCGAGACCATGCCCTGGTCGTCGCTGATGAGGATCAGCATGCGGGAGATGCCGCTGCCGGCGACGACGTCGATCGCGCAGGTCGCGGTTCCGCCGCCGGCCCGCAGCAGCCGGTCGACGACGGTCATGACTTCAAGACCGATGCGGAGAGCATCGGCTGCTTGCTTCGGGGTCAGGTTTGGTTCGGTCACTTGGTCACCTTGTAGACGTAGAACTTCAAGCCAGTCTGATTGCGGCTGCGCAGCGGGGTATCCCGCTGCACCAGCTCCTTGGTTGCGCGCCCGATCTTGACCAGCTGCTCGAGGACCTTGCGGGCGTGTCGCACGGGGACGCGGTGGGTCTTCGCCCACTCGCTCACGGTGACGTTGTAGGACGTGGTCACTTGGCGGCCTCCTTGAACGGCAGCTGTGGCGTGTGCAGGTCGACGAACGGCAGCTGCAGCGTGAACGTCGGCCCGTGGTCGATGCTGTGCGCGACGCTGTCGATCGGGTGCCGCGGCTTGCCGTCGCAGCAGTCGAACAGGTAGCAGTCGCCGTCGACCCGGTGGTCCTCAATCCACTGGACGAGGTCTTCGTAGTCGGCACCGTCGCTGCGCAGCAGGATCAGATCCTGGTGCACGGTCGACTTCGTTCCTTGCGGCAGCTGCGCTACGACCTGCGCCGGCGGCACCGTGCCGCAGGCGATCGCGATGGTCGCGCTGTAGATGCCGTGGAAGTGGTGCCGCAGCGAGCCGTTGACGGTGAAGGTGTCGGTGTTCATGGGATCAATCTCCTGCCCGGCGGCTGCCGGTGTAGCGGCCCTTCGACTGCTCGAAGGTCGTGTTGGCCGAGTGGCGCGCCGGGCTCACCGCGAGCTCGTCGATCAGCGGGTCGTCGTTGCGCGGGTGCCACGCGGCTTGGTGCTCGGCGTCGGCCGCCTTGCGCTTCTCGGCGATCGCGGCGAACGTCGCCTTGAGGTTGGTCTCGATCGCCGCGGCCTGCGCCTCGACGGCTGCGGCGTGCGCCTCATCGGCCACCGTGGTGTCGCCCCACGGCAGACCATACTTGCTGGCGCAGTCGGGGCCGTAGCCGACCGAGCGGCTTTCCTTGGTCGACAGCGGGCGGCAGCAGAAGCAGCACGAGCCGGTGGCGACACCGTGCTGAGCGGCGACCACGGCCGGGTTGGCGGCGAGCTGGCGCAGGGCGGTCTCGACCTCGGGGGTCCAGCTGCGCGACTCTTCGACGGTCCCGTTGCTGTAGATGCGGCCGTAGAACGTGCCGCTCTCGAAGGACCCGCCGTCGGTGACAGTCACGGTGCCCGGCTTGGTCGACCGTTCGCCGACCAGCTTGAGCACCAGCTTGCTGCCGTCGGCCAGCTGCAGCGTGATCTTCGGGGCGCGCTTCTGGGCGGCCTGAGCCTTCACCAGCAGCTCGACAACCGGCAGCAGCTGGATCGCTGCGATGCTGGCGCGCTCGACGGCCAGCTCGACGAGCCGGGCGGCGCTTTCGGGGGTGAGGCGGCGGCAGCGCGCGTCCTGCAGCAGGTCGAGGACCTCGTAGGTCGGGACGTGGACGGCGGCGAGGATCTTGTAGGCTTCGGCGAGGGTCGTCATGGTTCGTTCGTTTGTTCGTTTGTCCCCGAGGGGGAATCCCTCGGGACGTGAGATCAGAGCGAGTGTGCCACTTGGTGTCAATACCATCGTCTCAGATTTTTTCCAACTGGAGCAAATCGGCACGTCTGCTACACTTCCGCCCCATGAAAGCCAAGGCACCGACGTTTCAGGAACTGCTCGAGCAGCGCGGAATTGGGCCGAGCGAGCTCGCGAAGAGCACCGGCATCGGCCGGTCCTCGATCTACCGCTGGTCGAAGGGCCGCGCGCAGCCGCGCATCGCCCAGGCCAGGAAGTTGTCCGACCGTCTGCTGGTCACCGTGAAGGACCTGCGCGAGGCTATCAGCAGGTCCGCGTGATCCAACCACGCAGCATTCGCTGCGCCGCCGACCGGCACGTCTGGCACAGCATGATCTGCTCGGGTCCGAACGGGTGCAGCTGGCCCTGGTCCCAGCATCGCTCGCAGGATGCCCCGCTGGGCCGCTGCCGCAGCTTCACGTTCGACGGCCTGTCGCGGCGCACCTCGGGCGGGTAGGCCCGCACAGGGCAGGCCAGAGCGTCCTCGACCGTGGCGCCGGCCGCGAGCCTGGACTGCAGCGTGCGCCGGTCGATGCCGTGGTGTGCCGCTAGGTCGGTGACGGTCCACTCGCGACCTTCCCACTTCACCGTGCGCGGTGGTGGGAAACACCGTCGGCCGCTCGGGGCGACCAACCCAGAGCCGTGCGAGGAGACTGACTCGAGCCGACGGTGTGTGCCCATGCTACTTGGAAGCCTCACTTGCCTTGCCGGTAATCATCCCGCGCAGCAGATCGATCGGACCAGTGGGCTTGACCTTACCGGTTGCCACGTCGGTCAGGTAGCTCGCAGGCCGGATCGCCGGCGTGATCACGCCGCCACCTGGGACCATCAGCACGATCGCTGTCAGCGCGTCGCGCACCTTCTTGCCGCTCATCTCGCGGTCGTCTCGAGCTGCTGCTGCGATCGCACTAAGCAGGCCGTTGACCGACCGCGCAAGCGTGACCATCGCCGGCGATGCCGCGACCTTGTCGCCCATCGGCCGGTCGCTGAAGATGGTCTGCACCATGCCGAGCGTCGTCGGGCCCCACACCGGAACGAACGCCGCGGCGCCCGACAGCTGCGAGCCGAGCAGCAAGTCGTAGGTCGTGTCCCAGTGGCCGTCGTCGTCCTCGTCGTCCCACTGGCCCCACAGCGTCATCGCGATCGCCTGCGAGATGATCATCGGGATCGTGAACATCACGATCGTGGTGCGCAGCCGCTGCCCTTCAGCGTGCATGATCGAGTTGAGCACGCCGTTGAAGTAGGACGTGAACTGCGTCCACGACCGGTAGAACGGCGTGCCGACGTCGTAGCCGGCAACGTCCTCGGGGTTGAACGAGCCTTGCGCCAGACGCACGATCGAGTCAGCCTCGACCACCGCGGCGTCGGCGTCCATACCCTGCTCGAGCGCCTGCTGCCGGGCTCCGAGCCACGTCACGATGTCGACCTGATTCTGCGCGGCGGACTGGAAGAAGTATGCCTTGCGGCCGACCCACTCCTGGAGCTTCGCGGTCTTCGAAGTGTCGAGCAGCAGCTCGCGCAGATCCTGCGTCAGACCGAGCATCTGGTTGTCCATGCGGTCCGTCATGAACTTCGACGCGCGCACGATCTCATCGACCGCGGCCGAACGCTGCGACATGTAGGTCGCGAGACCGTTGCGCAGGTGCCGAGCTGGCACGTAGCGCAGCGATGCCGAGATGCCGGTCAGCTGCTGCAGAGCGTTGACCGGGTTCGCGAACATGATCGCGACGCCAGTGTTGCGCCTGACGAGCTTCCAGAAGTGATCGATCGCCGGGTCCATGCCCTTCGTGTAGAGGCTCTGGCGCAGCGCCCGATGCAGGAACGGGATCATCAGCGAGCGGATCACCTCGGGGTCGTAGCGGTTCATCGCGCCAGCGAACTTCTCGTTGCCGAGGATCTTCAAGACGTCGTTGACCGCGGGCTGCACGTGCGCGAAGCGGATCGCCTGATCGATGTGCGCGCCGATCTGGTTGATGTCCATCGCGAGCGGACGCTTGCGGTAGGCAGCGGCGCGCTCTTTCAGGAATCCCTCCGGCGCCTTCGGCAGACCCTCGTGGAAGTCCTGTGACAGCTGCTCGACGCTCTGGTTCAGCTCGTTCGGCGGCAGCAGCTCGGAGTCGCGCGTCGCCGGCACGTAGCCGCCGGCATACTCCTTCGTCGTGCCATCGGCGAACGTCACCGAGAACGACTCGGCCGCAACCTCGCGGAACAGCCGGCCATGGATCTCGCGGTGCGCGTCCTGCAGCAGCGGCTTCATCCGCTCCATCAGGTTCCAGACCTTCTGCGCGAAGTCGAAGTGCGCCTGCACCAGCTTGCCGTCCTTGATCATGCGATCGCGGAAGTCGTTCCACTTGGTGTAGTCGATCTCGCCATCGGCATCGATCGAGGCCCACGGGTTCAGCGGCCCGCGGCCGGCGACGAAGAACTTGCTCTTGTTGCCGGGGTTGCCGAGGTGCAGCAGCATGCCCACGATCTCGGCCATGCCGTTGCCCTTGGTGCCGGAGCCGAACTTGTAGCCAAACTCGGGGGCGTTGATCTCGCCGTCCTTGAGCAGGCCGTCTTTGCGCAGCTGCGCCACCAGCTCGACGAGCTCGCGCGTGTAGACCGCGGCGTCTGCTCGAGACGCGTCCACTGCTTGGCGCACGCCGTTGAACAGGAGCTTCAGGAAGTTGCCCTGCTTGTCGCCGTCCATCGCGCGCATGAAGTGCTCGACGCGGATCAGGTTGGCCTTGCTGCCGAGCAGGCGACCCTTGAACTTCTGCCACGCGCTCTTCGCCTGCGTCTCGCCCGGCAGCGCCTTAGTCAGGTCGGCCTTCTTGTTGAGCTCCGCGACCAGCGTGTTGACCGCAGCCTCGACGCGCACGCGCACGCCGTTGGCGTCGACCTCGTGCTGCCGCTTCGCTCGCCACACCAGCGCATCGACGGCGTCGGCCAGCGCGCGGAACTCGGTCAGCGTCATGTCCTGGAAGTCACGCAGACCGCCGGCTCGCATGCCCAGCTTCGCGCCTTCGCCGACCGCCTTCTCGAGCTGCGGCCGCAGCAGCGCGAACAGCTCGGGATCATGCTGCTGCACCAGCGCCATGTAGTCGGCCGTGCGCTCCGATGCGCGCAGCGAGATCAGCCCATACTGGGCCAGCAGCATCCTCGCCGCCTGCAGCAAGCCGGCGTCGCCCATCTTGGCGAGGCGCTCGTCGGATCGGTTCAACTGGCTGAACCTGCCAACGGCCTTGCGAACCTCTTCGCGGACCAGCACGGCTTCGCTCGCCAGCTGGTTGTTGAGCATCTGCCGACGCTTCGCCTCGAGCGCCGCCTTCGCGTCGCCCGTCTTCCGGCCCTCGGTCTTGACGCCGGTCTTCGCGTTGGTGGTTGCCGGCTTCGGCTTCATCGCAGCCGCGGTCTCGCGCGCGGCGCGGGCCTCGGCCTGGGCGAACTTCGACGGGCTGATCTCGTGCAGCTTGCGCTGCAGCAGGATGCGCTGCGCGCTGTCGCGGGCGGCCGAGAGCATCACCCGGTATGGCAGCTCGCTCTTCTCGAGGAAGCCGAGCTCGACCGCGACGAACCGAGCGCGAGCCTCGTTGTGCAGAGCCTCCTCGACAGCAGCGTCGATCTGCTCCTTCGAGCCGAGCTCGCCGAACTGCGTCACCGCTCGAGCCGACGTGCGCAGCTGCACCTCTTCCTCGATCGGCTTCGCCGCGATCATCTGCTCGACCAGCTCCTGGCCAGTGAGCCCGGCTTGCTCGGCCGCAAGGTCGAGCGGCATGCCGGTCTTGCTCATCACGCCGCGGCGTCCGGTGCCCAGCTTGGCCATGGCGGCCTTCTGCTCTTCGGCCGGCAGGTGCGCCAGCAAGGCGACGACCGCGTCCTGGCTGAGTTTGCCGGCGGCGTTGGACGTGCGCAGGATGTCCTGCACGACGTAGACCATCTCGCCTTCGACCTCGGCGCGCACGACCTTCTCGACCTTGGCTCGCTGCGCCGCGGCTTCCTTCTGCATCTGCTTGGCCACCCGGCTGCGGGCCCCGGTCAGCCACTTCATCTGCTTCAGGCTGGCCTTGGTCAGGTCGGTGATCGCGAGCTCGTGCGCTTCGGCCAGAACCTCCTGATACTCATCCCACTGGTCCTGCGTGTAGCCGGCAGCGAGGAAGTCAGCGACCGTGGTGAACAGCGGAGCCATCGACCTCGAGGCTTCGGCGACGTTGACCGCTTCGGTCGACGCGACGAGCCGGTCGAAGACCATGCGGACCTCTGGCGTGAGGCCCGGCAGGTCGCGGCCGAACTCGCGCCGGTAGATCGCGTTGAGCTCGGTGCGGATCGACGTGTAGGCGGCGACCATCCAAGCGCGGATCTTGGCGAAGACCTTCGCGAGCGCGGCCGTCGGCGCCTTGCCCGTGAACAGGTAGTCCTCGAAGTTGTAGGTGACCTGCTCGTGGAACGGCGCCTGCGCCTTGAACGACATTCCGTTCCAGGTGGCGAGGCGCTCCTCGGGCGTGGCGCCGTCGAGCTTGAACCACGACAGCAACGTGTCGACGTCGGCCCGCATCTGCGGCGTCGCCAGACCCTCGTTGGTCAGGTCGAGCAGCATGATGAAGAAGTGGTGCCCCATCTCATGCATCACGGTGGTGGGGTTCGCGTCGGGACTCAGCAGCGCCGTGCGAATGTCGGGCAGGTAGCGGCCGAGCCGGGCCGGCGAGTTCAGCTGGGCAGCTTGTCGAACACCGACATCATCAGCCGCTGCGGCTCGTTCCCCGGCTGGTCGCTCGGCGCCAGCTGCCCGCTCTGCTGCCGCTCGCTCCGCTTCTCCGCGTCGGACAGCTGCGCTCGCAACCCCTGCAGATACGGGCTCTCCTCGCCAACCGTCTTGGCTTCCAGCATCGCGATCACTCGCTTCAGTTCGTCGATTTGCGAGACCATGGATCTGTTCCTCGTATTGGTGCCGAAAGGCCCACTTTGTGTCATACCAGAACGCCTTCGCCAGCGATACCCCCGGCACGGACTTCGAGATCGCGTCTGCCTGGGCATGCATCTCGTCGCCACGCTGCTGGACCTTGGCAGCGATCTCTTCCTCGGTGAGCCCGGCCCAGCCGCCGCCCCACCGCTCTTCCATCTCGGGCGAGAATTGGAACCTGACGCCGACCACCGATGGCATGGCGCCGCCGGTCGACGACGGGTTGCGGCGAGCGTCGGTGATCACGGTGTAACCCTGCACGCCGGCCGCCTTCAGGGCGTCGAGCATCGGCTGCACCTGCTCCATCGTGCCGCCCGCGCGGAAGTAGACTTCGACGCCTGGGCGGTGCACCCTGTAGTCGATCTGCTCGTCATGGCGCAGCACGCGCGACATGGCCACCGCGTCCTGATCGGCGCGGAGCGCCTCGGTCAGCAGCTGCTGCCAGAGGGGCGCCGGGTCGTAGCCCTCCCTGGTGATCACCTCGAGGTCGATCGCTCGCTCTGGGTCACCGTAGAGCCCCTGCGTGGACGTCACCTTGCTCGCGACGACGCGCTTGTCGGGATCCTCCAGGATCGCCGTGTGCAGGCGCTCCTGCAGCCGCGCCTGATCGGCGTCAGTTGGGACGAAGTCGACGCCCTGGGTGAAGGCCGACTGCTGCTGCGACACCATCCCGATGAATCGGTCGACGGTGCGCTCGAGCTTCTTGAGCTCGGCGGTAGCGGTCTTCTTCTCGGCAGCCGTCGACTTCGACGAGTCGATGATGCGGCGCAGCTCCTTCACGGCATCGACGCTGGTCTGGCCAGTGAGGTCGGCTTCGAGCTCGAACGATCCGCCCTCGCCGGCGGCCGACGTCCACGAGTGCTGGGTCCACACCTCCTTCTCGAGGAACCAGACGATCGCCTGCAGGTCGTCGTCGTTGATCTGCGCGAGCAGCTTGTTCGACGCGAGATCAGGGTCGGCCTTGATCAGCCGCACCGCTTCCGAGAAGACGTCCTGGCCGAACCGGAAGTCGCCGGTGGTCTCGCCGCTCGGCAACATCGAGCCGCCGACGCCAGACTCAGCGAGCACGGGCACGCGCTCATCGCCGGCGATGCGCTGCAGCAGACGCGCAGCCCAGACGTCGATCGTGGCACGCTGGCGGAACCCGATCAGGTTGCCGCTGAAGTTTAGCGCCTTCGGCGCCGTGGCCCCGCGCTTGATGTCGGGGTTCTCCTTCTTCACGACGCGCCACAGGTCCAGCAGCGCGCGAACGCCGTTGCGGCCGTTGAAGCCATACTTGGCCCCGACCTTCTGCTTGCCGACAGGCTCCTTGATGGGGATCAGATCGTCGGGCAGCTCGCGCGCGGCCTTGAGCTCGGCGAGCTTCGCCTTCCCGTCGGGCGAGGATGCGATCGACTTCTTCGTGCGACCGGCCGCGACCTGCTCGTTGAACCACGCCTCGGCCGCGAGCTCGAGGTCCTGGACCTTCTGCGCCCAGGATTCCCACTGGGGGATCATCTCGTCGAAGTCGCCCTTCGTCGCGCGACGCAGCACGTCGACCGCGTAGGCCCAGTTCTCGCGCACCGGCGTGTTCGGCGACATCGCGCCGAGCAGGTCGGCGAACAGATCGCCGAGCCCGCCGAACTCGTGGCGCAGGCGGGTCCGCATCTCGCGATACCAGCCAGCCTGACGCAGGATCTTCGAGGCCTCGACGTCGCCACCGGCCGCACGCGCCGTGAGCTTGACGACCTCCTCATACATCCGCGAGCCCATGGCTGTGACGCGCTTCGCCGCGGCCTTCTTGTTCAGCGTCTTGCCGTCCGAGCCGCGGTTGAACGTGTAGGGGACGATCTGATACTTCGGCTCCCACTTCGTCAGTCGGCCCTGCGCGTCCTTCTTCTTCTTGTCGACGGTCACCCCGACGACCTCGAGGGGCGCCCACCCATCTGTGACCGGGAACGCCAGCTTGTGCTCGCGAACGCGTTCCTCGAGCGCCTTCCTGGTCAGCCCGACGACGTTGGGGTTCTTCGCGACCGCCTTCTCGATCGCGCTCTTCTCGGCTGCGCTAAGTCGCGATGTCTCGCCAACGACGCGCACCGCACGGTTGCCGGCGAGCCGGTGCTGCTCGACGCCGCGCGACGCCTTGTCCTCACCCTTCTGCTCGAGCTCGTTCGGCTTGACACCGATCGCGTTGACGATCTGGTCTGGATCGAACACCGCGAAGAACCGGTCTCCAGAATCTGTGTCTCGGAACACAACACCGTCATGACCCGAGGCCCGCGCCTCTTGGATCTTCACCTGTTCGAAGTCCGGGTTGGCGAACTCGCGCGGCCCAGCCTCGACCTGCAATGGGTTCTTCAGCGACAGGTAGGCAGGAATCGTCCTAGCGCCGGCCCCTTTCACGATCGCATACTCGTCCGTGTAGTCGGTGCTGTCCGTAAAGAACGCTGCGTCAAGCCTCTCGCCGGACGACGTCTGGTTGCCATCCGTGCGGAAGGTGTCGAACTTCCTCGTGGTGACGTGGAGCACGCGGATCGGCTTTCCGCTCTCATCTGCGGCCTTGGTGCCCTGCAGCTTCGCCTTGTCCTCGGGCGCCAGCTGGTCGAGCTCGTCGCCGACCTGCTGCTGCTGCTTCGCGAACTCGGCTTCCGACTTGACCTCCCAGCCGCGCGCGTCGTGCAGCTGCTGCGGCGTCAGGCCGAGCGCGTTCGCGTGCACGACGATCGCGTTCCGGTAGTAGCGCGCCTGGACCGCGGCGTCGGACGGCATCTGGCCGGCGGCGACCAGCTGGTCCTTGATCGTCTTCTCGACGGCAGTCGACTCCTCGCGCACGATGTCGAACGCTTCGCCGGCCTTGGCCAGGATCTCCTCGGCCTGCTTCGCCTGCTCGGCGCGCATCTCGGGCGAGTTGGCTTCCTCCTCCATCACCGACGTGCCGCCTGGGTCGAGGCGCGCATACGGCACCAGGGCCTTGCCGAACGTGGTCGTGAGGAACTTCGCGCCGAATCCCGCGGTGGGGATCTCGACGTCGCCGGTCTCGCCGGCGTCCTTCAGCCGCGCGGCGACCTGTGGCGCCAGCTTCTGCAGCTGCTCCATCGACATGCCCGAGCTCTTCAGCAGCTTCAGGAAGTCGGCCGTCGGCACGTAGACGGTGCTCGCATCCTCGGCGCTCTTGGCGAGCTGCTCGAGGAACCGCAGGTGCATGTCGGGGTTCCGCTTGTTGACCTTCGACTCGTCGACGTTCTTACCGAGGTTCTCCATCCACTTGCCGTCGAACTCGGCGCGCTTCGCACGCATCGCGTTGGCGCGCATCTCGAACAGCGGACCCGGCAGCTGGATCAGGGCCATGCCGCGCAGCGTCTCCGACGTGATCGATGCCAGCCGATCCCACAGCCCTTCGCGGCCCTCGATTGACAGCTTCGACGGGTCGATCTTGCCCTGCTCGTTGATGGCACCTGCCTCGCCCAGGTAGGTGGAGATCTCCTGCCCGATCTCGGTGCTCAGCTCGCCCAGGTTACTGAGCGTATACTTCCTCGCCGCCTTCCACGCGGCCTTGGTGATCGTCGGAGTGACCAGCATGTCGGTCGCCATCTCCTTCGTCAGCCGCTTGACGATCTCCTTGCGGAACGGCTGCGTCAGGATGCCACCCGACACCGCCTCGAGGATGCCGTTGACGAAGCCGACGCCGCCAGCCCACCGCTTCGCGGTCTCGTGGTCGACGCCCATGCTGATCATCGAGCCGTAGGCGCCGCCGGCTTCGCGCCGCGCCGACATCACCCCGAGCGTGCCAAAGAACGCAGCACCCGACATCGCGGGCACCGACACGAGCTCTTCGGGGATGAACGCTTGCGGACCCGCGGAGCCAAGAGCCAGGGCCGTGGCACCACCAGCGGCGCCGGCGCCCAGCGACCAGAGCATGGACGACTCCATGCCGGCTTCCATCTTCACGCCGGCGTAGACCAGCCCTTCGAAGAAGCCGCCGATGTCGGTCGACGACGGCAGCTCGTTCAGCTTGGTGGTCAGGTCAGTGATCCGCGCGCGGTCCTCGTCGCTGGCCGCGCCGATGCGGACCTTCTCCCACAGCAGCGCCTGCTCTTCCTCGAGCTTGCCGGCACTGCGCTGGGCCCAGATCATCTCGCCGAACGTCAGGTTCTTCAGGTCGTCCATCGCGATCTTCGCGAACGCTGGGTCGAGCATCGCGCGCATGCTCATCGCGGAGCCGCTCGAGCTCTTGTAGGTGTCGACCTGACGGCGGTTCCACAGCTCCCTCGCGGCGTCCATGTCGTATTCGACGACGCTGTCCGGCAGGTTGAGATCGAACCCCATCCGCTGCGCTTCGGCCGCTAGCTCGGGGTCGACCTTCGAGACCATCATCATCGAGTTGGCCAGCTGCTGGTCGAAGAGCTTCTGGTCCGCGTTGCGCCGCGCTTCGAGCAGCGCGACTGACGGCGAGACGCCTGACCTCATCGACGGGACTGCCGGCGCCTTGGGCGGGCCTACGAAGGCCGATGGACCGATCCCGGTCGGTGGCGCTGCCGCAGCACCGACGGTGACGCGCGGGTCCTGGAACGGAACGCCCGGCTCTTGAGCGTCCATCGAGGGATCTTGCATCTGGTTGTCTTCGATCATCGCTTGCCCTTCCACTCGCTGCGGTTCTGCTTCTGGCGCCGGGCTTCTTCAGCCTTCGATTCTCGAGCCTCGCGCATCTTCTCGGTCTCCGGCTCTGGGCCGATCTCGACCGGCACCCAGTCAGCTGGCCGGTCCTCGGACTGGGCCCTGTCGGAGTGCTTGAACCAGTAGGTGTTCGGAGTGTTCCGCATGACGTTCCACGTCGTCGCGACGAAACCCTCTGGGGCCTCGACGGCGCGGACGCCGTAGGCTTCGAACAGCTGGTCGATGGCAGCCCGGTTGGCGCTGCCCTCTCCAGGATCCAGGTTCATGTAGAGCTCGTTCGCCATGGCCCTTTGCGATGCCGGGATCGACATCAGCCTGTGGCTGTCGTTCATCAGGTTCCTGGCCGGGGCCGGGATGCTGGCGAGGTTGACCTCGGTGCCGGACGCCTTGTCAGTCACCATGAACTTCTGGCGATCCTCCTCGGTCTTCAGAGCCCACGACGGCAGGTGCTGGTCGCTGGAGAGGTAGCCGCTCGGCACTCGCCCCCACGACGTGGCCATCGCCGCAGCCTCCTTCATGATCTCCTCGGTCGACAGTTCGGCCCCCTTCCTGGCCGGGTCGGCCTGGGCCTTGTTCACTCGTTCCTGGAGCTCTCGGTAGAACTCGCTGAGTAGCCCAGCCTCTGCATCGCTGTCGGGGAGGTAGCTCGGCGGCCCACCGCCGCTGTAGGAGATCTTGGTGATGTAGTGCATGTCGAAAGCCAGCTTCTGCAGCTGCTTGTCGACCGAGTAGAGCGCGTCGTCCTTCGGCCGCTTGACCACCGGCTTTTGGTTGGCCACCTCGAGCTTGTGCTGAGCCTCGTTCCAGTCAGTGCTGCTGAGCCCGGCGTAGTAGCGGTTGAACAGCTCCGTCTCCGTCATGCCGACGAGCGCACCGCGCTGGTTGTCGTGCAGCATCTGGTAGTAGGTGGCCGAGTCCGTGACCCGACCGCCAGTCTTCGCGCGGGCTGATGCAATCCGATCAGCGTTGTCGAGCTGACCGAACTCGATCAGTCGGTCCCTGAGAGCTCGAGGGAACGACGGTGAGTCGATCGATGTCACGCTCGGGTTGTTGGCTAGGAACTTCTCGCCCTCGAGCAGGACCTTCTGAGCATTGCCGTTCCACTCAGCAACCAGGATTGAGTGCTGCTCGCGGACGTTCGCGAGAGCCATCGAGTAGGTCTTCGAATCGATCTTGCCTTCGCGGAACCGATACTTCAGCTCGGCCTCAGCGCGCACGACCATCGTCGTGGTGTTGAGCGTGCCTTGCGCCGCGGGGCGTGAGCTGGCGTATGCCAGCTCCTGGCCCATCGCCTCAAGGCCGGTAGCCGGCCCCGTCTCGGGGTTGTCCACCTTGGTGGTCAGCCCGTCGAGGATCTCCATCGACAGCCGCAGCGCATCGTCGGCGCGCGTCTCGCCCTCGATCGCCTTGTTGATCTTCCCCATCACCGTGCTGTCGATCTCCTTGCCGGGGATCTTCGACGCGTAGTCCTTGGCCTCCTTGAGACGGTCGCCGTCGATCAGTCGCTCCACGATCGTGGCGTGCAGCTGCGTCGTGGTGGCCTTCACCATCGCGGCGCGCTGCGGGTCGTCCGGCCCAAGACCCTTGATGTCGGCCTTCGCGTTGGTCTGGTCGATCGCGGTGTTGCGGAAGGTCTCGTAGCTGGGCCCCTTGCCAGCTGGGGCGGGGATCTGACCGGGCTCCTGGTTCTGGGGGTTCGACGCGTCGGCGCGCAGCTGGGCGCCCGCGACCACGACGGCGTGCTCCTCTTCCTTGCCGGCCGGCGGCTTCCGCATGAACGCGTCGGCGGCGTCGTCGATGGACTGCTGCTCGAGCGCCTGGGCCTGCCCGTAGTTCCACTCGGCCATGGCGCCAGCCTCGTGGCTGTAGACCGTCTCCTTCACGCCGATCATGTGACGCGCGGCGGCTTCGCGGAAGATGCCCCGCTGGGTCTCGTTGTCGAGACCCTCCTCATACTCCTTCCGCTTCGCCTCGATCTGGTTCAGGGCGGCCTCGCGGGACTGGCCGACAGCCGACTTGCCGACCTTGTTCAGGTAGCCGTCGTGCGAGTTGCGTAGCACGCCGCTCGAGGCGTCGGCCCACTGGGTGTAGCTCTCCTTGGTGCGAGCTTCGTCGACCTGATCCTGCAGGGTGGTGGCGACCGCCGCGATGGCGGTGCCTGCCGACTCCATGGCTGCCCCGAGCTGGCCGATCTGCCTGCCGGCCACATCACCCTGGGGCGAAGTGCCTGGGGCGCTGTAGCCGGGCGTGGAGCCGGTCTGGAGGCTGACCGTCGGGAGCGGAATGCGTGGCATCAGGAACGTCCTCGTTGGTATCTGGCGCTCGAGCGCTCATCGACGGCCCACTGGCGCGCGACCGTGCCGGCCGAGCCGACCAAGCTGGAGCCGGCCGTGGCCCATGGCGAGATCGCCTTGGCGGTCGCCCGCGCGTTCTTTGCCGAGACCCCGGCCATCCGACCCTGGTTCTGGTAGTCGACCGCCCGCATCCGCGCGGTGTTGGCGGCGCGCACGGCGTTGGCGTTGATGCCGATCATGTCAGCCTCCTTGGCGTAGGAGATGCTGGTCTGGACCTCAGCGGCCGATCCCACGCCCGCCTGGATGCCCCCAGCTGCGGTCGCGGTGGCCATGCTGGCCTTGGCAGCCCGATACTGCAATCCGAGCTTGCCGGCCTCACGTTGCCCCGCAGCGAGCTCCAGGACAGCGTCCTGCTCGGCGGCGCGGGCGTTGATCCCGGCCATGGTCTGGGCGAACTCGAGGTCGAGCGCCTGCGACTTCAGCTGGTATTGGTTCGACTTGGCCGAGTAGTAGCCGCCGACCGCCGAGTTGATGGCGCCGGCGACGGCCATGACGTTGCCGAACGACTGCATGCCGGAGTAGCCGGAAGCTGTGCCAGACGGCGCGTTCGCCCCGCTGGCTGGGCTCATCGGCTTGCCCCACATCGAGGGTGGCGCGGACAGGTAGCTGCTGAACTCACCCATGGACTAGCCTCCGGTTGCGACTTCGATCGTGAGCCCGGCAACCGTCAGCGGCAGCGGGTTGGATTGTCGAATGTAGATCTGACCCTCGTCGGACCACGCGGCTGGGAGCATAACCTCGACGAGCGCGGTAAGTAGCTGTCCTGCAGATGGTCGCGGCGCGGTGACGAAGTTGGTCGACGTCGGCCCAGCCTGGAAGGCCCCGCTCGCCAGCACGCGCAGCCAGATCGAGTTGATGTTCTTCGTCTTGCCGGAGCCGAACGCGTCGACCTGCATGGCCATCGGCATCGTCTGCACCTCGGTCACGAACGGCAGCCCGTAGTGCACTTTGGTCGCCGCGGTCGGGATCGTCAGCACGCCAGCACCGCTGACCGTCGCCGACCCGGCGATGCCGTCAGCCAGGAACGACACTGTCTCGCCGGCGAGGTGCGGCGCCTGCAGGGTCGTCGTGGCAGCGCCACTGTAGGTCACGCCGCAGTCGACGTAGAAGCAGTCCGCGATCACCTGCTCGGCCTGCGCTGCGAGCCGCTCGACGTATCGCTTCACACCCCTCTTCACAGCGACGTAGATCCGGTCCTCGGTGTCCTCGGGGACCGAGCAGACGCTCTCGAACGTGCCGTCGGTGACGTGCTGGTGCCATGCGCCGACGCGCTCTTCGGGCACGTAGGTCAGGCCGAGCAGCTTCCCATTCGACGACGGGAACCAGAGCACCGGCACCGGCGCCTTCTGGTAGGCGATGCGCGACACGCTGAGACCGTCGAACAGGTGCCGAGCGCGCAGCGACAGGTCGCCAGCCAGATACCCCGAGACGTCCTGCGAGTAGCCGAGCTCGCGAACGTGCCCGCCGCGGTCGGCCGCAAAGACGACCGTGCTGTTGACGATCGCCGGCTGCACGGAGCTCGAGCCGACGTAGCTCTGGGGGCGAACGCTGACCGACGACGGGGTCAGGGCGTCGTCGTTCACCGGTGTGACGCGCAGCTCGCTCGAGCTCGTCATCAGCATCAGGTGCGACAGCGGAACCATGTGCCTGACCACCGCGGCATCGCGCGTCGCCACCCTGAACAGAATGCGGTCGCTGTCGACCGTGGGGATCGAGTAGCTCAGGTCCGACTCGGTGCCGCTCGCGGTCATCCAAACGTCCTGCGGCCGCGACAGCGAACCTGCGAGGCAGCGACGCTGCTCGAAGTAGGCGACAGCACCAGGGAAGAAGCCAGAGCGGTAGGTGGTGATGCCCGCGGGCGTCAAGCTGAACGAGTCGTATGGCGTCCCGAACGGCGTCGTCGACACCTTGAAGGTGTCAGTGCCAGCACCGCTGACGTAGTAGGTCGTGCCCTCGACGATCTGGGTTGGCAAGCCGAGCCCGTAGGTGGAGCCGCAGTTGGTGCCGAAGACGATCGGCATACCGTTCTCGAGACCGTGCCCAGCCGCAGTGCACAAGCCGGTTGCCTGGGTCAGGACCACGACGCCTTCCTTGAGCAGCTCGGCCCCGACGATCGGCGGCGCGATCGACAGGTCGGGCGTGATGTTGTCGTCGGTGAACGACGCCGTCGTCGTCTCGCCGATCAGGCCGAACACGCCGATGCTCTTCTTGTAGATGCGGTAGCGGTTCGCACCTCGAGCATCCGTCCACGTCAGCGGGTTGTAGGCGCCCTGCACGTAGAGGTTGTTGGTGACGGTGATCTGGCCCGAGGCACCCGACTCTACGCCGGCTTCATCGATCGACGTCACCACGTAGTAGTTGGTGGTGTCCACGACCGACAGCGACGGCTGCATGTAGCCGGGCCCATCGACCTGGGTCGGCGTGACAATCGCCCCAGTCGTCAGGTCCTCAAGGTAGACGCGCGTCGCGTTCGGAGCCGTGCTCTCGGCGATGCGGTAGTGGCCGGTGTTGTAGGCCAGTGAAACCCCGTAGACGTAGACCGTCTCGCCACCGCTGAACAGGTGGTTGCCAACCGTGTCGGTGTCCGCGCCCAAGTTGGTGATGTTGATCTGGTAAGCCTCGCCGCGGAACGGCGACGAGCACGCGAGACCCTGGGGCGGGTCGACATCGGATCGAAACGGCACCTGCTCGAGCCGCCAGTTGGTGTTCGACAACCGGCGCAGCTCGGCGAACGGCTTGTGCTGCGATGCGAGCGACATCACGTCGTTGCTCTGGGCGTTCCCCAGCGCCGCAATTTCCGTCTCCGAGTAATCGTGCGGCACCTCGTAGAACGAGTTGGCGAACGCGGTGACCGAGGCTCCGTTCGTTGTCAGGTCGATGAGCACGCCGAACGGTGCCGCCGACACGTAGAAGGTGTTGGCGTCGACCTTGATCACATAGTAGACGGTGCCGCTCACCAGTGGGTCGGGCATCGTCCCAGTGGTGGTGAAGATGATCGGGTCACCGCTCGCCAGACCGTGCGTGGCCCAGGTGATGAGGTTGGTCCCGGCGTCGGCCGTGACCGAGCTGTAAGAGCCCGAGATCTGGGTCCAGTAGTTCAGGAACGCAGGCGGGTTGTGGCCCAGGTAGTCGTCGTTGTAGCAGTAGCCCTCGCGTCCCTTCGTGATCCACGGTCGCTTCCTGCAGACGTGAGGTCCGGTGCCCGTCACGTAGACGAGGTTGCCCGACTCGTAGGCATACTGCATGCGGAAGCTGCCGGTGCCGATCTTGTCGAACGTCTTCGCCCCGTAGTTGGTGATCGCCTCGACCTCGCTGTTGTGCAGCGCCACGGTCGACCCGCCGGTGTCTCTCGCGTAGTAGACGGTGCCGAGCTTGAGCGATCCGGTGGCGATGGTCGGGTAGACCGCTGTCACCAGGGAGGCACCACCGATGTTCGAGATGAGGAACGCGCTGCCACCGGGAGACTCGCTGATCGTGAAGTATGTCGTCGTCACCGAGGCGACGTAGTAGATGCGGTAGGCCTCGAGTGTCAGTGCCACGCCGTCGATCGTGCCGGATGGCATGCTGTGAGCGGGGTTGGTGACGTTGAAGAGCACCTGCGCGCCAACACCGATGACAACGCTCTCGTCGGCAACGGAGGTGACGCCGAACTGGTAGGTGCTGATCACCGGGACGCACGGCTCTGATGGCGACATGCCGATAACGACGGGGTCGCCAGTCTCGAAGCTGTGCGCCGCGGCCGTGGTTACGTTATTGCCGGTGGCGATCCATGGTGTTGCAGCGTCGATGTTGGCCGGTGCCACGTATTCGCGCGGCTTCTCATAGAGCAGCGTGCCGCCATCGGTGTGGAACCGGATGTAGCCGACCTCGATCGAGGAGACCGTGGCGCGGCCGAACTCGAGCGTGAAGGTGTCGCCCGTCGCGAACGTGAACGGCACCAGCTCCACGCGCTTGTTGAGCGCGCTGTCCTTGACCTCGCGCACCAGCCGGGTGCCCGGCCGGCGCACGAACGAGCCCTGAGGCTGGCTGATCGCGTTCTTCATCAGCGCGCACCCGGCCTGCACCGACGCGTCGTCGACGCGCGAATACATGTCGGGCGCCATCTCGCCACCGGCGAAGGAACGCTGCAGCAGCTTCAGGTGTCGGCTCATCGGTCCTGCATGTGGCTGGGGATCTGATCGAACGGACGAACTGGGGACTGCTGCTGCGCATCGCTCGAGGCGGCGAGCGCCGCGGCGGCAGATGCCTTCTTCATGCACCGATCTGCGACGGCTTCGCCCTGGTCGCCCTTGATGGTGGCGCTGGCCAGCAGCGAGGCGAGATACCAGCCCCACGCCGTGAGGAACGCTGGCGGGCAGACGTCGGGGTCGAGCACGCGGCGCACGTAGCGCAGCGTCGCCTGGGCTTGGTTGGTGTAGAGCAGGCGGCCGCCGAGCGGCGACTGCTCGAGGATGTAGCGCGCGCCCTCGGGCTCCTTCTCGGAGCCGCCGTTGGTCTCGTCCTGCGGTTCGGCCTGCCCGCCGTTGGTGATGAACTCGACCGAGTAGCCGGCCTCGAGCGTGCGGAAGATGTCGAACTCGGCGACGCCGTCGTAGGGCGGCAACACCGCGAACGCGTTCAGCGCATCGAACGGCACCGCGTAGCAGTAGTCGAACTGGCTGGTGAGCGGGTTCGACTTGCGGTTCACGCGGGTCAGCGCGACGCGCTGCTTGGCGAACGACCACTGGCGCGCCTGCAGCAGGTTGTCGCGAGACTCCGGCAGGTAGATCCTGCAGAGCCCGGCCTGGGTCGAGCCGTCGTCGAGCGACGTGATCGCGGCCTGTCCGATGTGGCCGAGCGCGATGTTGCACAGGTTGATCACCGACGTCTGAGTCGTCAGCAGCGCGGTCGACCCGACGGCCAACGTGCGATCGATCAGCGGCTCGAGCGCAGCACCAATGCGCGTGGCGCGCGCGGCCTCACCGGTGCCGTTGAAGTGGCCTGGATCGGTGAGGATGCGAGGCAGGTCGTCGCACTCGATGTAGTCGCCAAACCCGTCCGAGATGGCGTGGTCGACGATCGCGTCGTTCACCAGCTGCAGCACGTCGCCGTCGAACGTCTGGGTGATGCCGTAGTAGGTGTAGACGCCCTCGAGGCAGTAGGGGATCTGGCCGATCTTCGGTTGCAGGAACGGGATCTTCGCGCCGTTGCTGTAGGGGTTGAAGCCGAGTGTCGTGATCAGCGTGCGCACCGTGGTGACGAACGATCGCAGCGCCGTGCCGTAGGACGGCCGGGTGTGCTTGGCCAGCGCATCGGTCTCGCCCTGGCAGTGGACGTGGGCCAGCACGCGCAGTGTCTTGGTGTTGCCTTCGGCGACGAGCGCGTTGGGCGCGATCGTGGTCAGTAGCTTGGCCAGCCGCTGGTAGATCGATGTCGAGAGCACCGGCGCCCAGGTGAGGTGCTTCCGGTGATCCCACCAGCCAACGATGCCGTCGAACCCAAACAGGTTGTTGGTGTTCACCGGCGCGAGGCCGCTCGCGTTGACCGACAGCATGACGACGTTGACCCGCTTCCCGATCGCAGCCGAGAGCCTCGACGCCACGATCAGCATGCTGCCGAACTGGTCGCCGTAGTTGGTCGCCGCCGCACCGCGCGGGCGGTTTCTGATCACTGCCCCACGACCGAACGCGGCCCCCTTGTAGCAGGGCTGCATGTCGTTGTTCGGGTAGGTGAATCCCTCGCCCGCGGTGTAGGAGTGCGGGTTGTCGAGGAAGTGTGGGACCCACGCCGTGTAGCGCTTCACCTTGGCCGCGCCGCCGCTGTCGGGGATAGACCCCGCCCCGCCCCAGGACCCCGTGACAAAGGTCAGCGTCGTCGACCCGACGATGGTCGCCCAGCTGCGCTTCATCACGCCAGCGTCTTCCCAATCCACAATCAGCCGCCCACCGTTCAGCGCGTTCCTGCAGTAGGTCATCACCACGGTCGGAGTGCCCACGCCGGCGAAGCTGATTACTGCCCCACCGCTGGTCGCGGAGACGCTGAAGGTCCCACTGGACAGGATTGCCTGCACGTAGTAGGTCACCCCGGCAGTCAGTTCGGCCGGCAGCGTGCCGCCGGACAAAGAGAATCGGACCGGCTCACCAACCGCGAGACCGTGAGATGCGAGGTTGACGATGCCAATGGGCGTGCCAGCGGTGAACGTGACCGTCG
>Ga0181338_1000030_pt1 | contig 45552 bp, 56 predicted proteins | sample Sp13VDMM110SD_FD_122168 | JGI IMG/M metagenome (GOLD analysis project Ga0181338, IMG submission 122168) | Freshwater viral communities from Lake Michigan, USA - Sp13.VD.MM110.S.D | ecosystem: Environmental > Aquatic > Freshwater > Lake | place: USA: Michigan | collected 2013-04-23
CAGAACGTATGCGCATCGACAGCAGCGGCAACGTCGGGATCGGCACGAGTTCGCCGGGTGTGAAGTTGGACGTTAAGGGTCTTGTCCGTAGTTCTATCGGGACAGGGACGGGTGCCGGTGGCGCAGGTTACGCCTTTTACCAGTTCGGCACCTCAGCCACAGCTTCAGAAAATTGGCATATCGGCGCAGAGGGTGATGGCTCTTTCCGTTTCTACAACCAAGGCTTTGGTGCTGGTACTGAACGTATGCGCATCACCAGCGGTGGTAACGTCGGGATTGGGAAAACACCAGCATTTGGCCTTCTCGACGTAAACGGCGCTATCTTTGCAACGGACGACGGAACTTATTCTTTTGGCCGCAATAATGGATCAAATAGCGGTGGTTGGAAGTTTGACAGCACAAACCCGTCAATCGTAACTTATGTCGGCAACGGCTCGGAACGTATGCGCATCGACAGCAGCGGTAACTTGCTGGTGGGCGCTACTGCGATAGTTGCTTATTTTGATGGAAAGCTAAATGTAGCTGGCCGTTCACATAATAAGTTCAGCAGCAACGCAGATTATAACTATGTCTGGAATGCAACAACAACTGGCGATGCTGGCTTCATGCACTTTGGGACAGAGGCTAGTTACACAACTCGCGGCACAATCACATACAACCGCGCCGGTGGTATTACTGTTTACGCAACGACATCTGATTATCGCGCAAAAGACATTCTTGGCCCAGTCACGGATGCAGGCGTAACGATTGACGCGCTCAAGGTGTACAACGGTAAGATGCACGGCGCAACGATTGTCCGCCCAATGCTTATTGCGCATGAGGCACAAGAAGTCACGCCATATGCGGTCACGGGCGAGAAGGATGCCGTCAACGAGGATGGCACTGATAAGCATCAGCAGATGGATGTATCTTCGCTTGTTCCATTGCTAATTGCAGAAGTTCAATCACTCCGCGCCCGTGTGGCACAACTAGAAGGAAACTAAAATGGCTATTACTAACACTTGGGCTGTCGTGCAGATGGACGCATACCCAGAATACGAAGGCGAACCAGATGTGGTCTTCACCGTCCACTGGACATTAAATGGTACGGATGGAACATACGCAGGTAGCGTATACGGCTCACAGGGCGTAACCATCGACCCCGATGCTCCGTTCACACCGTATGCAGACCTCACGCAAGCGCAAGTCATTGGCTGGGTGCAGGCCGCTATGGGTGCTGAACAAGTAGCGTCGTATGAAGCAAACGTAGCCCAGCAGATTGCCAACCAAATTAACCCGCCTGTGGTGACACCACCTCTTCCTTGGAGTGTATAATGAGCTTCCTGAATGATTTTGAAAGTAAGCAAGACGGCGTAAACGATACCGTTGAGTTTGTTATTCGCGTGGCTATTGTCACGCTGTCTGCGGTCATCCTCGTGGTCGTGCTTGCGCTCGTCATCGGGCTGTTTGTACCTAACGATATTGTCGATAGCACTGCCATCCTCGACACGGTAAACCCAGCCTTTCAGACAATCATCGGTGCCTTCGTCGGCCTACTTGGTGGTTTGAGCCTCAACGCCAATACCCGTGACAAGAAGACTGAAGAGCCGTCACCGTTGCCACCAGCGCACGAACCGCCACTGGAACTGACGCCTTCGATGGAAGTGGAAGCGCCAAAGGCATATAACGACCCGCAGGGCACAGTCTTTATCGACGAACCTGAAGTAGACGAAGACAAAGACGAAGACGACGACATGCCCCCATGGGAAAAGCACCGTCACGATCTACGCTGGGACGCTAACGGCGACGGCGTGGTTGATGAAAACGACTTCCCTGACTGGCGTAATCCGGCGGCGTAAATGGCAGGCGACCTCTCTACCGTTGAACTTATAGGTCAGCTTTGGCCTATCGTATTGGCGTTCATCACGCTTACAATCATCCTTGCTAAGATGGATGTGCGTCTCGCCGTAGTCGAGGAAAAGATTAAGACGCTCTTTGAGCTTTGGAATAGTCGAAAGGACGACAAATGAGCTTAATTAACCTTCAAGCAAAGATAGGGGTGACGGCAGATGGTGCATTCGGTCCGGGTACGTTTAAGAAGGCTGCGGCTTTTTATAAATTATCACCTGATCGGGCTGCTCATTTTTTTGCTCAAACGGCGCATGAAAGCGGCGGCTTCAAAACATTCTCGGAGAATTTAAACTATGGCGCAAAAGGACTTCGCAGCATTTTTAGGAAATATTTCCCTACTGATGCAATGGCTAAAGCGTATGAACGCCAGCCAAAAAAGATTGCTAATCGGGTATATGCAAACCGTATGGGCAATGGCAATGAAGCGTCTGGGGACGGATGGAAATACCGTGGACGCGGAGCGCTCCAACTCACCGGTAAAGACAACTACCAAGCCTTCGCCAACTACATCGGACGACCCGAAGTAATGCACGACCCCGACCTTGTGGCTGGGGAACTCTGCTTTGAAAGCGCTTTGTGGTTCTTTGACAAGAACAAGCTGTGGTCTATCTGTGACCAAGGCACAGGCGAGGCTGCGATCCTTGCGCTAACAAAGCGGATCAACGGCGGCACACACGGCCTCGAGGACCGCAAGGCAAAGACGAAGAAGTACGCAGTATGGCTCTAATCAACCCACTTATGATATACGGGCTGGCAGGTGCTCTGGTCATTGGCGCAGCCTCTGGGTATAAAGTCCGTGACTGGCAGTGCGATGCAGCTTATGCAAAGGCGCTAAAAAAGGCCGAGAAGTCACGAGTTAAAAAACAAGAGGTAGTAGATGATGTCTCACAAACCTATGAAACCGAACGAGATCAAGCCGATGTCGTGGCAACCGAACGTACCAACACCATACGTGAAATATATAAAACGGCTCCTACCGTTGCTGTTGATTGCTCTGCTCCTGACGCTCTGCGCAGGGTGCTCGAAAGCAGTGTCCGTGACGCCAATGCCGCTGCCTCCGGCGAACCTAGCGTCAAAGTGCCCAACACTCCCAGCCCCACCAACATATTTAATCGACCCTGAACGGGCGCTCTGGGAAGCTGATATCATTGCAAAGTATACGGACTGTAGCGTAAAACACCGCCTGACTGTCCAAGCATGGGTAGATGCAGTAGCTGTAAAATAACTTAAGTAGAAGGGGGGAAAACTAAATAATGTTCGGTTTCTCCCCTTTTGCGGCCTCTGCTTTTGCGGACATCCTTGAGACAAATGACGTTGCAGTTGATGTAACGGGTGTATTTGCTACAGGTGCAGTCGGCACCGTCAATGTCGCTGCCAAGGCAAATACCACACTTACTGGCGTAGTAGCCACCGTCTCCCTAGGCACCGTCTCCATTACTGCCAAAGGTGCAGTCACCCTCACAGGCGTAGAAGCCACAGGCGCGACCGGCACAGTTACCGTTGCTGCCAAGGCAAATACCACACTTACTGGCGTAGTAGCCGCAGGCTCCGTTGGCACCGTCAATGTTGCTGCCAAGGGTAGTGTTACCCTAACTGGTGTGGAAGCCACTGGCGCTACTGGCACCGTCAATGTCGCTGCCAAGGCAAATACCACACTTACTGGCGTAGAAGCCACAGGCGCGACCGGCACACTAAACGCGACCGGTAAGGCAAATATTACCCTCACAGGGGTGGAAGCCACTGCGTCCGTTGGCACTGCCGAGGTCCAAGCTGACACAAACGTATCCGTCACAGGCGTCCAAGCCACTGGCGCTACCGGCACTGTTGAAGTTCAAGCCGATGCAAATACCACACTTACTGGCGTAGTAGCCACAGGCGCTACCGGCACACTAAACGCAACTGGCAAGGCAAATACCACACTTACTGGCGTAGTAGCCGCAGGCTCCGTTGGCACCGTCACAGTACGGGCCAGCACAAACGTATCCGTCACAGGGGTTGAGGCCGTCGGTTCGGTCGGCACGGTTGAAGTTCAAGCCGATGCAAATACGACGCTGGCAGGCGTCCAAGCCCTTGGTGAAACAGGGACCGTAGAAGTCCGGTCAATTAACCGCATCTTGGTTACTGGCGTAGAAGCTACTGTATCTGTTGGTACGGTTGAGACCAACTGCGAAGCCGTTGTCATTGAAGATGGCGTAGAAGCATCAGGTGTAGTCGGTACGCTGGCTATCTCGTCCGGCGCAAGTGTTACGGTCACTGGCGTTTCCACAGTCTGCACACTCGGTACGGTCACGATCAGCGCAGGTACTGGCGCGTCGGTCAGTGGTGTGCAGGGCACGGGGGCAATATCTACCCCTACCATCGTAACTAGTTCCAATGTTACTTTAATTGGTGTACAAGCCGTCGCATCTGTTACGAGCGTCTTGGTTTGGGGGGTCATTAACGACAATCAAACCCCAGACTGGACGGAGATTAGGGATGGTAATCGCTATGAAGGCGCACAGGGTTCATTCTTCGGCTTCGGCTCGTTTAGTGAAACACCGTTTGCTAGCCTTGCGTTTGATGATATTCCTGACGAGCAATGGACGACAATAAATGATAACCAGACACCGAACTGGCAGACCGTTAATGATAGCCAGACAGGTACATGGGTACAAGTTAATGATGGAAACACAGTAGTCTGGACTCAGATACCGACGTAAGGAACGAAGATGGCAAGTACATATAGCAACCTTAAAATCCAGTTGATGACCACTGGTGAGAACGCGACCACATGGGGTAACGTCACAAATATCAACCTTGGCACTGCTCTTGAGGAAGCTATCGCCGGATCGGCTGATGTCGCCTTCTCTAGCGCCGATGTCACACTTACGTTTACGGATACCAACGGTGCCCAGACCGCACGCAATCTACGTCTGAACCTGACCGGCACTTCTGGCGGTGCGCGGTTCCTCTATCTCAGCCTCCCCTCGGCTGACTTCCCAGCAACCAAAAATATCGAAAAAGCGTACATCATTAACAACGGGCTGGCGGATGCTGTAACGGTACGCAACAAGATTAATACGGTCGCCGCTGGCGCATCCGTTGTGGTTCCTGCTGGTAAGACCATGTGGGTATATGACACGGGTACGGATATTGTCGATGCCGTGACGCATCTCTCGTCGCTGACACTCGGCACATTCCTCCCTATCGAATCCGGTGGTACTGGCGGGAACACCGCTGCCACTGCGCGTACTGCTCTTGGTCTCGGTACAATCTCCACGCAGAACTCAAACGCTGTCACCATCACTGGTGGTTCAATCACAGGTATTACTGACCTTGCTGTTGCCGATGGCGGCACAGGCGCATCTACTGCGGCGGATGCGCGGACTAACCTTGGTCTTGGCTCTCTCGCTGTGCTCTCGAGCATCAACAACTCCAACTGGTCCGGTACGGTTCTCTCCGTTGCTAACGGTGGTACAGGTGCAAGTGACGCGACCACTGCTCGGTCTAACCTTGGTCTTGTTATCGGCACTAACGTGCCTTCACCTACTGGTACAGGTGCATCTGGCACATGGAATATTAGTATTAGTGGGAACGCTGCAACAGCTACGAACGCGACTAACGCTACGAACGCGACTAACGCGACTACGGCCACAAACGCGACTAATTTTGTTTCCGCAAACTTCTCAATGGTGCAGAGCGGCACGGACTTGCTTTTCAAATACAACGGCACCAACATCGCTAAGCTAAGCAGTGCAGGTGCATTCACAGCAATCGACAACGTCACAGGGTTTGGAAGCGTCTAATGGCTATACCGTCAAGTGGGGCGATAAGTCTGTCAACCATCCAGACTGAATTTGGTGGCAGCAACCCTATATCTTTGAACGAGTATTATGCTGGCGGTGGTCTTGTCCCTGCCGGTACAACCGGCACTTACGGTGCTGTGCCATCGTCTGGTGAGATAAGCATCCAGAACTTTTACGGCACAAGTGCGGTCGTCATTTCTATATCCAACCAGACTATATCTGGGTCTGGTACGTCTAGTGCCGGTGCTTGGTACTACCTAACATCAGGCGGGGTAGTTCAGGGGTCAACAGCTTTTAACGGTATCAACCCGTATTTTATAGAGAACTGGGTAACTCCTACTAGCGCCGCCGCTGATTACGAAGCTTTTATAACGGTTACAAGTGGCTCTCTCACAGGGGGCACGACTGGAAGTTGGGTCGCACTTAGCTCTACAAGAAGCTGGTATATACAATCCACGTCTACCGGTACTACAACTTGTGTATTTACCGTGCAAATACGTCGGGTAGGTACTGTTACCGTGTTGGATACCGCCACCATAACTTTAAACGCCGAAGTTAGCGACTAAGGAGTAGCAGATGCCATTCATCAAGCTCCAGTTTAAGCCCGGTATGAACCGCGACCAGACCGACTACTCCGACGAAGCTAGCTGGTATGAATGCGACAAGATCAGGTTTCGTTCAGGCTACCCTGAGAAGATCGGCGGTTGGGTGAAGTCCTCCCCTACTGCGTTTGTTGGTGTGTGCCGTCAGATGTGGAACTGGGTTACATCCTACTCCGATGACTTACTCGCCCTCGGTACGAACGAGCGCGTCTATATAGAAGCAGGCGGTGTTTTCTACGACATAACCCCGTTTGGTACGGCGCTGGCTGGATCGAACACATTTGCAGTAACCAATACCCTTAGGGTAGTTACGGTGACCACGACGACTGCCCTACCTGCATGGCTTGATACCGGTGAGACCGTTCTCATTGGCGGCTTCGCTTCAGCGCTGGGCGGTATACCTATTGGCGAGCTTAATGGGGACCGCACGGTTACGGTAACAGGGGCTAATAGCTTTACGTTTACTACGGCTACGGCAGCAACCTCTACTACCTCCGTGAGCGGCGCAGGATACACTGTGCAAGTCGAAATCGAACCCGGTAACGCCATTGCCACAGGTGGTTATGGTTGGGGCGTCGGCACATGGGGGCGGGATGCTTGGGGTACTGGTACTACCGGTGCACCTATCAACTTACCACAGCGTGACTGGTGGTTCGACAACTTCGATAACGACCTTGCAATGAATATTCGCAACGGTGCTGGTTACTGGTGGTACCGTCAAGCTGCTACTGACCCTGCTGCATCCCTTGCTGCACACGCTATAACCTTACAAGCATATGCGACTGCCAACGGCGATGACCCCAACGCCGTCCCAGCGAAAATTATGCAGTTGCTGGTATCCCAGCAGGACAAACATCTACTGGCTTTCGGTGCTGTGCCTTTCGGGTCTACAAGCGTTACGGACTTTGATCCGCTACTAATCCGCTGGGCTTCGCAGGATGACCCAAGTCAGTGGGACCCAACACCAGTTACGAGTACTGCTGGTAGCCTCCGAGTCTCTCGCGGGTCGCGTATTATCCGTGCCTTACCTACACGGCAGGAAGTCCTAGTCTGGACCGATACAAACTTGTACACGTTACAGTTTCTTGGCACTACGGACGTGTTTGGCCTTCAGGAATACGCAGATAATATTTCCATCGCTTCCCCACGGGCTGTGGCGTCCGCGTCTAGCACCATCTACTGGATGGGGCAGGACAAGTTCTATGCTTATACTGGTCGTGTCGAGACGCTACCTTGCACCTTGCGTAACCACGTATTTATGAACATCAACTTCAACCAGTCAGACCAAATTGTCTGCGGTACCAATGAGCAGTGGAACGAAATCTGGTGGTTCTACCCCACGGCAGACAGCGACTATAACAACGCCTATGTCGTCTACAACCACCTAGAGCAAATCTGGTACTATGGAACTATTGACCGTACGGCATGGCTCGACACTCCGCTGCGCCATTTCCCGCAGGCTGCGAATACGCCAATTATTGATGGGGTTGCGGGTTCGGGTTACCTCTACTCCCACGAGAACGGTGTGGACGATGATGACCTTCCGATTGCGGCCTATATCCAGTCGGCTGACTTCGATATCGGGGATGGCGATAACTTCATGCTGTCCCGGCGTATGATTCCTGATGTTAGCTTTGATGGTTCGACAGCCGCTACTCCGGAAGTTTCTCTTCAGATACGCTCGCGTAATTTTCCCGGTAGTAACCTTAGCTCAGACCCTACGGATACCCAACGGGTAATCGAGACTTCATTTGGTCGTTTTACCAATCAGGTCTTCATGCGCGCCCGTGCTCGTCAGATGGCATTTAAGGTTAGTTCTAATACGCTAGGTGTACAGTGGCAACTTGGCCTTTCACGCCTCGATGTTCGTCAGGATGGTTCACGCTAATGGCTATGGATAAATTTCGGTTCCCACCGCTGCCCAACTCACCACCTCAATATGACGCCCAGTATATACGGCAGGTGGTACGCACGTTGGAAAACTACTTCTCGCAGCTTGACTCGAACACACCGAATAATGCTCAGAAGTATACGGCTGAAACATTCAATGGTATCATGGCTGCACGCAATGTAACCACAGCAGAAAAAAATGCCTTGACACCGACAGCGGGTTGGGTTGTTTTCGATACCACTTTAGGTAAACTTTGTGTATATAACGGGTCTGCTTGGCAGACCGTGACTTCGGTATAGGGAATAATGATGTACCAGCAAATGGAACAACCCTACGGTGGGATGACAGGCGGAGGATTGCCTTCCCTTATTGCCCCCATGGCCCAACAGGTCCAGTCACGGGGCCGCGACGAAGATACAATGCTTGTCCATATGACCCCCGGTGAGGTTAACAGCCTTCAGGGTCTGGCTATGGCGCATGGCGGTTCGCTTACAATCAACCCAGAAACTGGTCTCCCTGAAGCTGGGTTCCTTAAGAATCTTCTACCTACGCTCCTAGGCGCTGGCCTTATGCTTATTCCGGGCGTGAACGCACTTGCTGCGGCTGGTATGGTCGCTGGTGGCTCTGTTCTTAAAACAGGTAGCCTTAAGAAAGGTCTGATGGCCGGCCTCCAAGCTTATGGTGGTGCTTCACTTGCTGGCGGTTTGGGTGCCGGTAATGTTTTTGGTGCGGCAGCTAAACAAGCGGCTCCTGCGCTTACCGCGCCTGTTAGCAACCTTGCCGGTGCGGTAGCACCATCGGCTCCTCTTTCACTTGCCGGTGCCCAAGCAGTTCCGGGTGCAGTTGTTGCTAGCGGTGCTCCTGCGGGTCTTGGTGCTGTAAGTGGAGGTCTTGGTGCCGCAGCAGGGGCCGGTGCTCCCGTCTCATTCGCAGGTGCTACCCAGACACTTGGCTCTACTGGGCAAGTTGCAGGTGGTTTAGGTTCGCGTTTTGCCCAAGCTGCGCGGTCTGGCCTCCCCGGTGGCACTCCAGCGTTTATTTCTAAAGCTGCTCCGATGATGGCTGCTTCTGGTCTTATGCAGGGTGTAAGCGGTGCGATGACCCCTTCCGGTGGTGGAGTAGCAGGTCCAGATGGCCGGATTGATAACTCGTTCCAAGGGCCATACTACGCACAAGACCGTAAGCAAATCATGGACCCCGATGGTGCTAACTCGTCGAAGCAGCGTCGTTTCTTCGAGGTGGATATGCCTGAAATCTACAACACTATGGGTCAGGTCGTACAGCCGGGGTCGCATACAGCCCGTGGTACGCAGATCATGCAGCCGGTGCTCAGACAGCCGTCAAAGAAATCAAAGAACAACGTAGGTAAGCCGATGTACGACTTCAGACCCGTTACATATATGGGCGGTGTTGATCCTGAGGAAGGAGCCGCAGGCTATGCTCATGGCGGTGAGATCGAAATGTCCGATGGAGCCTTTGTGCTCGACGCCCGCACGGTGTCTGAAATTGGCAACGGTAGCAGCAACGCAGGTATGGAAGCGCTTAGCCGCATGGGTGGTCAGCCAGTGCAAGGTCCGGGTGATGGTGTAAGTGATAGTGTGCCTGCCCGTATCGGTAAAAATCAGCCCGCTCGTGTTGCTCGGGATGAAGTAATTATGCCCGCAAATGTGGTTCGCCGCATTGGTAAGGGTAACCCCCAGCGGGGTGCAGATAAGCTATATGCTCTTATGGATAAGGCGCATAAGGCACGTAAGAAGGCAGGGCGTGGTCACGACACCAAGTTAGCCCGTGGGTTAGGATAATTTGTAATGGCTTCTAAGACTACTACACAGAATGTTATTAACACCACATCGAACATCGGTGAGGCGCAACGTCCGTATTATGACATCGGGATGCAGGGTGCAGCGGGTCTTCTTAACACCAAGACCCCCATTTATGACCGGGATCGTCTCGAAGGGTTTACTGACCAACAGAAGAAGCTCCAAGGCGAAGTTGCTGGGATGCAGACACCGGGCCAGTTTGGCACGGCTACGAACTTCGCAAACCAAGCCGGGGTTGCTGCGCTTAACGCTGGCAACTACAACCCTGCGGCGCAATACCAAGCTGCTAACTACGATCCTGCGGCGCAATACCAAGCTGGTAGCTACGGCCCTGCTGCTAACTATGATGCTGCTAACTACGGCCCTGCGGCGCAGTACGACCCCACGAAGTTTACTTCCCAGCAAATTCAAGACCAAAACTTAACTCGGTACCAGATGGCGGATGCTGAGCAGTTCGGTAACGCGCAAGCCCAGCAGTACATGAATCCATACATGCAAAATGTTGTGGATGTCCAAAAGCAGCGTGCCCAAGAAGATGCCCAGCGTTCGCAGTTGATGCAGAACCTAGGTGCAAGCCGTCAGGGTACTTATGGCGGTACGCGCCAGCTTCTTGCTGGGCTTACTCGTGAGCGTGACCTTGGCCGTCAGATGGGTGATATCCAAGCTGCGGGTCTTCAGTCTGCGTATGCAAATGCGCAAGAGCAATTCGAGCGTGACCGCGCAGCCGGTATGAGCGTCAAAGACGCTAACCTTAAGGCCCAGCTTAGTGTGCAAGACTTGGAGGCCCGCAACAACCTCCAGTCACGGCTTGCCAACCAGCAGTATGACTTTGAAGCGCAGAAAGCCGGAGAGGCATCACGCCAGTTTGGTGCTGACTTCGGTGAAAAGTCACGTCAGTTTGGTGCTGATCTCGGTGAACGGTCTCGTCAGTTTGGTGCGGACCTTGGCGAGAAGTCGCGTCAGTTTGGTGCTGACTTTGGTGAAAAATCCCGTCAGTTTGGCACTGAGTTTGGGGAAAGGTCCCGTCTGGATGCTGCTAAATTTGGGGAGGCATCACGCCAATTCGGTACTGACTTCAATGAGAGGTCACGGCAGTTCGGCGCTGATCTTGGCCTCAGGGGTATTCAGACTGCTGGTGACATGGCCCAAACACTTGCTAATATTGGTCAGGCGCAGCAGAACGCAGATGCCCAGCGTCTCGGTATGCAGCAGTCAACGGCTGCGCAGGAGCAAGCGTTTGGTCAGCAGCAGCGTGACCTTGACTATGGGGATTTCCAGAGGGCCTCTGATGACCCCTACACACGGCTTCAACGGTACATGGGCCTCATGAGCGGTGTGCCGCAGGCTATGAATACCACGCAAACAACAAGTGCACCGTCACCGGGCCTTGCACAACAGCTTGCAGGTGCTGGCTTAGGGGCATATAGCACGTACAAGATGTTTAGCGGGGGTTAATAACTATGGACGAACAACCATTCATGGTCCGGCCCCCTCTGGAGCTACTCCGGATTTATAAGAACAACCTACCTGCGCTTGCGCAGGCTGCTCAGATGGGGCGTGTTTCCGCTTTGGAAGCTACCCTAGCGGCCCAGAAGTTTCGTGAGATGGAAGCAGCAGGGCAAAGAGCGCAGGCTCCTACGCAGACTGTAGCCGAGAAACTTTTAAATCCTCAAGCCCCTCCCCCTCCTATGGGTGGGATTGGTGCGCCTTCTCCGATGCCACAGCAGGGTATGCCCGCTGGTCTTGGTGCTACGCCGGAAGCTGCGCAGATGCAGGCTCCTATGCCCGAAATGGGTGCACCTGAAATGCCTATGGAAGAGGCACCGATGGAAGAAGCGCCGATGGGTATGGCTGCTGGTGGTCTTACTACACTCCCTCTACCCGACACTATGTTTGATGAGCCTAACAACGGCAGCTATGCTGACGGTGGTATCGTTGCGTTTGCTGGCGGCGGCTTCGGTAGTTATTTTGAAGACGTGGCTACTAAGGCTGTTCCCGGTCTCGGAGTCACAAGCCGTCAGCGTACCGACGCACAAAATACAGCGGCTGGTGGCGTATCTAATAGCTTCCACAAAACAGATAACGCCCGCGACTTTGTGCCACCCAAGGGTATGAGCATGGCTGCATTCCACGCTAAACTTAAGAGTGAGTTTGGTCCGCAGTATGACGTTATCAATGAAGGTGACCATGTGCATGTCGAACCGGGTCCGGGTCTGGCTAAGTCTGGTAGTCAAGGGCTTCTTAACCCTGCGCAAGCGGCTAACCCACAAACTCCTATAGATGTACCCGGCGGTAGGCTAACAGACCAGATGATGCCTGCTATCGAGCGCGCTGGTGAGTTCTATGATAAGTTTATGCCTAAGCCGAAGACTGAGGCTCGGGACAAGCTGAAGGCGCGTGTTGAAGAAGGCATGTCAGAGGAAAGCCAGAAGAAGGAAAAGAACTACGACAAGTGGGCCACTCTGGCCGAGATCGGGTTCAACATCGCTGGTTCCAACTCACCTAACTTCTTACAGGCTGTCGGTGCTGCTGCAAGTGCTGCCCTTCCGGGTGCTAAAAAGGCCAAGGAAGCACGCGAAGCTCGCTTTGATAAGTACCTCAGCCAGTACGCAGAGATCGAAGGTATTGAGAACGCCGAGGCTCGTGAACGCGTCAAGTTCATGCTTGACTTTAGTAAAACGGAACTTGAACTTAGTGATAAGGACCGCGTTGCTGGCCTTCGTTATATCACAGATAAGATGCAGGACGATACCACACGGTATGGCATTAACACACAAGCTGCGAGTAGCAAGTACAGTGTGGACGAAAACGTAAAGGCATCTATAGCTGGGGACGCAGCAAAATCGGCTCAGCTTGAAACAGCTGCTATTGACGATGCCATAAAGACGGCAACAGCGGAACTTCAAATGGACCAGAAGTATCGCAACGTGAATACCACACCTGCTGAAAAAAGCGCGATGCTTAAGGAGCGTGTCCAACAAATTCTTTTGGTACGGCAAGATTTGGGTAGTGGTGGCCGGATGCCTGCGCTACCAAGCCCTGAATTTAAAATGGACCCACAATAACCCAAAGGGGCGTTGAGTGACGCAAACTGCGACAAATCAAAAGACCGGCGAACGTATTGCACTAGTCGGCGGTCAATGGGTGCCTATTTCTAAGACGGCTACAAACCCAAAGACCGGCGAACAGGTTGGCCTTGCTGGTAACTCGTGGGTAACGATTAAACCTGCCACTGCTCCCACTACCCCCGCGCCTGAAGAGAAGAAAAAGCAGGAATTTGCCCCTAGCCCGATTGAGGACATCCCGGTCGTTGGCGGTGTTTTGTCTGGTATCGCGGACATCCCCCTTGGTTTTGCGACAGGGCTAGCTACCATCGGTAAGACTTTCACCGACCTTGGCGGTGCAGACAACGCAGCGTCCGACGCCATAGAAGCGTTTGGTAAGGGTGCTGATGAACTACGCTCCGCTGAAGCCCGTGAGGATTCTGCTAAAGACGCAGAAGAGATGGCTGCGGCTGAAGGATTCTGGGAAGGTGCTGGCGCTGCTGGTAAGGCGTTCTTTAGGCACCCTCTTGATGTTACGGCTAACCTGCTAGGTACTGCTGCTCCAGCAGCTATTGCTGCCGCCGGGGCTTTGATTGCTGCACCTGCCTCTGCTACTGCCGCAGCGATTGCCGCAGGAGGCGTAGGTTTAGCTTCCGGTATTGGTATGATTAAGGGCGACATCTATGATGCTACGCTCGCCCGTGCCAAGCAGTCAGGTCTATCCGACGCGCAAGCAGAAAAGATCGCGCAAGAAGCGCAGGCTTACGGTGGCGAAAATACAGACATGATTGCCCTCGGCGGCGTTATTGGTGCCGCTGCTAGCGCAACGGGTGCTGCCCCTCTGCTCGGTAAAATGATTGCCGGTAAAGTCCTCAAGGACGTAACCTCTAAGATTACGGCTCGCACTGCTGCCACTGCCGCCGCCGCCCGCGCTACTGGTACTGAAGTAGCCGAAACTGCTGTAGAAACGACAGGTAAGGGATTTATCCGTCGCGGCGTAGAAGGCGCACTTGTTGAAGGCATCCCCGAAGGTGTTCAAGCTGGGCAAGAAGCACTAGCCGAGAACCTTGCCCAAACTCGCGCTGGTTTCCCAACTGATCTAATGAAGGGCGTGCTCTCACGCGCCGCTTATGAAGGTACACTTGGCGGTATCCTTGGTGGTGGCCTAAATGTCGCAGCTGGTCGTAGGAAAATCACAGACAAGCGCCAAGAGCAAATTGACGATGAAGAGCGCCGCGCCGCTGCGCTTGAAGAAGATATGCTTCGTGTTGGTCCCGGTGGTGTAGGTAAAGCCTACGAAGAAGCTTTCACACGATACAAATCCGAAGGTAAGTCGGAAGCTGAGGCTAACGCAAAAGCGCGCCAAGATGTCAGCAACTATATAGCTAAGCTAAGGAGCGAAGATGAGTCAGTCACTGATGATACAACTGACGCCGGAGGAACTGAGCCAAGCGTTCCTAGTGGTGCTGGGGTACAATCCGCTGATATGGCCGGAAGTGCTGACGAAACTGACACTGGATCAGTGGGAACTGGTGGAGATACTGTTGGAACAGATACTGGAGCGGAAGGACAACAGCAGCGTACATTAGACGAAGCTAAGCAAGTCCTTTCCAACAAGAAGATCAAGCTGACTGAGCGCTTTGAAGCGGCTAAGCAGCTACTGAACGATACGCTGCTCAACAACCCCCTTGTCCCTATCAACGATGTTGACGGGAAACAGTTTGATAACGCTAAGAAACAGCTTGCTAATGGCAAGCACAACGGTGACCCCGTGGCTGCGCTGGAAGCGGTTACCGGTAAGTCATTTACTCCACGACGGATGCGCACCACCTTTAATATAAATGGTAAAGAAACAGTTTTTGATAATACACCTACAGAACCTACTATTGAAGAAGCGGCTAAAGCTCCGGTTACTGAAGCTATCAAAGCTGCTACGCAACCTAACCCTGCCAGTGTGGTTCCGGGTATCGCAGAAACTGCGGCTAAGGACTTGGGTATTGCCCCCGAGGCTGCGCCTGCACCTATCGCTCAGCCCGCGCCTGCTGCGGCGATGCCCTTAACAGAAGAATCAGTAGCGGCTCAGCCTACACCTACTGTAGCAGACATTACACCTGAAGACGTCGCACTAGCTCCTGCGCCTGAAATGGTGGCTGAAGAAGTTGTGCCTGCTGCGCCTGAGATGGCGGCTGAAGAAGTTGTGCCTGCTGCGCCTGAGATGGCGGCTGAAGAAGTTCCGGGTGCCTCTACTGTGGAAATACTAGATGATGGCGGGAATTGGTTTACCGCTCACGAGGGTAAAAACCTTAGCCCTGAAGATGCAGATAAACTTGTTGCCCAGCTTCGGGAGCGAGGTTTTAAAGTTCGTGCTCGCTTTAATCGTGAGCTTGGAGCTGCACCTGCACAGGAAAATGTACAAGGTTATGTTGATACACGGCGACAAGAACTAGCGGCACAAGAGGCTGCGGATGCTGAAGCCGAGGCTAACCTGCGGCGGGAAATCGAAGCTCGTAAGCAAAGGGGAGCTGTACAGCCAGCACCCGTTGAAGTCACACCCGAGGAAGACCTCGAAGAAGCGCCTGAAGACAAAGCTGAGCGTGTGATGGGGGAAATTGAAGAAGCTTTTGAGGGCGTTCCTGAAATGGGAATTGAGCCTTTCATCAGCGAGAAAACTTACAATAGGGTTAAGTTTGAGCTTCAAACAAAGCGCCGTACGATTGATGAAGTTGATGCTGAACTTAAAGCCGCTAGGGAACGTCACGAAAAGAAGCAAAGATATCAAGCTAGCCGTAGCGGCAAAGCCGCTGAAGGTATGGCTGCTACTGACCTTATAGAGCACATCAAGGACCTCACAAAGAACTGGCGTGCTAAGATTGGCATCAAGGTTATTGGTACTATTGCTGAGCTTCCGGATACGCTGCGCAAGGCCGTTAAGCGTGATGGCATGGAACGCGTCCCTGCTTTTGTGGCTCCGGATGGCACAATCTATTTTGTCGCCAGCAACATCGACACGTTTGAAGAGGCTAGCTCGGCTGTCTACCATGAGGCACTTGGACACCTTGGCTTACGTGCGCTTTTCAACACCCGCTTGGACGCAGTACTTGCCCAGCTTTATAAGGGTAGCAAGAAGCTGCGTGAGCAGGCTGACCAGTGGAGTTTTGATAATCCCGGTGTCTACGCTAACGATAGCAACCCTAACTTACGTGCATTGGAAGAAGTGCTCGCAGAGCAGTCAGAAGCTGGCCGCGTAGATGCGTCTGTCTGGGCTAAGATTTCTGCCGTCATCAAGGACTTCGGTCGCCGTATTGGTTTGAAGCTGGACTACAGTGATGCCGAAGTGCGTTCCATTCTGGCTATGGCACACGACCAAGTCATCGACGGCAACCGCGAAAGCACCATCATCAAAGGCCTACGCTACATGGTCAACGGCTGGCATGGCGGCCCGCATGACTTTAACGAGTTCTCTTCTGGTAAAATTGGCAGTGGTGAAGGCCATACTGCTTTTGGTTGGGGTTTGTACTTTGGTAGTACGCGCGAAGTAGGTGAACACTACCGCAACCAAGAAGCAGGTAAGCGGATCACTATTGATGGCCGCTCCATGAAGGGCCTTAAGGGTAGAGAGTTTGTAACATATAGCAGAAGCTTTACACCTGAAGAGAGCCGTGCCCTACAATTCCTTCGTGATAGCGGCACTTTGGATAACACCTTAGAGCGTCTACGGCGCAGGGGTAGTAAGTTCTATACTGCTGAAGAGCAGGCTATTGCGAATGATATGGCTGCTACCCTTAACAGACTGCGTGATGAAGGCCGACTGCAAACCGTCGATGGGAAACTGTATGAAGTGCAACTCGCCCCAGCCGACGACGAGTATTTGGACTGGAAAGAACCTATCAGCGAGCAGTCTGCCAAAGTGCAGGAAGCTCTCGCATCTCTTGGAATTGTAGATGATGGCGGGAAATATGCGCTTACCGGTGCAGATGTATACAACCAACTAAAGCGTAAGCTTGGCTCCAAGAAGGAAGCTTCTTTGGCTCTTCTGGAAGCTGGTATACGCGGTAACCGCTACCCCGACGCTATCTCTCGTACGCGTGAAGCCACATCTTTCAACTACGTAATCTTTGACGATGCCGATGTTGAGATCATCAACAAGTACATGGCTGGCAAAGCCAAGCCTAAGGTAAACCAACGGCAAACAGCTACGGTGCGCCGTACTGAGAGAAGTTTAGCATCTAGCCAAGACGCTGCCCAAAACAATACCGACACTTGGACTATGTTTTTCAACGCACGGGGTATTAAGGGCAAGCTCGATGTTCTGGACTCCGCGTGGAAAAGCATGTCAGACGCACGGCGTCGGTTTGTTCTGGGCTACCTTACTTACAGCAGGGACCTCATCCGCATAATCAACAAGCTGTCACCGCCTGTTGCGCGCAAACTTAACCGCATCAACGAGCTTCTCGGCAGGATGGACGGCTACCGTAACGGGATGCTCAAGGACCTTACCTATAACGCTAAACGCTATGAAAAGTTCGCTGCCAAATACAGCAAAGGCGCTGAGCTACTGGCTAACTTGATTAACGCTTCTACCCTATTAGGAATAGAGTCACGCCACCCATCGCTCGCAGCGGCTATGGCTGCGGATAATACACTCGCTGAACTGGTTAAAAAAGGTGCGGGTAAAGATGCCTTGGGCAACCGCAAAAACGCAATCAAATACGTATATGACTTGCGTGAGTCGCTTGCCACCCCAGAGATGGGCAATGGTGAAGGGCGGCTAATCTATGATATGGTAATGGGTGGCTACAAGACTTCGTTTGAGAATGAATATAACGCTCAGGTATCCAGCGTGCGTAAGTCTGGCCTACCTGCGGATCGTATCCAGCAAACTGTTGACCTACTCGATAAGCTGTACGAAGCAGCCAAGAAGAACGCCCCTTATGCTACTTTGTTCCGTACAGGGGATTATTGGGTACGCGTCGGTAAGGGTAAGAACCGCGATGTAAAACGGTACAACAACGGGACGGCTTATCAGCAAGCTATCAAAGAAGGTATCAAAAAGCTGCAAGATGCAGGCGACACCCGTAGTGCCTCAGAAATCAAGGCTGATGAAAAGGTCTTTAACTTCGGCCAAGATATTGATGGCTTAGAAGCTGATTTCTTGCGCGCTGAGCCTTCTGACGTCCTTAAGAATGTACTGCTAGAAATCGACAAGGGTGGCATGGGTGATGTCCGGGCGATCAAGGACATGATCTTCCAGCTTTATGCCGCATCGCTGCCTAAGGGTTCTAACCTTGAGCGGTATCAGCACCGCGAAGGTGTTGCCGGTTTCTCGTCGGATACGCTGCGTGCGTATGTCGACTCTCAGATGTCGACGGCTAACCGCTTAACACACTTGCAGTACTCGTCGAAAATCCGCCAGACCCTCGGTGAGGCATATGGCTTAATGGCTGGAAACCCGAACCGCGATCAACTCCAACCGTTTATTGACGAGATGGCTATTCGCGTGGCTGAAACCTTCAGCCCGAACACGGGTTCGCTCGACACACTCGCACGTTTGGCAAATAAGGCGACGTTCTTCTACCTACTGACGTCCCTCAAATCAGCATTGGTGCAGTTCTTCCAGCTTCCTACCGTGGCAATGCCCGCTCTTGCCGCACGTTATGGCTACGCCCAGACTGCTGCTGTGGCTGCGCGATACACCGCAACCTTTGGTAATAAGTTTGGCACGTCTAAGGTAGATGAAACCGGTACCCTTGTTACCAACTGGGGCCAACCCACCATGGGTGACAGCAAATATATCAACAACAACAAAGACCCTGAACTGGGTAAGGCGTTGAAGTTTGCTTGGGAATACGGACGCAAGCGCGCCATTGTGGATTCTACCTTTACTGGTGACGTACTGGAGCGGAAAGCTGGGCCGAGTGCGCAGTTCCAAAGGCGTCCTGCGAAAATGGGTAAGTGGGTCTTTGACTTCTTCGCTGGTGGTATCCATCACGCGGAACGCATTTCGCGTGAAATCGCCTATATGTCGGCGTTCGAGTTAGATTACGCCAAGCGCATCAAAGATGGCATGGACCCTAAGACCGCAATGGCGGTAGCTTCGGATACCGCTGCTGACCTGACGCTCGAAACGATGTTCGACTACGCTGAAAGCAGTAAGCCTCGCGCTATGAAGGGGCCGATTGGCCGCGTTGCGCTACAGTTCTACTCGTTCCCGGTCCAGATTGCGTCGTTTCTTACCCGTAGTTTCTTAAACACAGTGACGCTACTCCCCAACGCAGAACGCAAGGTTGCGGCCAAGCAGTTCTTCGGCACCCTTGGTATGACATGGATGTTTGCCGGTGCCGTAGGTATGCCCGGTTACAGCTTCATGATGGGGCTTACGACTGCTCTCCTCGCAGCGGCTGGTCTTGGTGATGCCGACGACGACGATGACAACAACCCGCTTACAGCACGTAACCTTGACTTGTGGTTCCGTGAGAAGTTCCTGCCAGAATACTTCGGCCCTGACAGCGACCTTGCCAACGACTTAGGTCTCAGCGACGAGCAGGCAAAGACCCTTACACGTGCAGTTAAGATGGGTCCTATCTCTGCTGCTACAAACATGAACATCGGCTCATCGGTCGGTCTTGATGGGTTGTTCTTCCGTGACGACACACCCGTTGACAACAACGAGGAAGCCTTGCGGTCTTTGGCGTATACCTTAGCATTTGGTGCGACAGGTTCCGTAGTACGTAACCTAGTTCGTGGTGCGGACTATGCAGCTAAGGGTGAAGGGATGAGGGCTGCTGAAAACTTTGCACCTGCGCCATTACGCAACATACTTATCTCGAAGCGGCTTGGGTCCGAGGGGTATATCACGCCTAATACGCAGGATGTTGTCGCTCCGGTGGAGGATTACACATGGGGTGTGCTTGTTGGGCAGGGTATTGGCTTTGGTCGTACCGATGTGTCTGACATCCAGAAAAGTAATATCCTCGCCAAGAAGACGGTCATTAAGATCGAGAAGGAACGCGGTGTATACCTAGACAAGCTGGAGAAAGTGTACCGGGACGTCGACCTTAACCGTATCAGCGTCGAGGAGGGCGAGAAGAACGTCAACAAACTCTGGGATAAAATCTATGAGTGGAACGACAGCACCGCCCACATTACCCCGATATACCCCGAAAACTGGCAAGACAGCCTTAAGACCCGCGATAGGGATCGTGCTGGGTCTATGGAGGGTCTACGCGTATCGAAGGACTTTGATCCATACGTACGCAGCTTGCTGCAAAAGAACCGCTAAAATGAAAAAGGCCCCCACCGGAGAAGGGTGGGGGCCGAGTGATGCCTAACCGGAAGGAGCAGCTTCCGTTCCATGCAGTATCATATTGACCAAATACGTAAACCCTTAATTCCATCTACGACCACAATTTTTATCAATATCTTGATACGTAGCCGCTTGGTAACCACTAGGACTTGTGCTCTGGCACGTTTGGTGTCCAAGCAGGGGATGAAAATTGACGCCCCCTGCTTGAATGCTTTCCAGTTTACGTCGTAACTAACTCCCTGCACTTTCATCGTTTGCCTCGGCTGGTTCGGGAAGTAGGTTACCCATGTCTAGGAAGCCACCTACAGATGTGTCGAAGAACAACGCCTGTACGCCAGTAGTGGTAACCTTCATACCCTTGGTCATCCTCTTGGTGTCGGAGCGCAAGAACACGCCTTCGTCCTTAAGCTTCTTCAGCGTTTCCTTGTAGTTGATCTGGTAGATAACGCAGTACTCTTTGAACTTCTTAGCCGTGATGAACATCAGCTTAGTGTCTGGCTCAAACCGAATTACCAATTCACCCTTTGGCTCCATACGGGGTATGGTTGGCATATTGCTGCGCTGGTCCACCACATCGTCAACGACGAGGATGTTTTGCATATAGCGGTTGATGAAGTCACCGATGATTTGTGCCGTGTTAGTGGCTGGTGCTTCGATTTCCTCACGTAGGCCCACGACCATGGAGCAAGCCCACTGGTACAGGCGATTCATATCCCAGTCGATAAGGCCGAGCATCTTGGCTATGAAGCCAGCCGTAAGGTTACCCGCTACACCCGCAGACCAGAAGCGTTCCCGCTGTGTTAGCTGTAGTTCACGGTCCAAGCGCGCTTGGATTGCCATGCAAGCTTCCTCGGTTTCTTCCAAGTTCTCCAGCACGTACTTGATGAAGATAGGACCGGCGTGGCCATAGTTTTCCATCAACTGCTGGTCGAACATAGCCTTGCCAACATCCGTTGGGATTACATCCGTGGGGTTGATACGGTACTCGATGAGGCGCATCATTTCCCCGTCAGGCGAGCCTTTGAGGTTAGTCAGCTTCTCGTAGAATGAAGCGTTGGACGAGCATAGCGAGATTGTCTGCCATGTCGTGTCGTTGATGCGGAGTTCGTTACCCCCAGCAGTCATACGCTCCTTGCCCTTACCTTGGGACATACCGTAAACCAGTTCGGAGAACTCTTCCGCTGGCATGTTGGTGATTTCGTCCACGCAGAATGGCAGGTTACGCATGATGGCCAGCCACTGCATCTTAGCGTTAAGCGTGTCCGACTTCTTAGCGATCAGTTCTGTTGGGTGTCCGTATACGCTCATAGCCATACGCAGGGCGGTGGTCTTACCCGTGCCGCTCTCAGGACTAACGAGGTTGATAGCCGCACCTGTCTGGCGCAAGAAGCGGAGCAGAGGCGCACCAAATGCGCTCAAGGCGGCGAATGCATGGCCTTCCATACCGGGACGCCCGTAAAGTGCCCAGACTTCCTTCCACTTATCCAGTGAGCCTACCGGACCCATCTGCTTTGCCATGTTGGCTGTTACATTCGACGGAGGGCTGTAAAGCACCCCATCCTTACTGATCTCCTGATCTCCGATAACAAACTTGCTGTTGTTGTCAGCCCATCCAAATTGATTACGCATAATTTCCATTTTCCTTATATCTTGCATTTTGATTACCGACTTAAGGGTGTAGTCCATCAACATATCGAAGGTCTTACCCGCAGCGACGATGCTGTAGGTAGAGATAGCCTTACGAAGCATATCTTTGGAGGTTACCTCATTGAGGGGAACCAAGAAGTCCTCGACACCATCCTGCGGTAGATGGCGACGGAAGACGATGATTTCACCGTTTTTCGCGTCCCGCATACGTTTTAAGGCATAAAAATCATAGGGGTATACGAGGATAGGGTCTGCCTCGGCACCATCCTCCCCCTTTGCACCTGCGCGCCAGATACCCCCACCCTCACCGCGAAAATAAGGGAATGGGTACTTGGGTATTGTTAGCGTCTCTGACCTTGGTCCTTCTGGCGTATCCAGAACAACATCAACGAGATCAGAGGTCGCTTCCTTGACAACTTTGCCAAGATACTTTGGCCCGAGGATTTGTCCCTTCCACTTACACCCTTGGCACAGCGCAGGTGTCTTACCTTCAAACTTGGCGCAGCTAGTTGCACCCCTGATGGTGGATACCTTAGCGTCCAGTAGGTCTGGGTCGTAGTCGGGATGCCCCTCGGACATCATATGAACTGCTTTGTCTGCGTCTTCGCACTGGGCAGCTACCGAGATGGCATGGAACCACTCGTAGTAGTCTATCGTGGCGCGGTTCGTGTAGGCATGAAGAAGCTGGTTGCAGCCGTCGCCCTTGGCACTACGCGTCATAATCTTGCTGAAGTTGAACTGTGTGCTGGCGCTCATGGCCTTACCAAGTTCGGTTGGCTCCCACTGCTTCTTAGGCGCAGCTTTCTTGACGCCCATAAGCTTAACGATCTCGTCAAAGCTAGTCGGCTCGGCGGGCCGCATTACCTCTACTGGCTTAGGTGTAGCGTCTTTATAGTTGTATGTCCCGGGTATCCTTAAGATACGTGACGCGTCGAACACGGCAGGGTCGACGTAAAAGTTATGGGTGTAGCATAGGTCACGTAGACGCTCAGCGGCAGGTTCCCATTCTTCGCGGGTCACATCTCGGTCAAGCGGCCAGTATGCGTGTATACCGCGTCCCGAACTCACGATGATTGGTTTGGGTAGACCGACAAGGTTACGGAACTCAAGCAGAGCTATGGCCCCATCACGCTGCGTAGCATACCCATCAGGGCGTCCGGTCTTGTCGCTTATAACCGCTTTGGCTTCACCGCAGTCGATGTCGAGCCACAAAGCACGTAGTGATAGCACGTTGTCTTTGGTGCGGCCTGCGTCCGTCTTAAACTTAGCCACCCCGAAGAACACATTGCATTCTTGGGCTAGGTACTGCGCAGCAACACGGTCAGCTTCCTCACGGGTTTCGACCAATGTTTGTTTAACTGCATTATCTTTGATGCCCACAATGGCAAACCATCCATCAGATGGCTGCACAGCAGACATTAGGTCAAAATTCTCCATGGCATCACTCTCTGTTGCGGGGTTTACCCGCCAACTAACTCACATCTTGGTAGGCTCAATTAGGCAGTTGAGCGATGTATTTTTGGATAAGCCCGATGAACTCGCCCTGCGGGACACTACCCCCGCAGAACCAGTTGTAAACAGTCTGACGAGTAGCACCCAGTTCGTTGGCAGCTTTGCTCACCGAGATTCCATGCTCAATGCACTTCCTCCCAAGCTGCACACCCAAGTGTCCCTCGTCAGCCTGTTGATTGGCTTCAACCAGCTTAATGCTGTAGCCGTAACTCATTACTACTCCCCATTACCCCATGCGCTGATAACCGACGCAAGGCTTTCCGATGCTGCCACAGTTTCGGGTTTGGATGCAACACGCTTTTTGGGTTCTTCGATTTCTTCGTCGGGTTCATCCGAACGAGAGACCTGTGGTGCTGGCTTAGGGGCGGGTGCCTCTGGCTGCTTCTTAACACCATCTTGCGCAGCTACGGTCAGTTCGCACAGACGCTTAGTTGCTGGGTCCTTCTGCACATCCTTGACTAAGGCGTACTCATCTTCGTTCAAACCACGCACAGGCGTGAAGAGAAGTTCCATGGAGTCAGCGTTCAAGTCGTAGCTGATGTTGGTGATTACCGTGTCTGGGCTTTCGTTGTGGCCCAGCAGATACCGCACGTAGCTTTCGAACGGATGCACGTTGCCGACACCCTTACCGAAGAGCGACTTAGCTGGCACGTTGAACTGATAAACTTCGCCAGATGCGTCACCAGCGAGTAGCACTGCGATGCGGCGCTGGAAGCGACAGGCGCGACCCTTACCGTTCTGGCCCGAGCCGACTACGTTCATATCGCATGATGCGCAGTTGGATGCTTGCTTGTTACCAGCAGATGCTTCTGGCTTGTCACCGTCGTTCGACCAGCAATCTGGCAACGTTGGCTTTGCATTGGGGTCGTATGCCCCAGCGTAGAATGTACGCGATACCTTGGGCAGTGCATGAACGATGATGACATTGATATCACCACGAACTGCATCACCAATCTGCTCACCGTTGATTAGGCGTTTGAACGTACCGTTGGTGTTGGTCTGGATACGACGCGATGTGGTACCACTGGTCGCAAGCGACTTAGCAAGTTCACTGAGTTCACGACGACCGACTGATGTTGAGACGGCACCGGCTTGCTTAAAGATAGATACTTCGTTTGACATGGGTATATCCCCTTACTTTCCTGTTGGTTTACGAACTTGGATAACAAATTTGCGATCAGCTTGTAGGCCAATCGGAAGCGAGTCTGGGTTTTCATCCAAGAACTGCTTCATGTTGCCGTTGTGGATGCGCTGCTCAAGGAGGAATGGCACATCGTTTTCACGAATGAACTCATACATCCTTTCCCAGTCGGTGGTCCAGTAACGGGTATTCACACGGCGGCTAACTGTACCCGCCGCTGTACGTAGGCTGTCAGCCTGTAGGGAATTACAAACCCCCAGCAGTGCATCACTGACAATGTCGAGTTGCTCACGCAGTCCAGATACATCTGCTTTGTGGGCTTCTTCTTTTTCCGAGATGGCTTCACGTATCTTACGGTACGCAGCCACCATCTCCTCAACGGATTTATCGGTATTCATGTTTTGCTCCTTGGTTGGCCTTCGTGTTCTTACAATGCTCTTTGACATTGTCAAGCACCATCAATCATCATCTGACGGTATAAGTCGATAATTCTTTCGTGATTGTTGATGTTCCCTTGCAGCATGGAGAAAAGGCGGTCCTCCACCTCGCTGCCCCTGATATGCACAATGGTCATTGCGTTCTTCTGTCCGGGGCGGTTGATGCGGGCGTTAGCTTGCAAGTAGGTTTCTACGCTTGTCACTGGGGCATACCAGATGATTGTGTCTGCTGCCGTAAGCGTAAGCCCGTGCGATGCAGCCTGTGGCTGGATGATAAGCACATGCGGGTCTTTGCGAGTCTGGAACTGGTCGACGATGTCGGAGCGCTTATTGAGCGGCACCTTACCGTTGATGACCTCACAGGATATGCCAGCCTTCTCCAGCTTGGCGCGTAGTAGTTCGATGGTGTGGGTGAATGGCACGAAGACCAGCACCTTGTTCGCAGCTTCCTCGATGACTTCGAGCACGACGTTAAGCCGGTTCGACACATCGAACTCTATGACTTCTCCAGTATCCGCATAGACCGCACCACCGCTAATCTGAAGCAGCTTGTTAATCTTGACCGCTGCGTTGACCGCGCTGATTTCCTCGCCACCTGCCTCAATCAGCATCTCGTTCTTGAGTTGCAGGTAGTACTTCTTCTGCTGCGCTGTAAGCGGTGCCTCGCGTTCGATGAACGTAACCTCTGGTAAGTCTAGGCAGTCTTTCTTCTCGAACCGGATAGCGGGTTGCAGCACATTATGAACGACACGGTCTGAGTTAGGCTTCGGAACCCATTTGAACTGCGTCACTTTCATCATGACTTGGTCGCGGAATGCACCGTAAAAGGTAGGGCAATTCTGTGGGTTTACCAGCTTAGCTAAACCGTAGGCATCTATGGGGGACTGCGCAGCAGGCGTACCTGTAAGCATCCATAGGTATGGGTTGAGGTCTTTCATTATCACTGCCAGCGTCTTCCAACGGTTGGTCTGTGAGTTCTTGTAGGCGTTAGCCTCGTCCACGACGATCAAGTCAAAGTTACCGTTACGGATTGTATCTTCTACGATAGCTAGGCCGTCAAAGTTTAGGATGACGAAATCAGAACCAGCTTCGATAATCTTCTTGCGGGTCTTGGCATCACCATGAGCAACGCTGCACGAACGGTGCATCGCAAAGGTAAACAGGTCACGCTGCCATGCTGACTTCATGATTGACAGGGGGCACAACACGAGGACGCGCTTAATCTTACCTAAGTTCATCAGGTAGTCTGCTGCCCAGATGACGCTGGCCGTCTTACCTGTACCCTGCTCGTTGAAGCAGAAGGCGCGCCTGTTGGCTGTCAGGAAAGATGATGTGGTCTCTTGGTGCGCGAACGGCTTATACTTGCCTGTCCACTTGTAGTCGCGCATGATGGGGGACGGGGCGTTCTTGTAGCCTAAGCCAGCAAGGATTTGCACTTCGTGCATCCCCCACTTAACTGCCACCTTGTTGTCCTCGATTACTGCACTGTTCGGGATTACGTGGGTAATGATGTCAGGCTCGTTAGTCTCAAAGACTAACGCTTTATTGTCTACGATTTGCACGGTGTATCTCCACCTAGATGTTATTTCTTCTTTTTGCGTTCCCGCGTACTGACTTCGGAGACAAGGTTCTTCTTGCTGTCCCGTTTGAATGAGCGGTTGGCCGATGCGCTTTCTACACGCACACCGTTCTTATTGCTACCACCCTTATCAAATGCTTTGAGGTGGGAGACGTCTTTCCCGTCGCCCTTCTTGACCTTACCGGCCTTCATCATCTTGGCGCGGGCAGCGTTACGCGCAGCGCGGTTCTTCTTCTGCTGCTCAGTGCCTTGATACGTATCGTACTCTTTGCGGTAATCGCGGGCCATCATCGTCTCCGTGGTCTGTGGTGTTCACACTCTGTTACAGGGCACCAGCCACATAAAGGGCTGCTCTTTGGGTTCCACACGCCGCTAAGCTGGGCATGTTCCAAGCGACCTAGTTCGTCAACAAACACATTTAGGTATTCATCACGCTGCTCAGCAACGTGAACCTTCTTGATGAACTCGTTGCTCACTACATATGCCAGAGCAGACTTAATCGTCTTAAGGTCCGGGTAGTGCACGAACAACGCACCAGCCATGAGGTCAAGCTGCTTAGGGTCTGCGTACTTGGCGTTCTTGCCCGTCTTGTAGTCCACCATGTAGGCCGTGTCGCCGTTGATGATAACCAAGTCGACGATGCCGCGCCACCACACATCCTTAGCGAAGAAGCTGCACGGAGCGTAGCCAGTGGGCGTCTTCCTGACACCTAGCTTTAACTCCGTGTGCTTATCGCCTTCGATAGCAACGAGGCTGTCAACGATGGGCTGCATGTAGCCAAACTTCTTCGGGATGGGTGTGCCGTCCTTAACGAACAACTCGGCAGCTTCATGGACTGCGGTCCCATAGTCAGCAGCTTCCCCCGGCGTATCCTTAACGTCCTTAACCACTTTGAGGTGGAAGTACTTCTTCGGACATTGGTCAAAGGTCTTGATGCTGCTATAGGACCACGCTGTCATGTTATCTCGCTTTTCCTTGTAGGCGTTCAGCCACTAACGTAGCATATCCCGCTATATCAATCCAGCTATCTCGGTGCGCTGGGTTGCCATTTACGATACGGCTTATCTTTACCGCGATCATATCCAATGACAACAACTGATCGGGGTATAGATGCAGGTCGTTACGTGCGATGGCGTTATGCATGACACTTTTAATCTTGATGGCTGTATCTGCGGCTTGCATAAACGAGCCGTACTGGTCTTCCCTTTCGTCCAGTACAGTATCCAGTTCTTCCTTCTTAGTCTCCGCCTTAACCGCTTCTTCGTTTATGGCTTCGGCTACGGCTTCTTTAACCGCTGTTACGACTTCTCCTGCTGCTTCCGCCAGCTTCTTCTTAACTAAGTATATGTAGCTTTCACTAGTTTTAGCAAGCCGCTTAATAGTTTTAACGGAATAGCCTCGCTCCAACATAGATGTGACTAATGCTGCTTTGTTTTGTTTCGTCATTTCATTCGCTCCTTACTTTAGGTTTCCGCCCGATTTCAAAATGTCCCCGTTGTAAACATAGGTCCCAACGTGGTCCAATTTCACGAAGGGGTGGGTGTAGATTTTCCCCCCGTGTTTGCGAAACAGTTCGCAAAAGTGGTAGTCCTCTGACAATAGCGCACCGCTCTCGTCGATGCTTGTGGCAAAGAACTCGTGTGTCAGCGGCTTGTCGTACTCACCGTCTGGCTTGATGAATGATGTTACCCGATAGGTCGGCACGTGCGGTGCAAGGTGGTCGAATACCCCCCGCTTGATGAGCATGAAGCCTGTGCCGCCATGCCGCACTTCGATTGTACCGCGCTCGTCAGTCTCAACATGCGCATCACCTACCATGTTAAACACAAAGGCACCCGCGTGGTCTTGTATGTCATCCTTGCCAGCGGCCACTGCGCGTTTGACGCTATCCCAGTTCACTTCCTTCTTAGGGTAGATACCGCATACGATATCATCATCCACGGCCAGCAGGTGGGCGATAGCCTGTCCGTCGAAGCCAATGTCAGCGTCGATAAACATTAGGTAGTCGCAGTCTGTGGTTAAGAAAGAACGAGCAAGCTCGTTACGTGCCCGGGTGATAAGGCTCTCGTTCGTCATGTGCGCCCAGCGCACCTCGACACCCAGCTCACGCATTACGTTCATAGTGCTGAGCAAACCCATCACATACATACCAGTGCACATCCCGCCATACATGGGGGTGGCAATCATAATCTTAGGTCGTTTCTCTTCAGTCATTGCTCTCTGCTTCCTTAGCTTTTTGTATTCTTTTCAGCTTCCCGTAACGGCCCTCGACTGAAGCAATCGTAAGCCCCATCTGTTCCGCCATGTACGCTGGCCTTAGGCCGTGCTTGTAATACTCCAACAACTCTGCGTCCCTCTCGGGTGTCCATACTCGTTTGGGCACTACTTACCGCCTTTGAAACGGCCACGCTCGTCACGGTCAGTCAGCTTTTTTAGTTCTGCGTTGAGCCGCTCGTTCTCACGCTTGATGGGGGTAGCGTCACTACTAAGCCGCCCAATCGCATAGCTAACGAACACCAATACAAATACTGCTACAGTCGTAATCCAATCCATGTCCTTATCCTTTCTTGCGTAATACTAGTTGGTAACCAACGTGGACAATCTCTGCGGTCTCACCAAAGATGTTAGTGAAGGCGTCGATTGCAATCTTAGGGCGGTGCAGCGCATCGCGGGGGTTGCCCCACATATAGTCGTCGAACACCATCAGACCTTCACGCTTGAGCAACGGCCAAGCCATACACGCATCGGTCAGCACATCAGGTGCCTTGTGGCTTCCGTCGATGTAGATGAAGTCGTAGAAGCTACCGTGCCTAATCTTGTGTGCCAGTGCGAGAGTAGAAGTACCCTTTTGCTGGACGATAACGCGCTCTGGGAACTTTTTCGCAGCGACAATCAAGTTAGCGCGAAACCGCTCTTCCACTTCATTCATGTTCTCTTCGCCGTGTTCCTCGCCACCCATCCATGTGTCGATACAGTTAAGGCGGTCACCGTCTTGCATCATGTTCTCGGCAATCCAGATGCTGCTGCGTCCCTCAAAGGAACCGATCTCAAGGAAGTTACGCTTACCTGCTTCACCTGACAGCATAGGGGTAAGCTGGTTCCAGACTTCCGGTGCCCAGTTGAACCAGTCTTTTGTGAATTGATACTCGGTCATTTTTTAATTCCTAACGCTTGTTTGATTTGGTTGACTGCTGATGACGACAGTTTTGGTTGGATGAAGACGCCGCCATCAGCTTTGATACGCATAAGTTCCTTACCCCCCGCACCAATAGTCAGAGGCTGCGAAGGTGACTGGGTGCCGATGCCTACAGCTTGCGCTTGGTTGTACGCGCCTAGTTGGTTCGCGTAGGCGTTCTGTAGGCTTCCTTGCGCCTGTTGCATCATCTGCTGCTGTGTAAGCGCGAATGACTTTGAAAGATTACGCTCGTACTCGGCTTCTTCCTCTTGCTTGCGGCGTTCGTCGGGGCCATTGAGTAACTCATTCATTACATCTTCGTGGATTTCGCCCATTACGATGTCCCGCAGCTTTGCGTTTAGTGTAGCCTTGTCAGCCTCGCTCCCATAGTCCTGTATCATATCTATATGGGTGACCCATCGCTCCGGCCCCGACCCAACCCTAAACTCCTCTGGGTGGCTCTCCATCCGCTTGAGAAGCAGCTTCACTACGTCATGTGGTTCGCTCATCACTTTTCTCCTCGTGCAATCTTCTCGTAATGCTCCTTGAGCGTACTGTCGTTGACGGAAAGCAGTACCTCTAACAGCGCCTTTTCTAACTCTGCTATACGCTCCGGCCTCGTCTGCTTAGCGAGGCGCTTCGGGGTCTTGTAGTCAGGGTTGTTTTCTTTCCACTTGGCTCTCGCCATATCGTGACATGCCTTACATATCTTGGTTGTGCGATTTCCGGCTTTGCGGATTACGAGGTTTTCCCCCCGTAAGGTGTGTCCCCTTTTACAGGTTATCTTGTACTTGTACTTATGAAGCTTCTTACGCCCCAGCATGGGTAGTGGGGACACTGGCAGCAGGTCCTCCAATGACTCAAAATCACCCGCCATAACTTGCTCCTTCTTTGCTTTCACAGTTTAACGGCAGTGCTGTCGCCCACTTGGGACGCATACGCATACACTGCTCTACAAATTGCCGCGCCTTTGCGGCTTTCTCAGTAGGGGCAATCACCCCTATCGCGTCGTGCACGGTCATCACCACACGGTAGCTACGTGCAATCATCAGCATCTGCTCACCGATAATGATACGGGCCAAAGCTTGGCACACGTTCTCGATTAGCTTTCCGCCGTAGATGCGGGTGGGTAGGATAGCCTTACCCTTCCTCTGGTTGTAAACCATCTCGGGCTTACCGTTATCGCCATACACCCAGCGGAGGTCGGGGTACTTGAGGCTCAGCCCGTTGGGCAGCTTGATACCGTCTGCACCGCACACCGTCAGCACATTCTCCCGCCCTATCAAGGCCGTTTGGTTGTTCGCCATAGCATCCAGAGCGTCACCAGCCTCACGCCATAGTTTTGGGATCATGGAATAGGTCTCTCGGTATACGCTAATAATACGTTTGCACTCGGCCAGTTCCATATCGACACCGAACGTCTTTAGCTGTGCCTTGAATTTGTCAGCCCCCATGCCGTAGCCACAGCCCAAGATGGTTGTCTTACCCACGAACCGCTGGCCGTCCGTCACCCCATCAATAGGCACACCGTAGATAGATGATGCCATAATCCGGTACACATCTTCGCCTCGGTCAAATGCGTCTACGAGGTCGTTCTGCCCTGCCAGCCACGCCAAGGTCCGTGCTTCAATCTGGCTGCTATCGCAGTCGATAAAGTTATGCCCCTCCGGTGCCAGCATCGCCTTCTTCAATGGTGACTTGCGAGGTAGGTTCTGAAGGTTAACCTTGTCGTCCCCTCCCCATCGCCCAGTATGTGCAGCGTAGTAACGCAGAGGTACAGGTAATGTCCCACGCTCGGCAATGGCAACAAAGCGCTCCGTGCGCGTCTCCTCAAGGGTAGACTTTACACCTAGCCGCGCAGCCACAAGCGCTTGAACGACCGGGTTCTCATGTTCCAACAACGCCTTGAACGCTTCGTCAGTCTTGGCGAACGCGAACGCTTCCTTACCAGTTGCAGGGCTAATCTTCGTTGGTGGCTCGACACCGCACTTGCGCAGCAGGTCGGCCAGCTTGGGGTTGGACATGATGTCCGCCTTGTCCACGAGCGCCTTACCTAGTAGTTGTTCCTTGGTACTCTTCACAATAGACAGGTGGTTTGTGAGGACTTGTTTGTCTAAGACCAGTACCGGCTCAGTAAACATACGGATGGTCAGGTCGATAAGCTGCAACTCTACGAGGGGGAAGCCATCAGCAAGGCACTTGAATAAACTATGGGTGAGGTCTGCATCGTTACGGCAGTATTCTCCGTATCTGGCTAAGTCTTTGGCGTTGAAATCCAATCGCTGTTTGCCCAGTGCGTTAAGAATTTCAGTGCCTTTCGCTCCCAACTGATAGTATTCGGCCAGCGCCTTGAGGCTACCACCCACTTCCGTTCCATGCTTGGCTCTTGCCATAGACAACGTATCAGCAATGCGCTTGGGGCGGATGTCGAACTGCCAGTTAAGGATAGCCATGTCGAACACAGCGTTATGCGCCACAGCCACAGCATCGTCCCATGGGAATTGGCTAAGGAACATCTTGGTCGCGGCCTTCGGGCCGCTGAACCATTGGGCCTCGCCTTCGTCAACCTTTACAGCTACGCCGATAGTCTCAAAGCGCTCATCACGGATATATTCCTCCGTTGTCAGCTTGGACAGACTGAACGCTCGGTCATAGTAGGTCTCGAAGTCGATTGTGATTATCTGCACAGCAGAAGTTCCAGTTCACGAATTGCCCACTGGATGCCTTGTATCTCTACGCCCATGTCATGAAGACCATGTGCGTCCTTGGCATGGAGGAACACCTCCGACATATCCCAGCATACAGCTTCGCGCTTACGCAGCGCCTCAATGCGTTCTTTAATCACAGCATCCTCCCAATCTCAATGCCCTTACGGATGCCCTGCTCAACGAGGCGCATCCAGATTGTGTGGTCGTAGTCACCGATTAGGTATAGCTGGCTCTCGCCATTGTCCTGCTTGTCGCATTGCGCGGCACAGATACGCCGTGCGGCCTGTGTGATTAACATATCATCTTCGTTGGTCACGTCGCCTCTCCTATGACAGTATTCTTAAGCTTGCGCACGATGTCGCGCACCATGTCCCAGTTGTCTTCGTTCGCCACGACAGCCACGCCACCGCAACGGCGGATGTGTTCAATCTCGCGGGTTTGAAGGGCGGTCAGCTTGCCACTACCTGCCTTGCACTCAATGGCGAGGAAGTGTCCGTTTACACAGGCTATGATATCTGGAACGCCACTGCGTCCGTAGCCGTGCGTTGCTGGAAAAAAGTAATATACATCCTCGGACTTGAGGACGGACACGACCTTATCCTTGACTACCTTTTCGGGGGTTTTAGCCAACGTCTGGTGCCTTCTTGATTAGGCCCCTAGCTATTGCCGCTTCTTGGGTTTCCCTAGCGTGGTTAAGGAACGCTCGCATGTTAATGTGGCGGCAGTGATGCACATCATCTACAGTCCCGTCTGGGCATAAAATAGCGTAGCTGCTCTCGTATGTGCCATCTAAAGTGACTGCCTCTGTAAACGAATAAATGTCACCGCCCTCGCGCTTATAAGTTACTATGCGCCATCCGATAACATCACTTAGCCATGTTTCTGGCATTTCTGTCGGGATGTCATCATCCGAATATGCGTCGACAAATACCATCTTGTAACCCGCTTGCGCGGGGATGACTGTGGCGTTGATAAGTTCTGGTTCTCTCATGTGGTTGCTCCTTGTTAGGAAGGCCACCTTACACCATGCTTTTACATTGTCAAACATCAAAAAATAAAAAAGATAAAAAAAGACCGCCACGAGGGCGGTCCAGTGTAACTAAGTTAGGAGCGATCATTTATTTATTGGCTTCTGCATACTCCGTTAGGACTTCACGCATCTTGGCCGTGAAGTTCGGTTGTGCTTTATAGTAGTCGAGGATGTCCGTCCGCAGCCGCAGGTTTGTCAGGCTCATGGCGGGGCGCTTGCCCAGCCCACGCTGCCCTCGGTATCGTTTAGTTTCTTCAGTCACATCATGTCCTCCCCAGTAATAAAGTATGTATCTTTCGCGCAGTGGACGCCCATGTCGGGGACATACTGCCTAAGTTCCGTCAGCTTGAGTATACCCAGCTTGCGGCGCACCTCGGCTGGCAGTTCCTCTGGTGCTTTTATCTGTACATCTGTTTTGTCGTCCTTGCCAGTTCGCACTACAAGATAATCGCTAGGCCGCACAAGTATAGTGACGCCACCACCATCGGGTCGGAACGACTCGCCCATCTCCTTGGCCTTCATAGCAGCCGCGTATAGTTCTGGAAGTTCGGGGTCAAACTCAAGACCCGCCTCCGTGAACATCGGGGATAGCGTATCCCAGTTATACATAACAAAGTTAGTCATCTGCTGGTTTAGCTTGGAGTATGGGTTCATAAACTTCTTATGCGCTTCAGCCGCTGTTTGCCCTACCACGCTACCCGCAAGAGCCATACGCTCCCGCACAATCTCGGTGGTATCCTTCGGGCGGAAGTTCTTGAGCACATCCTTCACTGCCTTATCCAACTTCGTGCTCTTAGACCAAGCCCCACGCTGCCGCTTGGCACTCAGCCTCTCGTTGTCGTAGGTGTAGTTAAGCTGGCTCTCGCCACCACGGTAAGTGTAGGTGGTATCAAGTTCTCCCAGTATCTCGTCATTCTCTGTGTATACTTGAAGAGCACCAAACGCAGGGGTGTTGGTTCCATCGTCTTGAAGCACCATACCCGCCCGCTGCCTAGCCACAAACTTCCACTTGGGACGCTGTGTTAGTATCGCGTCCACTAAGGGTGCAAGCTTAGGTGCAAGCACCGCTGGCCCTTGATATGGGTTACCCTGTGCCTTGTATTCCCGCCTGTATACGGTTTTGTATCCGTCGAGTTCGGTATATGTGTAGCCTTCGTAATTCATTGTCATGTTAGTCTTCCTTTACCAGTCATAGCCCTTGAGGATGTCATCGACCTTTTGCTTTAGGTCTACGCGAACACCCACTTCCTCTTTAATGTCGTCGATATCGACGTTGATTAGCGCCTGTTCCAGTTGCCGCCGCGCAGCCTCCAGCTTGGGGTCGCCCGTAATGTTTAGGTGGGTCAGCATCCCGCACATGTCTTGCGCGTTGGTAATGAACGTGTCGTGCCACCGCTTCTTAGTCTCGTCATCGCTATCGGTCAGCTTGGCGCTCATGCCAGACAACATAGTGTGCAGCTTCTCCCATGGGGACCGCATGGCTTCCTCGATACGTGTAACAAAGTTAGTATCGTATTCCTTACGTATCTCGTCCATGTCCTGCTTTGGTATGTCTAAGCGGAAGTCGCCCGACTCTGGAACGGGAGAGAACACAAGGCGGAAGTCAAACTTGCCCATCACCTCGTCAACATGCGGGTAGTCATCAGGGTTATGTAGGTCGCCCATTGATAGTATCCGTGTGGCCAGCAGCCTCGGATATTCCATGCGAAACTTATCCTTCATGCGCATGAACGTATCGCGCCGCGTGTTGGCGTCTGCCTTGTAGTCGAGAAACAGACTTGTGGGTAACAGGCGAGGGCCACGGTCAGACCAAGGTAGCGTCCGTGTGTTGTGCCACTGGCGACAGCCAGCAGCGAAGTCCGCTATGTCCTTCCGTAACGAAGTGCCAGCCATCAGGTTCTTGCGCACCTGCGCTGCGTTTGCGTCTGCTCTGTTGTCAGCAGTTAGCTTGTTGGTCGCGTCCTTGTCCAGCTTGTTAGCCGTCCAGACGGAGATGTTCAGTTCGACAAGAACCGATGAAGAACTAATACTCATATGCTTGCTCCTTCTTGAATAGGTGTAACTTAGTTAGGTGTGACCTACTGACTCGTGTTTTTATTTCTCTTCGGGCTTACCCGCCAGTTTTGCCATGCGGTATAGACCGTCAGGCATCATCGTAATGTCGCGCATCTCGCTACTCATGTCCTGCTCCCAGACATAGTAAGACGTGCCGCCATCATCTGTTGAACGGTATTTCCTGTGATAATGTTCGGCTTTGGCTAGGATGTTATGTATAGTCAGTGCATCCTCTGCCTCCACGACAAAGCTGTCGTAGCCGTAACGTATGATTGCTTTAGCCATTGGTTTTCTCCTTAACCTTTGATGTGAACAGTCTTGCCGACAGGCGAGACAATCTTGCTGCTGCTGTAGTTGGTCTCGGTGATAACCCACAGGATTGGCGCTTCCCACTGGTCGCCCCAGTTGCCGATGTATCCGTCTGTCAGTTGGATGATGCACTCTGGCTTGATTTGCTTTTCCTTGAGGTAGCGCATCATGCAGGTCGGGTCGGTTCCACCGCCTCCCATTGGCTTAGTAGAGCTAACAAGGTTAGACATCGTTGCCATGTCGTAGACCTCATGCCCAGCTACGGCCCCGTCCCAATAGATAAGGTCGAGCGCATCAGGGTGAACGTCCTCCACGATAGACTTGACCTCGGACAGGAACGTGTTGAGTTCCTGCACACCGATAGACCCCGATGTGTCGATACCGACAACGATGTGGCCCACCTTCTCACCTACTAGGCTAGGCATATACACATCTTGCGCGAGCATACGGCGATTGACCCTGCGCCATGACGATGTGTCCTTGGCATTGCAGAACGACGATACAAATTCACGCAACGCTTCGCGCCAGTCTATCTGCGGCTGCAACAGTTCGCCCAGTTCGCGGCTTAGTCCGCCTCCCCCTGCGCCGTTCACCTTTTGGTCAGTGATGATACCCTGCCGCAACGCTTGGTCTATCTCGCGTTCGAGTTCCTTCTTCTCCTCGCCGCTTATCTCGGCTGCGCCTTCCCAGTCGTGTTCGTCGAAGCCTTCGCCGCCTTCACCTTCGCCGCCTTCTTCCTTCTCCTGCTTCAGTATGTCGAAGACTTGCTTGGTGTGCATACCTTTGAAGCGTGGGTCATACAGGCCCATCCGCGAACCATCCTCGTGGCGGGGAAACGCTATGACAGTTTCACCTACGTCAATATCCACAAGCATCAGGTTGATGACGTAGTCACAAGCCATGTTCGCCAGCTTGGGGTCTTCCTTGTATAGCTTGGCCCATGTGGTCAGGTGGTGGAACGCTTTGTGCAGGTTCTCGTGTAGTATGACAAAGCCAAGGGTCTTGTGGTCTAACTTTGTTATGAACTCCAAGCCATACATCTCGTCGCGGCCATTGGTGCAAGCCGTAGGTATGCCCTCGACTACACTGGTCTTGCCCACCATCATGATGCCTGACCACAATGCGAACTTGGGGTTGCGCATTAAGTCAATCTTGACCTTCTTCAGCTTGCGCTCTGCTTTCTGTAAATCCATGATATTCTTGCTCCTGCTCTGATAGACAAGTAGTTAGGTTTTGGTTTGAATGGTGGTCTACGACTTCATGGAACTTACGCCACGCAGCTATCTCGTCGATTGCGTCGATGAGGCTGCGCCACATACGTCCTTCCCGCTTGTAGTAAACTGAGTATCGCTTGAGGGAGGCATCGTTACCGGACGCTCTCCCCCACAGCTTCACTGCGAGTATGTCGATACTCACAGCAGGTCTTCGTTTTCCTGCATCCAGTTACCAAAGGCCGATGAGGTGAAGGCGATGCTCTGCTTGCTTGGGTTCTTGGCGATGTTGATAGCAAAGGTAGCTTGCCACTCTGGTTCGAACCGTTCGAGATACGCCATGAGCGGGGTCATGGTTTCCTTAGTCACCTTGGCGATTGCACCGAAGATAAGCACCGCACATGCCCCAGCCGATGTGGGTAGCGCAGCAGACTTAGGGCTGGCTATGATGCTGTCCCATGTCGGTAGCTGGTCTTGGTAGGCGATGAAGGCTTGCATATCACGAGCTGCCGCTTCCCCTATTGTGCCTGACAGAGCAGCAGTAAGAGCATTGGATGAGATATGCTCCCGCTTGCTAACAATGTTAGAACTGCGCGACAAAGAACGGGGCGAGACGTAGGACTTCTGCATGGCCTTGGGATTGTAGATGTATGGGTTATCACCCTGCCCACCCTCGGTGTATGACGACAGTGCTTGCGGGAACTGCTTTACCCACGCCATGACAACGGGGTCGATGTTGTTGTTCACCGCCCAGCCAAGCCACTGGTCGCTGTCTGGTTTGGCCACGCGCACCTTGGTCACGCGGTTGAGGGTGTGGCCCTTGATGACATCGCCCACGCCATCGGTTGATAGGTTCGATGTGAGGAACACGATGGAACCATCGGTCAAGGCAACGTCACCCAAGCGGCGGTTGTGTTCTTCGAGTAAGGGGTGAAGCATATTCTGCACAGGTGGTGGGGCCTTGGCAAACTCGTCGAGCATGATGACCACTGGCTTGCCCGTCTGCAACTGAAGCGCTGCGTTGGGGAAATACTCTGTTACCCGTAACTCGCGGTTTGGGGCTGGCATGGCAATGTCGCCAAGGTCTTTCTGCGCACAGTCAAAGTAAGCATAGGCATAGCCGTCACCCAGCTTGGCCTTGAGCGCCTTCATGATGGAAGACTTACCAATCCCAGGCTCACCTTCGAGTAGGAAGATGTTGTCGGGGATGGAGACGATGAGGCTGGCTGCTTCGTCGAGGCTGATGTTTGAACCAAAATCAATAGACATAATAACTGCTCCGTGTTTCTAACTTTGTTAGGTTTAGTTGGTTAGGTATCAAGTTGGCGGTTTTCCGCTGTTTTTTCTTTTATTTATAGCACAATATACTGGCCAAGTCAACCGATGTGGTCGGGCCTGTGGTGGCTCTTCACTTGAACCATGCACCGTATGGGTCGCGCTTAGCTGAATCGCTTGTGCTTACCGTTTTCTCCAGCACATCGTTCTTGTGTATGAACAACAGTAGCTTGTTGTAGAAATCCCCGATTGCATCTGCATATACTGCGAAACCCTTTTGAGGCATGTAGCTGTAGCCGGATGCGCCCTTCACGATGTGTGCGAAGGCTTTGTAGTGTTGCTCTGGGTCATCGCTCATCATCATACCCCGCACGTTCTGCGCTTTGTCGTTGGCGTGTGGTCTGAACTGTAAGCGTTCGCCGTAGCCGCTCTTGATACCCAAGCTTACCATTTCCTCGTTGCTGATAGTAACAACTCGCTCGACCACGATGTCACCCGTCCAGTGCTTCTTCTCGGTTATCTCGGTGCGCAGCTTGACCATATTGCGTAGGTAGCGCGTGAAGGGTGTGTAAGACTTCCTAACTAAGTTAGACTTCTCACGGTTTACCTTGTGCGTGTAGGCAGGGATTACGTCGAGCGTCACCCACTGGCGCGTGATTGCGTCCATGCGGAATACAGAGTCCGTGTCGTTCGGTAGCACAAACTCACCGCTCACGGCTTTCTCCATAGGGCTGCTCTGGTAGAAGCACTTGACCCATGACTTGTTGTCGAAGGTGCGCACATCCATGTGCAGTAACTGCCCAAGGAAATCGTTGGTTGTCGCTGATGTGTAGACGCCTATGTTTACTACGACATCCCCACTGCGTTTGTAGCGCACTACGTCTGTGCTGCCGATACGGCAGATGATGTCGGAGGTTCCCTCATCCTTGCGGATGTTGATATACTTCTTCTTGCGGTCACCCAGCGGCTTCGTGCCGTTCTTGTCGCCCCTGATGGGCTTGACCTGCGCTTCGTGATACGCCGCTTGGTCGTAGGTGGTCATCGTTGGGAAGCCCCATGTGCGATATGAATTGTTCCATGACATAATCTGTTTCCTTCTAACTTTGTTAGGTCTGTTTGTTCTGCTCGGTTAGACGCGAAGTCCAAGTGCGGATTTGAGGCGCTCGGCCAGCACTTTCTCAAGTTCGGTTATCTTGCTGCTGTCCCTAGTCAGGGCGACCAGTTCTGCATCCGTCAACATACGGTAGTAGTTGCGGTCTTTGGTTAGCTTGCTCACTTTACTTCTCCTTGATGGTTGCGTGGATTGCCCACACGGAAAAAATTAAAACGGACATGAAGAAAATCTCGGCTGCTGTATGCAGGATGCTAGGCATGGGCTTTCTCCCACGCATTACGCTCGGCTGCTTGTTCGAGTCGGGCGCTCTCGGTTTCCCGTTCCAACTCGCTGCGGAAGTGGTCCTTTGATAGTGCCCAGCGGCCAGTCTCTCTGGCGTATTCCGTCACGGCCTTGCCTAGTTCATGCTCTGCTGCACGCAGTGCTTGGCGTAGATAGTCATACTTGCGTAGCAGTAAGGTTGCTTTCATCTTGGTGCTAAGGTCATTCATACTTCTTCTCCTTCTAACTTAGTTAGGCCTTCTGGCTTATCGTTCCACAGTTCGCAGTCATTGCACTGCCACTGTATCGGCGTTGCCGCCATCGGGTCACATCCCTCGCCGCAATGGACGCATGGTGGGTAGTTGTTGTCGTATTCGTTCATCGCCTTATCCTCACTCGAACAAGATGCTGCGCTCGACGAACAGTCGGCGGTCGGAATAGCTGCTGCACTCCCGCTGAATGTCATCGTCGTCCTCGCCAACACGCACGAACTCATACTGCGCAGTGTGGTCACGCTCGTCACTACGGAACGCATTGCTGAATGACTCGAAGGCATCGCTAACTTTGTTAGGATGTTCATACCCGTCATACCATTTGACATCCTCGTAGCGGAGCAGGATGTGGTCATCGCCATAGTCGATAGTCGCGCACCACTCGTCCTTGGCCTCCCGCACTGGGTAATTCTCCTCGAACCACAGCTTAAGTATGGGGAACGGGAGGGTGGTTGTGCCCCGCTTGGCGTTGGCCTCGTCGAGGGTCTCGCTTGTCCCATGTGTTAGGTAGAACACAATCTTAACCTCTGAACGGTAGCCCATTAGCGTTGCTCCTGCTTCAGTATGTCGTAGATTTCGGCGGCGCTTAGGCCCTTGAACCGCTCTGGCATGACATTGTGCATCTCTGCTTCGTATTCGGCTATGGCTTCGCGGTAGCGGTCGAGGTCTACCCAGCCTGTAGGTGCTTCGATATCCAGAGGCGTATTAACGCCTAACTTAGTTAGCTTTTCATGTGCCCAGTATTCGATGCTGCCACCCAAGTCCCACAGGCAATCGGTTAGGGGCTGCGCGATGAACTCGGCTAGGTCGGATATGATGTAGGACAGCCTTAGGGCTGCTTTGTATACGTGTTTCATTATGCTTGCTCCTTCTTCTGTATGAGGTTGTGTGTGCGTAGAATTAACTCGATGCGCCTAGGTGTAATCTCGTGCTGTTCGCCGCTGCGCCAAACGTAGTTCTCGTTGAGGTAGTCTGACCAATCTTTGAGCGATGGTGCTATGTCTATGTGCTCATGCTTGATGAGGTGCTTGTCCCAAGCCATACTGCTTCTCCTTCTCACTTTGTTAGGTCTGGTTGCTTGTTCATGCGTTGCTACGCATTGTTGTATTTGGGGTTGAGTTGCTTGAGGTCGGTAAAGTTGGAGACGAGGACGTAGTTGCTTTTGTTAAGAGGTGCTACGCACCGCACTACCTTCCTCGCCTCCAAGTCCCCACACACAGGACAGGTTTGGTAGCCAAGGGCTACGCGTCTCGGATTTATCTTTGTGCCACATGGACATTTCATGATGCTTGCTCCTTCAGACTGCGAATCACAGTATTGATGCGGTGCAAAACAACATGGTCAAAATCTCGTGGCTGCTCGGCTACGCAAAGCAAGAGCGCTTCTTTGGCATCTTGCAGTAGGCGTATGCGTTGCTCGTTCGTGAATGTCATAATCTGCTCTTTCTAACTTTGTTAGGTCTGGTCACTCGGTGGGTATGGGCTTGAAGCCCGACCCGTAAGTTTTTCTTTTTAATGTAGCACAAAAGTCTGCTCAAGTCAACCGATGTGGCCAGTCGGGTGGTGGGGTGTAAGAAAGTTAGGTGCGTAAGAGAAGTTGGGTAATGTAAGGAAAAAGGGCCATTTGTAAGAAAACGAGGAGCATAAAACTTACAAAAGAAAATGGCGGACGGCTGCGAGTCTCCGGAAGAAAATCGGTTGTAGTGTAAGAAAGTAAGTTAAAAAAATATATATATAAGGGATTTCCTGACATTGCCTACGCATAAGCGAGGAGGCTCCTTCTCTCAGACTCGTAAGAAAAATGCCTTACAAACCTTACAACCCTTACAAAGCGCAGAAATGCGTGGGTGTAATTCTTACAAAGCGGCTGTTTTTCTTACAAAGCAAACTTTCCTTACGCAGGCGGTGGCTGTCCGCCCGAACTTACTGTCATGATGACCCCTAACTAAGTTAGACAATGTCGTTCATCAAAGTATACTGTGTAGATTAACAGAATTAATCTTACATTAGGTCCGCTACGCTTACTACGCGAGGGGCTGTCCGCACGAATTTACTATCACGGCGACGTCTAACTTTCTTAGGCGTGGTGGGCTAGGTGCAACCCAAACGGCGCATGGCCAGATTGAGGCACAAAAAAAGCCCGCCAAAGGCGGGCAGGATTGCGGACAAAAAAGGGGAGGCTCGCGCCTCCCCTTCCGTATTATTTGCTGTTCATTTCGGTGAGGTCGACACCGATTGCCTTGAGCGCCGCGCCGAGGTGGAAGTTGCAATCTGCCAAATCCTCGAGGTCCGCGTCATCATGGTCCTTGACGGCTTTGTAGACCTTGGACACCTCAATCTTGATGCGCTCCCGAATCTCGCGGGCCACGTTTGCACCTGCGCCCTTTTTCGATTTGGTTTCGTCGACATAGGCAAGAACGTCGGACCACGGCTTGTAAATGTTATACTTCGGGTTGACCTTCTGCTTCTTTTCCGCGAGGATTTTGACTTCCGCCTTCTCCTTGCGAATTGCCTCCCGCAGCGCAGCCAAGTTGCCGGTGAGCGGTCCCTTCATGGGCGTCAGCCACCACTTCTCGCCAAGGGTGGCGGTCAGCGTCTCGGAATACTTCCGCAGAGCGCCGTAGGTGGAAGCGGTCGACGCCATATAAGCAGCGCGGGCCTTCGATACCGGCGTGGCCGGTGCTTTTACTTTAGTAACCATAGTGTGTTTACTCTTTCTTTCTGTGTGTGTTGTGTCAGTCAGTGTCCCGCTGACCCCTTCTTTGTCTTACAATTTAATCATAAAGTCAAGAAAAATCGTCATTTATAACTAAGTTAGACCTTTTCACCCTATCCGCTTGTATATCGAGTGGCTGTCCGCAGGGATTTACTATCACGGGTCGCGGGACGTTGGGGGAGGCTCTCGCCTCCCCGTCCCGCCTTAGGCTGCTGCTCTGTGGTTTATCCTCTCCATCATCCATCTGTGTATCTGGTCTGCCTTGATGTGCTTAAGTCGGCATCCTATGCCTAAGTCCTTATACCTCAGGCTAACCTCTGCATCTGGGTACTTCTTAAGCTGGCGTCTCCAGTGTAGTATGAGCGGCCATATCAGGGCGTTGAGGTCGTGGACTGTGTGGCCGTAGACGTCGATGCCGTAGCGTGCTGCCCCATCGCTGTGGATGTAGGCTACTTGAATGCGATGTAACATATTCATTCTCCGGTTAGGTTGGGGGAGCTTGCGCTCCCCCGTTAGGTTAGGCTGGTTCGGCACGCTTGAGCCAGCGGGCTGCGGTGTCCATCGCGGTAGCGAAGTCGTTGGTCGACGAGACGTCTGACTTGTCAACGTAAGACCAGATGACATAGTGCGGCACTTCGTCGCGGGGGAAGTCTACAGCAACGTGCTCATGCGGTGTGATGAAGTTGATGCCATGCATATCTTCAATCTTGTGGACGTTAGCTAGGTAAATCATGCTCATACTTAATTCCTTCTGTGTGTGTTGTGTCGTTGTCGACGTCCTTGTTGTCTTACAATTTAATCTATTTGTCAAACAAAAAGTGGGGGGAGGGGGTAGAAAGGGGCTTAATACGGCGCTCCCACCGTCCCCCGACCCCCCTAAATAGGCCTATGTGGTGGCGCGCCTGTATACATACTATTTTGCACATTCAGTTTTGCGTTTTTAAAAAACCCTGTCATTCGACACAGGGAAGGCCCCCCTTAGGGATTCGAAACCACAACCCCCCACCCCCTATTTTTTCTGGCCGATATCCATCAGGCCCGCACGTAGGAAACACCCCCCGTGTATGGTACCTTGACACACAAAGCCCCCATGGTATTATTTCCCCGCGCCTAGTTAGCGCATTTCCTTTCGGGAGGGGTGGTGTTTTCTCCTTTCTTTCACCACCCCTTTTCCCTTCATAAATCTGCCACTATGGTGGTATAGGCCCCGACCATGCCTTTTTCGGATATAGAAAAGCGTAGGGAAGCGAGCCGTAGGCATTACGCGAAGCATCGTGATAGGGTTATTGCCAAGGCCAAAGAGTACAGCAAAGTTGCACGGAACCGCACAAGGGCATTTATAAGCAACTACCTTAAGACTAATCCCTGCGTGGATTGCGGGGAAGCAGACCCGATCATCTTAGAGTTCGACCACATCAAGGATAAAAAGTTTAACATATCCGACGCTGCCCGTGATGGCGTCGGGATCAAGAAGCTAAAAGCCGAAATCGCCAAGTGCGAAGTGCGCTGCGCCAACTGCCATAGGAAGAAGACCTACCAGCGTAGTGGTTGGACGCATAAAGATTAAAAGTTCTTTACTTACCCATACTACCGCAGCTATAGAGGCCACCTGCTCCCTCAAACCGGACGCTGCGCTATATGCCTGTGATTAAAATTGAACCTACCCGGGAACACCCAGTGCCTTATGACACTGCGGAATTTAAACCCGGCTCTCTGCTTGAAGAGATAGCTATCGCAGGGAACACGGCAGAACTGCTCGTGAGTATGGGCGCTCCTCTTGAGATAGACGAAGACGTAGCTAAAGAAGCCAAGAAGTTGACTGACGTAGTCAATAAGCGTCAAACCAAGAACCTAAATCAGGTATCAACCGCCTTCGGCGCAGCGCAGTTCCTACGCCAGTATGGGCAACAACTTGCTGTTGATGCGAACGAAGTACGTGCAGCGCTTACGTTTAAGCTGATGGAAATCGCCAACTGCGGCGAAACTAAGTACGAGCTTAAGGCTCTGGAACTCCTCGGCAAGCACAGCGACATTGGCCTATTTACCAGCAAGTCTGAGATTACCATCAACTACAAGAACCCAGAAGACTTGGAGAAGGCAATCAAGGAACGCGTCAAGCGCCTGCTGAACGCAGACGTTATAGATGTCACACCCCTTGGCCAAAGCATCGAGGAAGAACTGGCGATGTACAACCCGGCGTACGGGGAACTCGACGAGATGGAAGACGTACAGTTCGCAGAACTGGCGGAGGATGAAGACGAATGACGATATCACTGCGTGATATCAATAAGGTGTTACCCAAGCTCAGCATAGCTGAGCAGGAGAAGCTGCTGGCTGAGCTAGATAAGCTGTCAGAGCTTAAGAAGAAGAAAGTTGCGCAGGATAGGTTCCTTGGGTTCGTCAAGGAAGTTTGGCCGTCATTCATAGGGGGACGACACCATGCAAAAATGGCAGATGCCTTCGAACGCGTTGCTCGTGGTGAGTGCAAACGGCTCATTATTAATATGCCACCGCGACACACAAAGTCGGAGTTCGCCTCTTACCTGCTACCTGCGTGGTTCCTCGGAAAGTACCCCGGTAAAAAGATTATCCAATGTTCCCATACGGCTGAGCTAGCCGTAGGCTTTGGCCGTAAAGTTCGTAACCTCGTAGACACAGAAGTATATCATAACATATTCCCAGACCTAAGCCTCGCGTCCGACAGTAAAGCTGCTGGCCGCTGGAATACTTCGAAGGGGGGTGATTACTTCGCTATCGGGATCGGTGGTGCCGTGAC
>Ga0181338_1000031_pt1 | contig 45246 bp, 74 predicted proteins | sample Sp13VDMM110SD_FD_122168 | JGI IMG/M metagenome (GOLD analysis project Ga0181338, IMG submission 122168) | Freshwater viral communities from Lake Michigan, USA - Sp13.VD.MM110.S.D | ecosystem: Environmental > Aquatic > Freshwater > Lake | place: USA: Michigan | collected 2013-04-23
ATCTATGGCCGACTGGATGACGGCACCATGGGTATGGGCGTTGTCGGAAAAGACGGCAGCTTCAAAAAGGTCGACACCGGTGGCCTACAGGTACTCGGTCCCTACGACACCAACGCATTGAAGGCCGCCGGCACTGCCTACGGCAAGGGCACTGGTCAGGCACAGTTCGACGTGCCGGCTGCTGAACTCACGATGCAGGAAACGCTCGGTGCCATTCAGGACATCAAGAACAACAAGAAGGGCGCTGACGAGCAGTTCAGCATGGGCGGTCTGCAGCAGATGACGCCGGCTTGGCCAGGCTCGGAGAAGGCGAACTTCCGCAATGCGGTCGCTCGCGGCGCCGATCAGGCCTTCCTCCAAGCTCGCGAAATGCTGCGTGGCGGTGGCCAGATTACCGACTTTGAAGGCCGCAAGGCAGAGAACGCCATCACCAACATGACGCTGGCCTCCGAGTCCGGCAACAAGGCGGCCTTCGATGCCGCGCTGAAGGACTTCGAGGAGGCGGTGAAAGCTGGCTATGCCAAGTTGGTTCAGCAGGCGTCCACCATGCCTGCGTTCGGTGGCGGCGCAGCCCCCCAGGCTTTGACCAGCGGCAACGTCACATCGACCGGCGTTCAGTGGAGCGTTGAACCCTAATGGCAACGCTGACCGTCAACGGCCGCAAAGTGAAGGTGGACGACAGCTTCTTGTCGCTGTCCCCTCAGCAGCAGGAAGCGACCGTCAACGAAATCGCGGCGTCGATGGGGCAGGGCGCTCCGGCCGCGGCCGCGCCGACGCTTGGTCCTGGCGTGACGCAGTTGCAGGGCAAGGTTGCCGACCTACCATCCAAGCAGGTCGAACGCCCGTCCCTTCTCAATTCCACCATGGCGACGGTCAACGGCCTCAGCGCGTCTGTGCCCGGACTACAGAACGTTACGGATGCTATCGGTGGCACCGTAGCGCAGGTGATGGGCGGCAACTACGACCAGTACATCGATCGTCAACGCCAGCTCCGCGACAGCTTCGCAGCGTCCGCGCCTCTCGCGCGTCTCTCTGGCGAAATCGGCGGCACGGTGGCTGGCATGGGCGCGCTCGGCTCAACAAAGCTTGGCGCCGAAGCTCTCGGCATGTCTGGGCAGGGGCTTGGCAAACTGGTCAACGCCGGTCTGTCGTCCCAGGGTCTCTACACTGCGGACCAGTTGACGAAGGGCAAGGGCGGGCTCGAGGCGACTGGATACGGCTTGCCTGTTCTAGCGGGCGTAGGAGGCTCACTGGCGGGCGATCTGGTTTCAGGCATTGGCGGCAAGGTCGCGGACGCCGTGACGGCTGGCGCTCAGCGCAACCTCACCAAGAAGGCCATTGTCGGGGCTCCGTCCGCTACCGACCTCAAGAGCGCTGCATCTCAGATGTTCGAAGCGTCGACCGGCGGCAAGCCGCTCATGGTCAACGACAACGCCTATTTTCGTTTCCTCGGGGACGTAAAGCAGGTTGCGGACAAGTTCCGTATCAACGCCGACAATGACCAGCAGTCGGTCGGCCTGCTCAACACGCTGATGCGGATCGCCGACGAAACGGCAACTGGCACCAAAGTCGACATGAAGGACCTTCACCTGATCCGGCAGTTGGCTGGCAGCGTTGCCGACAGCTCGCAGGGGCGCGATGCGGCGTTTGGTCGTTCGGTCATTTCCAAGATGGACGACTTCATCAAGACGCTGAAGCCCTCAGACATTCTTGGCGGTGCTGATCCGAAGCAAGCGGCGAACGACCTGCTGATGGGCATCTCGACATGGTCGCGCGCCAGCAAGGTTGCGGCCATCGAGAAGGCCATCAATGCTGGTCAGGTAGCGGCGTCTGGTCCAGAGAAGGGTATCCGGAACGCTCTACGCGCAATCGTCAAGGACGAGCAGACGTGGAAGACCTTCACCAAGGCTGAACAGCGCGCCATCCTCGATGTGGTCGAAGGCACCCCGGGCTCCAACCTGCTGAAGCTCATCGGCACGTTCGGCTTCGGCGCGAACACCGCCACCAACGGCATCGGCGGCGCGGCTGGCATGATGATCGGCAATTCACTCGCGCCTGGCATTGGTCTGGTGCTTGGGCCGGCCATCGGCGCTGCAGCAAAGAAGGGCAGCGAGGCGATGACGGGCAATCTGGCTCAGCGCGCGCTCGGGGCCGCTGCTACGCCTAATGTGCCGATCGCCAAGCAGGCTCCTAACCTCCTCGCTGGCGCCAAGCGGCCGCTGGAGCTGCTAATCCGCGGTGGAGCGCTATCCGGTCAGTAAAACTGACCACCATTCGTGAAGTAGCGGATGAGGACCAAGCCAACGGCAACCGTAATGAGCTGCCACCACCATCCCTTGTTGGTCAGCCAATCCGGGCCTTTAGGGACTTCGTTGTCTTCGCGTTCGCCCATCTCACCTCCAAGCCCCGCACAAAACTAAGCGCATCCCGAACTCTCAACAAGGCCCTCAGGGGCCTTTTTCTATGAGGCCATCATGGCAGGCAGCTTTCTCGACTTCATGGGCGGCATCGGTAGCACGCCGCCGAAGGTCTACGGCACCAGTGCTGAAGACGTGGCGCTGCGTCAGCAGATGTCAAGCGGCGCGAACTACTGGAACAACACCAGACCGTCGCAGACTGGCTACCTGCCGTCGTTGACAGGCCCGTCAGCAACGAACACCGGCGGCTCGGTCTACCCGTGGAACTCCCCGTCGCAGATGACGGCTCCGACCTACGGCGGAAACGGCGCCGCGAACCCGGTCCAGACCACGACCAGAGGCGGGCTCAATCCCGCCACTGACAAGAGGCTGGAGCACTTCCTGGCATCTGAAGGGCGTTCGGTAGCCGATCTGCTCGCCGGCATCGGCTCCTACGGCGGTACGGCCGGTCTGAGCCAGCCTGGCACCGCTGCGGGTGCCGCGGCGAAACTGGCGCAGGGTGGGGCACCTACCCAAGGTTATGCGCCGTGGGGCACCTACAGCCGTTCGCTGGCCTATAACAACCTTAACCCTTCGCCCGCACCGGCTTCTCCGGCATCGCCAATGGAAGACGCCCTGATTGCTCAAGGCGTGCGGCCTGGCGTGTCGCAGCAGCCCCCCGTGGGCGCGAACCCCGGCATGGGCGGCGCCATGATCGGCAACGGCCAGATGGCGTCTGGCATCCCGCCGCAGCTACCACCGGCCGATGGCAGCTCCCCGCTCCCGGTATGGGCCGGCGACAATCCACAGCAGGCAGGCGGGCAGCCGCTCGGCATCAACGTGCGCGGTGGGCAGCAGCCGAACGTGTCTCCGAGCGATCGCTACAGCCTCGCAAACATGCTGGGGCAGATCAATGCTCAGAAGGCGCAGTCCAACGCCAATGGCGTGGCTGGTGGATACAACTACGTCAACGGCAAAAAGACCGGCCTCGCCGCTCGGACTATCGGCGGCACGGTGTACGCGCCGCGTGACGCCGCGTCAGCCTACGGCCTCGCCAATGCAGCCGGGCAGATCGCGGCCAAGAACAAGCAGGCCACTGCGACCGGAAATACCGGGGTCTATTCGTACAAGAACGGCGTGAAAACCGGAACCGTTGGTGGCGGCTCAAGCGCCTCTGCCTATGAAAAAGCCGCGTCCAAGTCCCGAGACAGAGGGACGAGTGGCGAAGGCGGCAACCCGAGCTGGTGGTGATCCATGCCCATTACTGAATATTCGCAGTGGTCAACCACGGCTGCCAGCAACACTGATCTGAACTCCATCAGCCTCGCGGAGGGTGTGACACTGCCCTCGTCAGTGAACAACCTGTTCCGCGAGATGATGGCGCAGCTCAAGACGGCGGCGTTCAGTGCCGGCGGCTACGCTCCAGGCGGAACCGATGTGGCACTCGCCGATGGCGGCACGGGTGCATCGCTCGTAGACCCGAACGCTGACCGCATACTGTTCTGGGACGACAGTGCGGGTGCTATGACGTGGCTGAGCCTCGCGGGCAACATCGCGATTTCAGGTACGGAGCTGCGAGTCTCCGAAACCATCGCCATCGCTGTTTCCGACGAGACAACGGCCATCACCACCGGCACGGACAAGGTGAAGTTCCGCATGCCCTATGCCTTCACCGTGACGGCTGTACGGGCTTCGCTCTCGACAGCCTCATCCTCTGGGCTGCCGACCTTCGACATCAACGAGAGCGGCACGACCATCCTCTCGACCAAGCTCAGCATCGACGCCAACGAGAAGACATCGACCACGGCGGCAACGGCTGCAGTCATCTCGGATACCGCGCTAGCCGATGATGCGGAAATCACCATTGATATCGACGTGGCGGGCACGGGCGCAAAGGGCGCCAAGATCTACCTCATTGGCTACAAGGCGAGCTGATGTTCCTGATCTCGCCATTCTCGCATCTGCCGGGGACGATGCTCTCGGCCATCCAGCGTATCGGCGCCACGGGCTCGCTTCAACTCTGCTACGATGCGGGGGATATCAGTTCATGGCCTGGATCCGGCCAGTACTGGGAGGATGTTTCAGGCAACAACGTCGATGCGATCAACGGCACCAGCGCTGGGGACGCCAACCTCGACTATACGTTCAATGGCGTCGTCGGGGGGCAAAGCTCGGGGGAGTCCTGGCGCAACAACCTCGGCCTCTTCCGTATACCGCTGCAGTCGTGGATGCATGCCTTCCACAAGAACGACGCCCAACTCACGATTGCTGGGTGGTCGAAGGGATCAAACAAAGGCATGTTCAATTTCAACACGCTCGACATCAACGGCGATTTTGGAGGAGTAGCAGGGCCGGGGATTGCTTTCGGTCCCGCAAACGGTTCCGGCGGATCCACGTTGTACGCTCCCGTTTTCAATGCCTTCAACGGGTCTGAGGCGTTAGTTGGAGCTGCCCAAAGTACCATCGTACCACCTAGCAACACATGGATATTCTCCGCGGTGTCGTACAACGAAACGACAGGGGCTTGGGTGCTCCAAGTCAACGGCACACAGGAAACCGGAACCATGACATACTCATCCCCCTCCGCTTCCGATGGTACGAAAGACGGAGAGATATACCTCAGCAGCAATGGCACCGGCGGCACGCTGGAACTCAATTCAATGGCGGTGTGGAACCGGCCACTATCAGCGAGTGAACTAACGGCGCTCTACAACGCACAGGCGACGAAGTTCGGGCTCTAGAGTTTTGACTGCCGACCACTTATCTATCCCGTATGAGGGAATTTGCCTTATCTGCTATATTGGTCCTGTCGATGTCGTCCGGAGCGATGGCTTGCGATGCCCGGCACTTGCCGCCAGCCTATTTCGACCACGAGCCCACCGTGCCCTACAAGGTATTCAAGTGGGACGCGGACATGCTGCTCTCGGTATGCGGCGGCGGGTACTTTCCCAACCCTGGTGGTTGTGCCGAGCGGGTTTCTGACGACATGTGGTTCATCTATCTGAAGGCGACGGCGAAGTCCCCAGAGTGCCTGCTGCGCCACGAAAAGGGCCATGTGAACGGGTGGGAGCACTCCGCTTTCTCGTCCTCCAAAGGGCGGGAGCCCAAGTAGCCTCTGCTTAGCCCACGCCTGACATCATTGAACTCTCCAGCCCCGCCACTCAGCGGGGTTTTTCTTTGCCCCACACATGGTGACGCATGCCCAACAACACAGTTTCGGACTGGTCGGTGACCCCTGCCTCAAATACTGAGGTAGGTGGCGTTGATCTCGCTGAAAACAGCATGCGCCCCCGTGACGTGAACAACGCCATCCGGACCATGATGGCGCAGATCGCGACGGGGATTGATAACAGCGAGTTCGGCAGCGCGTACTTTAGCCCTGCGAGCGCGAGCAGTGCGGCGTACCTAGATTTCCGCGAGGACACGGACAACGGCACCAACCGGGTGAGGGTGATCGCGCCGGCAGCCGTCGCCGCGGACCGTACGTTCACGCTGCCAGATGTGGACGTGACAATATCCACGTTTGGCGCCTCGCTCATGGACGATGCTGCAGCTTCTAACGGGCGAGCAACACTCGGCCTCGCCACTACCACCACAGACAATGCCGTGGCTCGGTTTGATAGCACCGCAGGGGCAACGCAGAACAGCGGCGTCATCGTCGATGACAGCAACAACGTTAGTGGCATTGGCACCCTGGCGTCAGGCGCGGTGGCGGCAACTACGGGAGCAGGCGTTAGTCCTGTAGTCGGCACCCTGCAAGCTGCAAATGCCTTCTCTGCTGGCTTTGTGATGCAGAAGCGCGGTCACACCAGCGATGCAACCGCGGCCGTAGGGTCGGGAGGAGAGATCGGCTACCACGAGTTTAAGGGGTGGGACGGAAGCGCGTACGGTCGCGCGGCTTACGTCATCGTTAGCGCGACGGAAGCATTCACCGGATCGGCCCACGGCGGAAAGTACACCATCGTTACTACTACCACCGGCACCACGTCCGAGGGGGCCCGTGTCACTATCGGTCCCGGCGTGCAGGTTGGCAGTCCTACGGGTGGCGACAAGGGGGCGGGCACTATCAACGCCAACGATGTCTATAACGACAACGTTGCCCTGACCTGCATGGCTCTGCAGGCGGAATTTCTCAAGAGCGGCACGGTGGATATCGAGAAATGGGACGCTCTTGTTCCGGACATAGTTATTCCCGAGCGCAGGGAAAGCGTGCCACTCACCTACACGATAACTGAGACGAAGCCGGTTGAGGTGACTAAGGAAGAGGGCGGCCGGCTGGTTCGGCGCTTGGAGGTGAGGCCCGTCGAACGGAAAGTTCCTGTGGTGTGGGCGGAGCCGGTTTATGATGACAAAGGCACCATCGTAGATGCGGTCGAAACGCCGCTGTTCGATGAAGTCGTGACGCCGGAGAAGGTCACCCCCCGAGTTCACGGCACCGCCCGGCTGTTCGCCGCGATGCTTGCCGAAGGGTTCGACCCCCGCGACCCGGCTCAGTACATCGCCAAGCTCAAATCAGACCAGGCGCTGCCCGGCATGCCATCGCTGGCGTCGTGGCAGCACAACGAAATCGGCTCTGGCGAAATGTTTATGCGCCTTTGGCTCGCCAGCGAAATGATGGCGCTAGTCACTATGAACTTGCACGACAGAGTGTCTGCCCTCGAAGCCGTGCGTCGGCGCGCCTAACCCCCAGTATGCGGGCATGTCCCGCGATCCATCACATCGGAGCGAACAATGCGAACCTTCTTCGGAATGGTGGCGCTCCTCGCTGGCCTCTTCTTGCTTGTCCGCTATGCCATCGAGCGCTTCGTCACCCGGACGGAGCCACCAGCCATTTCGGCAATTGTCGGGCTTGCGCTGTCTGGCACCGGCATCGCCGTTATCCTCATCTGATCGGAGACCATCATGAACCTCGCCGCGTTCTTCGCGGGGGTGCGCCCGCTATTCGGCGGCGAACTCTCCCAGCAGCAGGTGGATGCGCTCAATGCCATCCTCGCAGCCTGGGATCAGTACGGCGACGATGATATCCGCCATCTAGCCTACATCCTCGCCACCAGTAAGCACGAGACACGCAACTACGACTTCATGCGGGAAATCTGGGGCCCGACGCCAGCCCAGAAGGGCTATGAGGGGCGCAAAGACCTCGGCAACACCGTCAAGGGCGACGGCAAGCGCTTCATGGGTCGCGGCTTCGTCCAGATCACCGGCCGTCGCAATTATGCGGACTGGTCGAAGCGCCTCGGGCTGGACCTGCTCAGCAAGCCGTCGCTGGCTGAGGGCTACGAAGTTGCGGCCCGCATCATAGTCGAAGGCATGCTGAAAGGCACGTTCACCGGCAAGAAGCTGGCGGACTATCCCCACGACTTCGTTGAGGCCCGCCGCGTCGTCAACGGCACCGACCGCGCCGTGATGATCGCTGGCTATGCCTATCAGTTCCAGACGGCTCTGGCAGACGCGCTGACACCGCCGAAGCCCGCCACACCAGCCGCACCCCAAACGCCTGCCAGCGAGGCCCCTACGCGCCGCCCCGGCTTCTGGCAGGCCATGCTCAACATCATCCTCGCCATCTTTCGCAGAAAGCCCCTCTGATGGACCCAATTCGCTGGTTTCAATCGCGCACAATCTGGCTGCAGATCGTCGGACTGATCTCCGTTCTCGCCTCGCTGGCGCTTACGCATCTCCCCGGCCTCGGCCTCGATCCCAAGCCGCTGCTCTGGTGGACGCTCGGGCTGACGGTGGTTGTGCACGTCGCCACGTGGATCGTGCGCCAGGCACCGAATGAGCCGGCCCCCCCGGTTGGCACCAAGGCAGAGGTGGAGGAGGCGAAATGAACCTCTCCTGCGTCTTCGACCCGGGCGCCTGTGCTTCCGCCGTCCTCGCCGATTGGGTGAACTGGGTTCCATTTGGCTCCCACGGCCTGATGTTCCTCGCCGGCATGATTGTCGGGGCAGTGCTCGGCAAGTGGGGCGTTGGCGCGCTGTTGGTGGCGTTCGCCGCCCTGAAATTCGTCCCGAAGTCGCCCAAGCCCGATGATGGCGACGATCCGATTGAACACATCCCAGACAGCCGGCCGTTCGGGTCAAAGCCCAAGGTGCAGGTGAAGAAGCGCCGCACCATTTTCGACCGTTCCTGAAAGGAACCCCAATGGACCTAACAACCATCTTCATCGTCGTGGCCGCAATCGTCGGCCTCTGGTGGATATTCCCCCAGGCTGCCGCGCATTGCCCAGATCGTCGTGGCTATCGTGGTCGCCATCGCCTGCGTGCTGGTCCTGCTGAATTTCGCAGGCGTTCCAGTCCACTTCTGAAGCGGCCCCGAGCAGCAGTTGCAATGCTGCCCGAGGCCTTGAGCCCACCAGCGTCTACCTGGAGAAGCCCCGTGCCCATTATTGACCACCAACCATTGAAGGGATGCTAACCATGGCTCCCGCTATCAAAGACCCTGCCGAAGCCTCCTGGCACTTCGATCGCAGGATACCGATTGCCCTCATCGTCACGATTGCCGTGCAGACCTTCGGCATTGTCTGGTGGGCATCGTGGGTGAACTCACAGATCGTTGCCGGGCAGGCGACAGATGTCACTCTCGCCAATGCCGATGTCGCAATTGCTGTTCGGCTCAAGGACGTTGAAGGCGCCACCAACGATGTGAACGTTCGGCTGGCTCGGTTTGAAGTGCTGCTCGAGGGAGCCGCCGATCAGATCAAGGAACAGCGGGCCATCCTTACCCAGATCCGGGATAGCGTAGGGCCGGCGAAACAGTGACCCGGCACATAGCGGAACTGCTCGTCGGGCTGGTGATCATCCTAGCGGTCGCCTTCCTGTTCTCGGCGCCACCAGTGCGAGCTGCAGAGTGCGGCGGTGCTAGTTGGTATGGCCCAGGCTTTCACGGCAAGCGCACAGCGTCGGGGGAGCGGTTCAACGAGAACGCTATGACAGCGGCTCACAAGAAACTGCCGATGGGCACTGTCGTGAAGGTCACGAACCAGCGGACCGGCAAATCCATCAAAGTCACCATCAACGACCGCGGCCCATTCGTGCGAGGTCGCATCATCGATCTCAGCAAGGCGGCTGCCATCAAACTCGGCACCAAACGGGCCGGCGTAGGGCGGGTCTGCGTCACTCGGCTGCGCTAGGCATACCATTTGTCGATCTTGCTGAACCGATCTACGATGTCGTCGTAGCCGAGATCGCGCAAGAACTCGCAGATGATATCGTCCGCTTGCGAATGGTCGTTCTCGATGTCAGACCGTTGGGCGACAGTCTGCCGGAGGATGATCGCCTCCAGCTTGTCGATCGCTTCTTGCTCTAGCCGCGATTTTCCCATCGATTTCGTCTCCTGCCTATCCAAGCATTATCAGGGAAGAGGATGCTGAGCCTACGGAGTAGGGATCACGGTTCAAGCGTAAGCTTCGCGAGTGCGCGCCGATACTTCGCTACCCGCTCCGGATTTGGAGCGATCAGCCCTAGCCGCAGCGGCTCTAGGTTATCCTTGAGATCGGCCATCTTCACGTTCAGGGCAATGCGGCTGTCGCAGACCCTGTCGATGAAGGCGTCATAGGTTTCGCCCTTGTGTCGAGTGAGGGCGGCGATGGCGTTCAGCACCGGCACTGAGAAACCTTCCACGGCCAACCGATCTAGCGTCCACTCGGGGCAGTCCTCCAACACGTCATGCAGAACGGCGGCGATCCGCTCGTCATAGGCTTCGACGGCCAGCATCACCCGCAACGGGTGCAGGATGTACGGCACGCCAGCCTTGTCCGTCTGGCCCGCATGCGCCTCAGCAGCAATCTCGATTGCGCGTTCTAGTGTGCTCATTCCCCACCTTTCCCATCACTATCCGGATAGAGTAGCCCTGCGTCGAGCGCCAAGGCGTTGCAGCTAGGGCAGGGCGCGCCAGCACCACAGTTGCAGGCACCTTCCATCGGGCCCGTCATCATGTCGGCCCAAGGCTTGTCCAAATGGTTCTCGCAGACCCAGCCGCAGCCGCCACAGCGTTTGCAGTTCGGGTCGCTGGTTTCGCGCTCAGCGAGCGTCAGCAGTTCCACTCTATCCCTCCTGCTATCTCGCGGTCGTGGAGTTGCTGGAGGGTCACTGCTGCACCGTGTTGCCGAAGTCTGGCTCACCAATGATCATAGGGTGAACCACGACGCACGGAAACGGCTGCTTGTCTGACCACGCCGTGGCAGTCTCAATGTCCGGGAAGATGCCGTACTGATCGCCGGCGGGATCAATTGCAATCACCAAGGCGACTGCGCGGCCATGGAGGTCGGCAGGCTTGTAGTATAGCGCAGCTAGGTCCGTCATCTTCATACCTCACTGTCTTGGAGGGATTGGGGCGGGCAGAGCGAACTGCCACCAAGGCGCTCGTATGCGCGGCGTCCCGCGGCTCTTGAGGAAGGCAGGGAGCCGTTCGGCAAGCTCCTGCGCGAGGGCGTCCTCTTGGCGCTTCATCCACGCGTATTCATCGTGAGTGTAGCAGCCGGCAGGGATCGACGTAGCCCAATCGTCATAGAGACGGCGGATACCATCGTCGCCGTCCTGCAGTTGGCGGCTATACTGCTTCCCGTTCCGCCGACGTCGGTAGCCGCTCCGTACATACTCGTGGCTTTCCAGCACAGAGCCACTATCAACTACAGCATCAATGCCGACGCAGGCCCACGACCCGAACGTCACGCCATTCCCGATCTTCGCGAAATGGCCGATACGCGACCAATTGCCGGGCTTGCTGCCGAACCCGATGCGTGCACCCGTCCCGATCTTGGTCCAGAAGCCGAAACCGGAGTGATTGGTCACATGCTCGCCGACATGGGCAAACGCGCCCTCCGGGGTGCTTTCGTCAGCGCAGTTGTTGAACGTGATGGTCATCGATTTTGCTCGCTTTCAAGCCTGAGGAATGGTATCACAAGAACGCGCAAAACACCAACGTTTCCGGGCCTCTCCGCCGAAAATGAAGGCCGAAGTTCTCCTCTCCGAAGCCCCGTCCCGCATCGTCATATCCTGCAAAACCTGCGGCAGACACGGACAATACGATAGAGCCAGAGCCATTCAAAAGCATGGCGATATAGGCCTCCCTACTTTCCTCAATACGGTCGTTGGAGAGGTCTGCGATAGGAAGAGGGACATTAAGATGTTTGGCGGGTGCGGTGCGGTGTTCGTGCATCTGAGCTAGGGGCGCTGCCGTATCGCGTCGGCGCAGCACTGCTCGCAGTCCTCGTACATGTAGCGGCCGTGGGGGCACTTGTCGTGCTTGCTCCGAACATTCGGATCATCCGCATAGCTCTCGCCAACGATGCGCTCAAAACCTTCTTCGATGAGTGCGGCGCAAGCCTCGCGTTCAGCAAGCACCGCTTCCACCACGGCCTCCCTCCCCACCAGGCCCACCCGCTCAATTAGCGTCTCGAGATAGGCCGGGTCCGTCACATCCGGGGCGCTCATTTTCTCTCCTTCATAAACAGTAGATGGGGATCAGGCGGCGGACAGGGTCGCGACCACTTCTGCCGGGTCAACGGCGAACCATTCGCCCGCCACGCGATGGCCAGAGAACGTAGCGTGCAGCGCCCGCTCTGTAGCGACGGCTCCCGCCCTGTTGCTGAACTCCCGAGAATGAACCAGGGCGACCAGAGGGGCAGCTGTTCGCAGTTGCCGCATCCGGTGCTCCGGGTTACTGGCAACCCCAATCTTCACCCGTTGGCCATCGCTGGCGACGTAGACGTGGACCGGCCTGTTGGCCCGTTCTGTCCTGCCGTGGCGCGCCATTGCCGGATCAGCCGAGCGGGCGTCGTCGTATGCCGTCAGGAAGCCGTTCGCCTTCACGTCATCGGGTAGCGGAACGCGATACGATCCATGGCGGAAATAGACCCGCACTCGACCATGCCGATCGGTGTATTGTTGCAGGTAAGGTAGGCGGAAAAGGTTAGACATCGTGGCCAATTTCCCCTGATGCTATGGGAGTAGGGTAGACAGTTCGGCGGGAGCTAAGCTCTTGAACCACAACACTGACTTTCGCAGTCAGAGTCCGTAGTTCTACCGTTGAACTATTCCCCAAAAGCCTTGATTTTGCAAGCCTTTTAGCTGGCGAGGCGCTGCGGTTAGACACCCTTTTTGCTCGGGTTAGACAAACCACGTTCACGCTTCGGGCGGGCTTGTAGCATATCTGCCATCTGGATCAACTCCCCTCGTACGTCTGCGGACGCAGAATAATGCTCCGCCATTTCGTCGGTGTCGTGCCCGAGCACCATCTTGCGCTGCTCGGCCGAATAGCCCGCTGCCCGCAGCTCGGCGCCCACCGAATGACGCAGGCCATGGATTGAGCCCTTCGGCCCCATGATCCCGCGCTTACGGCACTCAGCCAGATACTTGGCGATCTGCACACTCAGGCCGTTCTCAGTCCACGGCTGGCCACGGGTGTTGAGGCAGAGCAGGGTGCTGTCGCCCGTTGGGGCGTTGGCCATGGCCGCATCCATTTCCACCTTCAGATCCCCGCGCACCGGCAGCGTGATCAGCGCGTCGTTCTTCCCCGCCCGGAACGTCAGCCAGCCATCGACATAGGCCGACCGCGGCATCTTGACGATATCGCCCCGGCGGATGCCCCAGGTACGCGCCAACAGCAGCGGCAGGCGAAGCTGTGGCCATGCGGCGGCGGGAACATTGGCCCGCTCGTCAGGTGTCCATGCGCGGTTCGGCCGCTTCCGGTCCGATGTCATCTTGGCCTTTGCGATTTCGCGGCACGGGTTGGCGTCGACCAGTTCGTACTCGAGCCCGTGCTTGAAGGCTGACGAGAGCATTGCCAGCATGTGGTTAGCGAACCCCGCGCGCTTCTTCTTCACGGTCTTGTCGCGCAGCTTGGCGATGAAGCCTGATCCGATCTCAACTAACGGCGTGCCTTCGATCGGCTCCAGATAGTCCATGATCTTGCGGTAGTCGGCCTTGGTGCGCTCAGCTAGGTCGGTGAACGACGGTGACGCTTTCCAGCTCACCAGCAGCGAACCGAGTGTGCCGGCCTTCGCCGCGGCCTTCCCATGAAGCTTGTCGAGACGCGCCACTTCGGCAGCGATTTCCTGCCCGGAAAGGCTTGTGTCTATTGGTGTTCCAGACGCCCGGTGGTATAGTCGTTCCTTGCCGTGGCGGTCTTTGTACCTCTTAACGCCCGACACCTTGACCCTCATCTAGTTTCTCCAGCCAATCGTCGCCCGTAAGTGGCTCAGATCGGTTCTGGCGAGTGATCCAGCGGTCAAGGTCTTGCCGGTCGTAGCGCACGGAATGCCCGATCTTCACAGGCGCAATCCTCACCATAGCGCGAAAGGTGTTGACGGAAACTCCGCAATAGTCCGCAGCCTCGTTCCCCGTCAAAAGCCGCTTCTCTGGCAAGGGCAGAGCGCTCATTTCACAGCCACCCCATAAAGTACGCCAGTACCAGAAGAGCAACACAGGCTAGGCCGATGAGGGCGAAGTTCTCTGCGCGCTTCATTCCCCATCCCCCTGTATATCGGGTGAGAGAGCGGCGGTGATCCGAGCCTCGTAATCGGCTTGGGCTGCGGCCTTGGCGTCGTCAAGCGTGAGGTAGGCAACGTTCCGGCCTTCCAACACGTAGTTGATGCCGCCCTCGTCCCGGTCATGGTGGACGCGGTAGGAGAACTGCTCAAACGACCCAAGCCCGCGCCACCAGCGATTGCCAACCGAGTCGCGCTGCTTACCCTCGATCCACTCCAGCGGCTTTACACTCACTGGGGGAGAGGGGGCGAGCGCCGGAACGAAGTCCACGTCCTCCCATTCGCAACCGCTGGCGGGCGTCAGATTGGCCGGGCCGATGCGCCACTCAGACCAATCCTGGGCGCCAATCGGACGGAACCTATGCAGCCTCACCTTCGGGCTTGATGCTGGGGGCGTTGGAGCGGCGGCGAGCGCTAGCCCGTCAGGATTGCAGTACGGGCACTTGGCGGCGTTGTGGTGGTTGGTCGGGTCGAAGCCGAGAGCATCGCAGATCAGGCGCCCGCCGATGTGGTTTGGCGCAGGCGCGGCAGCGACCATGGCGCGGTACACCGCAGGGCACCAGGGGTGTGGATTGGAGGCGTTCTTTTTGAGCCCGGCCTCGATCATCGCCTTTGTCGGCTCGCTCGGCACAAGCATCCAGCCCTCGGGCACGCCCACCGGCTCCACCGCTTCCGCTACAGCTAGGTAGGCGGTGATGGCGACGTCAGCAGCACCACCCACTCCAACGGACCCGCTCATGAGCGCTTCACGTGTTGCTCGGCGCGCCGCCTCCAACGCCTTCTGGTCCAGCGCATTCATATCAGTCATGGGAGGGCTCCAAAGCAGCGCGGCCAGCGTCGGTGATGATCAGGCGCTCCGATAACGGGTCAGCATCGCGCCACGCCGCAAGCCCTCGACGGGATAAAACCTTCGCCGGGGCGTAGTGAGAAACAACGCCGGTCATCCCGCGTGGGTCGTCCGCACAGAGTTGCAGGAGGTCGCGCTGCGCCTTCGTCAGCTTCTCCTCACCCATTCTGATCACCAAGGTGCGCGCGAGGAACCCAAATCGTGTAGAGGCCACAGCCGGAGCACTTCACCTGCTTGTGGGTTCGCGACTTCGTCTTTGCCCAGTCGTGCCACTGCATGTAGCCAGCCGGAGCCGGAGTATGCTGTTGACGCCGGTCGCAGATTTCTTCGTTCGTCATCCGCTTACTGGTCATGAAGATCACCGAAGGCGGAGAGAGCGGCGTCGAGCTTGAGTATCGCGATACCGGCCGCTGTACTGGCGAGGCGCTGCGCGACAACGACACCCGCGACCTTGAGCACCACGTACTGCTCATCTTCGACGGTGTAGATCGTAATCGGCAGCGCCTCTCTTACCCGTGCCAGGGGCCACTTGACCGCAGCCTCCAACGCCTTCTGGTCCAGCGCATTCATGTTAGAGGTCATGGGAGGGCTCCGGGGTGGAGCGGCTGGCACGAACGAACCAGATGCAGATCGCAGCGGCCAAGGTCATCCAGAGCTTGCCGACGATCTGGCCTTCGATGAGGGCTATCGAGCCGAACGCCAGCCACAGGAACACCGCGCTGTCGATGATCGATCCCGCGATGCCGCTGAGCAGCACAGCCCACACCAGCCGGCGCTCACGCAACGGCGTGTAGACGATCATGTCCGCGCCCTCGGCCAGAAGGAACGCCGTGGCGGAGGCGAGCACCAATGCGGGCGGTGCGAGGAACGCTGAGAGGATGGCGCCGGTGATGATGGCAGCGCCGGCCCACCACACGCCCAGCCGCTCGTGCACGATGTCCCGCAGGACCAGTGCCGCGCCGACCATCAGAACGCCGCTCGGTGCCATCAGGCCGAAGCCTACGGGGATCAGGCAAGGGCCGCTGGGGATGCACTCGGCCCCGACGTTGCCGATGAGCCAGTTGGCGGCGGGGATGGTCAGGGCGAAAAGCGCGAAGGCGAGATAGCCGATCATTGGAATAGTTCCTCGTGTTCGTTGCGCCCGGCGATTGCCTCGCGCATGTGGGTGTGTCTGCCGATGCCGTTGCCGTCGCAGCTGTCGACGCCTAATTGCTCGAAATGCTTGAAGCGGGCGGGGGTGTTGACGCGGCCGACATGCACCCATTTGTCGAGGGCGTGGGCGGCGCGGATGATGTGCTCGGCGTGCGGGCCGCATTTCCATTCGGTGCTGCCACCGATGAACACGGCGTCGATGTCATCCCAAGGAAGTGGCAAGTCCTCCTGCCCATCTTGGCAGACCAGAGCGAGCTTCCAGCCTGCCAGTTTGGGCTTCCACCGCTCGAACACCTCGAGCGTGCGCCGGGCCGAGCCAACGATGTCGGGGACAGCGACGAACAGGCATTGTTCGCGGCGATGCTCCTCGCGGTGCAGCAGAGCCCGCAGGGCAGGAATGTCGAGAGTCTTGTATCCGCCGTTGTCGATGGCCCAAGGGCGGGACGGATCGCGCAGGGTGTAGCGGGTAAGCGCCGTCAACAGTTGGCCTACGTCGCAACCGAGTTCAGCGGCGCACTGATCCAAGTCTTGGCCATTGTCGAGCAGGACGATCATGGCCTCAGCGCTTCTCACTGGTCATGAAGATCACCAAGGGCGGAGCGGGCGCGGATGGCGCGGACGATGTCGGGGATGACGTTGTCGTTCATGTCTTTGACGTAGTTGGAGAACGCCGTTTCCAACTCGGCCACGCGCTCGGCAGCGGCCTTGAGATGCGTTTCGCCGTCGAACATCTGGCCTTCGATTTTGCCAGCGGCACGGTGAAGTGGACCAGCAGGGATCACATAGGCAGTGATGCGCTCTGGGTCGTTCGGATCGTACTGGCAAGGCGTGGCTTTCGCGGTGATCTCAGCAAAGCAATCGCGATGCGCCTTCAGCGCCTCCCCTTGCCGTGCAAGTTGGGCTTCGGCGGCTTCGGCCCGCTCACGCAAGCTGGTGACGGTCGCGGCGGTTTCCTTCATCAGCACAAGGTCTTCCTGCGCTGTCCGCAATAACGTGGTCGCGTGGTTCCTCGCCTCATCCCTCTCAGCGGTTAGCGCGTCGAGTTGGGAGCGGGCAGCGACAAGCTCGGAAGCCATCGCGCGGAACTCATCCCAAGTCGGGCTTCGAACAGTCGCATCGCCGCCGAGCCATGCCGCGATCTCGGTCAGGCGCTCGGCGGGCACACCCAGCGTCTCGTTCGCTTCGTTCGTCATGTTCTAGCCTTCCTGAGGAATTGGAACTTGTCGCTGAGCGGGGTCATTGGTCGCGACGGAGGTTGTTGCGGGACTGCAACGGGCGGCCTGTGGGCCATGCGTTCTCGCGCTGCGGGATCTTCGTGCGCTCGGCGGCAGGCTTCCGCGGCTTCACCGGGCGGTCAGCGAAGGGCTTGGGAGCGTCGAGCTTCACCTTGACGGCGCCGGTATCGATGAGGTGCACGAACGCCCGCTGCATCGCCCGCAGCACGTAGAAGCGGATCAGCGCGACATCCATCTTCCCGGCCCAGCCGACGTCCAGCCAGGCATGGCACGAACTGCACCCGGGAAACCCGCTGGTGTCGTGCGCCTTGCGACCCTTGCCGAAGCTCTCATCGTCCCAGTGGCACCAGACGGTAGTTTCCGGGTCGTGGTTGCAGCAGGGGAAGTTCAGCATGCAGGGAGCGCCGCGGGCGCTGTCGCGGATGGCCTTCGACCGAATGGGCTCAATTCGCTGGCGCAAGCTCATGACAGCCATGCCCACGTCTTGCCGGTGACGATGCTCTGCACGCAGCCTGGGGTGACAGCGAACATTCGAGCGATGTCGGCTTGAGCCTCGTCGCGAGCAAAACGCTCGCGAATCTCACGGACCTTTTCCTCGGTCAGTTTGGCGCCCTTGCTCCGCTCCCCTCGATTGGTCGTGCCGTGGCGCAGTTTGTCGGCGTTATTCTGGCGCGGGGTTGCCCACCGAAGATGCTTCGGGTTGACGCACCCGAGATGGCCATTGCCGCATGCGTGCGCCGCCTGATGCCGCCTCGACGGAGGCTGACCATGGACAAGGATGCACATCTGCCGGTGGGCGAGGATATGCACCCCCTCGAAGGTCACCTGACCGTAACCCGTGTCGCTGCTGCCGAAGGGCCAGGTCAGGCATTCGTCGCCCTGGTGGTTCTGGTGCGCGATGAGCCACGCTGCGGCCTTGCCATAGGGAGTGTGCATCGGGTCGCCATGCCGGCGCCACCGCGTGTAGTGCTTCCAGCAGTAGCCGTGCGAATTGCACTGGAAGGACTCGCAGCCGACTATGGTGCACCGGTCGACGGGTGCCGTTCGACGGCGAAAGTCGGTGCAACCGCACGAGATGGCGCCGCCGGCGTTGAAGTGCCCGACACGGACGATGCGCTCGTTGCCGCAGTCGCAGCGGCACCTGACCTTGCTACCGGGCAGCCGCTCGATTGCGACCAACTTCTGAACCCGCTTTCCCACATCGAAGTCGAGGTAGCGTCGGGAGCGGATGGGCTCGATGCGCTGGCGGAGATCGCTCATGCGACGAGCCTCCAGCGGGTCAACCGCCCTACGAAGTAGGCGTCGTCGTACCGTTCGGCGAACCAGCGGTGCATGTCGGCATAGTCTCGGAAGCCGTCCATGCGCGCGAAGTCGTCGGCGGAGGGGAATAGCGAGGCGTCACCGAACGTGATGCCGTCCGGACGCAGGGCGATGTAGTTGGTGAGGATGCAGACCGGATCAGGGTCGACGATCTTGCGGCAGGCCTTCGTGCGCATCCCGGTGTAGAGTTGCAGCCGGTCGCCGACTTCGGCCCGTGCCGTGCGGCGGATGGTCTGCGTTTTGGCGCCGCTCTGGATGTCGACGATGAACTGGGGCTGGAAATTGAACGCAACCATCACGCAGCCCTCCGCTCGTCATAAGCGAACCGATCCGGCGGGATGGTCAACGCGATGCCGAACTCGGCGTGCCGCTGAAACACGATGTCCATGTAGGCCGTCATTTGCGTGACGTTCATCAGGCGTGTGATCGGGACATCAGCATCGCGGATTAGCGCCAGCTTGTCGGCATAGTCGAGCGGCCGGATCAATCGGTCATAGGTCTTGCGGAACGGCTCCGAGCCGTCGCGGAGGATTGGGACACCGATCTCCAACTTGCACCTGGCGCGCACGTCCTCGACGGCCTCGCCAGTTTGCTCGGCTATCTCGGCATACCACTTGTGGGAAAGCCGGTTCTGTTCGGCCGAGCGGTCGCGGCCGTCCGTCACGTCAACAGTGAAGGGACGCTTCCGGCCATCGAGGTAGACCTTAAGCAGCGCCAGGTCGTCGGCGTTCTTCACGGCGCGCGTGGTCATCGCTACGGCCTCGCCATGCCCGTCGCCATCATAGCGGCGGCATGCAGCTGCATCAGCCCATCCTGCGCGTCCTGCGACAGCAGCTTGAACTTCGGGTTCTCAAGCCGGATGTTCGCCCGGCGCATGGCTTTCTCGTCGCCGTGGTTCTTGGCGTCGAGCAACAGCCTCTGGGTTGTGGTGAACCAGACTGCCAGTACGTCGAGGGAGATGGGTTGGCCGGTCATGCTGCGATCGCCAGTTCGCCGCCGTAGGCCCGCAGCAGCCGCGTCACGGTGGTGTCGAGCTCGAACAGGAAGATGCGAACCTCTTCCTCGAGTTCAGCGATGCGGGCGTCGTTGCGCTCGAGGCGCTTCACGAACAGCCGCATGGCCTCCGGCATCCTCGGGTCGAAGCTGGCGAAGTCGCACCAGGCGCGGCCGGTGCAGGCCATCTGCCAAAGCATCTGCGTCTCGTACTTCGCGGGGATCGCGCCGGTGAGCAGCGTTTCGATGTGCGTGGCGGTGTTCGGGCACTTGATCTCGACAAGGCCGTCGGCGCCGACCAACCCATCGGGCGAGGCACCCGACATGGCGATGGTCGGATGGTCGATGAGGCCGACTTGCGCGACGGTGGCATCGGTGCGGAACTCGTAGGCCAACCGAGCCTCCGGTTCCTGGTCGTTGCCCCACTGCATCGCGGCATTGGTGAAGCCCTCATTTCGCGCGCCGGACAACCGCTCCGCCACCAGTTCGGCGAGGTAGTTGGCGCGGCTGGCGCCGTAGCCGGTCTTGGTCTTGGCGACGACGTCAGCCACGCGCGAGGCGGTGACCTTGCCAATTCTGGCGGCGAACCACTCAGCGGATTGCTGGTCCATCACTTGGCCCTCTTGGCTTCGAGGGCAGAGATGGCCCGGTCATACTGAGCGGCGGGCAGCGCGGCGATGGCAGCGATCTTGAAGTACTTACAGAACACGTCTGCCGAACCGCCGACCTCGTCGATCAGCTTGAGGATGGCGTTCCGCTGGGCTTCGCTGATGACCTCGCCGGTATCCACGGCGCCGCCATCATCGTCATCGCCCTTCTCGGCGAGCCCGGTCACCGCCTTGAGGGTGGCACGCTCCAGATAGGTGACGGTGCTGATGCGAGCCTGCAGCGGATTTTTCGCGCCGCCGGAATCGGGCGGGCCGCCCTGAGAGACCTGTTTCTTCCCGCCGAGCGAGTGCTCAAGGACGCAGGTGACCTCGATCCAGTCCTTCTCGTCGCGACTGACGCTCCACGAATGGCTCAGGCCGTGCTTGGCGAGCGCTGGCGTGGCGGCATCGACGAACGAGTGTAGCTCGGCATACTTCCGGCCCTTCAGCGGGCCGTCTGTCACTTCCTTGCCGCGGATCACCGTGACCACTTCGGCCTTGAAGGCAGCGAACGCCACGCTAAAAGCGCGGGTCGCTTCATCGTCGGCCATTTCCTTGGCCATCGCCTTGATCTCGCGGATCACCTCGATGGGCATGCCCTTCTGGATAGCGTCGGACAGCAGCGCTAGCATGGGCGAAGACGCTACGGACGCGGCGGGCGCCACGGGCAAGCGGTCGACAGGAAGGGCCATGGCCTGGCTCATAGCGGGGCTCCAGTGTTGGCGCAGGTCGCGCGGTTGCGGTCGAGGTCGGCCATCTGCAGCGCCACGTCGCGGCCAACGGGGCCGGAGTGCCATGCGCGCAGCATCAGCTCGATGTCCGTGTGGGATGGATCAGGGCCGACGGTGGGCGCGCGGGCTGCATCGCGGTCGGTGGTGTAGGTGCGATCGGGGAGGGCGGTCATGGCCGTTCCTCAGCCTTGGCGATGGCCTCGGTCGCCGTGGTCAGCAAGTCGACCAGCACCCAAGGACGGGGAGAGCCGCTGCACTCGTCGCGGAGCGCCTTCAACGCCTGCAGTAGTTCAGGAGCGGCGGCAATCAGGCGCGCGTCAGCGTCGTTGTAGACCGCCGCGAAGTCTGCATCGCCCTCCTCAACGATCGTCAGAAGTGAAACGCGCTCTGCATCTGCTGGGCACATGCGCGACGTTCCGTCGCCAACCGCAAGCAGGCACCACGGTCCGGGCGTGTGCGTCGCGCCCATCACGCCACCTGTGCCAGTTCGAGGGCAGGGGCGGCCAGCGCAGCATCAACGCCGGCAAGGTTGCGCTCGCATGTCTCGACGGCACGGCGATGCGTTTCCTCCCGCCGCAGGTCAGCAGCGAGCGCGAGGAGCTTTCCCATCGTGGAACGGTCGCCGTTGTAGAGCTTGGCGCGGCGGGCCAGCATCAGTTCGCGAGCCCGGCGGTAGCGGATCGACACAGCCGACGAGTGGTAGTGCGCGATACGGTCAAACCCGGCCCAGCCGTAATCGCTCTCGTGGAACTCAACCCGGTTCCTGGCGACCGTGTCGGCGAGGAAGCGATAGCGCCGGTCGTTCTCGATGCGAGCGATGCGGCCGTCGTGCCTATCAGCACTGGCGTGGATTTCAGCGATTGCGCGGTCGAGGGCGTTCATGGCCGGTGTCTCCGTTCGATGGAGACCAAGCTACAAGGCAGCTAGTAGAGTGTCAACAAGAAATCTAGTAGGACGCGATGCGGATTTGCCACCAGGCCGGCGCTGCCCGCAATTCCCCTATCGCGACTAGTTGAGCTTCAGCCCGCCTTGAACCGCCGAATAGCTGCCCACTTCCTTGCCGCTCCGGCTGTCGAAGATGCGCACCGAGTCGGCCTCGCTCGAGCCGTCGAAGTAGTAGGCGTAGACCACGCTGACGAAGCTCTGCTTCTGGTCGAACTCCGCCGCATAGAACCTGGGGCGCACCCAAACCCGGGGCAGGGTGCCGGGTGTCTCCACCTTCTGAAACACGCCTTCGCCGATCAGCTTCTCGATGAGCTTCTTCCGATCCGCCTGCATCGCGGCAGACTTGTCGATCGTGGCGACGGGCGCCGGCCGCGATGCCGTAGTAGGCACGCTCTTTGCTCCGCCGTCCGTGCGCCCGCCGACGACCGCGCCAATAATCCCGATCACGAACAGGATCGCGATAATAGATACCAGCCCCCTCAGACACCCCATAGTTCCTCCACAGCCGCCTAACGCGACCTAACCTCAAATAAGATCAAAGCAGGGCAGTGGGTTAGTGTCGAGTCCCGCCCTCTAGTTGACGCGGTCGATAAAATCGTCGGCGTTAAGCACTTGAACGCACGGTGTAAATTGCGCACTGTAGCAGTGGGCGTAGAAACCCGGACCAACAATATCGCCGACCGCCCCCAGTTGGACTGGGGCGACATCCTTGCGCGGTTTTGAGCGGGGATGCGGCTGAACACATCCGCCTGCAACGGGCGGATGGGAACGCGCTTGGCGGCGCGCTCCGAACTCGGCTTAGGCCGGGGGCGGGCGTGCTGTCCAAGGGGGAACCCCAAAAGCGTCCGGCCTGTCTTGTTGGCAGGTTTCTACCCCCCGGCTGCACCGGTGCCATGGTGTGAGCTGGTATTGACTAGGAATTATGTCCTATGACACAGTGAACGAAATGAGAACACGGTGGGGCGGGGGAGAAGGTGGAACCTACAACTGAAGAAGACGACAGGCGGGCGCTGTCGGAGATTATCTGTCGCCTGCCGCCTTGGGCGGTGACCGAGTTGCTGACCGCCGCACGCGCAATTCCAGATCCTTTGCCTGTTCAAGCAGATAAGCCTGCCAATCAGGATACTCTTTCAGGCGATCATATATCGCCATCAGTTCATCGCCTTCCGGACCGAGGCCGGCGCCAGGGGCGAAATTAGGATCGATCTCCTGAATCGTTGCATTCAGTGCCCGGGCGATCTCTGGCAGTTTTTTCGTCGTGACGTTTTCCTCGCGCTCGAGCTGCGAAATGAGCTGCTGGCTAACACCAGCCTTCTTCGCGAGCCCCGTCTGTGACAGGCCCTCGCGCTCCCTAAGCCGCTTTAGATTCTCGGGTATTCCCATGCGGCGCAATCTACCAGTTAGCTTGTAACCTGAAACACAAGTTTCCTAGTTGACGACCATGCGAGTTATCTACTAGATTGCTTGTATGGCTACGCTCAAAGACCACATCGAGAACGCTGTTAAGCACTACGGCTCGCAGGCCAAGCTTGCTGAGGCCCTTCGGTGTTCGCAGCAGCAGATTTCGTACCTCCTCAAGGCATCGAGTGTCAGCGCCGAGATGGCGAAGAAGCTCGACGAGGCTACGGGTGGCGCGGTGTCTCGCCATGATCTTCGCCCGGATATCTACGGGCCGGCTCCTGCTCAGGGCAGGGCAGCATGACCCAGCAAGCCATAATCCTCGGGCTTCTTTGGTCCGCAGTCGGTGCCCTTGGCGCTGGCATCCTCATCGCGGAAATCGCCGACCTGTTCAGGAAGGGGCGCTAGATGGCCCGCGTCAGGCGCATAGGTGCTGCACTGGTGCCGACCGACGCTCAGCTCGCCAAGAGCGGTTGCAGCCTCCAAGAGTACCGCCGCATGCAAGACATCGGCGACGGCATGAGGTTGCTTGGCGCCACAAAACGTCAGACGCCGCTCGGACGCTACACCTCTCAGCGCCGTGACGCTGGTAGGCGCGGCATAGAATGGAAAATCACCCTCATCGAGTGGTGGCACGTGTGGGTGTCGTCGGGACATTGGGCAGAACGCGGCCCCGGTCAGGGTTACGTGATGTGCCGATTTGGCGACACCGGGCCTTACGCGGCGAACAACGTCTACATCGCCACAAATCCTCAGAATGCTCGCGATGCGGCGAGAAAAGACGACCTGCCGATGGGCGTGTACCGGCAACACAACGGCTTCCGGGCCAAGCGCTCGCTTGGTGGGCGCTGCTACGAACTCGGGCTGTTCCAGACGATCAGCGAGGCCGATCGGGCCTATCAGGAGTTCCAGTCTCCGCCAGCTGCGTCGGGGGGCGTGTAGATGTCCGACACGAAGCTCAAGGCCTACATCGACCGCGTGCTGCGCAGCCGTGAGCGTGAGGACGCGGAGAAGGCCAACACCAAGGCGATCTACGCCGAACTCAATTCCGACGGCTACGACAAGGCGATCGTCGGCAAGGTCGTGAACCATCTGCGCAAGGACCAGGACAAGGTCCGCGAGCAGTCCGACCTGTTTGACACGTACCTCATCGCCTACCTCGGAGCCTCGCACGTACATGCACGTGCGAGGGACACCGAGAACGAAGATCACCCAGGAGGCGAAAATGCGAACAGCGTCGGGAAAGCCGACGCATCGCATGCCTCCCTGCGCAGCGGTAGAGAAGCGGCATCTCGCCTGGCTCATAACCAGGAAATCGCGGGTTCGAGTCCCGCCCCTGCAACCACATCCACAGTTCCCCAGCACAACGCTGAGGAAGCGGGCGAGGGCACTACCGCGGCGTCCTCGCTCGCCGATATTCCCGAACCGGAGACAGGGGCTTCCTCCTCCCCTTCTGTCTCCGAGGCTGGCGGCGAGAGCGCTATCCCTGCGGCTGCTCTCGCCGTTCCATCCGCTGATCGTTCCAAGCCGCACCCGTGGTGCAAAGACCCCGAAGATTGCGGCGTCGAGGCAAGCTGGGATCACATGTGTTTGAGCTGTCATCGCCGCATGGAGAAGGCGCTTACCGAGCGCCCTTCATCGGTGCTGCAATGATCCGTTCCACCAACAAGCATCAGATGAAAGCCGGTACGGCGCGGGGGCGCGCGCCTGGGGTCATGTACCGGCTTACACCTGCTGCTGACTATGCGCAGGACCGCGTTCATTCGTTCGCGGTTGGCTCCGTCCAGGATCTCCTCCCCCTGACGCAGCTCCGTAGACTTGGCCGAGGGCGCATTGCTCTCGGCTCTTTTACCGGCTCGAGGGGCGGCGCCAACCGCACCCTCGCCAGTACCAACCATACCCTTCGCGATTGCGTCCGTAAGTGCTTCGCCGAGGGTTCTAAACGTCATTTCCAAGTCTCCGACTGCCTAGGACCCGAACCTAGGCAAGGAGACCTCGTAAATGTCCAAATCATCGTTGGAGAAATCAGAAATGTCTGAGATCGCGTGGGCGTCGAATGCGCTTCAAGAACGCATCGCACCGGTCGGAAGTTCACAGTTTGTCGAAACGCGCATCCGCAAGGCCGCCACTGCCTTGGGGTGGAAATTCAGCCGCGCCAGGACGGTCTGGTACGGCGACGAGCGCGTCAGCATCAAGCCGCGGGAATTGCGGCGTATCGAGGAAGTTGCGGGGATCCACTATGGCCGAGAAGAAATCAGGGACGTCGACGCGCTCATCAGCAGCGCCGACGCTCTCCTTATGGGCGTCAATTCGGATTTCTACAGCGCGTTCGCTGCTGCGCTCCGCGCGGTGGCTGGCGCTGTGGATCGCTCCCGAGCTTCGAAACGAGACCGGTGAGGCCGAGGAATGAGCGTCTATTTCATCAAGGCTGCCAATGGCCGCGTGAAGATCGGCTACAGCGCCAACCTCGAGCGCCGTGTTTCGGAGTTACTCCGGTTGAATGGCGGTGAGTTTCTCGGATCGATCCCAGGCGACCGATCGGTGGAGCGACACTTCCACAGCCTCTACCGTCGCCACCGCCTTGCGGGAGAATGGTTCGAGGCAACCGATGAGATGCTGGCGCTGATTGCCGCGCTCGCCGTTCCGGAACTGATCACGGACGCAATCAAAGACCCGCCTGCCAAGCTCCGGCACATGGACTTGAAGTTTGCTCGGGAGGTGTCGGACGCCTTGTCAGAGACGGTGCTCGCTATTCGCCACAACGAGTCGATTGGCGAAGTGGTCGCGGCGTTGGCGCCTGCCTTCGGTCTCTCCGAGGCTCGCCTTCGCGCGATCATGGATTGCGAAGTCGATCACGTCACCGCCGCCGAATACACGCAGATCATGCGCAGTCCTGAGTTGGCTCGCACGGTCTTTGCGGAAGCCGCCTCCTAACCTCACCCATCAGTAGGGGCCGCTCTGATGAACCAGATCCTCGCAACGCTCTTTCGTCCCAAGCCCTTCAGCTCCCGTGCGGTGATTGCCGGGCTTCGTGACCAGATCATTGAGATCGGAACGCATGTCCGGTTTCTCGAGGCGGATAAGCCCGTTCCTCAGCCCCGCGACGACGACGGCAGGTTCGTCAGCAAGCGCGAACTCATGCGCCAGCAGATGGCCGATGCGTGTTCGCACCTCACCCCTGAACAGCGAGCAGCAGCCAAGGCTCGCGGGCTGGAGAGGAAAGCATGAGCGGGAAACTGCGGGTGCTCGACCTGTTCAGCGGCATTGGCGGCTTCAGCCTTGGGCTGGAGAGAACGGGCGGGTTTGAAACCGTGGCGTTCTGCGAACTCAAGCCACGGGCACGGGCGGTGCTGGCGAAGCATTGGCCGGACGTTCCGTGCTTCGAAGACGTTACCACATTGCGAGGCGCGGATGTCGGAACAGTTGATGTTATCTGCGGAGGATTTCCCTGTCAGGACATCTCCCTCGCCGGGTTGGGAGCGGGTTTGGACGGTGCCAGGTCCGGCCTCTGGTCCGAATACGCCCGCCTTATTGGCGAACTTCGACCCCGCTACGTCATCGTGGAGAACGTCGCAGCGCTCCTTAGTCGAGGGCTGGACCGTGTTCTCCGGGACTTGGCCGCGCTCGGGTATGATGCAGAGTGGCACTGTATTCCAGCTTGCGCCGTTGGTGCCCCTCACCGACGCGACCGTCTCTGGATTGTGGCCTACGCCGGCCGCGATGGACACGGGGATCTCGACGCCCCTCGAGAAGATACAGGAGCGTCGGACGAGGATCAAAGCCAAGCGGATCAACGGCAACGGGTTCGGACTGAGCCTGGGCGAAGCGGTCCGCATGTGGCCGACGCCGAACGCCGGGGATTGGAAGGCGGGGATGAGCAACGCGCCCGGCCGACAGCAATCATCCCTGCCGCGTACGGTCGGTATCGTGGAGGGAGTGACTTCGGGGAAGCGTGGAGGGCTGAACCCGACGTGGGTCGAGTGGCTCATGGGGTTCCCTCTGGAATGGACCGTCTTGAAGAACTGGGCAACGCCGTCGTCCCGCAAATCCCGGAAATCATCGGTCACGCCATCCTCGAAAGCATGAGGGCTGCAGCATGACGCTCCACCCCCATAAAGACCTAGCTACCGCAGTACCCGCTGACTTTGAACTTCCGTGGAACACAACTCGGACAATGGCCGACGTGTGGAGGGACGAGGCCCAACGTGAGCGCTACCGGAACCTCCTGATGGTTCACCGCGCCGCGGCCAATGCGCCTCAAGTCAAGATCACGCCGGCTGGCAAGATTGCCTTCGCCGGTTACGACAGGAGCGAAGTATGAGTGTTGGACCCTATGAGCAGTCTCTGCGCGACCGGGCGATCACTGCCAGGCGCAACCTCGTCGGCAAGGTATCCGTCGACGTCATCAAGCGGATCGCCCTCATCGCGGCAACGCCGGTGAAGAAGCGCGGCCCGGCACCCCAACCGATCGAGCCAGCGTATCTCCCTGAGGAAGCGCCCACGCCGCAGCTTGGCAGCGCCCGCATCATCAAGGAAGTGAGCCTGAAGCATCACGTATCGGTCGGTGAAATCCTGAGCGATATGCGCTCCACGTGGATTGTCGCTGCCCGCTTCGAAGCCATGTACCGCATTCGCGAGGAACGACGCCTGAGCTGGGCGCAGATCGGCCGGCAGTTCAATCGGGACCATACATCGGTTTTGCACGCTTATCGCACGCACAAGAAGCGGCTGGAGGCTGATGCATGAGCGACGATGAGGAATTCCCCATCTATTCGCTGAAGAACGCATTGGCGGTGGTGCTGCACAACATCGCCACACCTGAAGGCGAGGACAAGTTCCTTAGCACTCATCCGGGCCGAGGCCTGTCAGTGCTCGAGATGGGCATGAGCAGAGTTCACCAGCATCCTCTGGCCGGCCGCCACTCAGAAGCCGCCCCGGCGCTTGAGGAAGCCGTGAAGGCGCTATACGGGCGGGCGGAGCAACTGTGCGACAGCCCCATTGAAAGGAACCTGCTGGCGGCCCTGGTAACGGGCTGCTGGGCGTTCAATCCGGCAGTCATCCCAACAGTGCTGAACGTCAAGGGCGATCAGCGGGTGCCGAAGAACGACGTCACCATCGTGCCGCAGCTCACGATCGGTCGTTACCGTCTCGACTTCGGCATTGTCATCGCCAAGGGCGGTCAAAAGCACATCATCGGCATTGAGTGCGATGGCGCCGACTTCCACCAGGACAAGGTGAAGGACTTTGACCGCGACGAGTACCTAGCTGCCTTCGGCGTGCCAGTGCTGCGCTTCCAAGGCTCAACGCTCCACCGTGCGCCGATCAGCATGGCGGATGCCATCATCGACGCGATCACAGTCTGGCGGGACGAATGATCGATCTAGCCCAAACCATTGCCAACATGGAAGCGCTCGGCATGACCGAAAGCGAGATCGTTCGCTCGCTGCGCTGCATCCAGAATGGCGTGGTTGCTCCGGTTCGATCGGCCGGCGCTGAGCGCCAGGCGCGCTACCGGCAGCGTCATGCGTCACAAACCGTAACAGGTGACGTAACAGGTGACGCAAACGCCTTCCCCGATAAAGAAAATCCCCAGACCCCTAAAGAAATTACCCCAACCAAATCTAGCCTATCCCCCCCTAAAGGGTCCCCCCTTTCCCAAGCCGAACCCACCGAGTTCGAGGTTTGGTACGGCGGCTACCCCCACAAGATGCAGCGCGGCGCCGCAGAGCGAGCATTCAAGGCAGCTCGCAAGATCGCCAGCCTCGAGGTGCTGATCGCTGGGGTGGCCCGGTACGTCGCCACCAAGCCGGCCGATGTGGCGTGGCGCTACCCGTCAACGTGGCTGAACGGCAAGGGCTGGCTGGACCAGCCGGACGAAATCTACCCGCTAGCTCGCGGCTCACCGCCTCAACGCAGCAATCCGCTTTCGGACGCATTCGGAAGTTTCGACCAGGGGCCCAGATATGACGATCTCGATACCGCATCAGCTCAAGGTACTGTTCTCTACCTTCCCGCAGCAGCCCGGTGATCTGGCTGCGCAGATCGAGGCCTACGGCATTGCGCTCGAGGGTCACGACCCGCGCGATATCCAGGCGGCGGTGCGCAGGTTCATCCGCGGCGAGGTCGAAGGCCACAACCAGAGTTTCCCGCCTACCGCCTCAAAGATGGGCGGCGTAGTGCGCAAGTGCATGGCCGATCGGTTGGACGACGAGCACCGCGAGCGCATGAGCCAGCCGCAATTGCCGCCGCCGGAGATACCCAAGAGCGCCGAGTCACGTCAGCGCGTGCTGAGGAAGGCGGAGGAGACGGTGCAGCGCCTTACCGATGCGATGCTGACGGACGACGCCAGGCGCGCTCGCGGCCCTCGCTACAGCATCGGTTCCCCCGAGTCTGACGACGCAGCAGCCTAACCACTTCAGAGCGAGAGAGAGGCATCATGAGCGAGACAAAGTGCACAAGCTGGTTGGGACATCGTTTCGAGGCTCGGTACTCAGTCACCAACGCGGCGCTCAGTCATCTGATCGAGCATGCCACCTCGATCGAGAGCCTGCCGAACAGCACCATCCAATCCATGCAGGATCGGCATTACGAGCGCGATATCTGCGTCCGGTGCGGGTTCGCGGTTGAGAAGCACATCGAAATCTCAGGGGAGCCCTCCAATGTCTAACCCCAATACCATCATGAGAGACGAGACAATACCGGAGGCTTGGCACACGTTCGCTGAAGCGCCGCCTGCGCTGTTCGATGTCGTCTGCCGCTACTACGACGCGGGGCTGAACAAGTTCCTCATCCAGCGCTTCACCAACTGCTTCATGCAGGACGGAGTGCTGGTTTGGCCCTCGCCGTTCGTCGGTTCCGAAAGCGCCATTGACCTCCAGAAAGCGGGCTACCGAGCGGTGCTTTGGATGGATGCGCCGGAAGTCCCTAGCGCCTACCGCGAACTGCTAAACGGGCCTGCTGACCATGACTGAGGGGGAGAACATGGTGGAGAGGCTGGCACAGGTGCTGTGGGACGCCAGGATCGCGCCGGGAGGCGGTGGCCGCACGTTGATGCCGTGGCCGTTCTGCCCTGAGCACGACTGGTGCGTGAACACCGCCCGCGCCGTCATCGAAGCCCTTATGGAGCCGACCAAGGAAATGCTGGAGGCTGGGAACACAGAGGCGCGGGACTGGATAGCCATCGACGGCTACGAGTCGACGGGCTTCTACCCCGATATTGACCCGCAACTGGCCTACGCAACCTTCACCACAATGCTCCGTACCTCCCTATCTCAACCCAATGAAGAAGGAGAGGGGAAGTGAGCGACACGCACCCCTTGCTCCGCATGATCATGAACAGCCCGAAAGCGCGGTTCAAATGAGCGGTGGCACGGCAGATCCGGGGTTGGTGGCGCTGTCGGCACTCGCAATGCTGTGCATCGGCTTCTTCGGCTGGTCAGTCACGCTGGTGCTTCTTCTGGCCTTCTGGGCGATAGGCGAAGGCGGCGCTGAAATCATCGACTATCTCGTAAATCGACGCTGAGAGACTAGCACATCCACAACCCAAGGGGCACCAATTGGGCAAGCGCGGACCAAAAAAGCAGTCAGGCATCCGAGAAGCAGGCGGGCGTCTATCCCGCAAGCCAATCGAGAAGCAGGCTCGAGACGCCTCGAAGATCATAGCCGAGGAATGGGAGACCATGAACACGGCCCTGATGGCTCGCCTGCGGGTCCACAAGGTGCCAATGGACAAGCTGCGGGACCAGATGGCTGGCAGCTACATTGGCCGCCTGTGCCTGTCTGGCGAGATCACACACCAGCAGTTTGACGCAGCTCAGGCGTACCTGGCTGACCGTCGAGACTATCACATGGCCATCGATGCGCCAAAGCAGATGGGCGCCGTGGATCTCAACGCGGTGCATGGTCGAAACCACGGCGAGAACGTCAAGCGCTCGCAGCAGTCGGTGGCGAAGTTCGAGGCAGCCGATGCGGCAATCCGTGAAGCGCAGACCGTGCTCGGCAACATGGGCAATCTCTACGCTGCGGTATCGCTGTGCATCATCAACGACGGTGAGTTGCGGCACATGGTGGGCGATGTGCGGCTGGTGCTCAATGCATTGGCAAGGCACTATGGGCTAGATAACAGGAGGGCGGCGTGAGCGATGTGAAAGAAGATACGTCCATTGACTTGAAGGAAGTCGCCACCGCGTTCCGGCGCCTGATGTACAATGCCTACGTGGCAACTCTGGTGGGACACCCGGCGCGGTCAACCGAAAGGTTCGGGGATCGGATGAAGCAACCACAGGTCGGTGATTGGGTGACGGAAACCAGCACAGTGTACCGATCGCGCGGGACTGAAGACATCGACGCAATCGGGAAGCTCGAGGAGATAGCTTGGGAACCTGTAGATTTCGGTGATCCAGAGTTCGTCTGGGACGAGGCAATCGAAGGCGGGCCACATCCGAAGGAGAAGGTGTTCTACATTCGGACCTTGGATGGTCGGCGGTTCCGCTGGGTCAATGCCGACTTTGTCGCAGCGCCTGTGGACCTAAACCTCAACCGCACTTGACATCCTAAGCCAAATCATACGACATAGTTTCCAACATGCGCTTCTGCGCACACAGCGGCCCCGTGGTTTGACCTCCCGGGGCCTTTTCTTTGCCCACCAAGCCGATCTGTCTCAACGAGACCCCGGCGGAGGCTCCCCAACATGGCCTACAGCCCAGAAGAAGCCCAATCGATCAAGGATCGCGTCTGTCTCGAGATCACAGAGGGCAAGAGCCTTCGGTCGATATGCGAAGCTGATGATATGCCAGCCGCCGAAACAATCCGGGTCTGGCTGATTGAGGATGGCGAGTTCTCTGCGCAGTACACGCGTGCGCGGGAAGAGCAGGCTGACTTCTACGCCGACGAGATCATCGACATTGCGGACACGGCTAAGGACGCGAACCTGGCGAGGCTGCAGATTGATGCCCGCAAGTGGAAAGCCTCCAAGCTGCAGCCGAAGAAGTACGGCGACAAGATCGACCTCAACCACTCTGGCGCAATCGAGCACCTGACGGATGAACAGCTTGAATCCAAGCTCGCTATCCTACTCGGAAAAGCGGGAGTTGGCCTCCTTGCTGGAGGAAGTGGAACGCCGGAAGACGAGGCGTAAGCTCTTCGACCTCTACCCGGCAACAGGTCCGCTGCGGCGCGAACTCTATCGCAAGCACATGGAGTATTTCAGGCTCGGTGCGGAGCTTGGCGTCAACGAGCGGGCCATGATGGCTGCTAACCGTGTGGGCAAGACCTACGGCGGTGGTGGCTATGAAACCGCGCTGCACCTCACTGGACTTTACCCGGATTGGTGGGAAGGGCGGCGCTTCAACCATCCGGTGGATTGGTGGGCTGCCGGCGATACCGCCGAGACAACGCGCGACATCATCCAGTTGTGTCTGTTGGGCCCAGTAGAGGATATGGGCACGGGCCTCATTCCAGGCGACTGCATCATCGGTGAGCCGAGCAGGCGCCGCGGTGTGGCTGACTCGGTCGACACCGTCGCGGTTCGGCACAAGAGCGGCGGCGTCAGTTCGCTTGGCCTCAAGTCCTACGATCAGGGGCGCAAGAAGTTTCAGGGCACGGCCAAGCATGGTGTGTGGCTCGATGAAGAGCCGCCGCAGGATGTCTACACCGAATGTCTGCTGCGCTTGATGACGACGCAGGGCCTCATGATGCTCACGTTCACCCCGTTGTCCGGCATCTCGGAAGTTGTCCTTCAGTACATGAGCGAGGATCAGCTTGCGGCACTTAGTGACGGCAACGTGGGATGATGTCCCGCACCTCAGCGCAGATCAGAAGCAACAGCTTTGGGACGCACTGCCTCCGCACGAGAAGGAAGCGCGCTCAAAGGGCATACCGGGGCTAGGCGAGGGCGCCATCTTCCCAGTCTCCGATGAGAGTATCCTCGTAGACCCGTTCGAAATACCGAAGCACTGGCGCCACATCGGTGGCCTCGACTTTGGCTACGACCATCCATTCGGTGCGGTGAAACTGGCGCACGACCTCGACACCGACAGCGTCTACGTGACGGCGGAGTATCGGGAGCGCAAGGCAACGCCGGTCATTCATGCCGCTGCGTTGCGACCGTGGGGCAGTTGGTTGCCGTGGGCATGGCCGCACGATGGTCTGCAACACGACAAGGGCTCGGGCGAGCAACTGGCGCAGCAGTACCGCGACCAGAACCTCGACCTGCTGGCAGAGCGCGCCACGTTCGATGACGAGACGAACGGCGTTGAGGCCGGCCTGTCCGACATGCTGGTTCGAATGCAGACCAACCGGTGGAAGGTCTTCAGGACCTGCCCGCTGTGGATGGAAGAAAAGCGGCTCTATCACCGCAAGAAGAATGATAAGGGCAAGATCGCCATCGTGGCTCTTCGCGACGATCTCATCAGCGCCTCTCGCTACGCACTGATGATGATCCGGCACGCGGAAATGAACCAGCGAGCGCTCATGCCTCAGGTTGAAACGGATTGGGTGGCATGACCGCGCACACGAGCTTTCGCCAAGGCCAGCCGGTGTTCGTCCAACTCAAGTCTGGCGAGCAGTTCATGGACAAGTTCCAAGAGCGCCGCTCCACCCATGTCGTCCTTCGCAAGCGAGGCAAAGTCGCAATGACCGATCTTCGCGCTGTAAGCATCGCAAGGAAGACCGATGACTGAAGGTGTTCGAACGTTTGCCGACGCGCTGCGCACCATCATTGCCCACTGTGGCGATATGCGCCCGCGCTACATGGTGATGTCTGAGTACGGCCATGCTGCGTTCCATCTGTCGCTTAAGGCAGAGCAGCAAGCATGGGACCGCCGCCGCCTGAAGCGCGAACTGCGCAAGGGCAACCGCAGCGTCTATTCAAAGGCGGCGCTAGATGGCTGAAGACATCGAGATCGAAGGCTCCGATCTCGGCGCCATCGTCGCTGACGAAATCCGTTCGGCCAAGGGCTATGACTCGACCGAGCTAAGCGACAAGCGCACCCGTGCCATCGAGTACATGCGCGGCGAAATGAACGATACGCCGGCGCGGCCCAACGGCTCGACGCAGACCAGCCGTGACTTCGCCGATACCGTGTCGTGGATCTTGCCTGGCGTGGTGCGCGTGTTCACCGCCTCGGATCAGATGGTCCAGTACGACAAGGTGCGCGAAGAGAACGACGACTGGGCACGTGACGCCAGCGAGTACACCAACTGGTCCTTCTTCCGGGAGAATGACGGCTACAAGATCCTCTACAACGCGACCAATGACAGCCTGCAGCTCGGCAATGGTCTGGCGGCTTCCTACTGGGAGCCGGAGCGCGCAGAAACCCGCTGGTTCCGTGACAAGACTGAGATGGAGCTTACCATCCTCATCGAGGACGAGGGCTGGCAGCCCACGGGTGTAGCAAGGCCCGGCAAGCCGACGCAGGAAGAGGTGATTGACGAGGCAACCGGCCAGCCCATGCTGGTCGATGTACCGACGCTGACGGTCAAGCTCGCCAAGGTATCGCGGCCGGCGAAGATTTGCGACGTGACGTGCAAGCCTGAGAACCTGTTCCTCAACCGCATGGCGACAACCATCGAGGGCGCACGGTTCGTTGCCTATCTGCACGATGACAAGACCCGCTCCGATCTCATTGAGATGGCCGACGACTACGGCTGGGACAAGAGCGTCATTGAGGAGCTGCCATCGTTCAGCCGCGCTGCACGGCGCGAGGTGGATACGGCGCGAGATGACGACAGCCCCTATGACCACACATCGCCGGTCAAGTCCGGTGATCCGATCGACCTCTACGAGTGCTACCTGCGCGCTGACCGCGACGGGGACGGCATTGCGGAGCTGGTGCAGTGCTGGTTTGCCGGGGATACCGGAACCGGGGCGCTGCTGAGCGAGGACGAATACGAGGACGAGTGTCCGTACACCGACATTCCCTGCTATCCGATGCCTCACCGCTTCGATGCGCAGAGCGTGTTCGACCGCACGGCCGATGTGCAGCGGGTGAAGACCGTGCTGCTGCGTCAGGCGCTTGACAACATCTATGCTTCGAACCTGCCGATGCGCGAGGTCGAAGCGGGAACAGTCGATAACCCCGACATTCTAGTCAACCCCAAGTTCGGCGGGATTATCTGGCGCACCAAGGGCAAGGCGACGGTCCCGATCGTACCGCACACCGTGCCATTCGTAGCCGACAAGGCGTTTATGGCCATGCAGTACATGGACGAGATGATTGCCAAGCGCACCGGCATCTCTCGGACCACCATGGCGCTCGACCCCGAGGCGCTGCAGAACCAGACGGCGACTGCCGCGGCTCAGCAGCGTGACGCCGGCTACTCGCAGATCGAACTCATCGCCCGCAACATGGCGGAGTTGGGCTGGTCCAAGTTCTTCAAGAAGCGCCTGAACATCGCCATCAAGAATGGCCTGGTGCGGAAGATACCGGCCAAGGACGAAGAGAACGGCTTCCGCGAGATCGACGCCGGCAAGTGGGACCCATCCATGGCGGTGACCATCAACGTTGGGCTGGGCACTGGTTCGCGCGACCGCGACATGGCGATGCTCAACAACATCCTCAATGGGCAGATCGGCATGGCTGATCGGCTCGGCGCTGCTGGGATGACATCGAAGGCCATCGAGTTCCTGCCCAAGATCCGGAACACCGCGGTCAAGATCGCCGAGTCGTCTGGCCTCAAGAATCCGGAAGAGTTCTATCCCGAGGTCACGGACGACGAGGTTATCGAGCTTCAGAAGGCAGCATCGCAGCCGCAGCCTGATCCGGCGCTCGAGCTTGAGAAGGCCAAGGGCGAGGTTGCTGCCCAACTGGAGCAGGCTAAGGGCCAGACGGCCATGCAACTGAAGCAGGTCGATGCGCAAGTGTCGATGCAGCAGGCGCAACTGAAGGCTGAGGGCGACGTGGTGAAGAACCAGGCCGAGCTTGAAGCCGATCTCGCCACCAAAGCAGCAGACCGTGAGAACGCGATGCTCCTCGCCCAGCAGGAAGCGCAGCTCAAGCTCACGATGCAGGCCAACGACCACGCCTTCCAGCTTCAACTCGAGCGCGAGCGCATGGCCAATGCCGCGCATATCGCTTCGCTGAAGCCCGACCCCAAGCCGAGCGGCAAGCCCGCATAGGAGAACCACAATGGCCAACTATTCAGGCAGCGGGTATTACGCATCAATGAGCGTGACCGCGGTAGCCGCAGCTATTCACGCCAACGATGTCATGGGAACCATCCAGGCTCTCACATGGCTCGACAAGGACGGCGGCGCAATGCGGGGCGGTGAACTGAAGATCGTCAGTTCCATGTTCTACATCGCAGATACCGCGCTGATCGCGTCGGAAGCTGGCTATACGCTCAAGCTGTACAAAAGCTCCCCAGCGAGCCTTCCCGCCGACAATGCGGCATGGGACATCGCCGCGGCTGATCGGGCGATCTACCAGGGCTCGCTCGCCATCGGCACGCCAGTCGATATCGGCTCTACGTGCCTTGTCGAAGTGGATACCTACACCAAGCAGATCACGGTGGGGTCGACGGGCATCACCTACGCGGCGCTTCAGACCCTTGCCGGCTTCACTGCTACCGCCACGGTGCGCAACATCATCCTTCACGGCGTGGCCCTGTGAGCGCTCTCGCTGATCATTACGCCAAAGAAGCCGAGCGACTGCTCAATGACGACGTGCTGGCTGAGGCATTCACCGCGGTTCGCATGAACGCGCTCGTCGCGCTGTCAACTGTCGACGCTGACAACAAGACCGAAATTCTGAGGCTCCAGGCCATTGCCGGCATCCTCCCCGACGTTGTGGACGCGCTGAAATCACACATCATCGCCGCTGGCGGGATGAGTGGTGGCGTCGATCCCAACCAGCCGACCAGCGAAAGCTGACCCCGGCTTTACTGCCACCAAAGGACCCCTACTCATGCCAATCGACAATCTCCCTGGCGTTGAGCCGGGGCCTGTTGACACGACTCCTCCGACCGAAGCTTCTTTGATCGAGGACATCTCCAATCTTCTCGATGACGACCCGGAAACGGACCCCGCCGAAGAGAAAGAGGACCAAGCGACAGCCGATGCAGACGATGGCGATGAGCCTGATGTCGACGTGTCGGAAGACGTTGAGGACGAGGCTGAAGCCGACGATCCTGACGGCTCACAGGAACCGGAAATCAAGGGCGGCCGCTTTGCACCTGACAGTGCGAAGGTCACCCTCGAGGACGGCTCGGTGATCACCGTTGCGGACCTGAAGCGCAACAACCTGTTCCAGCGCGATTACACCAAGAAGACGACCGAGTTGGCTGCCGAACGCGAGCAGATCACAACCCGGAAGTCGGAGGTGGATCAGCAGGCTCAATCACTGACGCAGCTTGCGGAACGACTGACTGTCTTTAGCCAGAAATACCTGCCTCAACCCCCGGAACCGTTCACCGGCACGCCCGACACCGACCCGCTCGGCTACATGACCTACATGCAGCGACGGGAGCAGTACGAGCAGGCCGTCAGCGAGTTCAACGGCATCCAGCAGGGAACCTCGCAACTCACCGAAGAGCAGCAACGTGCCAAAGACGACCAGGCCAAGTTGGCGTGGGCGGCTGAGGCGGCGGCTCTGGCGGCGAGCGACAAGTTCTTTGCCGACCCCGTCAAGGTCGAAGGCTTCTTCAAGGAAGCTGTCGAACTGGGTGGCAAGGCCTGGGGCCTCACTCGCGATGACATCGCGAACTTGAGGTCCGGCAAGGCCTTCCGGGTCCTTCGCTCGGCTGTTCTCTACGAACGCGCCAAAGCCAAGGCTCAGGGGGTCAAAGAGCAGGTCAAGGCAAAGCCAGCAGTGCCAATCGGCGGCCGCAGGGCCGATCCGAATGCACGGGTCTCCGCACAAAAGCAGGCGCGGTCTGAGCGGCTTCGCGCGACCGGCAGTTTCGAAGACGGAATTGCCGCGATCGAGGACCTCATTCCCTAATCCGGAGCATCCCCCATGGCACAGGCTGCCAATACCTATGAGACCTACGACGCCGTAGGCAACCGGGAAGAGCTTGCCGACAAGATCTACATGATCACGCCGGAAAAGACTCCTTTCCTCTCCCTCGCCGGCCGCAAGGCCGTCGTCTCTGTCCACCCCGAGTGGCAGACCGACACCCTCGGCTCCCCCGACACGGCCAACAACCAGCCGGAAGGCAACGATTGGTCGTATGACGCGATCACCCCCACGACCCGGATCGGCAACTACACGCAGATTTCCGAGAAGTCGTTCCTGATCTCCCGCACCCAGGAGAACACCTCCAAGGCGGGTCGGAAGTCTGAAAAGGCCCGTGAAGCGGCCAAGAAGATGACCGAGCTGAAGATCGACATGGAAGTGATCGGCCTCAGCAACCAGGCGGCCTCGGCCGGCTCTGGCAACGGCGCCACCAACCGCACGCTGGCCGGGCTTCGTGCCTGGCTGACGACTAACGACAGCCTTGGTGCTGGCGGGTCCTCGGGCTCGTTCTCCAACGGCATCCAGGGCGCCGCGACCAACGGCACTCAGCGTGCGCTGACCAAGGCGCTCATTGACGAAGTCGTGCTCTCCACTGCCAACGCTGGCGGTGAAGCCGACGTGCTGATGATGAGCAACTACAACAAGACCGTCTCGTCGCGCTTCCTCGATGACGCCGATATCGTCCCGCTCCGCAAGGAAGTCGGGAAGGGTGCGGCAACCATCGTCGGTGCGGCTGACGCCTACCTGACGGACTTCGGCCTCGTGACTTTTGTGCCGAACGTCCAGATGACCCGTGCCGGTGCGGCTATCGCCCGCAACGTGTTCCTCATCGATCCGTCGATGGTGACCTACGGCATCTTTGACGACATCCAGGTCCACAAGCCGGCGAAAACCGGTGACGCGGACAAGTATGTCCTCAACGTCGAGTACACCCTCATCGTCAACAACGAAGCTGCCCATGGCGTCATCGCTGACACCTTCGGCATCTCGGCAGCGGCATAAGGAGACCTGATCATGGCATATCCCATGCAGACTATCACGGTCACCGGCTCCACGACGCTGACCAAGGACAACCATGCCGATACGCTGGTTGTGCACAACGCGGTTGGCGGCGGCACCCTCACGCTGCCGGCATCGAACGGCGACGGCAAGTCCTTCGAAGTCATCGTGCACACCACCGTCACCTCGAGCCTGATCATTGCGGTGGCGAATGCTACCGACGTGATCCGGGGCGGCGTGGCGATCTCGACGGACGTTGCGGGTATTACGATGCTCGCGGGCGGCACCGACGACACGATCACGATGAACGGCTCCACCACTGGTGGCCTGGCGGGCAGCACCGTCAAGCTGACCGACTACAAGGCCGGCTTCTGGCGGGTGACGGGCTTCCTTGTCTCGACAGGCTCCGAGGCCACTCCGTTCTCGGCGACCATCTCGTAAACCACGAGCAACCGAACCATCGCGGCGGGCCTTCGGGTCCGCCGTTTTTACATGGGCGCTCCCGGCCCCAACTGAAGGATCTTCGTCATGGCCGCTGAAACCGGTTTGACCACCTCCCGACTGCTCAATCGCCTTGCCTACGATACGGCGAACATCGCCTCCGACATCGGTGTTGTCGCCAGTGCTGACCGCATTCCGATCTATGACGTGTCCGGTGAAATCGCTGGCTACACCACGGCCGGCGCGTTGCTCACCGTGCCGCCCGTCACCCTGACCGCCTCGACTGCCATCACGGCTGCTTCCCACGCCAACCGCACGCTGCTGATGGGGGCTGCAGGCGCTGCGCTGACCTTTACGCTCCCCGCTGCAACCGGCACCGGCAACAAGTACCGGTTTGTCGTTTCGGTGGTGAACACCTCGAACTACCTCATCAAGTCGGCGGTTGGCACAGACCTTATGGAGGGCTGCCTCATCGGCGACGATGGCGCAGGCGTCACGACTACCTTGCGGTGGCAGGCGGGCGCGACCGACGACACCATCACGCTCAACGGCACGACCACGGGCGGCGTCGATATCGGCGACTGGATTGAACTGGAGGATATCACCTCCGTTGGCTGGGCCGTTCGCGGCGTCATCAGCCAGTCCGGCGCCGAAGCTACGCCGTTCAGCGACACTGTCACCTGATAACGCAGGGCGCAGTTCATTCCGCGCCCTTTCCATTGAAAAACAAAGGACAATCCGATGCCCAAAGGTATTCCGAACCCCAAGCCGTTTGGCGGCAAGGGCGATCACGACGACAACGGAACCACGGGCGGCGCTCATGCGTCCGTCGAAGAGAAGGCTGCCCCGCTGGCGCCATTTCCGCCGACGCCAATGGACGACATCGGCCACACCCCGGCTGTGACTGCCAAGATCGAAGCCGCCAAGCCCAAACTGGTTCCGGTGCGCCTGCTGCGCAACTACCGGCCCATGACGAGCGTGTTCGAGGTCGTCGGCTACCACAAGGAGCCGATCATCCGTAAGCGCTCCGACGGCAAGATGGTCACCATCGAGGAAGGCGGGTTCTTCAAGGAAGCTGATGACGTGACGGGTGTGGTGCTCAGCGCACCTCCCGCGATGGTCGGAACTGGGTTCGGCGATCGGCTGAACGTCGGCACGGTCGTGCGGCTGCCTCGCGAAGAGGCGAAGCGTGCTCGCGACCTGAAGATCGGCGAGTACGAACTTGACGAATAAGGTCAAGCTCTCCGAAGCCGACTGCCAGAACGTCACCTGGCAGGTGGTTGAGGTCACGCCCGAATACCGGCGCTCGATAGGGCGGGGCACGCACCCCGCCACCGGGCTGCCCATCGAGGTGATGCGTACCGAATTCCTCGCTGACGAGGCGCTGCAGGCGCTCAACGCCGAGCGGCGTAACAACACGGCTGGCAAGCGCTGGTCGTCGGGCATGGGCAGCGACAAGGGCGGCAACATGCCGTTGGTCTCAGTCGGCTCCATCCCGCTCAACAAGCTCTATTCGGACGTCGTCCCCAAGATGCGGGAAGGCGACAAGGACCATTTGCGCTGGTTCCTGAACCGCGACGAAAACCTGCCGTTCCGTACCAGAACCGGGAAGCTGTAGATGGGTCTCGCCAACTACTCAGAGCTGAGCACGGCCATCGGCACGTGGGAGGAACGCACTTTCACGTCTGGTGAAACCGACGAGTTTATCCTGCTCGCTGAGGCCAACGCCAACCTGCGGCTGGCTTCGGACTATCGCCGCCGCGGCAGTGCAACCATTAACACCGACAGCTCAGGCGTTGGCACGCTGCCCACCAGTTTCATCGGTATGTCGGCGCTGACCCGTGATGTGCTCGGCTCGCTGCCATTGAAACAGGTCAGCTACGGCGCCTTCATCGAGCGCAACCCCTACGAGATTTCCGACGACGCGCAGGTCTACGCACTGCTGAGTGCAACCACGCTGATCGTCTCCCCGGTCACCGATGACAATTTCCTCGCGGTCTACTCGACCGTTGTCCCGGCCCTGACGGGTTCGAACACCACCAACTGGCTGCTCACCCTGGCACCGCACTACTACCTGTTTGCCTGCCAATCAGCGGCGGCTGCCAAGTTCAAGGCCTACCAGGAAGCGGCGATGCTCGACAGCAAGGCCAATGACATTCTCGATCAGGTCATCTCTCAGGGCAACGTCGCTGAATACGGCAATGCCGAACTGACCATGGCGATGTGCACGCCGTGATCCCATACGGTCCCCTCGCTCCCGATGCCGGCGAACTCGAGCCGGGCATCTGCCTCGTCGCTGACGGCGTTTTGCCCCAGCCGGTAGGGTATGGCCCGGCACCAGCGCTGAACGTGGCTGTAGGGGCAGGAGCATTGGCTGACGACCCGCGCGGTGTGGTGTCGGTGGTCAAGAACGACGGCACCTGGCAGGTGTACGGCTTCACGGCGACCGAAGCCTACAGCATGGGCGCCGATTACACGTGGACGGCGCTCACGGCCACGCTGAACGTCACGGCAGGCGATGACGTGTCGGCCATCCACTTCGGCGACTACCTGCTGATGACCAACACCACGGATGGGCTCGAGAGCTACAACGTCGAGACGCCTGCCGGGTTTTCGGCCATTGCCGATGCGGGAGATCCCCGGTTCATCTTCACTTTCGCCAACAAGGTGTTTGGCCTCGATTGCCTCGATGACCAGGGCAACCGGGACAACCGACTGATCCGCAATTCTGACGACAACGACTTTACCAACTGGACGACGCGGGCTGCCGACTATCAACCCCTTGCCGATGGCGGGGCGCTGCTGTTCGGGGCGGACCTGAAGGAAGGCGCTGCCCTGGTGCTGCAAGAGCGCGCGGTGCGGCTGCTGCAGTTCGGCAATGCCGGTGGCGGCGCGCAGTACTCGCTGCACACGGTATCCAGCGAACTCGGCTCGGTTGGGGCACGATCGTGCGTTCCGTACGATGGCGCAGTGTATTGGCTGGCGACGGACGGCTTTCGGCAGTTCACCATGGGCGGCGGTATCAAGACCATCGGCGCCGGCAAGATCGATGAGTGGTTCTTCAACAATGTCGACCAGGGCGCGCTGCAGCTCGTGCAGGGGCAGGTGGACCCGTTTACCAAAATGATCTGGTGGCGCTTCAAGGCGCAGGGCGCTTCGTCCGATGTGATCTTCGACCGGATGATCGGCTATTCGTGGCAATGGGACCGCTGGGTCACCAACTCGGTACAGACGACCTATCTCGCCAATCTCGCTACTCCCGGCGTGACGCTCGACAGCATGGACAGCTACGGCGTTCTCGACAGCATCGATATTCCGCTGGATAGCCGCGCCTTTCAGGGCGGGCAGCCGCTGTTCGGTGCGCTCGACAGCACGGCAAAGTTCGGCACGTTCTCGGGCGGCAACCAGGCGGCAATCCTGACCACCAGCACGACCAACAGCCCGGTTACGACGCTGATTGGCTGGGCAACGCCGATCGATGATGCTTCGGCCGGCACGCTAGAGCTAGGCGTCAAGGATGAACCCGCCGACTCCATCACGTGGAAGACTGGCGCGGCGAAGGTCTCGAGCGGGCGGGCACCATTGCGGGGCAGGGGCAAGAACATCGCGTTCCGGCGTCAGGTGTCGGCTTCAGCGACTTGGACCTATGCGCGGGGCGTTGACCACGTGCAGAGCGCAGGCGGTGGCGTGCGATGAGCATTCTTGTTGCCGGCCAGCCGCAGACAGAATGGTCCCGCCTCACGGACAACACGGCGACGGTGATTTACACCGCGGATAAGCGCACTACGATCACGGCAATCGCGGCTACCGAGAACAACGGCGGTACCCCGACACTGGCGATATGGCGCCTCAAGGGTGCGACATCCTACTTCCTCCGCAGCACGCTAGCGGTGACGGCGCGGCAGCGGGTGCTGATCGATGAAGTGCTGGTGCTGGATCAGGGCGACATCCTCAAGGCGCAGTCCAACGATGCCTCCGGGCATTTCGACATCACCGTAACGCACCTCGCTCCGAGCGCACTTCAGAACCGCTGATGCAGATCCAGCCGATTGGCGTGGTCAGGCCCGGTATTCGGGTCTTCATCCGGCTTGAGGCCTACGAAGACAACGGGCAGGTCGTCTGCCTCATTCACACGCTGAGCGGGACCATCTCGCTTGGTCCGAAAGCATGGCTCAAAGCCGTGCGCGACGAAATCGGCAAACTCGAACGAATAGCCAAGGCGGCCGGATGCGCGGAAATGCGCGTCGAGGGTCGCGATTGGTCGCGAATATTGCCCGGGTACACCCACTGGCCGGCCGGCGAAGGCCATGGACTGAGAAAGGCGCTCATCTAATGGGTTCCAGCACGAACAAGACGACCACCACCAGTGGTTCGGCAAGTCCACAGGTCACTGCGACCGTCAACAAGCTCGCGACGGGCATTGGCAACGCATATACCCCCGGTGCGTCGTCCTATGTGGCACCGTCATCGACCACCAGTGGCGGCTGGCAGAACTCGCTCGATGCGGCCAATAACTCCGGCTTCAACAGCGGCATTGCCGGGGCTCTCTCGTCCTATGGCAATCGCGCGGCTGGCAATGAACTCGGCCTCAACGATCCGCTCTATGCTCAGCAGCGCCAAACCCTCACCGATGACACGCTGACCGGCGTCAATTCAATCTTCACCGGCTCGGGGCGGTTTGGGTCCGGCTCGCATGTCGGCACAGCCTCGCGGGGCTTGGCCAACGCGCTAGGCGGGCTGGACACACAGCAGCGCAACGAAAGCTACGGACGCCAGTCGGAGGCGGCAAACCTTCTCCCCTCGCTCTTTGCGGCCGGCCAGCTTCCATCCTCGATCCAGCAGAGCGTCGGTGCTTCGATGGATGCCGACAAGAAGGCACAGGAAGGTGGCGTGTGGGACTACCTCAACCGCGCCACTGGCACGCTCAGCGGGGCTGCGGGCTCGGCGGGTACCAACACGACCACAAGCACTCCGACAGCTCCATTATGGCAGCAATTACTTGGGGTTGGGCTCAACTTCTTATGATGAAGGTGAACTGAAATGGGCATCGCATCGCTGCTCCTCGGCGAGAACAACCCGTTCGCCCAGTGGACCAATCAGAACCAGAACCTGCTCGGCGCGATTGGTGCTGGGCTGGGGCAGGGCCAGAACATTCAGGGCGGGTTGGCTGCTGGTCTCGCTGCAGCACCGCAGGCGAAGCAGCTTGACCTTGCCGCATCGGAGAAGATGAAGGCCGAGAAGCTTGCCGAACAGCAGGCCAACGCCACCCAGAATTGGCTGCAGTCCAATCACCCGGATCTAGCGCAGATGGTACAGGCTGGAATGCCTGTGTCGGAAGCATGGTCGACGGCTATGCAGCGGATGCAGCCCAATGCCGGCATGAAGCCGATGGAGATCAACGGCCAACTTGTTGATCCTTCTACGGGTAAGGTCATCGGTGACTACCGTGATCAGGCAGGCAACAGCATCAAGCCTATCGAGGTCAATGGTCAGCTCGTAGACCCTAATACGTACGAAGTGCTTGGGGACTTCCGAACCGCTGAGGGCGGATCTGGTGGCGTCGAGTACGGTGTAAACCCGATCTATGGCCGACTGGATGACGGCACCATGGGTATGGGCGTTGTCGGAAAAGACGGCAGCTTCAAAAAGGTCGACACCGGTGGCCTACAGGTACTCGGTCCCTACGACACCAACGCATTGAAG
>Ga0181338_1000032_pt1 | contig 44398 bp, 86 predicted proteins | sample Sp13VDMM110SD_FD_122168 | JGI IMG/M metagenome (GOLD analysis project Ga0181338, IMG submission 122168) | Freshwater viral communities from Lake Michigan, USA - Sp13.VD.MM110.S.D | ecosystem: Environmental > Aquatic > Freshwater > Lake | place: USA: Michigan | collected 2013-04-23
GAGGGGCATGGCTTGGCAGCTTCCATAATGGCGGCGACATCCTCGCCGAGCAGAACCATACGATTACCTAAAATCCGGCACGCGCCAAGACGGCGGGCGAGGTCACGCACCCTTCTTTCCGACCATCCCATGTGGTCAGCCAGAGCCTCCGGGGTCGTGGTCTCGGGCAGGGTCATTGGCAGCCACCCTCCACCCATGCAGCAATCCTGCCAGTGCGGCGGAACCATTCCCCGTTCAAGCGGTACGCGCTGAAGCGCCGGTGTAGTGATGCTTCCTCAGGCTGTCCGCCCGGCAGCACAGCGTAGGTCTTGAGCGGGACTGGGACGGCGGTTTGCAAGCCCGCGACTCGCTCTTTGACGTTTACGGAGGTCCCGATCTTGATGAACCTCTGGAAGCCGACAACGTAGACGCCGGGCGCCTTGATGGGCTCGCGGGAGATGGGGGTAAACCGCCTTCGAAAATCTTCTATGTCCTCTTCCGAGGTGGCGGGCGCAAATGCGAAATCCCACCCGGCCAGCGTCCGGCCGAGTTCCCCCTTCAGATAGCTATAGGGCAACCCCAAGACTTCGGCGGCTTGCTTTATGGTTACACGATCGCCATTGCGGAAAAAGTGCCCGCGGTTCAACTCGGCGGCCTGTTTAAGCGTCATGCGGCAGTCAGGGTTCATGGCTTGTCCGCTGTTCCGACAGCATTGAGCATGTGCCTTTCGATGAAGGCAAACGCTGCTTCGCCTGATCCGGGCACAAGGCCAAGCAGGTCATGGAGTAGCTTCACGGCATCGGCTAATTCATTGCTGAGTCGAGTATAATCTTCGTGCGTATGCGGGGGGTACGACATCAGGGCGCAGCGCTCGTGGTACTGCTCTCCCTCGATTACTAGCCTCTTGGCAGCAAACGGACCGCCGCAGACCTTGCATCGTGTGGCGTCTGCCCCACTCACAGTTTCGATCCTCCCACAGCATTGCAGCAGTCCTCGCAATAGTGACGGTTGTTGTTGATGATGATATTGGTGTTGACTGGAGCCCATTCCAGCCAACGACATACCAGAGCAATTCCAAACACGAATGATGCGCCGATAGCGCCGGCAGAAAAGCACGCTCCAATCAGGATCAATACCGCCTCAACTGGATTAACCATCAGCGTTCTCCTGGGGCGATCCGGACACAGCAGGGACAGTGCCAGCCGTCCACGCAGCAATGCCGGCGGATGCCGTTAACGGGCCGTGCGCCGTTGTGCATTTGACGCAGCGCGTCTGCTCATGGTCCGGTGTCGGCGGGTGCCCCGAGTAGCGCATGGCGAACGAACTGCCCGGCACGCAATGCATGAACTGGCCGCAATGATCGCATTTCGGCATCATGTTGAAGGCGCTACTCACTGGCGTTCTCCTGGGGTGTGCGGTGGGCCATCATCGCATCGGCCAAACGATAGGCAGCTTTTGCTGTTCGATTTGCGGCGTCATTATCGAAATCACCTATGTTTCCTTTCCATAGGTTGGCAATTGCGATAAGCGATTTGGCAGCGAAATAGTCCCGTAGCGACATTCCAGTTTGGCTACCATTCGCAGGCCCTATGCCATAGGCGCTAAGATCGTTCTGCGGAAATGCTGGCTGGTCATCTATTCCTCCTGATGCTGTGGGCGCGTGAGTGAAAGACTCATGTCGCCTCCATGCTGCGAAACGGAAGCATCGGAGGCCGGTCCATGCCGGACGTAAATTCCTGCTCACCGTGCTTGAAATAGTTTTCCTGAGCGTCGAACCAGCAGTCCCAGTGCCAAGCATGGTTCTGGTGATGGCCATCGAAGATCGACCTCTCCCGAAGATAAACCTCAGTTTTTGCGATCCGCTGGTAGCACCAGACGCAGGTGTGCGGCTTGCGCGCGCCCTGCCACGTCTTGCTGAATAGATGATAAGTCATGCTCGATCCTGCGAAGACACTGCGGTATTGAGGCGAGCAACTTCCTCGGTGTTTTCCGCGCGCCACTCCCCCCATGTTGGGTCAGTCAGCTTGTGTAGCGACCATTCCAGAATGTCCGGTTTGCGCGTGAACGGCTTTCGCAATCGCGGGTAACAGCGTTCGCAAAGCTGTCCGTACTTAGGCGAATAGCCCAGGTGATCCGGGCAGAAATGCAGTCCACATCCTCGATCCTCTCCGTCTGTGTTAATCATGCCGCAGACGTAACTAAGACCGCGATTAATCTCCTTGTTACAGTCTGGATGGTCGCACAGCGCCGGCACGCCGTAGCCGACGTCTCGTCCGTCTTTGCCCTCTCCAATCGACCAGCCCATGTGTCACCCAGCCTCAGTGTTTCGCTCTGCCGGAGGGTGCGGGAGCGGGGCTAGGCCAACGTATTTTATTCCGCCGTGAGTCCACGCGCCCAACGTATCGTGGCTAGTCGTCACGATTCCTTTGACATAGGGGTAGCGGTCGTCCACGCATAGCCACGCCACCTCCCTTACCGCTGCCTGCGGTTGAGCGGCGAGCAGAGATCGAATTGCCCTCGCAGCGGAGGCCATGGCCCCATCACCCTGCCGCGCCTCTTCATCCAAAATTTCAAGTAGCTCCGTATAATCCGTCATGTCGCGTCTTCGCGGTTGGGGGAGGAGAGCGTGGGCGATGAATAGGCTGGGCAGTCGCGTTCGGGGTTACGGCAAGTGTCGCCAGTTGGCGCGCTGTCTCGGCACGGACAAGACGTCGCATGCGGCGTCGGCTTTGATCGACCATTCACAAAGCCCCGCCCTTTGCATCGCCGACAGCGGACGGTTTCTAGCCATCCGCCGCCACCACAGTCTTTGCAGGGGATGACGCTCATAGCGACACCGGAACAAAGAATATCACCAGCAGGATGATTATCAGTAAAATCCCGGGGTCCATCATTTCCCCTCACGATCTGTCGATGGGATCGCGAGAGCAGAAAATTCCTCCGCGCGCCGCACATCGCCACTGAATGTCATTGTTTCGCCATCCCGTATCCGCTTGTCGCTAAGCTGGTAAAGGCGTAGTGCCTGCCGCATTGTCTGCAATTGCGACAATTGGTGATATTCGGAAAGCGCCTCGACGGCGGCGATCTCCTGTTCCGTGAATGCGAGGAACAGCCCGGATGGCTGTTGCTTTGGTTGGGCAGCAGCGCGCAGGCGCTCGATCTCGGCGGCGGCTTCCTCGCAATCTTCATCAGCAATGTCATAGGCATTTCCGCTTCCGCCGTCGCGCATGATGCGACGGGCGCGCAGCCGTTCCACGATGTCAGCAGAACCTGTTCCGGCTGTTCTCCAGCCGTGATGCCACATGAAGGCGCAATAGGCGGCAACATCGCGAGGATCGCCTTTTGCTATATGCGCGTAGAGTTGGCGTTGGCAATCGCGCATCCAGTCATCCCGCATCCAGCCGCTGTTATGACCGTACTTGGATTCCGCCGCCTTCAACTTTTCCAGAAGCGCGGCTGAAAACCGAGACACAAGATCAGTCAAATTATCGAAATCATAGTCGATGGTGTTGCCGCTCTCAGCAGACGGCTGCGTGGGTTGGGCAGCATCTGGGATGAGGTCTTTCCTAATACCAACGCCAGCTGGACCTTGGCATGGTTTGTTCTGGTCGTCGGTGCGACGAATGAAACCGCAATCCCGGCAGCAAACGAGATTGAACCGCTCGATCCAATGGTGGCCATTCGATGTCGCTACCACCTCGCGCGGCGACGGCAGATTCCTCTCAACCATCGCCATGCTCAGTGCATCGAGGAGGGTATCTGCGGCAAAGCGCTTGTGAAGCCAGCCGGTCCAATCGCCGCAGCACTCAATCGCGCAATTTGGCTGGCCGTTGAAGTCCGGGTTATCGCACATGATCGTTACGCTATCGCCTTCGTCGGCGCGCAAAACGTCGATCAGGCGAGCAACCTCGATTGCTCTTTCACTCTCAGCAGAACAACGATCAGTCATATCGCACCTATCCATGTTTCAGTCTTCTTGCCACTCCGGGCCTAGTATTGTGACCTTCGGACATACTCAGCTTCAAGCTGGTCAAGTGGGCATGCCCTCAAAGCCGTAGTAATGTTGTAAAGCGGCGTCACGGTCCATTTCGCTTGGTTCCGATCCATGAATTCTCTGACTTCCTGCTCCCGGTCGGTGGTCAAGATTTCCCGATCAGAAACGCAGTGCCAGGCATTAGGACTGGGTTTGGCGCCCTCGGCAGGACTCGAACCTGCGACCTCGGGTTTAGAAAACCCTTGCTCTATCCGCTGAGCTACGAGGGCGGGAAGCGAGACATAATCACGGGACCCAATTGAATAGTTGGGCCTAGCGCGCAATTTAACAATTTCTGCCATGGCATCCTCCAGCAATCGGTCAATTGGTTCGTTAACATCGGGGTCAATTTCGTCACGAATCCGCTCCAGAACGTCTTTCATGTCTCTTCTCCAAATGTTCGGATAGCCGGCCACTCCGCACATTAGGCTCATGCTATTTCCCACCTATCCATGTGAGAAAGGCAACGGCGGCGGGAATAGCGACAAGTACTCATCGCGCCCTCCCATTTCGGTTAACGTCAATCCAGTATGCAGTCGGCATCACGAGGAGGACGACTAGAGCAATGAAAAGCTGAAGTAGCGGGCTCATGCTGCACCCGCGGCGCTGATAGGCTGTCTGTGTGAGTCCGTCATCGGTCCCTCCCGGCTGTTACGATTTCGCCTCGAAAATTCCGCCATGCACGAATCGTGCGGGGCTTCTTGATCCCGTTGTGCTTCGCGCGGACCCGGTAGTCCTTGGATTTCTGGGCTACGTCCTGCGCGGTTTTGATCTTGTGCGGCTCAACCAGGGCCGGGGCCATGTTGCTTTCAACATTCAGGCCGCCGTTGCAGATGGCAACGATGTGATCCAAGTGCCATTTATCGCCAGCACCGATCTTCCTGCCTGAGATGTGGCAAATGCCGTTCTCGCGCTCAAATATTCTGAGCCTGACGCGCGGAGGCGGCATTGCATCTGGGGACGCGCCGGCCCATTCCTTGACGGCTCTCATATATGCTTCCAAGTCTTGCGGTGGACGATGCAGGCAATAGTCCCTTTATCGACTCCATATTCTCGCCCCAACGCGCGCTGCGACTTTCCACTGCTTCGTATTGCCAATACCTGTTCTTCGGTGAGAACACTTTGAGTGAGCTGCTCACCCATCATGCCGGGGATCTTGATGCGGCCCTTGTTGGCGCAGTCACGCATGTTGTCCGCCCTAGTTCCTTCGAAAAGATGATCCGGGTTCACGCAGCAACGAATATCGCAGGTATGGCAAACGTCAGTTGACGAAGGCAAGCGCACCCCATGCGCAATCTCATAAGACAGGCGGTGAGCTATGGTTGTCCGGTGGCCTGCGTTAACAACGCCGTAGCCGTTCGGCGTGGTCGCGTTCATCCAGAGCCAACAACCAGAATTCGGCTCTGGGATGCTTCGTTCGAAAAAGAACTGAGTAGTGTGCGGATCACCGCGTGGCTTACGGCGAACACGAGGAGGAATCGCAGCATCGTCATCCTTTCCGATCCATTCTGGGAGTTCTCTAGTCATGAAACACCACGCCATGGTTGGCCCCGAAAGCAGAAATCAGATCAATCAAATCAGTCATTTCCGCCTTGCTCAGATCCGACGACGAACGCCCCAGGTTCACAAAGCCGTTGCCGTCAAGGTTAGGGACCATGCGAAGCTCTCGCTTGAGGCTGTCCAGAAACAGGAGCTTCCAGTCGTCTGCCGATAGCTTGATGCCGTGCCATGGGAGTTGCGCGGCTACGTCCGTCAGCATTGCCCACATACGGTCATTCTGCGGCAGCGAGCGGCGTGGAGCCTTGTACTCAACCCGCGTTCCGTCCGGCAGCTTGGAAGCCCACAGGGCCGCCTTCTGTCGGATTTCAGGGGATACGAGAACGAGCGTGGCGCGGGTCATGTCGGCTCCTAGAACGGAATGTCGTCGCCACCCATGTCATCGTCCGGGATAATTGACCTCTTGACTTGCCCCTTGAGGTTCGTTGGCTTCTGTGTCGGCTGCTGGCCCTGATCGTCTTTCGGGCGGATGCTGAAAGAGAGGGCGGGGGCTTTGTCGGCAGCGCCTTCCTTGCGCTTCCACGCGTTCACCCAATACTCCACACCGTTGACGTTGAGCGTCCCGGTGAAGTCCGCATCCTGCTTGCCGGCGCGTTTCTTTTCATTGCGCCAGATGCTGCCACGGTTGGTGTTGTCGAAATCAGCCATTAACCCGCCATCCTGTTGTCATCACCCCGCGCCAATTCGCGAAGGCCGGAAAGTTGCTCGGCGTAAACGCCACGCAAGAAGTCTTGCCAGTCGGACTTGAGCGAACCCAATCGATCCTTGTTCGCCGCCGCCCATTCCTGAAGCTCAAGGATTGATCCCGTCGAATGGATTTCCTTTTGCAGAGCCTCGAATATCGGGCGCTGGTCAACGACGCGAAGTTTCTTGATTGCCTCGGGCGCCGGCGCCGGGATGTTGTCGATCACCTCGCCGTTAGCGTCGTATTCGACAGTTGGAACGATGTCGGCAGCGCGGGTAACGTGCGGGTTCTGGCGCTTGAAGTCGTCGGCCTCTTCCTCGGAGTAGAGGTCGCCGTGGACAGCCAGCAATTTCAGTATCACTCGGTCCTTAGACCTTTTTTCTGCCATCGCAATCGGGTACGAATTCTTGTTGTTCTTCGGGCTAGCCTCGCCGAACGAATATTCGACGTGATCGCCAAGCCGGCCGCCAACGAGGACCGAAACAAACCCGGCGGCCATGTCGCAGACCTTGAGTTCAGGCTTTTCCCAGATGATCCCGACTTCCGCCGCGATCCGCTCAAGGGCCTTGTGCTTGACGCACCAGGTTGTCCCGTGAACCTCCCAAATCTCGTCAGACTCGACGCCGTACTTCTCCATGAACGCCATAACGGCCTTGCTGGGTTTAGCCACGGTCAGTCTCCACGATTGCGCTCGCCAAAAGGTCAAGCTTGGTTCTCATGCTCAAGATGTCGTCGCGCTGATTTTCGATGAACGGGCGCGATATCGGATCGTTGAACATCTTGCTTGCCTCGGTGACGGCAAGCCACGCATCGCGAACTGTGAGTTCGGCTTTGATCTGCGCTTCCTCGCGCGGAGTGAATGCTTCGCCGTTTTCAGACATGCGCCATTTCCTCCGCTACGCGCCTCAAGATTTCTTCTTGCAGATAATCGGCTTCGATCTGTTCAATCCGCGCCATGCGTTCTGCTGGGGGCAGGGGCCATAGGTTCCACCAGTGATGCAAAAGCAAATCGGCAAGCTGTTGTGACGACATCACTCTGCCTCCAACAGTTCGAGCAGATCGTTGATTGCTTCCTGCTCGGTTGCGCCGCGCCCAATCTGACCGCGCGTCCCGCTATCTTCGGCGCCGTCGTAATTGTCGGTGACTGCTGACCAATCCATGTTGCGGACCGGAATCGGCGGGTAGTCAAAGCTGGTGTGGATGCGAAAACCGTTGGTGTCGTGGATTGCCATCACACGCTCTCCCGCTGCATCAACCCTCTCGCATGAGCCATATCGACCATGGCCCGAACGATGATTTCCGTTTCCTTGCCCAGCGCAGTGCCGCCGCGAGTTTTCGCCCAGTGCGCTTGTGCCTCCGCTATCGTGAACAGGCGGCAACCAGCCTTGACCATCGGCTCCGTGTCGCCAGTGAGTTTCTGCAAGAAGAAGGCGTAGCCATCGGCTCGTGATGCGCCTTGAATAATCCACTGATCGCCGAGGTTCGCGCCGCTGAGGTCCGCGCCGATGAGGTTCGCGCCGCTGAGGTTCGCGCCGCGGAGGTCCGCGCCGCTGAGGTTCGCGCCGCTGAGGTCCGCGCCGCGGAGGTCCGCGCCGATGAGGTCCGCGCCGATGAGGTTCGCGCCGCTGAGGTTCGCGCCGCTGAGGTCCGCGCCGCTGAGGTCCGCGCCGCGGAGGTACGCGCCGATGAGGTTCGCGCCGATGAGGTACGCGCCGATGAGGTTCGCGCCGCTGAGGTTCGCGCGGCTGAGGTCCGCGCCGCTGAGGTACGCGCCGCGGAGGTCCGCGCCGCTGAGGTCCGCGCCGCTGAGGTACGCGCCGCGGAGGTCCGCGCCGCTGAGGTCCGCGCCGCTGAGGTCCGCGCCGCTTTTGATTGCAGCCTTGACGGCCAAGCCAAGCTTGACGCTCGGAAAAGCATCCTCGCTGCAAGTGATTTCAGCGGAGAACTGAACCGCGCCAGTAAAGCGGTTGAGGATATCGTATTTCATTAGACCGTCTCCCCGTGCTTGCGGTAGTCGCGAACGTGGTCCTGCGTATTGGCGATGCGGTCGATCGGCGCAAAGCGCGCGTCCTGATCGCGGAGGTGTTCAGCCTCGTCGTTGATATCCTCCGTCACATTCCTGCACGTCCCTTCAACCGGGTTGCATTCAAGGACGGTAATCACATCGCGGTATTCACCGGACGCAATGGCGCTGATGACAGCGGCGCGGGAGTTTTTGTCGCGGTCCAGTTCGAGGAACGCCTTGCCGAGCTTCCCGAAGTCGCATTCAACGAAATAAAGCGGCTGATCGATTGGCTTGCTCATATCCTGCTCCCCTTGGTTCTCGCCAACGCAGCGGCGCGGTATTCAGCGGCGGTCAATTCCGTAACCGCAAATTCAGTGCAGCCCTTGTCGGCGATCTGCGCGATGTGAAGGTCGCGGGAAGCATCACCGTTGACGAGCAAGCTATTTGCCGGACGGTCGGCATAGGCTGGGTATTCGATGCGGTAGAAGGCCATTGGTCTGCTCCCCTTGTGCGGTGATTGGTTAGGCGGTGGCCGACTGTTCTACGGGGCTGGACGCAGCATTGATGGCCGCAATCAGACGCTCGGTCAGTTCAGCGTCGTCCGTGAAAATGACGATCTCGGCTTCATTAAATTGTTGGAACGACTCGCTCTGCTCGCCGCGGAGCGTCAGCCTGAGGGCACCGCCCCCGAAGGTGGCGGCGGAAATCGACTTGACCCAGTGGTAATGCGTGCCTGTCGAAATCATCAGTGCTGTGGTCATCTGCTCTCTCCCGATTTGGTGAGAGCATATAAAGCACGGCTTTACCTGATAGTCAAGCGAAGCTTTACCGAAATAGCAAAAAATATTGCGGGCCTCGGTTTCGGCCTATCAGGCCACGTCGTCGCGCTGCTTTTGGAGGGTGTCTATCATAGCGCCTATCATGGCGCGCTCACGAGGCCGCAGGCGCTCGATTCTGACTTCCAGGGTGTCGGGAGGCGGGGGAGGGCCGGAGCCATCCAGTAGCCACGCACAGGGCACCTGAAGCACTCTGGCGAGCTTTGCGATCTTTGCCAGCTCTGGGATTGTCTCGTCACGCTCCCAACCTGACACTGCCTGCACTGTGACGCCGAATTCCGCCCCGATTTGAGCTTGCGTCGGTTTAGGGCGCATCCGCTCACGAGCTAATTTTATACGATTTCCTATAGTCATTTCAACATTATAAAGCTCGACTTGATCGCCGCAATGAAGCAGTGCTTGACTTCCAAGTAAAGCCATGCTTGACTGCCGGACCATGGAAGACAGAAAAGCAGCTTTGAAGCGCGCGATCGTCAACGCTGGCGGGCAGGCAGCCTTTGCTAGAGCGATCGGGGTCACAGCGCAGGCCGTATCGCAGTGGGAAGAAGTCCCGCCCCTGCGCGTGCTCGCGACGGAGCGGATTTCCGGCGTGTCGCGCAGTGACCTTCGCCCTGATTTGTACCCCGTTTCGGACGAGGCCCGCGCATGAACACGCGGAAACACAATCACGTTTGTCATAACAACGCTTCCCCCGGCTGGGCGAGCGACCATCATGACACATTCGCGTCAGGGTTGCGACAAGATTTTGTCGGGAAATTTCAAACATCAGTTTCGCCGCCCCAAGTCGGCGAGAGCGCGACGGCAGTTGAACATGCCCCCCAGCCCCTAGCTGCCGTCGCATCAATTCACCTCGTGAACAGCCACACCGCAGCCAATGCGACGGCGAACACGATCAATCCGGTTGCATTCTCGTCAAGCATGGAGGGCCTTTGATGTCTGACCAGTTTGGATTGACGGGCGGGATCGCGTCGGGGGCACAACCGCAACCCCGCCCTCACCATCGCGCGGATACGCGGCGCGATTCCAAAAATTCAGTTACCGGCGACTACTCCTCCCCGCCGGTCAACTCGCGGCGCCAAGAAGAGGCTGCCGCGCCTTTTATTCACCTGAAGCGCGGTCGCATCGCGCAAGCGGTTCTCGACGTAATCGCGGTGTTCGTCACCTTTCTTTTTGTCGCTTCGGTCGGGCTTAGTCTCCCGCTCGCAATCTTCCTGATGTTTTTTGCCGCCTTCTAGCTTTCGAACACCAAGCGGCGCGCAAGATCCTTGTTCGAACGAACGACTAAGCAATAGGAGGCGGGGGAATGACTCAGGCTAACCAGTTTGCATCGCAATGGACTGACGAACGCATTGCCGAGATAACAAAGCTATGGGCAGAGGGATATTCGGCAACACGCATCGGTGCCGCTATGGGCATTTCCCGTAGCTGCGTCATTGGCAAGGTAACGCGGCTGGGGCTACCAGAGCCCGCCGAAAAGCTCCCCGTTGTCACTGACCGCGTTTACACACGGCAGCTTGCCGAGGTTACCCGCGCCAAGGTGAATGCCTATTATCGGCAGTATAGCAAGAAGCGGCGCGAAGAACGCAAGCTGATGATGGAGACCAAGGCTTCCATCCGCGAAGCCATGCTTGACCGCGGCGCAACCAAGACGTCGGCAGCATATCGCAAGCACCTTCCTCCGATGCCTGACATGTCCAAGGGCCAGTTGCGCGCGATGCTGGCTCAGGCCGCACAGAACACGGCCGCGCTATGAATCAGATCATAGAACAGGTCTGCCAGCGCCGCTGTGTCCCGCCGGAGAAGTTCTTTGGCCCGGCCAAGGGCGCTCAAGTCGTGGCCGCCCGTAAAGAGGCCATAGAACGGCTACAGAAGGCCGGGCTGGGGCCTCAGAAGATCGCGGACGAGACGGACCTTCACGTTCAAACGGTCTACTACTGGCTTCGACCGCAGCGCAGGGAGCGTGTTCGCCGGCAGAGCGCGGAATCGTTCCGACTGCACCAGAAAAAGATGCGGGATATCGGCGGGCCGCGGCAGAGCAAAGCGCAGCGCCAAGAAATCATTGACGCCTATCTGGAAGATCCAGCCAAGGGAACCGCTCTGGCGTGTAGCCGCGGCTTGGCACCTCTGTATGCCTACAAGCTGGTTCATGCGCTTGGGCTCTTGCCGAGGAAGGAAGAGCAATGAAGCCGACGCCGCTGCACATCATCGTCGCGCGCATCCGCCGACTGCCGCTTCATCACCAGATCGCGCATCTACGAGCCTTGGTAGCCCTTGAGCGCCCGTATTCAGTGAGGCGGAACGAACTGGAGAGTTTGCTGCGCGGGAAAATCGAGCGGCAATTACGAAAAGAGAGCCGAGTAGCATGACTATTGCATTGCGTGCTTCGACGGTTGTTCTGCATTTACCAATGCCTCCGAGCGTCAACGCTTCAACGCGCGCGGGGTTCAACGCCTACACAAAAAAGCCGTTCGTTTACAAAAGCGACAGCTTGAGAAAGTTCTTTGCCGAGGCCGATCAGCTCTTCATGACCCAGAAACGGACCATAGGCTTCGTCAAGGGACCGTTTACGTATCACCTGGTTCTCAACGAAAAGCTACGCCACGGCAACGCAGACGGGGATAACCGGGGCAAGTACGCCCTGGATTATGCCGAGCGTGTTGGCCTGATTGAAAACGACAAGCTTGCAGAGGGCGGGTCGTGGTCATGGGGGCCGTGTGAGTTCGGAGCAATGCTAGCGATCTTTCCGACGTCGGGAGCCGCATCATGAAGACCGTCACTTACGAACGGTTGCGAGAAGTTCTTAGCTATGACTCAGAAACGGGTTATTTTAGGTGGCTGAAGTCGCCGGTGTATTTCATCAGTGTCGGGCAGGTTGCTGGGACTAACACCAGACGCTATCGCCAGATTGGCGTTGATGGACGCCGCTACGGTGCGCACAGACTGGCATTCTTATTTATGACCGGAGAGATGCCGGTACTGGATGTCGATCATGCCGACGGAAACGGATTTAATAACAAGTGGGATAATCTGCGCATTTGCACAGTCTCCCAAAATCTAGCTAACACCGGCCGTCACGCAGACAATTCCAGCGGGTTCAAGGGTGTTACTTGGGACCGACCGCGCGGGAAGTGGCAGGCGAGAATCCAGGTACGAAAGCAAAAAATCCATCTCGGCCGTTTCAACAGCGCAGAAGAGGCCCACGCCGCTTACGTGGCCGCTGCTTTTGAGCATTTCGGCGAATTTCATAGGGCAGCATGACCATCCATCCAGCAACCAACAGCGAGGCAGCATGAGCGAGGGACACAATCAACTCCGATCGATCGTCGAACGGGTCGTAAACTTGGAGGACCAGAAGAAGGAACTCGGCAATGACATCCGCGACGTCTACGCCGAAGCCAAGGGGAACGGCTACAATCCGGCTGCCCTTAAGGTGATCGTTCGCAAGCAACGCGCCGACAAGGCGAAGGCAGAAGCGCTTGAGGCCGACGTACAGGCATACATGACCGCAATGGGGATGGTCTGATGGCGTGTTTCGTCTACCAGCTCAACGACCCGTGGGAAGAGGGATGGCCACCGTTCTACATCGGGATATCGAACAACCCGTGGGATCGTTTTTACAGTCATTGCCATGACCGCTTTTCCTCAGCGTATCCGCTCTTAGCGCTGTTCTTGCGCCAAGGGGTAACGCGAGACGACATCCTTTATATTTATCAGGAATGCCAAACCCGTAGAGAGGCGTTCGAACTGGAACACCAGTTGGTGACTACAACACCCAACCTTCTCAACCGTCCTTACAGGCGGGGGAGGGCTTATTGATCGACGTTGGAGACATGGTTGCGGAGCTAATCGAGGCTGGATGTGCGCCTGATGTGGCTGCTGTTGTTGTCGTTCGCGCTTTCGTGTCGGGTGTTAATTCCACCGGAATTCCGCGGAGTCCGGTGGACAAAGTAGCAGAGAAAAGACGCGCTTATGATCGCAATAGAAAGCGGAAATCCACCGGACTTCCACCGGAATCCACCGGACTTCCAGAGCCGCCCACTATATCTTTAGATAAGAACAGTAAGAAAGAAAAAAGGGGCTCGCAACTTCCCGAGGGCTTTCGGCCGGATGAGGTTCGCTGGACAGCCGCTTGCCGGAAATTCGGGAACGAGGGCGCCGAGCGGGAGCTTCAAAAATTCACGTCGCATCACCGGGCGAAGGGCACGGTATTCAAAAACTGGAATTTCGGCTGGGACAAATGGCTGCTGCAATCCGAACAGTGGGGGCCAAAACAGTCTGCCGGCGTGGGCGTCGTGAACCCAGAGACGGTCAATTGGCGGGCTGCTTTGCAGAGCTATCGGGCCTATGGGAATTGGCCGAAGGGACACGGGAATGACCCGACTTCGCCGAGTTGCCGCGCGCCCAGGGAATTGTTGCGTGAGTTCGGCTTTGAACCAGTGTCTACCCAGTAACGCGCGTACAGCATCACAAGGGATCGGTAATGAAAACGTTATGGCTCTTTGGGATAATGATGTGCCTGGGTTTTGTTGCGGGGAGCCTTGACGATATTCGCCGGGAAATTCGGTATGGGAAAATGACCTGTATTTCAAAATAGACGCGCGTACAGCATCACAACTCACGGGGCAAATACGTGGCAAGAACCAAGAAGCGAGCGCCTTACGACCCAAGCAAAGCGCACGACCGACGTTCCACGGATTTAAACCGTGGCATTGGACAGCATGTCGCACCTGTAGAAGTAGACGATCCCCTTGAGCTAGGTGGAAAGCTTATCGTGATGCGATCGACACGGAATGACCCGTTGGCGGGGATGCACGCGCGCAAGACGATTGACGAGGCCCAGTATTGGGGCGGCCGGGCCTTTCAGCGCGACTTCGAGCTTGCAGAGCGTGGTCCGCAGGCCATCGACCCGAGCAAGGAATACGTTGATGGAGGATCGGCACCAGAACCCATCACGGAAGCCCAGCAGAAGGCCGCCAAGCAGCTTGCCAGGGTTTACCGGGAATTGGAGCAGGACGGGTCTGCGCTTATCCACGACGTTCTAATCCACTCCCAGACCTATAGGCAGATCGCGGCCTCACGGGGATTCAGCGGCGAGCGTTGGGAGAAGTTCTTCGGTATGAGCGTCCACTTGCACCTTCACACGCTGGCATGGGTTTATGGCTTCGCTAAGGAGCGGACGGGTAAAAAACGTCTCGGCGGTGGATAAATTGCAGCCCGGTACAAAAAGATTGACGGTCCGCCCGGATGTGTGCATATTGCCATGGTCGGAAGTGATTTGATTTGGCCCGCTCGGAGAAATCCGTGGCGGGCTTTTTGCTGAAGTGCCCAGAGAGGGCGGACCGGATCATTACCGGCCAAATAACGGGCGCCGTCCCGTACCGAGGGCAGAACTCGGCTTCAGCGACCAGTTCGGGCGGCACCGCTAGTCAACACGCCACATCCTCCCCATGTGCTCCGATTATACGTGAGCAGAGCGTAATGAAGCGAGTGCCGCCCGGAGCCTAATCTGACTGCGGCGTGGAAGGACACGCGTGGGAATCGCATTTAAAAGCCGCTACCAAAGCCCAGCGATTGGGATCGGCCTGCGATTAGTCGGTATCAAGCCCGGCCAGTCAGAGCCTGATGTGGACAACGACCAGCAACGGGCTAGAGGCCCCTGTCAGGTAAACGAACAGCGGAGAATGCCGCGATGAGCATTACACCGGACCCAGAGTATGACTTCATTCCTCCGCTGCAGGCCGCGCCGGTCAAGCGCGGTACTCAGTGCGGCGAGTGCGGGATGAAGTTCGAATACGGCAAAAGTTACGGTTTTTGTTGCGGCAATTTGCGGTGCCCGACTCAGCTTAAAGTGACGTATTCGAATACAGCCACAACGCTGTGCACCCGCAATGGGTGATTTGATCCACGCAGACTTCCGCGGCAAGACCTGGATATCAGAAAAGCGTCTAGCTGAAGAGATTGCTGCCGGCGTTGTGTTCCCCACGGTGTTTGGGTTTGACAGCCCGCCCGCGGACACCGCGCCCTGCGAATATACGGCGCCGGACAAGGACTCGGCGTGAGTGATCGGTGTCCTAGACAATCTAGAACAGAACCTAACCCTCGCAACGATTGACGAGAACTGGAAGCACAGATTGGGCCGGCAAACCGAACTTAGGTACAGGTTCAACGCGCCGGACCTCACTGTCAGGCAATTGGGCCATTTCCAGATCATCAACATTGACGGCCAAGAGATAACGATCGGTTCCATGGCAACAGACGAACAGATCGCGGCAGAGATAGCCAAGATTCGGCAGATCACAGAGAAACCCATGAGCATCACAGGCTTACAGTCCGGCACGTTCAAGACGCTTCTGGAAGACATGAGGAAGCAAGTCGCGGAAGCCCAGAACCAGGGCGCGGCTAAGGTCGTCGCAGCCAAGGACAACGCGGTCGCTCAGGTATCCGCGGCAGTTGAAGGGGTGGTCGCCAAGGTAGACCGCGAGGTATCCGAGGCGCTCCAGGACTTTAGCGAGTTTACCAACGGCGGACCCGCATGACCACGAAATATCATGCAGACGACGCACCGGCCATCAAGCGTCGTATGGAAGAGATCCAGGCTGAACGGATGCGGGCCATCATGGGTAAGCCCATCGAAGAAACCAAAGAGGTGCCGACCGCTGGAGGCTGGGCCATGTACGGAACTGGTAGCGGAAATCTAGGCCATGACTACGACCCCGCTTAAGTCGCTTGCCCATCCCAACTGGCCGTATGCTGGTACTGCGCACGAATGGCGCGGGTTTGTGAAGGACGAGAAGCCTTCCTCGGTTCAATACGATGATGTCCAGATGGACATGCAGCGATCTCGAACCGGCGTCTACCAAAAGCAGAACTTCGGGCCGGAACTCAAATAGTTAACAATACAAATGGCAAACCCAAGAGGACAACAGCGTGACAAGCCATTCCGGGACGCGCTCAGGATGGAATTGGCAGCGCTTGGGGAAGACCATAAGGCGCTAAGGGCTATAGCGCGGTCTCTGATCGCGGCGGCCTCAGAAGGCAAGATGGACGCCATTAAAGAGATTGGCGATCGGATGGACGGAAAACCCGCACAGGCCGTAATCGGCGGTGATGAGGATGATCCGGCGATTAATCTACTGCACCGAATCGAGCGCGTGATTGTCAACGCTCCAAATCCCGACCGCTGAGGTATTCCAGCCGCTTCTTGAGCCGGCGAGAAACAAGGCGGCACATGGAGGCCGAGGCTCCGGAAAGTCCCATTTCTTCGCTGACCTCCTCATTGAGGATAGCTTGTTCGAGCGCGGACTGCGCTCTGTTTGTATTCGTGAAGTCCAAAAGTCGCTCAAGGACTCGGCCAAGCGATTGCTTGAAGACAAGCTGCAAGAGCACCGCTTAGGCGAAGCTGATGGCTTCAAAGTGTTCCGGGAGGTGATCGAGACGCCGGGCGATGGTGTCATCACGTTTCAGGGTATGCAGGATCACACAGCGGAGTCCATCAAGAGCCTTGAGGGCTTTGGGCGGGCTTGGGTTGAGGAAGCGCAGACGTTATCAGCGCGCTCCCTATCGCTTTTGAGGCCCACTATACGAGCCGACGGTTCGCAGCTCTGGTTCTCATGGAACCCAAGGCGGAAAAACGATCCGGTTGACATGATGTTCCGGGGGGCGTCCCCGCCATCAAGCGCTGTGATTGTACGTGCCAACTGGTCGGATAACCCTTGGTTCCCGGCTGTGCTTGAGCAAGAGCGGCTGGACTGCCTGAAGGGACAGCCTGACCAGTACGATCACATCTGGGAAGGCGGGTATGCGACCGTGACTGAGGGCGCGTATTACGCTCAGTGCTTAGCTGATGCCAAGGCCAAGGGCCGGATTGGGAATGTAGCGGCTGACCCGCTGATGACCTATCGGGCCATAATCGACATCGGCGGGACTGGCGCCAAGGCAGACGCGGTAGCGATCTGGATAGCCCAGTTTGTCGGGCGCGAGATCAGAGTGCTGAACTACTACGAGGCTGTTGGGCAGCCACTCGCAACGCACGTTAATTGGCTCCGAGAGAACGGCTACGGCAAGGCGCTGATAGTCCTGCCGCATGACGGATCGACTAACGACAAGGTTTACGACGTTTCCTACGAGAGCGCGTTCCGGGCGGCTGGCTTTGAGGTCGTTGTGATCCCGAACCAGGGCAAGGGCGCGGCATCCATGCGGGTTGAGTCGGCCAGGCGGCTGTTCCCCTCCATTTGGTTTAACGCAAACACAACGCAAGGCGGGATTGACGCATTGGGCTGGTATCACGAGCGCAAGGACGAGGCGCGCAACATTGGGCTTGGCCCCGAGCATGACTGGTCTAGCCACGGCGCGGATGCGTTCGGCCTGATGTGTGTTGCCTATGAGGCCCCGAGTGAGCCAGCGCAACGTCGTGCCCTTGCCCGTCGCGGCTCCTGGATGGGCGCCTAATGGCCTACGAGACCTCTGAAAAGCCCAAGCCCCGCAAGGAAAACAAGGCGGACGCCGATATTCTAAAGCAGGCCCTGGAAGACTATGACGTCGCCTATCAATACCAGCGCGGCAACATGGATGAGGCTTACGAGGATCTTCGCTTTCGGCGTGGTCGGAAGGAAGACCAGTGGGACCAGGAGGCGATCACCGCGAGGGGCGACCGTCCGTGTCTCGTCATCAACACACTACCGCAGTTCATCCGGCAGGTTACGGGCGACATGCGGCAGATGCGGCCATCGATCAAGGTAAACCCCGTCGATAGCCGAGGCGACCCCAAGACCGCGGAAGTGCTAGCTGGGCTCGCCCGATACATCGAAAACCGATCTTTTGCCAAGCACATCTACACTACGGCCGGCGATAGCCAGGTGGCGGCGGGTATAGGTCATTGGCAGGTTACGACCGAATACGCAGGGACCTCGACGTTCAACCAGGAAATCCGCATCCTTGGCATTGAGGACGGCGTATCCGTTCTGTGGGACCCGGACAGTGTGCTGCCGACCCGCGAAGACGCGATGTATTGCCATGTTCCGTATGACATTTCGCTGCGGAAGTTCAAGAAGCAATACCCAGATGCTCCGGTTGAGGGCTTTGGCTGCGAGATGCAGCACGCCACCGACGGCTGGTACACTGGCGACAGTGTGCGGGTTACGGTCTACTGGGTCAAGAAGCCGATCAAGCGTTCGCTGGTGTTGGCCCCCGACGGTTCGATTGACGATATCACCGCTCAGACTGAGGGATTCGGCAAGGAAGAGTTGGCTGGAGCAACTGAGTTCTACGCGGCCAAGGGTTTTAGGTTTGAGCAGCGCGACAGCTTCAAGGTCTGCCGCTATTTGATGACCGCGGGGACCATTCTGGAAGGTCCGACGGACTGGCCCGGGATGCACATCCCGATTGTTCCTGTGCTGGGCGAGGAAGTCCGCATCGGCCGGGAGGTGTATCGGCATGGCGTGGTGCGGTATGCCCGCGACCCGCAGAAGATGGTGAATTACTACGCTAGCGCCGACGCTGAGGTGGTGGCCTTGCAGCCCAAGGCGCCGTGGCTGGCTACGTTAAAGCAGGTCCAGAACCATATGGACCTGTGGGAGACGGCCAACACACATAACCATTCGGTTTTGATCTACGATGCAGATGCGCAGGCCGCCGGTCCGCCGGCACGCATATCCCCTCCAATAGCCTCGCAGGCCATTCAGCTCGGTCGACAGCAGGCATTGGAGGACACCAAGCGGGTTATCGGCATTTACGATGCCGGGCTAGGCCAGAAGTCCAACGAAACGTCGGGCGTGGCGATTAACGCCCGCGATCGGCAGTCGGACACAGGAACGTTCGTCTATATCGATAACTTCAACATGGCGATTCAGCGAACCGGGCAAATCTTGCTCGACCTGATCCCGCACATCTACGACACGGAACGGCGCATTCGCATCATTGGGGCCGACGGCTCCGAAAACCTCGTTGACATCAATAAGCCAATGATTGCTGGCGGCCAGGAAACGGTGCAGCACGACGTTACTGTGGGCGCCTATGACGTGACGCTAGATGTTGGGCCGAGCTTCTCGACACGGCGGGTTGAGGCTCAAGAGGGCATGAAGGCGTTTCTACAAGCATTCCCGGAGGCGGCGCCGGTCATTGGCGATCTGTACGCCAAGGGCCAGGATTGGCAGTACGCATCTGAAATCAGCGAGCGCTTGCAGGCGGTGTTGCCGCCTCAGATCAAGCAAATGATCGAAAAGGACAAGCTGGCTGAGAACCCCGAAGCCGAATCGAGCCCGGAACAGCAGCAACAGCAGGCGGCAGAGCAGAAGGCCCAGCAAGCCCAGCAGATGATTGAAGCTGCGGGCATGAAGAAACTGGAGAGCGAGACCAAGGAGGCGATAGCCAAGGCCGAGATTGCTGCGGAGAGCGCCCGCAAGGCCAAGGCCGACGCCGACAAGGCCGAGTTTGACGCGCAGGCGGCCCGAGAGAATATCGGCAAGGTCAAGGCCCAGGTTGCAAACGAGCACATGGAGAACCTTCGCACCATTCAGGCGCACGACGCCGACATGGAGCGCGGGGAAGAGCAGCACAAGATATCAACCGCGGGTGAAGTAACCCGGATGGCGCGTGAACAGGAGAGCCATGAGCGCTCATCCAGCCAATCCGACGAAAAGCACCAAGCCACCATTGAGAAAATGCAACAGAAACCCACTAAGGAGCCTGCCTGATGGCAAGCCTTTACATCACTGAATATTCCGGCACCGCCAGCCAGCAAACGCAGATTGCGATGACGCCTGCTGTAGCCCATCAAAAGCTGACGATCGGCTCTGAAACGGATTCGGCCGCGTTCAATGTGAACACCCGGTTCATCCGGGTTCATGCGGACGCAATTTGCTCAATCCTGATCGAGAATGTGGAGACGGCGGCGACTGCCACGACATCGATGACGCGCATGGCGGCCGATCAGACCGAATATTTTGGCGTTGTCCCCGGCGGCAAGCTGTCGGTGATTACCAACACCTAATTCCGGCCCTTTGAGGCTGGTTGCCCACCCGCTTCGGCGGGTTTTTTCATGAGAAAACCATGACTGACGAGACCCAGGGGACGGCTTCACCGCCGGCCGAAGGTACGACGCCTGCTCCGGTTGCTGAAACAGTAGTCGAGCAGCAAGTTACAGAAACCACGACACCCGAAGCCGAGCCGGCCGCACAGGCCAGCGAGCCAGAAGGTGAAGCTACCGAGCGGAAACGTCTCTCGGGTGCCCAAAAGGCCAAACGCCGAGAAACCTATCTGCTCAACCAGTTGGCGGAACGGGAACGAGAGCTTCAGGAAGTCCGGTCAATCCGGAAGACTGAAGATCAGCCCGACGCCGACAAGCCTCCGAAGGAAGAGGACTTTAACGGCGACTGGACGGCCTACGTGGCCGCTAAGGCAGCTTACGAAGCCGGTAACGCGGTTGAGCGCAAGCTGAGTGCCCGCGAAGCCAGAGCCAATGAGGCGAAGCGATCCGAGGCCGAACGAGAGCGCGACATGGCGCATCTCGATCGTGTCGAGGAAGCCCGCGAGCTTATCACCGACTACGACAAGGTGATGGCTGGCATGAAGGGTGTCAGCATCTCGACCGACCTGATCCGAGAGATCAAGTCTAGCGATAATGGCGCGCTGATTGCCTACGAGCTTGCACGTAATCCTGACCGCTTGCAGGCGATGAATCACATGACCCCGATGGAGCTGGCCCGCGAGATGGGCCGGCTTGAGGCGTCTGTGAAGAAACCTGCCGGAAAGAAGCAAACCGGAGCCCCGCCGCCCCCCACCCATCTCAAGGGTGGTGCGGCGCCTGCGATCAACCCCGCCACAGCCGACATGGAAACCTATGTCGCTTGGCGGAAAACGCAGGGGTTCCAAGCCAAACCCTGATTGCCCGCAGTGATGCGCGCGGTCCCCGAGCGGCACGCAGTGATGCGCCCCGCCAGAAGGAAATGAAATGAGCAACACCACACTGACTGCGGACATCATTGCCAAAGAAGCAGTGATGATCCTCGAAAACGACTGCATCATGGGCAGCCTCGTCCATCGCGGTTACGAAGACGAGTTCTCCAAGAGCGTCAACGGCTACACGGTAGGCGAGACCATCTCGATCCGCCGTCCGAACGACTTCACTGTGCGTACCGGCTCGGTTGCCGCTATCCAGGATGTCGTCGAGGGCAAAACCACGATGACCGTGGATACCCAGATCGGCGTTGACTTCAAGTTCACGTCTCAGGACTTGACCTTGCAGATCAAGGAACTCTCCGAGCGCGTCATCAAGCCGGCGATGATCCAGCTTGCCAACAAGATCGACGGCGATCTGCTGGGCCTCTACAAGAAGATCCCGAACCACGTTACCATCCCCTCGGGTGGCATCGACTCGTTCGCTGACTTCGCGCTGGCCGCAGAGCGGATGGACCTGATCGGCGTTCCCCAGGACGAAGGCCGCGCTGCGGTTCTGACCGCTTCCGATACCTGGAAGCTGCTTGGCTCGCAGACTGCGCTCTATATGCAGGACGTGGCGAAGTCGGCCTATCGTACCCGCAAGCTGGGCATGATCGGAGGCATCGACACCTATTCGTCGCTGAATTGCAAGACCCACACCACGGGTACTCGCGTCGGCGCCGATGCGATCTCGGCCTCGTTCACGGGTGACACCTGGGCGTCTACCAAGGACACCAACACCAGCACCATCAGCATCGGTTCCATGTCCGGCGCGACTGTCACGCTGGCGGCGGGTGACACCCTGACCATCGCGGACGTTTATGACGTCAACCCGGTCACCAAGGAGCGCCTTGCGCATCTGAAGATGTTCGTGGTGCAGAACGCCGAAACCGCCTCGGGCTCGGCGATTGCCGCGGTCGAAGTGACCCCGGCGATCATCGTCTCGGGCGCTCAGCAGACCGTTGCGCTGGCCGCTGGTGTCACCGACATAAACACCAAGGTCGTGACCTACCAGGGCGCCACCGGCACGCTGTACCCGCAGAACCTGTACTTCCACAAGAACGCCTTCGCTCTTGTGACGGTCCCGATGGTCAAGCCTCCGGGTGCGACCGAAGTCGGCCGGCAGTCGTACAAGGGATATTCGGTTCGCGTGATCCCATACTATGACGGCACGAACGATGTCAGCAATTGGCGTCTGGACATGCTGTACGGGATCAAGGCGATCGACCCCCGTCTGGCGGTTCGCGCCTCGCTCGCAGCCGACATCTAACCATAGGAGATATCAATGGCTCTCAAGGAACTCTCTGATCTCAGCCCGGACGGCACTCGCCTGGGTCAGTCCGCGGCCGATCTCATCAGCTTTCATGGCAAGGCTGTATGTGACCAGGCGGCGGCGATCACCTGCGCTACCAACGCCACGGCGGCGACTGTGCGGACTGCGGTTCGTAACGTCATCACTGCGCTGGTGGAAAAGGGCCTCGTTGCCTCTGGTCCGTAGTGCGGATTGAATTTACGTCAAACGGCTGCGTTCCTGCGGCCGATCTTGAACGTAACGAAGACTATGCGCGGCGGCTTGGGTTCCCGAAATGGAGCCCGGCCGCCTCGCAGCGCCTTGCTGTGGTTGGTGGCGGGCCTTCCATCGCTGACCACATCGAGGAACTGGCGGCGTGGGATGGCGATGTCTGGGCCATTAACGGGGCGTTTAAGTGGTGCTCACGTCAAGGTATTGACGCCGTATTCTTCACCATAGATCCGCTTCCGGCGACGGCGCAACATGCGGTCGGGGTGGGGCGGGCGATTATTGCCACACATTGCGATCCCTCGTTGTTTGATGCGTTGCATGGCGCTGACGTTGAGGCGTTCAAGCTAGGTCACGCCGGGGCTACGACCGCGACCGCTGCGCCGCTCATAGCGGCCGATATGGGCTACCGTTCGGTTTCGTTCTTTGGGTGCGAGTCCAGTTTTGGCAACGAAACGCATGTTTACGGCAATAGAGACGTAAAAAGCCTGATGCGCGTTCGCTGCAACGACCACGAATTCCTAACCACACCCGATATGATGATGCAGGCCGAGTTCCTGGGTGAACTAATCCGGGAAGTCCCGATGTTTTCAGATCGTTCGGGCGGGCTTTTGTCTGCGTTCATCGCCAATCCAGAAATAGACGTGATCGCGGCAACCCCGCTCATCCACGAGGCCGTTGCATGACCACAAAGACACGTCTGGAACTCATTATCGAGGCGCTGGACCAGCTTAACATTATCGTCCCCGGTCAAGCCCCGTCTGCCACGATCATCAACAAGATGGACGAAGTTTTCGATCCTATTGTGGAAATGATTGAGGGGCTTGGGATCTACTATGTTGACGACCCCGGCGAGATCGGGCCGACAGGGGGCGCGATCGAATCCTCTGCATTTCTGGCCTTGGGCGCCTATCTCGCCAACGCTGGGGCCGCGAAGTTCAATCTTCCTTCAGATACCAAGCTGAAGGCCTTGGCGCTGGAAGCCGAGCAAACGCTGCGAACCCTGTCCCGCCCAGCGTCTACCCGAAAATTCCTCAAGACCGATGCCGGCATTCCGACTGGTCGCAGCCGTTCATGGAATTGGACGCTCGGTTCGTGAAAAAGCCTATCCCTATCCCGGTCTCTACAGCTCCGGGGTCGAAGTACCAGGAAAGCGCCGGCAGGCTTATCAACTGCTATGCGGAGCCTCTTGGAGAGACCGCGGCGAACAAGTTCGTTATCCGCAGGGCTCCGGGGTTGGAAAACTTCGGTACGACGACCGAAGATGGTTGTCGCGGCTTTCTAGAGGTTGCTGGCGTTCTGTACGTTGCTTTCGATAGCAAGCTGGAGAAGTTTTCCACGGCTGGTGGCGCGTCAACCAATGTTGGCACCCTAAACGGCACCAAGAAGGGCTTCTTTGCTCGCAACAACAACACGACGCCGGATAAGTGGTTCGTAGATCCCGACGGCAATATTGCCGTGTTTACCCCTTCGGCTGTTACCAACTCATGGCCCGATGGCGATCTTCCTTCGGTTAATTCCACCTGTTCGATTGACGGCTATGGTGTGTTTACCACGGGCGACGGCAAGGCCTATGCGACCGATCTAAACTCGACATCGGTAAATTCGCTTTCGTTTGGAAAGGCCGAGTCCAAGTCTGACGGGCTGGTCCTGTGTGCTAGGTGGGGCGATAAGCTCCTGTTGTTCGGAAACCAGAGCACAGAGGTCTGGACGAACGCAGGAACGTCTCCTTTCCCATTCGCTCGCAACTACGTCATACCGCGGGGTATTGCAGGGCCTTACTGCTTGACCGGGCACGAAGACGGTTTCTCCAAGGTCCCGGTTTGGGTTGGGGACGACAACAAGGTGCATCGGCTCGCGGGTGCCGACACTGAGACTATTTCGTCACCGGACCTTAACGCCTTGATTGAGGCAGTTGAGGACAAGACCGACCTTGAGATGTGTTCCTATATCTCGCGCGGCCATCCCTTCATTCAACTGTCCAGCGCGACCTGGACATGGGTGTTTGATCTCGACACCCAGAAGTGGCACGAGCGCGATAGCTACCTGGCCACGCGCAGCCGTATCACCCAGAGCTATTATGCCTTCGGCAAGTGGCTTTGCGGCGATACTGAGACCGGCAATGTGCAGCAGATCCTAAGCACGGCGAAGGATGAGGTAGACAGTCCGCTGCGCTATCGGCTGGAAAGCGGCCCAGTGCAGGACTTCCCCTATGGGGTCGTCGTCGGGAGGGCCGACTTCTATTTCGTGACTGGTGTGGGTCAAGCCTCCGGTAGCGATCCCGACCAAACGGACCCGACTGTTGAAATCTCATGGTCCGACGATGGTCTGGTGTGGTCGAACCCTGTGCAACGCAAGCTCGGCCGGCAGAGCGAAACCATCGCTTTAATATCGCTCATCGCCGAAACAGGACGAGCGGCGTGGATGGGTCGACGCTGGCGAATAGATATCTCTGACGCTGTTTATGCGGGCTTTCTCTACGGAACGCAGTCTGACAGTTCGAGGGCCGCATGAAAGAGCAGCTTCCGCCTCGGGATCTGGTGTGGTTCGAGCCTTCCACTGGCAGGCCGACTGACAAGTTTTTCGATTGGGCCAAGAGCATTGATGAGCGGGTTCTAAAGCAGCCGGTTTCGGTTGCAGACCCGGCTAACGGCGATGTTCTGACCTATAACTCAACTACCGGACTTTGGGAGCCTGCCTGATGGGCAAGGCGATAAGTCTACCGCCGCTGGAACGGCTGAACGAATGATAGGAGGCTACAATCGGAAATCTTTTCACTGACCTCTTTACCAACGATAACGAGGAACAGGCGGCCCGTGAGAAGGCGGATGGTCTGAGGGCCGGCGAAACCAAAGCCTATGGTGCACTTGACGCGGGGTACAGTACCGCCTCCGGCCTCTACGACCAGGCGCGGGTGCCGTTCTCTGAGCTATATGCCAAGGGTAGCAAGGGCTACGACACGTATTTGGACGCAACGGGCGTCAATGGCGCGGAGGGAATTTCGCGCGCTGGCGAGCTTTACAAGCTCATGCCGGGCTATTCTGCAGGGCAGACGAGCGGGCTTGATTTGCTGGAGCGCAGGGCTGCGGCAAGGGGCGATCTTGGCGGTGGTAACACCTCGGCGGATACGATCAAGTTTGCGAGCGATTACGACTCTGGGAAGTACAAGGATTTCCTCTCGGCGCTATCTGGCAATGCCGGGGTAGCAACAACGGCGGCGGCTGGAGAGGGCGGGCTGTATAGCTCGCAGGCCAGTCTTGCCGGAAGTGTGGGTTCCGAGAAGGCCAAGTATGGCTATGGCACGGAAACCGGCATCGGCAACGCCAACGCCGACGCCACGATGGCAAATGAGAAATCCAGCCAGAACTTCTGGGGCGCTCTCTTGGGTGGGGCCAAGCTCGCAACTTCCTTCTTTGGAGCGTAGCTGATGGCAGACGGTCAGGTCGATTTCTACAACATGCTTTCTGGCCTGGGGGACACGATCGCGGCCAAGCGCAAGGAGGCCATGCGTCAAGAAGCGCTTTCCGGCGCAATTGGGCCTGATGGCGCTGTTGATTTCCAGAAGGCGATCCTCGGGTTTAGCAAGATAGGCGATTTGGAGAGCGCCGCGCGCATTGCCCAGATGGCGGGACAGGGCGAGGATAGAAGGTTCCGGCAGCAAGAGGCAGTTCGATCACAGAGTAACGCTGATCGAACCTTCGGGCTTCAAGAGCGCAATTTTAATCGAAGGGAAGAACCGGAAAACGTTCGGGCCGTGCGAGCGGCGGGGATCGACCCGACTTCTCCCGAAGGCCGCAAGACGCTATTTCCGAAGACGGATACGCCGATTTCAGCGGCCGACAAAAAGGCGGTCATGTCCGCCGAAGACGACCTCCCGAATATTGAAGGAACGATCGACGCCCTGAAGGTGGCGAAGGAATTGAACAGCAAGACGTTCACCGGAATAACTGCGGGTATCCGCGGCAAGATCGGCACGTCCGGCGTTCCGGGCGCAAACATGCTCGTTGATAAAGACGCCTCGATGGCGACCAGAGAGTGGGGGTCCGTCATGTCGGCAGAAGCCATCAAGACGATGGCTGACACCCTCAAGGGCGCCACAACCGACTTCGAACTCAAGAAATTTGAGGCGATGCTTGCAGATCCATCAACGCCGCCCGAAATTCGCGGACGCGTAATTGATCGGATGATGAACCTTGCCGAGAAGCAAAGGGTCATCAAATCCAGGCGTGTCGACGAACTCCGCACGGGAACATACTTCAAGCCACAAGGCGGAGCAGGAACATCATACCCGCCGGCCGCGGTTCAGGCGCTCAAATCAGACCCTAACCTTCGCGATCAGTTCGATGCAAAATATGGTGCCGGCGCTGCCATGCGCGCGTTGAGCGGCCGGTAATGGCGAATTTTTTCGACCAGTTCGACAGCGAGGTGGTCGGTCCAGATTACGGCAGGGCCATATCGTCCATTGAGAGTGGCGGCAACTACAAGGCTATTGGGCCGCCGACAAAGACGGGCGACCGCGCGCTAGGCAAATATCAGGTCATGGGCAACAATGTCGGCCCTTGGTCTGAGGAAGTGCTTGGCCGTAGGGTTACTCCACAGGAGTTCATCCAGAACCCCGAGATCCAGGACGCCGTCTTCAAGGGCAAATTCGGCCAGTACGCCGAGAAGTACGGCCCCGAGGGGGCGGCTAAGGCGTGGTTCGCGGGCGAAGGCGGTATGAACAACCCGAACGCCAAGGATGTGTTAGGCACCACCGTTTCCAGCTATGCCGCCAAGTTCAACAAGGCGCTTGGCTATGCGCCGGAAGAAAAGCGTTCGACCGACGTAAGTGCGCAGGCGAAGCCGAAAGAGAACTTCTTCGATCAGTTTGATACAGCCCCGCAAACCGATGCGCCGCAGCCAGCAGACCCGATGATTGCCGCTCGTGATGAGTTGGCCAAGGGCCTGAAGGCAGGCAAGAGCGGAGATCTGGATACATACCGAGCCGCGGCCTTCCGTACTAATCAGGGCGTTCCCGCAGCCGGTCCGACAGACGCGGCTATGAGTGGCGCGACTGGTGGCTTTGCAGATGAAGCGAGCGCCGCCGCCCGTGCGCCGATCGACATGTTAACCCGCGGCGAGGGCTTCGATGAGGCGTATCAGCACAATCTAGCAGCTGAGCGCGATCGTCTCGCGCAGTATCAGAAAGCAAGCCCTATCGCATCAACTGCCGCAGAAGTGGCTGGCAGCCTCGCCATGCCGCTTGGCAAGGCCGGGGCGATCAGGACAGGGCTAGCGCAGGGAGCGCTATATGGCGCTGGCAACAGTGAGGGCGATGTAGCCCAGCGCGCGGCAGATGCGGCGGTTGGCGGCGTTGCCAGCGGGGCGCTCGGCGGCGTCGTTGCCGGCATTGGCCGTGCGGTTGGAAGGAAGGCGCCGTCCGCGACACCATCGATTCAAGAACTGAAGGACGCGGCTTCAAGGGGCTACCAGAGCGAGGCGATCAAGGGCCTGGAGATAGACCCGAAAGCCGCCTCTGAAATTGCCACCAGCATTCGTGTTAAGCTTGATGCGGATGGCTTTGATGATGTCGTCGCGTCCAAGGCTCACGCTATTCTAAAGAAGCTTGAGACGCGGCCAGATGGTGGTATTGTTACAGGCCAGAACCTCCATTCGTTCCAGAAGACGCTAGGCAAAGCTGCTGGGTCGCTTGACCCGCAGGAGAAGGCGGCCGCGTCGATCGCGCTGTCTGAGTTGAACAAACGCCTAGAAGCAATTGATCCTTCCCAGGTGATCCGGGGTAGCGCAGACGATTTTTCGCGCACTATGAAGGAAGCGAATGCGAACTATAACGCCGCATCGCAGACTGCAAAGATCGACAAGAAGACAGTTGACGCCACGATAAGGGCCGGGGCTGCAAATTCTGGCATGAATGCCGGTAACACAATTCGCCAGCGCATGGCCGATGTTGCAATTAGGCCCGCAGAGCAGCGCGGACTAAGACCAGAAGAGGTCGAAACTGCCAAGCGTATCGCTATGGGTAACCGCACGGAAAACGCCCTTCGCAAAGGCGGTAACGCCTTGGGCGGCGGCGGCGGCATTGGAACGCTTGCCGCGGCCGCGGCGGGCATGGGGGCGGCGGGCGCCTACACTCAAGACCCCGGTAGTGCGTTCGCCGGCCTAGCTCTTCCCGCTCTAGGACTCGCGATGCGTGGCATGGGCAACCGCATGACCATGAAGCAAGCCGAGAAGCTTTCTGAGGCGATCCGCAAACGTGCGCCACTGGCTAGCGCCACGACAAAATTTGAAGAAAAAGTGGCTCAATTCCAGCAACAGCGAAACGCAAAAAATGGCGTGGCGGCGGCTCTAGCGGCCCGCAATCTTGCGACCAACCTTCGGGGCTCTGGTTTCAACGTCTCTGTGTCGGACCTGATGAGGTCGCTTGAGGGACCAGTAGCAAGCCGCGCCGAGGATCAGCCATAAGTTAACGGGCCACCAGGCCAACAACATCACCAGTACGCAATAGACCAGCAGCGCCCTCCGGGGCGCTTTTTTATTGAGGAATTCCGAATGTTGACCCATGAGCGGCTTTTACAGGCTCTCTCTTACAACGCGGGGACAGGCGTTTTTGTCAGTCGATCGACAGGAAAGCGCGTAGGCGCCGGGTCGTCTGATTATGGCACAATTCGGATTGATGGGAAAACCTATAAATCCCACCGGCTGGCGTGGTTTTACGTCACCGGGGCATGGCCGGCTGTCGAGATTGACCATCGGGATTTGGACAAATCCAACAACCGTTTTTCGAATCTTAGGAACGCTTCGGCGTCCTTAAACAAGCGCAACAGTCCGACCTATCGCAATAACAAGGCCGGCCTGAAGGGCGTCTGCCTCAATAAGCGAGGCGGCACATATCGCGCGCAAATCTCAATCAACGGCTCAACAAAGCGGATTAGGTCCTTCCGGACAGCGGAAGAGGCCCACGCCGCGTACGTCTTGGAAGCCGCCCGGTTATTCGGTGAATTCGCGAGGGCTGCATAATGGCCGGGTCGATTTCCCTTTCGCTATCACAGCAATTCGATGAATTGGGAGAGCCTCTTAACGGCGGCTTGCTGTATTTTTTCGCCGCTGGGACAACCACGCCGCAATCTGCCTATCAGGATACAGCCCTTACTCTTCCGTGGCCGAACCCCATCGTTTTGGACTCTGCCGGCCGAATTCCACCGTTCTACCTCGCGGACGGCCAGATCAAGATCAGGCTCGCCAACTCAGCGGGCGTTACACAGGTAGCGGCGGATAACCTTCTTGTCGTCGGAGCCTCGTCCGGCAGCGGTTCGCCACCGTCTGTTGACGCGACAACGATCTTTGATACTGGCGATCTCAAGGTAAAATACGGCACCGGGTCGCTGACTGGCTTTGTCCGAGCAAACGGGCGCACAATTGGTTCCGCTACGTCTGGAGGCTCTGAGCGGGCGAACGCCGACTGCCAGGAGCTGTTCGAATTTCTCTGGGGCGTGGACGCGAACCTTTCGGTTTCGACCGGCCGCGGTGCCTCTGCGAATGCGGATTGGGTAGCCAACAAGAATATTGCGCTCCCTGATTGGCGCGGTCGTGTCATTGCCGGCCTGGATGACATGGGCAACAGCGCGGCGGGGCGGCTGACATCAACATATTTAGGCACTGCCGCAACCGCGCTTGGCGCCGCCGGTGGTGAGGAAAGCAACAACGTAATCCTAACGCATACGCATACTGCGGATGCGGTTGCTGACCATCGGCATTTCACTGTTGCCGCCAACACCGGAAACACAACGCTATCGCTTTTGAACAGGCTTGCGCGGTTCTTCAACGACGGTAGCAACAACTCCTACAGCCTCAGTGGCCACTCCGACGACGCTAGCATTGGTCTTACATCTGATGGCGGTGGCCATACCCCTACCATCCAAAATGCTGGGTCTGCTTCCGCGCACAAATTAATCCAGCCGACTATGCTGGCAACTATCTACCTCAAGCTGTGAGGCCCTGAAATGTACACAGGATCTCTCGCAGCGGTTTCCACTCAGGAAGACTGGATCGCAACCAGTCCGCTCATTGACGATGATGGCGATGAAGTCACCCTGACCGATGCGACTTTTGAGTTGTACGTCTGTAAGCAAAACGACTCTCGCAATGCGGTACTGACGGCCACCAATGCAAACGGGAAAATCACGCTGCCGAGCGCGACGACTTTTAAATGGTGGTTCACGCCGGAAGATATGAACGATCTTTGTGCAGGAACTTACGACGTATTCTTGCGGGTGACGATTGACGACGTGGTAACGCAGATCATGGCCGCTACCGTTCCGATTGTTGAGGGCGGCCCCAACTCATGAGCCAATCTTACCGACTACGCATCTCTCGCAACGCCCTTAAGCTCAAGGTTGCGGCGCGCATCCCTGCGCAGTTGGTGGCGGGGACTGGCGTTACGATCACCAAAGCGAATGGCGTCTATACCTTTGACCTGGACGAAACCGAGATCGAGGATATCGCGACCGCGGCGGCGGCTGCACAGGTAGCTGCATCGGTTGGCGTTGATACACAGGCGTATGATGCCGATCTAGCAGCCCTTGCAGCCAATTCTACCAGCGGATTGTGGGCTCGCACTGGCGCCGGCACTGGTTCGGCACGGACGATAACGGGCACAGCCAACGAAATCACGGTAACGAACGGGAGCGGTGCCTCGGGCAATCCGACGCTTTCGATCCCTTCGGCCGTGACGCTGACCGGCAAGACCATGACCGGCGGAACTTTTGCCAGCCCGGCACTGACCACGCCGACCATCTCGACAATTTCAAATACCGGAACGCTGACCCTCCCAACCAGCACAGATACTCTTGTTGGGAGAAACACGACTGACACGCTAACGAATAAGACGCTGACGTCTCCGACGGTAAACTCACCGACGTTAACCGCGCCGATCCTTGGAACGCCCGCGTCCGGCAATTTGGTGAACTGCACCGGGTATCTCCAGGGGACGTATAGCAACTCCCTCAGCGGAGACGTAAGTCTAAACAATACCGCCAACTATTTCGATGGTCCGAGCGTCGCGCAGGGCACAAGCGGCAAGTGGTATGTATCCGGTACGGTGACCCTTAACGACGCCAGCACGGCCGTTTTTTACGCCAAACTTTGGGACGGCACTACCGTCATCGCCAGCGGGCTCGCTGTGAGCCTTAGCACTCAAACGCTAGCAACGATTTCTCTGAGCGGCGTCATCACTAGCCCCGCTGGAAATCTTCGGATTAGCGTTCGGGACACGACGACCACAGCCGGTCTTATAAAGTTCAACACGACAGGCAACTCCAAGGACAGCACGATAACTGCCGTTCAAATCGGCTAGCCCGGCGCGATCATCATTACCCAGAGCGCGCCCCACAACATCGCCATGACGAAAATAACGACTGCGGCGAACTTTATGCCGTCCATCATGGGCGGAATCTAAACATACAACCAGACAGCGAGCAAGACATGAACGCATGGCCCACACAGGCCGAGTGCCGCCGGTTCTATGGCGCTCCTGGAACTAACCAGACCATCCTGACGCTACCCTACGACATGACCTACGACGGCAAGCTCGTTAAGCGCATGACCATCAATAAGAAATGCGCAGACAGCGCCTTCCGCGCGCTCACCAAGATTGCCTCGGAGTACAGCGCCAGCGACCGAAAGTCGCTCGGGTTGTCGATCTTTGGTGGCTGCTACAACAACCGCGTGATGCGCGGCGGCACCCAGCTTTCCATGCACGCATTCGCCTGCGCGATCGACTTCGACCCGAACCGCAACCAGTTGAAGTGGGGCAGGGACAAGGCCCGCCTTGCTCAGAAGGACTGCGAAGCATTCTGGAAAGCATGGGAGGCCGAGGGCTGGGTATCGCTCGGCCGCGCCCGCAACTTCGACTGGATGCATTGCCAAGCGGCGAGGCTCGGATGAGCGCCGTCTTAGCCTTCCGGTCCACCTTGAGAACATGCACGAAATGCAATGAAGCAAAACCTGAAACGGCTGAGCATTTCTACAGAAACCCGAAGTCGCGAAGCGGTCTGAGTACTGAGTGCAAAGCCTGCAAATCTGCCAGGATGAAGCCGGTCAACCGTCGATTTTATGACGCCAACCGCGAAGAGATATTGCTGAGAATATATCGCGGCAATGACGAGAGGTCCGGCAGGCTAACGGATATCGACGCGGGCTGGATGCGCGAGAACATTACGAATAGGCCGTGCTTCTATTGCGAAACGATAGACGCGCCGCGTGGCTGCGATCGTCTCGACAACGATCTCGGACATCTAAAAAACAACGTCGTTCCTTGCTGCAAGCTTTGCAACAAGACCCGGAATAATCATTTCTCGCCCGAAGAAATGAAGCGCATTGGGCGTGTCGTCGCTGATATTCGACGCGTCAGACAGGCGGCGCGCCTGTGAGCCTCATTACCCAGCATCTTCACCTATCCGACAAGGACACCGCCGAGCGTCTTTGTCGAATTGAATCCATGCTCGGTTCAATCAAGGAGTTAATTCGAATGTCGTTTGAAGACCTGAAAGTCGCTCTCGTAGCCGCCGATGCCAAGGCCGATGCCATCAAGGCAGACGTCGTTTTGCTGATGGAAAAGATTGCGGCGATCCCCGTTGCCGGCATGACCCCTGAGCAGGAAGCGGCGCTTGCCGAAGCCAAAACGCTTGCCGACGCGCTCAATGAAAAGCTTGGCGGCATCGACGCCCTTAACCCGTAAGGAGATAAAATGTCCAGCATCATGGATTGGTTTTCGTCGGCGAACTGGGGCGATATTTTGGGCGTAGGAGCGGCGTTTATGCTGTTCTTCGACCGGCTCGCCAAGCTGACGCCGACCGACTCTGACAATGCCATCGTCGCGACGCTTTACAAGGTGTTCTCGATCCTCGGCGTCAAAGTACCGGACATCAAGTAAGTGTTCTCAATCGCAAGCGCGGTTGCTGCCTTCTTCGGTTTTCTTCGCGACCTTCTCAGTGGGAAGCGTCGCGAGGAAGACCGGCAGGCAGGACGCGATGAAGTCACCGCAAAGACAAACGAAAAAACACTGGAGACTAAAGATGCGATGGACAGCGTTGCTCGTCCTACCGATGACGCTGTTTCTGACAGCATGCGATCTGGAAAATTCTAATATTGTTGTCCAGATCGTATGCCCGCGCATCAATGAATATGACGTGAAGACCCAGGATCGGGCCTTGGCGGAATATGCGGCGTTGCCAAAGGACTCGGTTCTTCGTCTGTTCATTGGCGACTACAAGCAATTGCGCGATCAAGTCAGGGTGTGCCGTGGAGAAAAGCTGGCCGAGGCCAGGCCGCCCATACCTGTTTCCCGGCCGGTGCTCGCCTTCAAGGACCGCTGGTTTGAGGGTGTGAAAGTCGCCGCGACGGCTTTTCGATGACGGACGAAGAAATCAAGGCCGTCATCCACGGGGTATTGGCAGAGCAAAACCTGATCAGGGTCAGCACCATTGACGAAGACGAGACCGTCGTACTCAAGACCGTCGCGGCCATCCTGTCATCGTTCGGCATTGACGACGAGGACCGTAAGGAAATCAGGGCCGATTTTGTCCACCTCCGGAAGTGGCGAAAGAGCGTTGAGCAGACACAGAGCTATGCCTTCAAGACCATCGTCACCGTGATTGTCGGCGGGTTTCTCGGGGCCGTATGGATGGGCTTTAAAACCATGATGGGGAAATAGAATGAGGATTTTTGCTCTGCTATTCGCGCTGCTGTTCGCAACGCCTACCTACGCCATGAACGATCTGGTCGGGCCGTTCTCCGAAGTCGTTGAAATGAGCCAAAAGCACGGAGTTGTAGTCGAGAAGATGAACGAAGCCGATACTGCAGCGATCGACGCCACTACCCCGCCAAGGCCGCAGCCGTCCGAGATTTACCTGCTGACGCTGGGGTCCTCGGTCATCCTCATACTGGTGAGGGGCGAAGAGGTGATCTTCTCAAGCAATCCGGTTGAGCTTGATCGGGTCAACAAGATTTTGGGCCGGACCAACTCGTGATCCTGGGCATTGCACTCTTCATCGCTGGCATGTTCATCGCTACGCAGAACACGCAGAGCAGAATATCAATGCCCTTGATCGTGGTCGGGCTGGTGCTGTTCGCTACAGCGGCGCACGCGCATGATCCAGCGGAACCAGAGCTAGACCAATGGTACTCCACCCGTAAGCAGCCAGACACCGGAATTAGCTGCTGTGGTCCATCGGACGCCTATTTCTGCGACGAGGGGGCGAAAGGTTCGCAAGTCGTCTGCACGATCAACGATACCAGGGACAACGCGAAGCTAAGCCGCCCGCCAATTCCAAATGGAACGGTAATAGAAATACCGCAGCACAAGATTAACAAAGACCCAAACCCGACCGGCCGGGCCGTGGTGTGGATTAGCTCCTATGGGTTTGTCTGGTGTTTTGTTGGAATTTCGGGCTCCTGAATGGCCTTCTCGCCACCCCCGAGTGACGAACAGTGCCGCGAAGCGTATCAGGCCAGCCAAACCCACAAGGTTCATTCACGCGCTGCGCAAGCGATCAACATAACCGTACCACAACTGAAGTGGCGGATTAAGCTCTATTTCGAACGCGGGCTAGGCGGCACGGCGCCGGTTCTCCCAGGATTTCGAATCTCCAAAACCACAGCCGTCACCAACCAAGACGGCGAGATCGTTCGCGAGTTCATCCAGCAAAGGCCAGAACTTGGCGAGGAGTTTGAGGTTCCTGCTGGACATGCTGTTAAGGGCGTGTCTGCTCTGGTTGGTGCTGACGGCCGTACCATTCAGCAATGGATCAGGACGAAAGAGCAAACACAAACCGACCTGATTGCGGCCATCAAGGAAGAGTTCTCGCAGTACAGGGGAACAGCGAAGCTAACCAAGCCGCCAAAGGAAACTCACTCCGACCTGATGCAGATTTACCCGGTCTGCGACGTTCACGCCGGTATGCTGGCATGGGGACCGGAGACGGGAGAATCCAACGACCTGAAGATCGGCGTTGACCGAGTGGACGGCGCGTTGCAGCGCCTCATATCTCTTTCGCCTCCCGCCGAGACGGCCGCGATTATCAACCCCGGGGATTTCTTCCATGCCGATTCGCAGTCGAACGCAACGCCAGCTTCCGGCCACCAGCTTGACGTTGACGGCCGCGCGCAGAAGGTCAAGCTTGCGGGCGTTCAACTGCTCAGGCGCTCCATTGATTACGCGCTGCAAAAACACTCGCGTGTAATCGTCAAGAACCTGAAGGGCAACCACGACCCAGAGTCCGCAGCCTGGTTGAACATCGCCTTGGGCATGTTTTATTCCGATGAGCCTCGGGTAGAGATCGACCTTGAGGACGGCAATAACGATATCTGGCTGCACCTGTTCGGAGTCAACTACATCGGGGCAACGCACGGCCACACCATGAAGCCAGAGCGGATGGCGATGGTAATGGCTGACGACAACCCGGAGTATTGGGGAGCGTCCAAATATCGCTGGATGATCTTCGGGCATATCCATCATGAGACGGTCAAGGAGGTCGGCTCGGTTCGTTGCGAGAGCTTCCGTCAGCCCGTCCCCAAGGACGCCTACGCTCATAGCCACGGCTACCGGGCGGGTAATTCAATGTCGGCGGTAACCCTGCACAAGTCTGACGGCGAGATTGGCCGGCACAAGATCAACTTTCCGAGGGGCTGATGGCGCTAACGCTTACGGCGGAAATGCTTGCGCACGCCTATGATTATCTGGCTTGTCAGAAACCGTTCAACAGTTGGAATTTGCCGCCATCCGAGGACGTTAAATTCTCGGTGGTCCGTCGTAAGGACCGCTTCGCGCACTACCAGATGAAGGGCGGGGAGCATCACATCGTGTTCTCGTCGCACTATGTTGGTCGGCATGAAGTTTTGATTTCAACGATGGCGCACGAAATGATACACTTGCACGTCGAACAAGTCTGCATCGCAACCAGCAATCCGCACGATGCCGCGTTTCACAAGTTCGCTGATCGCGTCTGCAAGATACACGAATTTGATCGACGGACTTTTTAAGTGTACGAGATCGCGGAAATCGGCGGCCTTGATAACAGTGCAACCATCGAACACTTCAACGGGCTTGATCCGATCTTCCCGAGACTTGAGCTAAAGCATCTGGTCAACGGTTACTGGTGGCTTGCTTACCAGCAAGACGATCCTGTGGCGTTCGCTGGCATGGTTCCTTTCGGCCTTCCGGGTGTCGGATATTTCAAGCGCTGTTACGTCAAGCCGGATCATCACGGCCGCGGGCTGCAATATCGCTTGATGGCGGCAAGAGAGTTGAAGGCGAAGCAACTTGGCTGGACGTGTCTGGTTAGCGAGTGCGGAGATGGTAATACTTACTCTGCGAACAACTTCCGGCGGTTCGGGTTTGAGCAGTTTGAACCAGAACAGCCTTGGGCGTCGGCTTCGATTTATTGGCTGAAACGCCTTTAGATATAGTGTTTGGCGTCGATTTGTGCTAGGCTGATTTGCATGAAAATCTATCTTGCTGGACGCATTCGCGGTGTCGAAAACTATCACGAAATTTTCGCAGAGGCCGCGGATAGGCTCCGCATAGACGGGCACACTATTTTCAATCCAGCCGCTGCAAACCAAGAAGGCAGGCCGCTGAACAAGATCATGGCCTATCTTCTTGTGTGGCTTTGCGAAGAGGCCGAAGCCGTTGCGCTCTTGCCGGGATGGTGGCGCAGCGGAGGCGCTAGAATTGAGTGGATGCTGGCGAAGTATCTCAGGCTGAAGATTATCTACCTCTAACCACCACCAACATCTGACTAACCCAACCCGCCCTAGCGGCGGGCTTTTTCGCAAGGAGAGATAAATGGCCACCTTCACCAAATACCAGGACGCTGTTGAGCAGATGTGGACCGGCACCCACAACCTCACGGCGGCTGGCAACGTCGTCAAGGCGTGCATTCACACGGACGCCCCGGTTGTCGCTACCGACGACGAGCTTGCGGACCTGACCCAGATCACGGGGACCGGCTACACTTCCGGCGGCAACGACACCCAAAACGCTATGACGGGAACCAGCGGCACGGCGACCTGGACGGCCACGGACATTGTTTGGACTGCTGGCGCTGCTGACTGGACGTCCACGGCTCGCTACGTCACGCAATACAACGACACCTCGACCGGCGACAAGCTGCTGAACTCGTGGGACTACGGATCGACCTTTGCGCTGGGTAACGCAGAGACCTTCACCTTGGATTTCGGAGCCTCGGTGGCGACGCTTGCATGAGCAAGATCAGGAACCTGAAAAAGATTGAGCTAGCTGACACGCGATCTCCTGACGAGATATTCGCGGCGTTCGGGCCGATCGCAGCTAGGCACGGTAAAATCTCGAAAGGGACTATCCTGCCTTTTACGACAGTGCCTGCTTGTCCTCGCGTCAAGGTCTCGGAATTTCCAAAGAACTTCATCCCCACTCGATATTTCGAGGCTATGGAGCATAACCAGCAGATTAGAAGCTGCTGCCGGCATCCTGAGAATCACGAAATCGAGGCTATGAAGTCCCACCCGGACGAAGTGGCCCCCGATATCTACGTGTTCTATTGCACCTGCGGTCGTAAACACAGGCGATTTTGCATCGGCAAGTTCGATGTCAATCGCCCTTATTGGGAAGCAGCCTAAATGTCATTTGGACGTCTTGGGGCGTTGGGCCGTGGCTTCGGCCGCATGGGAAGCGGCGGGAAAAGTGGATCTATTATCATCCCCGGGATTATTACCGCGGGGACCGGCTCTTATGCGTGGACCGGCGACGATGCGACTCCTGTCCAGAACCATATCCTAACGGCTTCGGGGGGGTCTTATACTTACACTGGCCAGGACGCGACGCTGACGAAAAGCGGTGGCGCTGCTGTCACGCTCAACGACTCTGACAGGGGCGCCAATGTCAGCCTGAGTGGTGGCTTCTTGACGGCAACCAACACGACTACGCGCGGAAACGTCCGCTCGACCACCAGTAAGTCGTCGGGCAAATTCTATTTTGAACACCTGCTTACAACCGGATCAAACGGTTTTGACCATGGAGTCGGGGTAGCAAATTCTACCGCTTCATTAACTACTGGTCCCGGTGGTTCAGGTGGCGCCCATTCTGTTGGACAGTATGGCGGCAACGCCACGATTTACATCAATAACTCATCGGTGGGTACGGGCACTGTCTGCACACTAACTAACCGTATGTGCGTGGCAGTAGATTTTGACAACAACCGCATTTGGTATCGGACCAACGCTGGAAACTGGAACAATAGCGGGTCGAACGACCCAGCGACCAACACCGGAGGTGTGGATATCTCTTCCATTACTGGACCGTTCTTTGCTTTTGTTTCTGTGGAGCAATCAGGCGGGGGCAACGCCGTTTCCACGATAAACTTCGGTGCAACTGCTTTTACCCATACTGCCCCGTCCGGCTTTGGAAATTGGTAAGTAATGCCGACAGTCAATCTCGTTTCAGACTTCGGCGCAGTAGGCGACGGGCAGCGGACGACCGTCAATATCACCGTCACGTCCGGCTCGGCAGTTCTTACGTTGGGCACTGCGACCTTTAATGCTGGCACGATCACAGGCAAAACGGTATCGGTTTGGAACGGTAGTAACTACAACACCGGAGTTGTTCAAGCATCACCTACGCCCACCTCGACCGTCGTCACGTTGAGCAATAACTTCACTTGGAACGCAACGGCGTCTTCGTCAGACGTCCTGTGGGGGACTGACGACACCAGCGCATTCAAGGGGACAACAGGCTCTTGGCGCGCCTATGCGAGAACTCAAACAGACACAGGCGACCCGCCGATCCTGGAAATACCAGATGGCAATTATCTAATAGATATGGGCGCGGGTGCTGGTGGCATCGGCGGAGGAATGAATGTCGGGGTCTTAAATAACCTCACCGTCCGCGGCCAGTCCGGAGTTGCCGCCAACGTCAAGCTGATGAATTTTGCAAACGGTGAAGTGCGGCTAGGCCATGACGTGGCTGTGGTTCACAATCGAGGGCTTTACAATAACGGGGCAAGAAGCGCTCGCGTCCTTACAGGGCGACGGGGCGACACAACAATTACCCTTTCGAACCCTACCGGACTAGACGACGCCTCCGCTACATACGGATCGCGCATTGTCGTCGGCAGAGCTTGCCTTCTGACGGCGTTTGACCTTCAGGCGCAAGATGACAGCGATTACAGTTACCCACCGAACCCGTTCTATACCGAGTGGAACAAAGTCACGGCGTATAATTCAGGCACTGGCGTAATCACGCTGGAAACCCCGCTTACGCAGGACTATTTAGCGACTTCCCCGCAGTGGTGCCCTGACGATACGTCATTTGCATCTGGCCATGTGAGCGGGGCCGATCATGGCGGGCCATTCACGATCTACATTGCGCCGGATGGCTATAACACCACGATCACACTTGAAGATTTTACAGTAGACGACCCACACAACCAGACCGCTGTCCACGTTCGGTATATGGTCTGCAACCGTCTTGTCATGACTGGCTTCGGGCTTTACCCGACGCAAAATGATATTATTGAAATGAACGATTGCGTTTATCCAAATCAGCTTGAGGTCGATAAGATGACCAATCAAGTGACTTGGAACAACTGCACGCTAAACCGGCTGCAACAGCAATCTGCCTCGCCCAATAAAATGATCCTAAACGGCGGATCGATAACGACGTTGGACACCGCGCGATATACAGAGGCGAACAATGTCGCAATAACTAGCGTCCTGATTGGCGTTTCCGGCTACGGCAGGACCGACAGGGCCATCCTCAACAACTGCACAGGCATCACGACCCTCCAGCGCTCGGGCTGCTCCAGTGACGACCTGGGGGGCAGCAGCGGGCCGAGCGCAGGAACGGACGCAAGTTCATTCTACGAGTTCAACGCAGGCGTGATGCGGTTCCTCCGATCAAGAAACGACGCGGGTGCGTGGGCAAGCGGGACAGGCCAGCAAAACCCGACCAGAATGTTCACGCCAGGGGCGTGGGTTTTCTTTGACAACAAATATCTAGACCAGGTTACAGATGTCTGGGACGACGGGACATACTGCTATATTAGCTGGGCGAATACAACGGATTGGCCGTTTACCCCAGTCTCTAGGTTCCAGTCTCACCCGTGCCCGGATTGGACGGTAACAAACTCCACGGGAACGGCCCCTCAGCTGGAGGACTTTAACGCTGCAACGAACCGCGCCCCGATCTACTCATACAGCAAGAGGTCGATTGTAGCCGGGGCTTCCGCCGCTACCGTGAACGCAAATTATAATGCGCTTCTGTTGGGGAAATTCGTTTCCGAGAAATTGAACGTCATTACGCCTTATGTGGCAGGTGCGCTGACGTTCAACGATAGCCAGTTCAAGAATCGGACTTACGTCCAAAGGTCGGATTGGTCTTCGTCTACCACCTTCGGCAGCACCATAAATATGGCGGTCGCTGGTGAGCGCATCATCCGTTCGGCTACCACAGCCACCGGAGCGCAAAGCGGCGATTCCCTAGAGGACATGACGACGCCGGGTGAGGTTAACTTCACGGGAGCGGCCGCCGCTGGGACCATCTTTAGTGCGAATGTGACAAACGGAGAGACGCCAACTATCACCGTTGAATACATTATGGATCAGGGCATCCCACCAATCAGCCGAGGAAGGCTTGTTTTGTTAAGGATTAGATAAGGCGTTATCGCCGGTATACGGCGGATTGGTAGTCGCATTCAGCTTGACGCTGGGCATCGACGGCTCTTTGATACCGGGCCTCTAACTTTAGGCGCTCACGGGGATCGGTTGGCACTTTTATCATATCAAATACCCGGACAAATTCTGCCGCGTCAGCGCGGCGTCGTTTAAGTTCCAGAATGTCGGTCGTCTGTTTTGCCATCCCACACCACTACCCCACGTTGCCCATTAAATCTAGGTCTTCGGTAAAAGGTTCGGTGGTTGGCCAAGAGCGCTAGTAGGTGCCGTCCAGGGCGCGCTCGACCCGCATCATGTAATTGAGCAGCAATTGCTCAGCGGGATTTCTGTCCCTGTTCTTGAGTCGGATCATTCCTTCCCTAGTTTCTTCGTAGACGGCCGCCCTCCAGCAATGGCGAGCGGCAAACTTGCGAGGGCACGGCGACGGCGCGTCGTCGGGGTGGCATGCGCAAGTTCTGGTGTCTTCTTTCGCTTCGGCCGCTTGGTCCATCTGCCTCTCCATTGGTGGTCTAGAGATGATCGCTTAGTCGGGTGCCTACCAAAACTGTGAAAACCATTCCGAAGATGAAACCAATCGCCAGGCCGTAAGCGAGGGCTTTCTCTGGGCCGATAAATTCAAGGAAGGTCATAGTCTAAAGCTCACTGTTTAAGTGTGGTGGGGCCGTGGGGATCAATACCCCGACTAGCTGCGCCAGACCTACACCCGCCTTCGCGGGTTCACCGGCCCCATAGCCTGAATTCAACGGAGACAGGCTGAGCCGCATTGCCCGTGCACGGTGCCGATGCGGAACCTTGTGGCGGTCGGTGACTTTCGCTATCACCCTCATTGCCTGCCTCCATCCCCCGGACTAGCCGGGAGCGAAACTCTATTCCCAACGCAGCCTGCGGATCGTGCCGTTATTGGCATCGATCAGATACATCGAGCCCCCCTCGTCGCTGACGACAGCGCGTCCGCTAAGCTGTCCGTCAATGCGAATATACGGGATAGCTTCTTGCGTGGCTAGATTGGCCCCCTCTACATCTGAGGCGCCGAGTAATGTTGTCAATCCACCGCCTGCGGTTCCACTAAGCATTTTCTCTCTCCTTGGGTTGGGTTGGGGGTGTTTCGATGTTCGGTCAGGATCGGGCTGGAGCTGGGATGCAGTAATAACTTGTCGTATGATCTTTGGCTTCTAGCTTCCAGCGCTCTCCTGCGCTTTGGCATTCTGCCCGGTCCTTGTACGGTAATGGAACGGTCGTAACTCCCACGCCGCGGACGAGCTGCGAGCCAATAGTGAGAACCAGGATCCATGTCATTCACGCCCTCCATTTGTCATTTCACCCACCCCATGTTGACGGCGAGAACTATAAAACCAAGCGCAAGAAGCAGCAGTATCACACCAATCCCAGCCGCCATGGCTAGGTCTCCAACAGTGATTGCGTGGTTCATAATGTCGCGCACTAGCGGTCTCCATTCGGGACCGAAACATCTGTCATGGCCCGCCAGGCGGACTCGACAACTACGTCATGATGTACAGCCGTCTTGCCAACGACGGCGTCAGCGCCGGCCGCCCACATCTCACGAGACGGATTTTTCATTAAGATAATCGCCGCATCCAGCTTCGCTACTATATCCTTGCTGGCATAAGGAAATTCGTACTCCAAATCCGATTTGATGTCGTCTAGACGCTCAAGCAGGTTCATTCTTGCATCCTTTCCTATGGCGCTCTCTACTGAGCATCGTTCAAAAGCTGTTCCATATCCCGCATCTGCCGAGATATCAGATAGGTAGGGATTTCAGGAACCTGGAGCAGCTCAATCAGGTTGCTGCACCGATGGCCTATCGGGCTGTCCGCCCCGTATCTGACGCGCTTGGCGATCAGATCACGGCGGAGAACGTCCAGTGAACCTGCCTGTGTCAATGGTGTGCCAATATCCTGACACGTTCCTGTGCCGTTCACGGTCGAAGCTGCTTGATCCTGCAAGGGCATTGCGAATTTCCCCTTATTTTCCAACGGTTGCATAATTTGCGTATTCCCCTATATGGGTGTCACTTTGCCGACTTAACCACTTGATCTTGCTTGCCTTCGTCTTTAGCTGTGTCATCTGGCGTGTCAAAAAGCTTGTCCGTCACGGTCGGGTCTTCATCGGCGTGCAGGTACGTGTTGAACAGGTGCTGCGCCGACTTCCAGCCGCCTGCCTTGGCTATCGTCTTAACGCCTACTCCTTTGTCATGCAGCGACGTAGCGAAGCCGTGGCGGCAGCTATGAAACGTCAGCGGCTCTATGCCGGCCGCCATCGTGGCGCGCGCCCACGCGTCTCTGGCGGTCGTGTAGGCGATGTCGAAGGGCTCTTTGTCTTTTGGGAGGTTCGCAAGGGCAATGAAAAGGTCACTTGGCAAGTGAGCCCTCCTCTCGTTCCCAAGCTTTGTTTGTCGAATGAGCACGCTACGTCCTCGAAAATCGACGTCTTCCCATCGGACAGCAAGAGCCTCAGAGACACGCGCCCCGGTAGCGAACATGAAGAGGGCAAGGACTGCAACGTCTTGGCGGTCCGCGGCGGCACGAAAGTCATTGATCCACTCCAGGGTTACGGGCTTCTTGATCTTGGTATCGACCTTGAAGCGTTTCATTCGCATCGGCGGGCACAGGTTCAGTTCGGCGCAGTGATTGATCACCGCTAGAACGGGAACCAAGACTTGGCGATTGCGGGTCGAGTTTTTGGCGGATGGATACATAGCCACGGCCGACTGCCTGATAGACCCAGCATTCATATCCGTGACCTTGGCATCGCCCCAATATTTTGACAATCGGACAAGGTACTTCGACGGCTTCCCCGAACTGAGATATAAAGCGACAGCCTTCGGCCATGTTAGCCCCTTTTCTTTCCCATCGAGACCACGTTTCCAGAACTTGTCTTCAATCGCGGACGCAATTCTTTGCGCTGTTTCTTTGTCAGATGCGCCAGTAGATCCACGGAGTCGATTTCCGGCAAGCGTTCCCCGATACTGCCAGACAGAGCTTCCCGGACGGCGATAGATTTTGAGGGGCATGGCTTGGCAGCTTCCATAATGGCGGCGACATCCTCGCCGAGCAGAACCATACGATTACCTAAAATCCGGCACGCGCCAAGACGGCGGGCGAGGTCACGCACCCTTCTTTCCGAC
>Ga0181338_1000033_pt1 | contig 44165 bp, 72 predicted proteins | sample Sp13VDMM110SD_FD_122168 | JGI IMG/M metagenome (GOLD analysis project Ga0181338, IMG submission 122168) | Freshwater viral communities from Lake Michigan, USA - Sp13.VD.MM110.S.D | ecosystem: Environmental > Aquatic > Freshwater > Lake | place: USA: Michigan | collected 2013-04-23
ACGCCAATTTCGCGGCGCAGAATTACAACAACTGGCAGTCGCTCGGCGCGTTCGGCAATTCGACCATGTACGTCGACAAGTTCGACGGTCGGTGGCACCGCGGACAGCGCGGCTTCCGCTACAAGAGCGTGCCGTTTGGCGAGACGTTCTACGGCGAAAATCATCAAGGCAAGGTCGACCGGATCATTCGCTGGTTCAAGCTGACCGCCTATCAGGCGGTGCAGAAGTGGGGCCGCGATGCGTTGCCGGAATGTCTCGTCGCACCGTTGGAGCAAAACAGCCAGTGGCCGTATAATTTCCTGCATTGCGTCCGGCCGCGCGGCGAGGAATACGACCCGGAGGCACTGGACGAGCGCTCGCTGCCGTTCTCATCGCATTACCTGTCGCTTGAAGGCCGATGCCTGATGCAGGCGGAAAAGGGCTACCGCGTCTTCCCGTATGCGGTTTCGCGCTACGATCAGGCGCCCGGCGAGGTGTACGGCCGCGGCCCGGCACAAATCGTGCTGCCGTCGCTCAAGACGCTCAACGCCGAAAAGGTGACGTTCCTCAAGGCTGGCCACCGCGCCGGCGATCCGGTGCTGCTGCTCGCCGATGACGGGCTGGTCGGCATGGACATGCGGCCTGGCGCGATGAACAAGGGCGGCGTCAATGCCGATGGCCGCCCGATGGTGCACACGCTGCCGGTCGGCGACATCCAGATCACCGAAAAGATGATGGGCGAGGAACGCTCGATCATCGACGACGTGTTTCTCGTGTCGCTATTCAAGGTGCTGTCCGAGCACCCTAACATGACGGCCACGCAGGTCATCGAGCTTGTGAACGAAAAGGGCATGCTTGTCGCGCCGACGCTTGGCCGGCAGCACACAGAATACGTCGGCGGTCTGGCCGAGCGCGAACTGGACCTGATGACTGAGATGGGTTTCTTCGAGGAACGATTTGGCGGCAATCCGATGCCGCCGCGGCTGCGCGAGGCGATGGGCGCCTACGAGATCACCGATACGTCGCCGTTGGCAAAGGCCGCACAGATGGGCGAGGCGGCCGGCTTCAATCGATGGGTCGAAAACCTGACGCAGATCGCGCAGCAGATGCAGGACCCGTCGTGGCTCGATCCGGTCAATAGCGACACCGCGTCGCGCGATCTCGCCGAGATCTACAGCGTGCGCGAAACTTGGACGGCGACGAGCGAGCAGATGGCGCAGAAGCGCAAGTCGCGCTCTGACGCGCAGGCGCAGCAGGCGCGCGTCGCAGCGCTCCCGGCCGAGGCTGCAATGGTCAAGGCGCAAGCGGTTCTGGCCAAGACCACACCGGCGGGCATGGTCTGAGCATGACCGAAGCCGAAGCCCTCGCGTATTTTGCTGACTGGAAAACCGCGTATCAGCTTCAATTCGGCGACGGCAAAAGCCCCGCGCTCGCCGACCTTTCCGAGTTCTGCCACGAGCGGAAGACGACCTTTACCGGCGACCGGGACGAATCCTTGGTCATGGAAGGTCGCCGCCAAGCAATGTTGCGTATCCGAAACTTCCTCGAACTGACCCCCGAGCAACTGGTGAAGTTGCACACCCGGCCCGCGCAAGGAGCGACAAGCCATGAAGCATAGATTTTTGAGCCTACCCCTTCCCATGTATGCCCCCGAGGGCGTCGACGGCGGGGGCGGTGATGCGGCCGCCATTGCGGCAGCAGCAGCGGCTGCGGCGGCAGCCGGCGGCAGCAAGCCTTGGTACGATGGCATCGACGCTGAAACCATCGGCCACTGGGACAACAAAGGCTGGAAGAAGGACGACGCCAAGGAAATTGCGCTCGCCGCGACGAAGCAGGCGCGCGAGGCCGAGAAGTATTTCGGCGTTCCGGCCGATCAAATCATCAAGATGCCGAAGGCCGACGCAAAGCCGGAAGACATCAAGGCGTTTCACCAGCGCCTCGGCGCGCCGGCCGATCCGAAGGAATACGATTTTTCGTCCGTCAAGGGCGCTGACGGCAACCCGATGCCGGAAGCCCTGGCCGAAACGCTGCGCGCTTCTGCGCACGCTCAAGGCCTGACCAAGGCGGCCGCGGCGGCAATCGCCGCCGACGTGCAGAAAAGCCTCGACAGCGCGCGATCATCCGAAACGACGATCAACGCCGGCAAGCTGGCCGAAGAAAAGGCCAAGCTGAAAGCCGATTGGGGCCCTAACTTCGACTTCAACCATCTCAAGGCGATGGAAGGCGCGCGCCGGCTCGGCATCACGCCGGAAGCGGTCAAGGCGCTGGAAGGCCAGATTGGCTACAAGGACGTCATGGAGGCCATGCGCAAGATCGGCGCCGGCACCAGCGAGGATGCGTTTATCGAGCGCGGCGCCACCGGCGGCACCGTCCATACGCGCGAGGGCGCGGTGGCTCGCAAGTCCGAACTCATGGCCGACAAAGCCTGGGGCGATCGATACCTCAAGGGCGGCGTGGCCGAGAAGCAGGAAATGGACCGGCTTAACGCCATGATCGATGGCGGTGCACAATGAGCGTGGCAGAAGCACCCGCCACCGAACCGACCAAGAAAGCCAACCGTGCGCGCCGCAAGCGCAAGGTCGCCAAGGCGCCCAAGCCAAAGCCCGTTGCTGAATTCGCGGGACTGACGGTCCACGATTGCTGCAGCGGCTGCAATGCGTCCGGCTGCATCATCAGCGGAAAATCGTACTGCGGGCATCCGTTCAAGGGCGGCTTGCAGGGCCGTGATATGCAGAATGACCCTGCAATTGCTCGCTTAAACGCAGCAAAGAAGATGCTCGGCAAGGCCAAGATCAAGCTCGACGCGATCTAACCTACGCGCCAGCAACTGAGTGCGTTGCTGGCGCGAACGTCTCACCGTAATCAGAAAACAATACCCGAGCGTCCGGCTCCCGAAAGGACAAGGCCGGTTCGGAAGTGACGGTCCCCGATGAGGGCAAGACCGAAGGTTTGATGGTCCCCGCCGCGCGCATGCGCATGGGCAAGACCGCAGATGTTCGATCAACCCAAAATTCAGCGGGATAGCCATGTCCGAAAATCTTCCGAAACTTTTCACCACCCAATTCTCGACCGTTCTTGCCCTCAAGCTGCAGCAGAAGCAGTCCAAGCTGCGCGGCCGTGTGCAGGAAGGCTTCCACGTCGGCAAGCAGGCCTCGCCGATCCAGTATGTCGGCGCCATTCAGATGAAGCCGCCGGCTGGCCGCTTCGCTCCGATCGGCCGCCAGGATGTCGACTTCACGCGCCGCTGGGTTTTCCCGGTCGACCGTGACGCCAACCAGCTCATCGACTCGTTCGACAAGCTCAAGACCGCGCTGGAGCCGACGTCGCAGTATTCCGATGTCGCCGCCGCCGCCGTCGCCCGCGAATGGGATGACCGTCTGATCGCTGCCGCCTTCGCGGATGCGAGCATCGGCACCGACGCCGGCTCACTGTCGACCGAAACCTTCAATACCGGCTCGACCGTCACCGGCGCGGGCTGGCAGATTCCCTCCACCTTCGGCTCTGCCGCGGCATCGGGCCTCACTGTCGCCAAGATGATCGAAGCGCGCCGTGCTTTCCGCAAGGCGCAGGTCGACATGGAGATGGAAGACCTGACCTGGGTCACCAACTCGCAGGGCGAAAGCGATCTGCTCAATCAGGTGCAGGTCACGTCGAACGAGTTCTCGACCAAGCCGGTCCTTGAAGACGGCAAGGTCACTCGGTTCCTGGGCTTCAACATCGTCTATTCCGAGCGTCTGACTTCATCGTCGAGCGTCCGGCAGAACATCGTGATGGCGAAGTCGGGCCTCTATCTCGGCATCTGGAAGGACACCGAGAACGACGTCGACCGCCGCAAGGATCTGAGCGGCCTGCCGTACCAGATCTACACCATGATGTCGTCCGGCGCGACGCGCCTTGAGCCGGGCCGATTGCTGCAAGTTCTCTGCGCCGATGCCTCGGCCGCAGCCGACGTAACGCCGTAAGGAGCGACCAACATGGCAGTCGATCACGTCAAATCCAGCTTCATCACCAATGCCGATGCTTCGCCGGCGGTCGCGAATACCGCAGGCGAGGGCGGCCCGGGCGTCCTCAAATCGGTCGAAGGTTCGGCGGTAGCTATCGCCTCGTCCTCGGCTGATGCGACCTACCAGCTCGTTCGCATCCCTTCGAACTGCAAGGTCAAGTCCCTTCTGTTCGAAAGCGCGGCACAGGGCGCCGGCAAGTTCGACCTCGGTCTCTACTACGCGACCGACGGCGAAGGCGGCAAGCCCACTGCGTTGCTTGCCGCGGCGGCCATCGATCAGGACTTCTTCGCAGCTGTCATTGACTGCGCCTCTGCGGTGGCCATCACCGAGGCGGTCAATCAGTCCGGCAGCTACACGATCGACGAGCGCACCCAGCCGATCTGGCAGGCCGTTGGCCTCACCAGCGATCCGGGCGGCTATTTCGACATCGTGGCGACGGTGAAGACGACCGCCGTGACGACCGGCACCGGCCGCCTCGGCGTGCGCTGCACGTACACGGACTAGAGGTGAACGATGGCCGACCATTACGTTGCTCTCGCGCGCGGCGTTGAAGGTTCGAAGTATTCGGACTTCACCGTCGGCACATCATCGGCCGCCACCGCCTTGTTCGAGGTTCGTATCCTCGACGGAGTGACCCCGACGAAAGTCGAGGTCCTCAAGGCGATGGAGGCGTTCGAGCGGTTTTTCGCAAACCAGCAGCAGGTCGTCGCGGCCGGCTTCGACATCGCGGGGTAGCCTATGTCCTATTCAGGCCAGCAGACCTTCCGCGCGGCGGTTTTGGCCGCCGAGGGCGTCCGTCAGCAGGCGAAGGCGGCTGCCTTCGTCGCTTACGGCTACGTCGCGGCGAACCTTGCCACCTATCAGACGGCGATTGCCGATGCCGACGTGGCTTATTTCACGGCGGTCAATACGGCTTACAACGCCTTGAATGAGACGACCGGTCTGGCCGGCTTCGGTGGCCCAATCCCCGGCGGCGGCTGGACGCCCATGTTGGCGGTGGCGTAACGCATGACCTACAACACGCCGGAACGCCTCGTCCAATCCAACATCGGAACGGGCACCACCGCGGCCTTCACGCTGCGCGGCGGCTCGTACTGGATCGAAACGAAGTCGACCGGCACCGGCACGATCGATCTGCAGCGCCTCGGGCCGGATGGTTCGACTTACACGGCCCGCATCACACAGATCACGGCCACGGCCGGCCAGCAGACAATCTCTCTGCCGCCTGGCTCATACCGGTGGGTCGTCGCGACGTTCACGGCGAACTACTTGGAAATCTGTCGCATCCCGACTGCGGAGGACTGATGAACCGCATTCGCAATTTCGTTCTCAATGTCTTCTACCGCAACAAGAACCGCGCGCTGATGCTGTTGCGGCGTATTGGGCTTTACCGTGGCCCGATTCATCACCGGATGTACGCCGATATCGGCCGGCTTGGCGCGACCGGGAAGGATATCTGAGCCATGGCCGCTTACAACAAATTCCACTGCTTTGTCGCTGACGTTTGCAACAAGGTGCACAATCTTGCGTCAGACACCTGCAAGGTCGTCCTGACGAACAGTGCGCCGGTTGCGAGCAATACCGTCATCGGCAACATCACGCAGGTCGCGAATGGCAACGGCTATACGACCGGCGGCACCGCGATTGCGAGCCCGTCATCGTCGCAGACCACCGGCACGCAGACGTTCTCGGGCAATAACGTTACGTTCACTGCTTCGGGCGGAACGATTGGCCCGTTCCAGTATGCGGCGATCTACAACGACACCGCCGCCTCGGACCAGCTCATCGCTTGGTTCGATTACGGGTCCGCGCTCACCTTGCAGATCGGCGACACATTTACCGTTGCGTGGAACAGCGGCGCATCGAGCGGCAGCATCTTCACGATGACGTAGGCCGCGTATGGCCGTCGTCACATGGAACCCATCCGATAAAGGCGCGGGCATTACGCTCTCGAACGGCGATCTCGACCTCGTAAGCAACGGGGCGTTTTATTCTGTTCGCGCCACACTGTCTCGGTCGACCGGTAAATTTTACTACGAGCAGACCATCGTTACCGCGAGCACCTCAAACCTCATGCTCGGGTGGATGTCGGGTGCCGCGTCGCTCGCAACGTATATCGGGAACAGCGCGATCGGCGCAGCCGTCAATTCGACGACGACGACGACCTACAACAACGGATTCACGGTAGTAAACAACTATTCACTCGCGGCGCCGGTACAGGGCGACGTCGTGATGTTTGCGATCGATTATGACGCCGGCAAGGCATGGGTCGGGAAGAACGGTACGTGGTCCGCATCTGGCGATCCGGCCGCGGGCACGAATCCGTGGGTGACGTTCACCGCGAATACCGCGCTATTCCCGGCAGGGTGCTCGTTCGACGCATCGCACAAACTGCGGGGCAACTTCGGGGCGTCTGCCTTTGGCACGTCTCCACCGTCAGGATTCTCGGCGTTCCAACTGACGACCACGACGATGAATACTGTCGCCGGCGCCTATGCCCTCACGGGGATAGCGGCGTTTCTAGGCCGGCTTTTCATCATGGGCACGGTTACCGGGTCCTATGCTTTGACCGGGATTGCCGCGGCGACGCGCAGGACCATTCGCCTTCTTGCGGCGGTCGGATCATATGCGCTCACCGGCATTGCGGCCAGGACGGGCCGCGGTGTGCGCCTGGCCGCAGACATTGGTGCCTACGCGATCACTGGCATTGCCGCTCAGACGCGCCTTACGTGGCGCCTGTTGGCTGCCCCTGGGGCATACACGATTACAGGGATAGCGCTGGCCCTCGCGCGGGCCGCTGTGTCTGCGAGCAAATTTAAACTGCGGCGAGCCGCCTTCGTCTTGCAGAAATTGCGACAACAGCCCCCAACATTAGGGGATTGACGGGTGCGTTGCTGCTGACCCGCCTTTCCCTACGGTGATCTGGCATCAACTTGCCGTCGCCCGGAGGGCTGACCCGTGCCGTTTCTCGATAGCCTCGACATCGCAAACCGGGCCATTCAGCATACCGGCGGGACGCATATTGCGGCCGTCACCGAGGACAGCAAGAACAATTTCGAGACCGCGTTCGCCTACGACAAGGTGAGGCGCGCCGAACTGCGCCGGAACGTGTGGCGGTTTTCCATTCGAAAGGCAGTCCTGCGCCCGGTCGACACCAGCACAATGTTGATAGTGCCGGCCGCCTATGACGCTACGAAAACCTACCTGCCTGGCGCCATCGTCACTGACACGAACGGGCAGTTGTGGACTTCGAACGAGCCCGACAACATCAACAACACGCCGGGCGACACCGATATTTGGGATATGTACTTCGGCCCGCTCACGGTCTCGCTCTATAGCAGCACGACCTCCTATTCGTCGGGCGAACTTGTCTATAAGCCGGGCACCGTCGCCGGATCGTATGCGGTATATTTGTCGTTGCAGAACGGCAATTCCGATGTGCCGTCGACTGCCACCGCTTACGACTCCACGGTCACCTATGGCCGCAACCAGGTCGTCAGCAGCGGCGGCTCGCAATGGCGAAGCCTGATCGAGGTCAACCTCGGGATCACGCCGGCAGACGGCCCGCTTGCGTTCGATATCGGCGCTACCTATGCCGCCGCGGCAACGGTGACTGGATCCGACCACTTCATCTATTCGTCGGTCGGCAGCGGAAACATCGGGCACGACCCGGTGACCGACGGCGGGGTGCATTGGACGAATACAAACGTCGCGAATGCTTGGTCCCGCACGCCGACAATCGCCGTCAGTTCGATCAAGTGGCGCGTCCTCGATGCGACGATCAAGGCGATACCGATCATCTATCCGATCGGCAGTGGCCCGTCGTCCGAGGGCACCACCCGAAATGCGTTCCGGTTGCCAAGCGGCTTTCTCCGTGAGGCGGGGCAAAGTCCGAAGGCTGGGTCTAATTCGAGAATGGGCGCGCCTTCTGGCCTTGCCTATAACGATTGGGAGTTTGAGGGCAATTTCATTGTCTCTCAGCAAACCGATCCGATCATCTTTCGGTTTGTCGCGGATGTGACAAAGGTCTCGGCTTTCGACGATATGTTCTGCGAGGGCTTGGCATGCCGCATCGCGACGGCGATTTGCGAGCCGCTCACTCAGTCTGGATCGAAGCTGCAGACAATTGCTTCGGCCTACAAGCTGTTCATGGGCGAGGCGCGCACAGTCAACGCGATTGAGGTTGGGTCGGAAGAATTGCCCGTTGACGACTACATTGCATGTAGGGGCTAGCCAGTGGCAGACGCCTCATATGTTCGCAGCAGCTTCTTAGGCGGTGAATGGAGCAAATCCGGTCAAGGCCGGATAGACCGCCCCGACTACGTTACCGCGATGAACGTCTGCCTGAACGGCATCCCGCTCGACTCTGGCGCGTGGACCCGCCGGCCGGGCACGATCCATGCCGGGACGACACGCGGCGGTTCGGCTGGCCGCGAGGTTGGGTTCAGCTTCCGGGAGAGCGTCCCGTACAAAATGGAATTTACAGACGGATACTTGCGGTTCCGGGTCGGCACAGAAATTGTGATGACGAATGACGAGCAAGCCGTCGTCAGCATTTCCACCGCAAGTCCTGCGAAGGTTACGACCGGTGTCCACGGTTGGACATCCGGTTTTTCGCTGCAATTCAATACGCTCGGCACGCCAGACGCGTTGCTAGAAAACCGGACATTTATCGGCACGGTAACGTCGACGACAGAATTCACATTGACGGACGCCATCACTGGCGCCGCGATCGACGGGTCTACGTTGGCCACGTTCACCACGGGAAACGTCACACGCATCAAGGAAATTGTAACGCCTTTCACAGGCGCGATTTGGCAGGACATTCGCTCCGTACAGACGGAGGAACGCGCGGTTCTTCTATGCGGAACGGTGGCGCCGCAGCTTCTGTCGGTCACTACCGAACCCGAGAATGGCGTGGACGGGTTCGCAGAGTTCTCACTGGATACCGCGAACTTCATCGACGGCCCATACCTCGATCCGCTCGCCAACGGCGTGCAGGTTACACCATCTGCGAAAACCGGCGTGGTGCAACTGACGCTGGCGTTCGCGGCGTATGACTCGACGAAGGCCTATTCAGTTAATGACTTCGTTACGTCCTCATCGGTCAACTACAAGTCACTGGTCGACCAAAACGTCGGCAACACGCCAGCGTCGAGCCCGAGCCAATGGCTGGCCGTTGCGGCTTCGCAAGCTATCGGGCCGAACGGGTTTGTTGCGACCGATATCGGACGCCATGTCCGACTTTTTTCCGAACCGCCCGAGTGGGTTGTTGGTGGGTCGTACACCGCTGTCACCTCGGTCGTGAAATACAACAATGCCTATTACACATGCTTGACCAATAACACGGGCACGCTCGCTAACGCGCCCGGCATTTCCGTCACGAATTGGGGTGTCAATCCGCAGGGGGCTCTTTGGAGCTGGGGTAAAATAACGGGACTGCTCAATCAGATCAGCCAATCACTCTCCGGTGCGTCGAATATTGGCGACCTGACGCTAAACGGGGGATTGGCCGCTGCCTTCAATGGAAACATAAATCAAACGTCCGCGTCGTGCGCTTTAGCCCTCAACACACTGTCCGGCTCTGCAACCGTGAACATGGTTGCGTATATTGGGCGGAGCTTTGCCTCCGCATCTGATCAAAAAATTGCGTCAGTCACAGTGTTTCCCCCGTCGAATAAACAGATGTGCGTTCTGTCGTCGTTGGGCGGTGGTGGTATTAGGTTTCTTACGCCTCGCCTTGATTTGTACGGCAGTGCGACGTTGCCCGCACATCGCTCAGATGGAACGCTGCTCGGGTCGACACCAATCCCTATTGACCCGTCCGGTCTTTTCGCGGGTATTTCCCCGGTGACGATCGTGTCGTCAGATACGACGACCGCATGGAAATATGTGTGGGTTTCCTATAACGGAACTTATGTAACATCTGCGGCAACAACTTACTTGGAGTTATATTGCGGGCAGTTGCAGATGTTCAACCCGAGCGGCACCGGCAGTAGCGGATCTGCTGTCAACGCAGAAATCCTCGGCCCAGCGCTGCTCTATACAACCAACGTCACCACTTGGCGCCTAGGAATGTTTGGCGGGACGGTTGGGTGGCCGCGGTGCGGTACGTATCATGAGGGCCGTTTGTGGCTATCAGGATCGGTCAGGAACCGCATTGACGGCAGTAAACCGATCGACAGTACAATCAATGTTTTCAATTTCGCGCCGACCGAAAAGGACGGGACCGTTACAGATGCGAGCGCGATCTCGTACACGTTCCGCGCCAAGGGGGTGAACTCGATCCTTTGGATGGAGTCGGATCAGCAGGGCATCTTATGCGGCACGCAGGCCGGCAAATGGCTTGTGCAGGCGTCGGCGAACAACAACGTCCTGACCGTGACAAGCATCCAGGCGCATCCGGTGCCGAGCGACGGCTGCGCCAATGTCGAACCGGCGCGAACCGGCCTCACGCTGTCGGTGATCCATCGCTACAAGCACAAAATCATGGAGTATTTTGCCGACGTGTTCTCGGGCAAGTTTGCATCGCAAAATCTATCGCTGATGGCAAAGCATCTGGCGACACGGGGCATTGAGCGCATCGCGTTTCAAGAAGAATTGACGCCGACGATCTGGGCGCAGTGCGCAGACAATACGTTGATTGGCGCGTCATATAAGCGCGAAAGCCTTGTCTCGTCGCAAGGGCCGACCTTTATCGGATGGCACAGAACGACGCTTGGGTCCGGTCGTGATGTGGAGGGGGTATGCGTCGGGCCGTCGTCGGACGGTCTGCTTGATAGCCTTTCGCTTGTGACAAATGACCCTGCCACCGGCATTCGCCATGTCGAGGTCATGAGTAATCTTTGGGAGGAAGAATCCGACATATCGGCGTCATGGTTCGTCGACGATGGGGTGGCGCCAACGATAACTCAGAACGTCGTGTTCGGCGGCGTGTCGACCATGCGGTGTTCTGGCCTTTGGCATCTGAACGGAAAGACGGTTGCGGTCGTCGCGGGAGGTTTGGACCTCGGCGATTATCTGGTGACGGACGGCGCTTGTTCGGTGCCGTATGGCGTGGCCAACGGCCTGTTCACCACTGCATTCGTCGCATCGTTCACGGACGGGATGCCTGTCGCGGTCGGCTTCACCTATAACTCGGACGGTCAAATTGTGCGGCCGTCGTCGCCGCAGGAGAGTGGCGCGCGTAACGGCCCGGCAATGGGTAAGAAGCGTCGCACCGAGCAGTTCTCGGCGCTATTGCAGGACACGCAAGGCATCTCGTTCGGCACCACATTTGCCGCCTTGAAGCCCGCGCTTTTCAAGGCACCGGGCGGAGCGGCCTATGCAGAAAATGCTCTCTACTCGGGGACGTTCTGGCGCGAACTCCAAGACGACTACAGCTTCGACAGCATGATTTGCTGGCGCGTGTCCCGTCCATATCCGGCAACAGTGTGCGCGATCAGCGGCTACTTGAGCACGCAGGATAGATAAATGGCATTCGGATCAGGAACGATCGGAGCGTTTGGCGGCGCGGTTAGTGACCTTTTCCAGTCGCAGGCCACGGCGAAAGGCTTGCGGCTCAAGGGGCAGGGCAACCGCGTTGAAGCGGACAACTACGATATCGCGGCAGACTTGGCCGAGAAAAACCTGCAATTCACGCAGCAGTCGACGCAGATCAAAGAGGCCATGGCCGATCGGCAGATTTACATGGGCATGGGAACAACTGAGGCGGGGATTGCTGGCGCTGGTTTTCAGAACACCGGCAGCGCGCTCGATCTGATGCGGTCCGGTGCTGCGCAGGGCGCGCTGCAAAAGCAGGTCATGAGCCAGCAAGGTCTTATCACCGAGGAAGGCTACAAGACGCAAATTCAGTCCTACGGAAAACTTGCCGAATACGCGCGCTATGCCGCCGGCGTGCAGGATGAGATGGCCGATGATGCCATTACCGCCGGTAAATGGAGCGCAGGCTTCAAGGCGGCATCCGGCATTGCAAGCCTGTTTCTTTAAGGAAACGATATGCCGAATATTAAGGTCTACGATCCTGAAATTGGCGGACTGCAAGTCGACGAGCGAGGCGTCAACGCGGCGCTCCAGGCCGCGCGCCGTGGCAGTGCCGCATATAACGAGGCTGCCGAAGCGGTATCAGCGGTCGGCAATATGCAAGGCCGCATGGCCGAGAGCACGATCAAGACCGTCGGGAACGAGGTCGTCGACTATTTGCAGCACCGCGAAGTCAGTCAGGGCTCGGCGGCGTATGCCGGTCTCAATGACAAGCTGACGCAGCAGTGGAATGAGATTGCAAAAAAGGCTGATCCGAATGACCCGACCGTCGCCCAGCAATTCCGCGAGACGGTGCTTGAGCCGGAACTTGAGAAATTTGGCCAATCGTTTTTGACCGAAGGCGGGCAGAAGTGGGCCGAGACCCGCGTCGCGTCGCTACGCAATCATATGTTCGAGAAGACCGCCGCCGACATGGGAACGCTCGCGGCCGGCGCCGTCGCGCAGAACGTCCGGCAAATGTCGAATAGCATGTCGAATACGGCAATGACGGACCCGTCGTCCGTCCCGCATTTGCTTGAAGGTATCAACAGTTCTGTCGGCGCGATGGTCGATAGCAGCCCGTACCTCAAGGGTGCGGCCGGCGCGCGGGCGCGTATGGAACTGACCGAGAAAATGCGCGAGGGCATCGTCGAGGCCGGCGCGATCGGTGCAATCCAGAGAGCCGCCGATCCGGAAGCCGAGGCCAAGAAATGGGGCGAGCGGTATCCGCAATTCATCAGCGGGGACAAGCTCAAGGCGTTGTCAGCGAACGCTCGGCAGCAAATGCGCGCGGATCGCGCGGACGAGAACAATACTCGCGTTTTGCAAGAGCGGGAGGCGGCCAAGGCGTCGGACAAACGCGAGACAGAATACCTGCAAAAGCTCTACAGCGATGACCCAAAAGAACTGAGCCAGGTTTCCACGAAGGCTGTGGTCAACGACCCGACATTGAGCCGCACGGCCAAGGAACGGATGATCGGCGTCATCAATCGTGAGTTCAAGCCTGAGACGGCGGCACAGGCGTCGAATACGAACGCCATGGGATACCTTGATCGGCTGCGGCGGCCGGAAGGTGACCCGGATCGCATCGACAGCCTTGAGCCGCTTTATAAGGCACGCATCGACGGCAAGCTGAACAAGACCGATTTCGAAATGCTGCGCAAGGAATTTGCCGAGGTCCGCACCCCGGAAGGCGAGCGGCTGACCACGCGCAAGACAGCATTTATGAACGCGGTCAAAAGCTCGATCACTGGATCAAACCCGCTCATGGGCAAGATCGACAAGGACGGTGATCTGAACAGCTACCGGCTCATGGTCGACCTCGACACCAAGATTGCCGAGTACAAGAAGGCCGGCAAGAACCCCTACGACCTGCTCGACCCGTCGAAGCCGGACTACATGGGCCGGCCCGAGGCGCTGCAGCCTTACCAGAAGACGCTGCAGGAATCGATCAGGGGGCAAGCCGCCAAGCTGTCCAGCGGCAGCAAAAACCTGACTGGGCCCGGAACTACCATCACCGGCATTGAGGTGACAAACGCGCCGGCCATCTCGCCTCGCAAGCCAGGCGAAAGTCCGGCCGATTACCTCAAGCGCACCGGCGGTCGCTAATGTCAGAAATCGATAATCTGCGCGCGGCCGGGTTCAATGACGAGGAAGTCGGCATGTGGGCGGCCGAGAAGCGCGACACGCTGACGGCTGCCGGGTTCAAGGACAACGAGATCGATGCCTATCTGGTCGGTGGCGTCACCGTGCCGGACGAGGCGCCGGACGCGCTGGTGCGCCGTGTGGACGAGGGCGAGGCCGCGCGCGCGCGCGAGGGCGGCCTGATGCAGACCATTCCGCAGTTCTCTCACATGATGGGCACGGCGGAAGGCCGGTCGCGGCTTTGGGATGCCGTAAAGCAATATCCCGCGCATTTCATGAAGGGCATGGTCGACCAGTTGAAGGTGCCCGGTGACGTCGAGAAAGGCGTCATCGACCTCAACACGCCAGAGGGGCAGGATCAGGCCATCGGCCTTGGTGCGCTCATCGGCCTCGGGCGGCTGAATAAGCTCTCCACGACGGGCAAAACATCGGGCCTGTCGGTGAACATGGGCGAACCGGTGGCGCGCATCGAGCGCACGCCGACGGGCGAGATCATCGACGTGCCGGTCGGCACCCTGCCGCGGTCGGCGGATTTTGTGGATACCGCGCGCACGATCGGCGGCGACGCTCGCATGCCGGTGCAGGAAAAGCTGCTCGACCTTTACCAGGAGAAGGGTATCCATCCGGCCGAGGTGGCCGCAGACGCCGCGCGCGACCCGGTGGTGAAGCAAAGCATCCTGTCGAGCGAGAAGGCCGACCTGCCAAACTACCGCACCGCCGAGGCCCCGCCGCCCGAGAAACCGCCCACGCCGCCACCGAAGACCCCGGAGCCGCCCGAGCCCGGCTCGTTCGAAGCCGCGCAAAAGGCCGTGCTCGACAAAGTAAGCGTCGGCGAGCGCGATGCGCGCCCGATGTCGTGGAGCAAGCTTTACACCGAGGCCATCGACGATCTGCACCCGATCCGGGCGGTGAGCGACGATGCCTACCAACTGGCGCGCCTCACGCGCGGCCAGTTCGGCAAGGCCGAGCATTTCCTTGAGCAGGGGACGTTTGAGTTCAACACGCTCAAGACGAACGGCAAACCTCTCAAGGAAATCCTCGCCCCGGTGCGCGACGACCTTGAGGGCATGCGTGCCTATCTGACGGCTTCCCGCGCCTTAGAGATCGAGGGCCAAGGCAAGAAGTCCGGCATCGATACGGCAGCCGCCAAACAGGTTGTCACCGACGGCGAGGCTAAATACGGCAAGGCGGCGGCCGAGATCGTGGAATTCCAGCAAAAGCAGATCCAGTACCTGCGGGATTCCGGCGTGCTATCGGACAAGGCGTATGACGCCATGACCGCCGCCAACAAGAACTACGTGCCGTTCTACCGCGTGTTCGGTGCCGAGGAAGGCGGGCCGGGCGGCGCCGGCAAGGGCTTTGGGCCCGGCAACCCGCTCAAAAAGCTTGAGGGGTCTGACCGCGGCATCGTCGACCCCCTCGAAAGCATCATCAAAAACACATACGCCTACGTGTCGATCGCCGAGCGCAACGCCGTCGGCGTCAGGATCATCGAGACGCTGCAGGAACAGGGCCTCAAGGCCGAGGCCAAGCCGCCGGTGCGCGGCCGGGCCGAAGCCGATATGGTCGACTATCTCAAGCAGAACGGCGTGCCAGATGCTGAGGCGCTGATCGACTTCGTAAAGGCCACGGCTGCCGATGACGGCACAACAATCAGCGCGTGGAAGGACGGCAAGCGTATCTCGGTAGAAACCGGCGACGCCGCGCTGGTGCAGGCTTTCCGGGGCCTCGACGAGCAGAGCGTGGGACTGCTGACCAAGATATTCGCGGTTCCGGCCCGCACCCTCCGGGCCGGCGCGGTGCTGTCGCCAGACTTCATGGCGCGCAACGTGACGCGCGACTTCATGACGGCGTTCATCAACTCCAAGGGCGTGTTCTCGCCGTTGGACACGATCAAGGGCGCCAAGAGCTACCTGGGCAAGGACGACGTCTATTCGAATTGGGTGAAGTCGGGCGGTGCGAACGCCACGATGGTCGCGCTCGATCGCCGCTATATGCAGGAGAGCCTATCGAAGCTGACTGCGGAAACCGGCCTCGGTACACGCGCTTGGAACGTCGTCTCGCACCCGATTGAAAGTACATTGAAGCCGCTACGGATGATGTCCGAACTGCTCGAGAACGCCACCCGCATCGGCGAGTTCAAGAAAGCGCTGGGCGAGGGCGCCAGCAAGGAAGCGATGCAATCGGCGGCCTATGCCAGCCGCGAGGTGACGCTCGACTTCGCCCGCATCGGCGCCCGCATGCGCGGCTACAACATGGTGACGGCTTTCGCCAACGCGCAGATCCAGGGCATGGATCGGATCGGCCGCGCCTTCATCGACCGGCCGGTCAACACCACCGCCAAGGTCGCCGGCGGCATCGTCCTGCCCTCGGTGCTGTTGTGGTACGCCAACCACGGCGACCAGCGGTATGAGGAATTGCCGGACTGGCAGAAAGACCTGTTCTGGATCGTGCTCACCGATAAGTGGGAACCGGTCTCGGCGCTCGACGCGCAGAACAAACCGGAGCATCTGCTGCGACAGGGCAAGGGCGGATGGGAGGTCAATAACGGCCACATCTGGCGCATCCCCAAGCCGTTCGAACTCGGCGTGCTGTTCGGGTCCGGCACCGAGCGCATGCTCTCGGCCACACTCGGCAAGGACAAGGAAGCGTTCGATGGCTTCTCCAAATCGATGCAGTCCGTGCTGACGCCCAGCTTCGTGCCGACCGCGGTACAGCCGGTGTTCGAGCAATGGGCGAACCGTTCGGCGTTCACCGATCGTACGCTGATCCCGGCCGACGTGGAGAAGCAGCTCCCCGAATATCAGTACACGCCGTACACCACGGAACTCGCGAAGAAGCTCGGGCAGATCGTGTCCGCGTTCCCCGGTCTGCGCGAGGCCTCGGTCGAGCCTGGCGCGGTCGGTGGCCCCGCAGCGCGGGCGCTCAGTTCGCCAATCCTGATCGAGAACTACGTGCGGTCATGGACGGGCGGCCTCGGCATGTACGCCCTGCAGGCGGCGGATATGGCCCTACGCAAGACCGGTGCGCTGCCAGACCCGGTGACGCCAACTCCCACGCTGGCCGACATCCCGTTCGTTCGTGCCTTCGCCGTGCGCTACCCATCGGCCGGCACGGAGTCGATACAGAAATTCTACGACGAGCACGAGCGCGACAAGCGCTATTTCGACACATGGATGGCCAAGGCCAAGGAGGGGGACGCGGACGCCATGGGGCGGATCGAGGCCGCCGGCGGGCCACGCATGTTCCTGCGGCTTGATGCCATCAAGGAGGTGCTGTCGCAGCACTCCAAGCTTGTGCGCGACGTATACAAAAATTCGGAAATTCCAGCGCCGGAAAAGCGGCAACTCATCGACGGCCTCTATTACAGCATGATCGAGATCGGCAAGGGCGGGCGCGATATGCTCAGGCAGTCTAAAGAGGCGCTTGCAAAGCCCACTGAATAAGCAGGGGCTGGCGGAACTATCAAAGTTCCGGCTGCACTTCGTATTTGTCCAATTCCGTTAATAGGACGTCGAACTTCCCCGCGCACTTTTCACACGTGAATATGTAATAATAGCCATCGTGCCCGTCGAATTGCGGGATGGCGTTTTCAGTTTTCAGGGGATTGCTTACGCCGCAGTGCGGACAATTTTTCGCGCGGACTGGTGAAGCCTTTTTGTTTTCCATGACCTGCCTTTTCCAACGGATTTTCCAGTTCCCACTTTACGGGTTCGCTCGCAGATGAGCAACCGGGCTACGCTCATCAGGGTGTGCAAATAGCACTCTCCCGGCGGGTGCGTTGCTCGTCAGGGTAGTGCTGGCATGGTCGGGGCATGCTCTTGCTCACTCCCATAGCCGTGCGGCAAATCTTTCCACAGGCACCGCAGTCAGTCGTCGACGCCTTTGCGTCGAACGAGGGCCAGCTTCGTCTGCATTCCGCCGGCATCACCGACAATGCCGTGCGGCTGGCCGTGGCGATGGCTCATTGCCATCATGAGACCGGCGGTTTCACGATCCGCAATCTCACTGAGAACATCAACTATTCCGCCGACCGCATGGCCGTGGTCTGGCCGAACCGCTTTGCATCCGCAGAAGCCGTGCGCGCCAAGTATGGCACCGCGCCCGGCTGGCAAAAGAAGGCCTTCGACGACATCTACGGCAACCGCATGGGCAACCGGCCCGGCACCTCTGACGGCTCGGCATTCATCGGCCGGGGCGCGCCGCAGATCACCGGCCGGGATGGCTATCGCGAAGTCGGCAAGCGGGCAGGGTTGCCGCTTGAGGCGCAGCCAGAGTTGGCCTGCCTGCCCGTGAACCAGCCTGCAATTCTCGCTGCCTTCTGGATGTGGAAGGCGATGGGTCCGCTCGCGGACGCCGGCGGCATCGACGCCACGGTGCGCCCTTGGAACGGCGGGACCAATGGCCTTGTCGACCGCAAGGCGCAGTATACCCGCATCCTGCCGATCGTGCGCAAGCTTGTCGACGTTCCGGCGCTGCCGGATGTGCCGTCACCAGCACCGGCCAGGCCGTCTGCACCGGTACAGGTGCCATCGCTCATCGAGATCATCATCAAATTTATCATCGCTCTTTTTCGGAGGCCATCATGAACTGGCAAGACATCGCGGGCCCGCTCGCATCGATCGGCGCGCCGACGCTCGGCAAGATACTCGGTGGGCTCATCCCTATTCCGGGCGGCGCCATCCTCGGCGAATGGGCAGGCAATGCCCTTGCTGAGGCATTGAACGTCCCCGCTACGCCGGAAGCTGTCAGCAAGGCTATTGCTGCTGATCCGGTTGCTGCCGCTCACACTGTTGCAAAGGTCGAGGCTGAAGCGTCCGCGAAGTGGCAGGCGCAGGCTGACATCGCCAAGGCGCAAGCCGAGGTCGGTAAGGCCCAGGTCGAGCAGGTCAATGAAACGATCCGCGCCGAAGCCTCGAAGCCGGACGGATGGTGGGGCAGTTGGCGCACGGTGCTGGCCTACGAACTCGCCGTCGAATGTCCGCTTTGGGCCGCGCTGATTATGTATTCGGTCGCGATCGACAAGGCCGGTGTGTCGGACCTCATGATGGCGTCGGGACTTATCATGACGTGGTGGGGCGCGCGTTTCGGCGTCCTCGGCGTTCATGTCTGGACTGGCTCGAACGAGCGTCAGGTCGCAATGACCGGCGCCCCCACGGGCGGCGTCGCCGGCGGCATCAGCAATCTGGTCAAAGCCATCACGGGCAAGAAGTAAAACAGCGGGCTGAGCAGGCGCTTCCGACGTCTGCCCAGCCCTAGCCGCCACGATCCGAAGGAGGACCGCTTTGGCTGAGAACGATCCAAGCACACAGGAACCCCCTCTGCATATGGGGCGCAAGGGCCGCCGGCCGACCAACGACACGATTCTGCTCAATATCTTTGAGCGGCTTGGCACGGTCGAAACCCAGAACAAGCAGATCCTGGCCAACGAGAACCGCGCCGCCGACGGCCGCCAGAAGATGTATGAAGCTCAAGACGCCATCCGGGGCGACGTTCGTGACGTCAAGCACAAACTAGATGCCGTCACCAGCCGCGTCACGTCGATGGAGCCGGACGTCACCAAGATGAAGGGTTTCCGCGCGCAGCTTGCAATCGCCGTATTTTTCGTGACGTCCGTGGTGTCAGGCGGCATTCAACTCGGGTGGTACGGTTTCACGCACGCGACAGAGATAAGGGCGGCGATCAGGGAGTTCCTGAAATGATCGGCCGAGTGATCGCGCTGCTCATCATCACCGCGGCGCCGGCCCTCGCACAGGACACTGAACGCGAACGGCTCAAGGCATGGTATCGCTCACTGATGCAGCCGGACAACCCCGGCATCTCATGCTGCGGCGAGGCGGACGGATATATTGCCGATAAGGCAGAAGTGGTTGACGGCCAGGTCTATGCGATCATCACCGACACGCGGCCCGACGAACCGCTTGGCCGCCGGCATATCCCACCGGGAACGCGCTATCTCGTCCCGCCGCACAAGATCACATGGAAGCATGGCAACCCGACCGGCCATACCGTGATCTTCATTAGCGCGGCCGATCAGGTGCTCTGCTACGTACAGAGCGGCGGCGTCTAGCGGTCATGTGATGTTACCGAGCATAAAGCTCGAACGCATTGTCGTGCAGGATTGAGGCAAAGGGCTCGCCCAGCGGCTCTTGAGAATTGAAAAAGTCGCTCATCTTCTGTGCTCTTCGATCAGCCACATCCAGCCATTCTTGTGCCCAGTATTGGTTAGACCAGCGGCCTTCTGCCTTGCGCCATTTCCGTTCCAGCTCTGCGTCAGTTTGCCGAGCTATCAAACGCTTATGCAGTTCAGGATTTTCCGCCATCTCGGCCTCCATACTGCTGATATGCGCGAGACGCCCGGTAGAAGTCTTCCGCCACAAGGCCATCGTCGGTGTCCGTCCAAATCGGATCGTCTGGCAGACACTTAAATCGGGAGCCAAGTTCGGCAAACGGCTTTAGTGCCGCCCTCAACCGGATAACCTCGGTGACAAGAGCGGCTGTCGTCTCGATGTTAACCGGCACTATGCCGCCCGGTCGGGTCAGTTCCGCGATGTCCATGGCTTTCCCTAACTACCTAAATGGGTGAATTGTTTTGTAGTTCGGCCAGCGGCCTTCAAGCTTAATCACGCGGCGCTTCGCAATGATCCAGCCTTGGTCGAAGATGCCAAATTCCCACGGGCCGAGATACCAGAGCGGTTCATCGTAGCCGATATAGACACCTAGTATTTTCATTTCAGCCTCCATACGACACGTATGCAATTATTCCGCAATCTGCGCCGGCGGCTCCGGCAGCGGCATCCAGCAAATTAATTTGCACGGCCACGGGCCTTCTTCGGGGTCATCGTTCGCATCCCACTGCGACCAAATATCAATCCATTTGACGATGCCGACCACAGCCGTCCCCTGAAGGCCGATATCACCATACGCAAGGATGCGCGAACCGTCCTTTGGAGCCGTCTCCATCGGGCGCCATAGCAGCCGGTCGGCAAGCTCTTTTAGTTCGTCCAATTCAGCCTCCATACTAGCCAAATGGGTGCATCAGCGCGGCAACTGCGCCACGAAATCGTTCCAAAGCCCCTTGGACCCGATGAAGCCATCTCGTGACATCAGGTTCAGTTCAAGGCGCTCTATCGTCTCGATAGCCTCCTTGATGAGCTTGCCAGAATAATAGTGGCTACGCTCGACGGTCGCCTGACGATGCAGGTCGCGAAGGTCATCGAGAAGCTTCTTGGTGTCTGGGTCCATTTCAATTCTCCTTAAGCGGCGGTATGGGCGAATTTAGCGCGGCTCCCGGCCAGTGTAGTAAGCCGACCCGGTGCCGCTATAAGAGCCGGAACAGTCGCCAATAGGCTCAGGTGGCTTAGTGCGTCCGGTTGCGGCAATGATGGCATCGCCCATGCTGGCGACAAAGCCATGGCCTCCGCACTCAGTTATCTGCTTGGTCAGGGCCTCCTGAAATTCCCAGATTGTCAGATGACGCCTTGCCTCGATAAACAGGGCAAAGGCGTTCCTGATATTGGACGAAGCCGCGATTTTTTGATCTTCCGTCATTTCAGACTCCTGTGAGCATTCGCGTCATGTCCGATCATTCGGCTTGCTGACGATAAGCGCGAAGGCGCGCAGCACATCAGCAAGCTCGTTGGCCTGTTCCGGTGTGAAGCGCATGTTTGAGCCGCAATCGTCTGTGTCCAAATATAGATTGATGCTGCCGTGATCGTCGCTGACGTGAGCCACCTGACGGCTAAGCAGTCCCTTAATTTCTCTCGTTATCATTCGCCCATACCCCTCTAATGGCGTGTGCCATCGATGACGACCTTGCAAACCTGATCGTCAGGAAGAAGGTCAACGACTTGGCCGCCAAATCTCGATACCGTGTAAGTCTTGTCGGCTGCGGAGATAACTTCGACGCTCTCGTAACCGCCGAAGTATCTTGTCGTCACAACTGATCCTGCTTTGAGCATCATCGGATACCACCCCTATCCGTTGACCACTTCGGGGAAGTCCTGGTGGTGCGTGTAGTGTTGGAGCCTCAGTCGCTTTTCGCGTGATCGTCTGTGAACGTCCGCGCCGTTGAAGTCGCCAAGCTCGGCCATCAAGTCCATGACGCAATGAACGTCGCCAAGCTCTTTGACGAGCATCGCGCGGTTGTCCGGCCCGTTGGGGTCGTCGGGATGATACGAGCGGTAGCCGTGGCGCAGAATCTTGCCGATGATTTGGACGGCCTCGCCGCATTCTTCGGCTAGGATGGCCAACCGCTCGGCTTCTGCCGGCGTCAGTCCGTTGAAGTGTCGGTTGCTCATAATTCCATACCTCTCCTTATTGAACATCGCCAAGGCCGAGGATTACCCATCCCGCCTCGACGCCAAACCGTCCACCGGTCATGACGTAGGTGATGCGCTTCCTGAGTTCTTGGAAGCCAAAGCGCGCTCCAGGAGGGCTGACGTATCGCTGGTGCTCGTGGTCAAACTTTTGAAGAACCAGAATGTCACCCTTCTGGTATCCACGATCGTCAAACCGTGCCTCGAATGTCTTTTCTCCCGATGCAATCGCGTCGAAGTAATTGCACCAGCATTTCAATCTATGTTCGACCAAGATTCTCTCCTGTTGTCGTGAGCATTCGGCCCATTAAGGCGAATTTAACGGCAGATCGGCACGCGCTTGCGCCAAACGTCCTTTTGAGACTCGGACAATTCTGACCACGCTGCGAAGCGGTTGGAGTGGATGGTCGGATGGTTGTCGGCGTCGTGTTCATAGGCGAGCCGCGCGCCAGCATCAGCGTCATCAGCCTGTATGATTGGCGCTGTCGCGCGACGACCGTCAGCAATCGCCTGCGCGATGTCATGGATAAACGCATCGAAGTCATCGAAATGCTCTAGGCCAGCGCGCTCACCGAGTGCCTTGGCGTCGTCCATATCGCGTTTCGTTACCAGTTCCATCGAAATTCTCCTTAACCGTTCTTGACCGCACGTACCGTCTCGATCCGCACCTTTTCGATACTGACGCCCTGCTTGCGAATATCAGCCCACGTCTGCCGGACGCCATCGTGACGTGGCCAATTATCGACAACGGCATCCTTGACCTGGTTGGCCTGCGCCCGTGCGGACCACGTCATGATGTAGGGGGTGCGACCGTTGTGGTTGATCGCAACAAAGCCGGGCGTCGTCACTTTTGCAGCCATTCGATTTCTCCTTATGCATGATGACCGCGAATTATCGCGCCTCGATCTCATCGCGGATGCTTTTGATCGTGCGCTCGATGCTCGGTAGCCAGTCGGCAGCGCGGGCCATGTGTTCTTCATTTCCCGAAGCGCGAGTCATGCAGGCAAGCGCGTGAACGCTCAGTAGTTGCTCTATGGCGACTTTCGCGAGGGTTGATACGGTCTCCATTCGATTGCTCCTTCATGACGTCCGCGAATTATGTTTTTCCGGGCTCTTTATCCTTCAGGCATTTGTCGATGGCACTTGCCAGAGCGTAGGTGTTTCTGAACTCCGGGTGCTTGAGGCCGGTGTTGGGTATCTGGTTGAGCGCAAATAATGCGGCTCGCAAAAGCCTTTCGGTTTCATTCATAGAAGCGTTCCCTTTCTTTCTGCGACACAGATCGTATCGTTGTGGCCGCCGCCATGATTGACGAGGGCGACCTCGATCATTTCGTAGCCTCGCCCTTTGCCCATGCCGGCTGACTGCCAGCCGAACGAGAGGACGATCCCGCCGGGGGCGATAATCTCGTCCAGCGCATCGCGGACCCTCTTGTACAGCCTGCCGTTTTGGGTTTCTTCCATCCCGACTTTCAGGCCCACAGCCTTATAACACTCGGAGATTTGCCTCGGTGAATAAGGCGGGTCAAAAATCCCGAGGTCGGCAATCACGCCGTCAGCCTTCAGTTTCTCAAGATAGGCCCCAGCGTCCATGTGATGCTGCGCCGAAGTCTGCGGGTTGAGGTCGTTCGTATGGGTGAACCACGTTTTATTGCGAGCAAACGGGTCTACGCTGACGGTGGCGCTAGCCAGGTAGCGCTGCACAAACGCTCCGATGGGGGCGACTGTGAACGTCTCCGAGTTCGGCATCGCAAATACGCGGGTCATCTTCATTGTCGGTTTCCAAATTCGCCCATATTGGCAGTCACCGCTTATCTAGCGTCTCGCAGCGCCAGGTACGCCTCGACCGCCGGTCGAAAGCGGGCACCCTTTGGCCACGTCGCCTTGTCCTTTTGCGTCTTAGTATCGGCGTCGAGGTCTGCGATAACCTGCTCATAGTCAGGCCGGGTGATCGTGATTTCCTCGTCGTAGATGAACATGCCCGTTGACCCGATTTGCTCTTTTTTAACCATTTCACCCTCCTGTAAGTCCTTGATTTTGGCTGATTCAACGCAAATCAATAAAGTGTTGGACCAAGCAATATCAATGGGTTACTTGCCAACCTTTTGAAGTGTTTGTTTTGGCTGTTCTCGTGGCGTTCTTTGCATGAAATGGACGGCCGCCAGAGCGCGCTCGGTTTTGTCAGCCAGCCGCGAATATCGCGCGACCATCGGCTCCGAAAGGCCGACCATGTCGCAGATGTTCATGACGCTGGCGCCGGCCTTGCGGAGGCGCACGATCGCAGTCGCACGCAGCCCGTGAAGCACCAGGCCGGCCGCCTTCAGCTCGGCCAGCGCCTCGTTATTGTCGCGCTCGTGGTTCCAGTGCCATGACAGCAGTTCGCGGGTGTAGGGCCTGCCGTTCGGCTTCAGGACATAGGGGCCTGGCTTCTTCTCCCATCCCTTCATGGCCTCGATCAGATCAGGGGTGAACGGAACCCACAGGCGAACCCCCGTCTTTTTCTGGATCACATTGATGCCGGGGTGGCCGTGGTTGACCTCGATGTCGCTCGGGCACATGCGGACGACGTCGCTGCCGCGCTGGCCGGTGTTGACTGCAAGGGTGATGACGCGCGCCAGATCAGGCCGGGCATACTTTTCGGCCAGTTGCACCTGATCGTCAGTCCAAGGCTCATGCCCGCCATCGCTCTTGACCACTTCGGTTCCGGTCATGAACGGATATGGAACGCGGTCACGCACCAATGCCCATCGCTCCACCGAGCAAAGCGCCGTTCGCGCGATCGTCTGCTTACCCGGCGTCTCTGCGAGTTGGTCCAAGAATATCTGCACCAAGGCAGGGCGGATTGTCTGGACGTTGTAGGCGCCGAGCGCGCCTTCCCGCTGTGCCAGATCAAGAACGCTGAGATAGTTGCGTTTGGTCGAGGGCGCCAAACTCGTGTACGAATCTGATTTTTTATAGGCGCTAATAACTGCCGCGAAGCTTCCCGGCATGACTAGCGCAGTTCGGCTCCTAGTTTTCATGGATAGCATGGCGCATCCTTTCTGCTGTGTTGTCCTGGGGGACTATACCCTCGTCGCCTTCCATCAGGCGGTCCACCTCAGACCATTTCCACATGCGTTTGCCCCCGCGCGGGCGGGCTGGCGGCAGGATTCCCTGCCGTACCCAGGTATCGAGCGTCGTCTCGCTGATGCACAGATGACGGCAGAGCGTCGGTGCATCTTGCCATGGGGGCGGGTAGGGCAATGTTTTCATGTTCAGTTGCACCATATTAACGCGAATATCCCCACGTCACCGTGGCGGTAATTCCAAGGGCGCATAGCCAATAGAAGCTATCGACCCATCCGCCGTGGACGCCCCAGCGCAGCACGTTCGCCGCGTAAAGGCCCATGATGACGTAGTTGAATATCTTGGGGTCCAAGAGGATGCTCACAGCATGGCCTCCTGCTTGGCTGGCTTAGGACGCTCAATGAACATATCCGGCGCGTCTAGCGCTGCCTGGATGCGGCGGCAGGCGATGTCGAAGTACGTTTCATTCAACTCTATGCCGGTGAATGAGCGTCCGAGCTTCGCAGCGGCAACGCCAGTTGTTCCGGAACCCATGAACGGGTCCAAAATGGTCCGTGCCGTGCCAATCTCGCGGAGAGTGAACATCATCACCGCAAGAGGTTTTTGAGTCGGGTGGCCTACGCGCTCGGGATTTGTCGAACTGATAGAGCAATTAATCTGCCGGGAATTTTGGTCAAGATTGGTCCAAGCAAGCTCAATGCTACCCATGCTCGGGGGAGCATCCGGCTTGAACCAAGACAGCCAACCGCGCGACGGCTCTAGCCCGTAATAGTTACCGCCCCACACGACCTGCTTTCCGCCGTAACCCAAGATGCGGGGCAAATCGGCTACCACGTTATCATCCCACGCTTCTGCTTTGTGACCGGCTCGACGTTGCCATTTGGTGGGTTGTCCTGCGAAGCCAATCCCATACGGAGGGTCCGTAACCACGGCGTCGAACTTTCCCAGCGTTGGCAAAATTTCGCGACAATCCCCCAAGTAGAGGGTGACACCTTCGGCTATGGTTTCAATTCGGCTCAATGTTTTCGCCTTAATGAGAGATATGCGAACGGTGAAGCATGGGGCATTTGCGCCCCACACCCCACCGGAGAACCTCACGACTCTGCGAAGGCGATGATGTCCTGAGGGACAGACCGTTTTGCAGCGTTCGTGATCTGCAATTGAGTTTTTACAGTTCGTAGAATTTCGCGAGCTTGGGTCGCAACCGCGTCGGCACGATTGGCCTGGATGTTGTTTGAGCGAACGTCGAGCAGCGTCTCCCAAAGAACGTCACGCAAGACTGACGCCTTCAGAGGGCCGATAACGGTGACGCTCGCCTTCTGCGTTCGTTTCGCGACGGCGGCTTTGCGTTTTGTTGAGGGTGCCGTTTTGGCTACGGATTTCATAGTCTGTGCTCCTGCTTTTGATTTCCCGGTTAAGGTCCACCGCCAACATGGCGGCATCTGCAAATGGGCCATACAACCGCTTGGACCTATATTTGCGGTCGTATCCCTTCTTCCAACGCTTGTACTCAGGTTGCCGGCAGTACTCGACGTGCCGGGGCATTCGCTTCTTGCGTTCCACGCGAGCCTTCGCAGGGTCGTATGTGGCAAGGAAGTACGCAGCTTTCTTTGCCTTGATCGAGGCAAGGTTTTTGGAGCGATAAGCGGCGTCATAATCACGTTTCTCGGCTACCCGCTGCGCTTTGGGCTTGTACGGTTTGCGCCGCGCCTTGCCCGCACACTTGCGACCACAGAAAATTCTCAGACCAGACGCACGGGCGCGATTAACTGCGCCGTTGGGCTTCTCGGTTTTCTTCCTGCAATGGGCGCAAATAATTTTCATGTTCGTTCTTGGCTTATATGCTCACGCTTTTTTCGGCATCGGCTTTCTCGCACTCAATACAGCGAGCGCGTTTCGGCACACCCTGGCTGGCTTTGCGATGCTGCTCGTGGCCACACTCAAGCGTCAACTTGATCGACTTCGGGATGTAGCCGGTGTAGCGGCAGGCCCCGACGTATTCGAAATTGGCGATGGGCTTAAGCATGGTCATCTCTGTGTTTGGTGACTGGCTGAATGCTAACGAGCCTTGCTGATCGTATTGGTGATCGCCACGCCTTTGACCTCGATGGTCTCAACCAGCGCATAGACGCCAATCTTGACCTTCTGGCCCATCTCAGCGGTGTCTTCGGCGGCGCTGTATGCGCTCATGTAGTCAGGACCGGTGCCGCCATCTTCAAACTTGATGAAAATCTGCTTCGGAAACTTGTTCGCCATTTTACTTCTCCTGTTTGTGGTTCAGTGGATATCGGGCGTTAGCGATGAGTGGCGGCTGTCATTGGTGCATGCTCACCAGGCCCGTGACGCCCGCGCCCGCATCTGTTGCCCTTTGGATGCACAGCCTTTCGATCTTCCAGACTGTTTTTCGCGCGCCAGACGATGCCAGCGACTGTGCTGCGGGTCAGTCCGTAGCGATCTGCGACAAGCTGGTAGGACATACGCTTCACATCAGACAGAATTGCATTGCGCGTCTTTTCCAACATTTTCAGGCTCCCATATCAGTCGTAACAATTGTCGCGGCGCGGCTGGGGTCCCAGCATTTCGATATTGGCGAACGCAATTCGCCTCACTTATGACCAGGCGGCTTAGGCCCGCCTGTCGTGCCACCTGTGTTCGTTCTTCTGTCATGTCCGGGCCAAGAGCTTGCGCGCTCTCTCAGCGGCCATCTTCTGCCTTTGATCGGGCGACGGCCTGCCAGCCTTCTTCAGTGTAATCTTCCGCATCTTCGGCGCTTTCTTCATGTTCGTTCTTGTCCCGTGTCCGGTTACGCCGGCTGCTTCAGAAACTCGACTGCCTTCATGACGTCGTTCTTGAGCGCGGCGAATGATCCGTCTTCCGGCCATTCGATTGCGTCGCGCGTGGCCTTGTCTTCGTTCCAAGCCTTGCCGAGCTGCGCGGCGCTGGTGGCGCTGTCGATCGTGGTGCGCCACTTCGCGCAATAGTCGGCGGCTGAAAGTGTGGCCGACCCGTCCGCGGGGGGATTAACGGACGGATCGGCCGGGCGCACGGCATCCGTGGGGACGGCGGGCCGCGGCGAGGGGGAGAGAATTTCAGCGGTGCTCGGTGCCGGCGACTTCTCGCGCGCGGCAATCGGGCTGAACTCGGCATCAATGATGAGGCCCTTGTCGGGCGAGATATGCGCGCCCTGGCCCTGTTCCTCGAACGCCTCATCCATGCGGGCCGCCATCTGCATGACGTTGAGCGGCATCGAGCGCGCCAGCCGCCGCTTTGCCGACTTCTCGGCCATTGCAGGGAAGCCAATTGCGGTATCATTCCACGGGCTATCCGACCGTTTCGCGCCGGGCGACTTCGCCTTGATTGCCATGATGTCGTCGATGCCGAGCACCGATACGATCGGCGGCCGGTCCTTGGCGGCGGCCACTGCCCACGCGGCGATGATGCGCCGGCCGGGATCTCCCAGCTTCTTCTTGTGCCGGACGAATCCTTTATCGCCTTCCTCGAAATCGAACTCGTCGCCCTCGCGCACCACGCCGCCGGTGACGGTCAGACCTGAGCGCGCGGCGAGGGTATTGTAGCCCTTGTAGCCGATGACGAGCTGGGCCTTGCCCTTGAACGGGATCAGGTAGCCTTGGCCGGTCACGCCGTCGACCTCGATGCCGAGACAGGCGGCCGACATTGCCGCGTTGAAAATGCTCTGCCGGTCACAGTCCAGGAGCATCGGCAGGCGCTCCACGGAGATCATGACGGTGCGCATCAAGCGCTCGACCGGCATGGTGTTGCCAAGCACCTCGGCAAATCGGGGGGCGAGCGGCTTCAACTGGTTTTCGAGAACGACAAGCGCTTGAGACATTAACAGGCCCTCATGATGTCAGGATTGAGCGTTTCGCGCGGACCGACATCGGCAAAGTCCGGCACATATACGGACATGCGCTTCACGCCGGTCTTCGACGTCGAGCACTTCACCTTGACGCCCTCGGGCAACAGAACTTCCTCGTTGTCCTTGGCCAGAGCGATCAGTTGGCCGCGCAGCTTCTCGGCGGCATTGCCGTGCGCCGTCGCCTCGGCCTTGTGGAACTTGAACATCGCGACAAGTTCGGCCAGCGAGTGGCCGTTGATTGCGTCGGTCAGGTCCAGCACGTTGCCGACGACGGTCGGGAACAGGCGGTTGAGCAGCGGCACCTCGATCGGCAGGCCAAAGGGGTCCGGTTCTTTGCTCTCCTTGACCGAGAGAAAGAAGGCATCGGCCTCGTCCGTCATCTTCTCCCAGAGATCAGGCAGCGGCGCGCGCTCAAAATAGTGCTGCTCGCCCGCGACCCATGCCGCGATGACGCCCCAGGTGTAGGGCTTGCCGTCCGGGTCCCCGACGAGCATCTGCTGTTGCAGTTGGATCTCATGCTGGCGCGGCGGGGCCTTGCCGCCCTGCCAATCGCTCATCCATGTGCGGTAGTCGAACACGCACTTGGTTTCGAGGGCGCCGGGGCCGCGGTCGGGGCAGATGATCTGAGCGTCGCGGGTGCAGCCCAGAAGGCCGCGGCGCATGTAGTCGTCGCCTGCGTTCGGCTGGACTTCCAGTTTCAGATCTTCGGCGCACTGCTCAAGGACGAGGGGTTGAAGCTTCTTGCCCCAATTCATGCGCTCGTCGGCCGGCGAGTCGATGTCGACGCCGTTCGCAAAGTGCTGCCACAGCATCCAGCGGGTATAGTATGGCGACACGCCAAACAGCGCGGCAGTCTGGGTCGCGCTGATCGTGGCCTTGGTCGGATCAGGCACCGGCGACCACCATCGAATTGTCGTGGCGGTCGATGACCGCGATCATGTCGCGGTACAGGGCCAGCAGCTTGCGATAGCCGGCCTTGCGGGGGCACTCCCGCTGCAGCTTCGCCATGGCCGTTTCGATGCGCTCGACGCGGGCCACGTAGTTGTCTCGCTGGGAAATGATGACGGATTTGAGCATCGGATAACCCCTGTTAATGCGAATTACGCGGCGATCTTTGCGCGCTCGCGCTCAACGACTTCCTCGCTAAACGTCTCCGCGATGTCGCAAAGTTCTTCGAGCGTCTTTACAAACACCCATTTCAGTTGGTAGTGGCCCCAAGAGGAACTGTGGCTCTTTCCATCAGCCGAGAAGTCGCGCGGTATTGGCCTCGCCAGTTGCGCGAGGAAGCCGACGCTGTCCCGATTGCCAAACTCCATCGCGACCTCATCGGCGTCCGCCCCTTCATCGGTCCACGCCTTAAGCCATGGCAGCGCGGCCAGGACCTGGGTGCATTCGTGGAGTTCGTCGTTTATGAAGTCCGTAAAGCTTTCCGGCGCGTCGGCAGCAATGCCGCCCGTCCAAATCAGAGTTTCGATACGGACGTTTGCCTCGTGCATTCTTTCAGCCAGCGTGTTCATCGGTCGGCTCCTTAATGCGTGTTATGTGCGAATATCGTTGAGGGCCTTCGCCGCGCTGCGGAAATCGTCCGCGTACAAAGGTTCTTCCCGAGTGCGCGTTGCGAAATGGCTCGACACGAACAATTCGCCAGTGCCGCCGCGATCAAGCCCATCTAGTGCCGAAGGGCGTCCGGCTTCGCCGTTGATCGGTTCAGCAATCTTGGCGAATGGTCGGATGGCGGCTTCCAGTGCCGCGATGTAGTCAGACAAGAACACGTCATCCCGGTTGGCCTGAATTACGGCCAGCCTTTTCTCGATCATGTGCCTTGCGGGATTGGCTCGCGCGTGGAGCCGTTCGATTGCGCCTTTGAGGCCCTTAGTCATGGTGAACGTCCTCCACCCGCTCAATTGGCGGCTCGGTGAATTTGCATTTGCAGGCAACGCCGTCCCAACTATCGGGGCCACCCTTGCGCCAGCCGCACGCTTGGCAGAACGGACGTAATGGCTGCGGGTTAGGATTGTCGCCAGCAATGACGGTGAAAAATCGCGGCATGATCGGTCCTGTTACGGTTCGCGCTCGATGGACTGCATTTCTTCAATCGCCTGCCGTGCCGTAAGGCCGCGCGAAATCATCGCGCGCAACGTGTCCTTACGGGAGACGCCGTAGAATTGGTGCCAGTACAAATCCCACATGGCTTCGCGGTAGTTCGGCATCGGCTGCTCCTGACGTTCGGTCATCTGGCGTTACTGCTTATGCGGCGTTCGCGCCGCGCTTCCGTTTGATGCTGAACGGGCCTTTGCCCGCCATTTCATCCGCGAGCTTGCAGGCGTCATCACCCCATCGCGCGATCTGGGCAGCGTCGAACTCTTGGCGCAGCGCGGCGTCGGTGCAGTCGCCGGTCTCGGTCGTCAGGCGAATGATGGCCAAAGCCATGCTTCTGATAGTTTGGGAGCGGTGTTCGTCAGAATACTTAGCCCACTTCTCCCTGAGATCGACGAGGGCCTTCTCGAACGTCTTGCCACGAACAGAGATGCTGCCTTTTGTGCTGCACATCCCGTACGGGTACAGGACGGCGTACACAGAGTCGGTGGCGTAACCATCGCAATCAACGTGCAGGCTTGCGTAGGCATTCGCCCCCGCCTCGTTCTTAATCGAGGCCAATTCCTTAGAGATTTCTGCTGGTGTCACGTCGGTCTCCCCGTTTTGTGTTTGGTCATCAGCCAAATGCTCTTACGAGCCGAAGTGGCGGTGCGGCAGAGCTTTGGTTTCGCGGTAGTGGTGCACGGCGAGGCCGAGCAAAACCGAAGTGATGATCGTGATGAATGTGAGCGCGATCATTGTGTCTCGCTTTCGATTGCAGCCACTGCGGCGAGAGCAACCGCGAGCAATGCGGCGGCACATACCGCCGACCACGCGAGCCAGTCGCCATTGCTCAGGCTCTGATAAAAATCTTGCGTCATTGGCGTGCCGCCAATCGCGTTGTCGGATCGACAAAAACGAACCCGCGCACGTTGCGGTCATGGATGTAGGAGAGGCCGCGGCCACCGTTGTAATCGCGCACAGTCCAGATCGGACCTGAGACGTGGGAGATCAACTGCATGACGTGACCGCGGCGAACTGCGGCCATGCCTGGCGCTGCGGCCGCACGCCGGAATTTACGAGCCCAATTCCATGCGAGGTCGAGGCTCTTGTCGTCGATGCCGAGATATTTACGCAGACCGCAGCCGCAGTATCGGCGCGGGCAGCCGGCGGGGCGCCCGCCAATGAGAATGCGATTGCCGCTGGCGTCGACCACCGTGCGCGCGGGCAGCCGGCGGGGCGCAGCGACACGATCCGTGCAGCCTTGCTGGTTACAGGTGATGATGCCGCGTTCGGTCCCGTGCGCGATCCCGGATGAGAACAGCAGCACGACGCCGGCGGTGGCGGCGATCAGTGAGGGGCGGGGGGCGCTCAAGCCGCCACCGGCTGCGGCAAGAGGACGTAGCCGAGCGACAGCCAGCCATCGATAATGCGCTCGGGGTGGGTGAACTCGGAGTTGCCGTCGAGGCGCTCAGCGGCCTCCATGCGGGCGCTGATGGCGTTCTGAACGACGTCGCGCGTGGCGCCAGTGATGCGGTAGGCGGTGCGGCCGGGCGTGGCTGGATCGGCCTGCCACTCGATATGCGCGGTGGCGCGGCGAACGGACTCTTGCCCGCGGAGAATGTCGGCGATTGCGGTGTGCAGCATAGGTCCTCCAAATCGTTGGAGAGACCTTAGTTCGCATCGTGCGAATTAGTCAACAGTAGTGCGCGCCGTGCGAACAGTTATTTTTGGCGACCCCGTTCGTTGACGAGATTGACCATGCGCTGCGCGGTTCTCCGCTGACGTCGAGCGAGCCTGCGCGCCGACCACCATTCCAAGGCGGATGGCGACCACCCGCAACAGGCGCAGCCGACGAGGAACCCCAACCAGAACAGTGCGATTGCGCCCCATATTGATTGCATGGGGCGCCGGCCTACGCCGCCTCGACCAAGATTTTATAGACTTTGGCGGGCATTTCTTCCGCGTTTTCGCCGAAGAAAAGGTAGTCGAGCGGGATCTTGAACCTGGCGCGAATGAGGCAGGCGCCTTCAAACGTCAGTTCGCGGCTACCCTTTTCCCAGGGGTTATACGTGTTCTTTTCCACACCGATCGCCTTGGCGAATTCGGTCTGTTTTTTGTACCCGAGCGCAAGCCTTAAGGCTCTGAGGCGGGGTCCAATGGTGTCTGGCCGGTCAATCATCCCTGAAATTTGAGCATTTTTAGGGGAGACTGTCGTTTCGCGGCTTGCGAACGCTTGACTAGTTCGCACGGCGCGAACTATTGTCGCCGGCATGGCACACACTTGGGGCTCAATCATCGACGCACTCGGCGGCACCGGAAAGGTCGCCGCCTCGCTTGTTTTGGCAGACAACACGGTCAGCGGCTGGCGCGAGCGGGGCATTCCGTCGGCGCACTGGGTCGCGTTGTGTCGTCTCGCGGCTTCTGAAGGCCAAAAGCAGATCACGCTGGAAGTCTTGGCGGCCTTGGTCGCTCGTGACCCGGCGGCGCTTGCTGCTGAGGCCACGGCATGAAAACGGCGCGTCGGAAATTCGACAATCACGGAAGCCCCCCACATTTGCACGCGGGCAATTCAACAGATGCCCTTGCGGGTACGCTAGACCGCTTCCAAACGGCAGTTCCAGCGTTAAATTTGCATAGCTCCGAGCGCATGTGTGACGCAGAGCACCGACTGCTTCCGCGCCATGTGGTATTAGCGCGCCATTCCAATCAGCCGTTAACCATGTTTCGCCGCCGCGCTTCTGCGCGCGCGGCTTCGAGTCGTTTTTCCAGTTTTGTAATGAGTACAGGGGCTGCGTCATGGAAGGATCATTCGGCAATCCGCGGGTTGTCGCACGAGAAATCGACGGACATTTTCGGCAAGGCACGGACAGAATTGTCAAAACCGTTGTCGGTGCTGTGTGCAAAGCGATCTGGCCGGAGAAGCCGGAAATCGAAGTCGCCATCATCTGCGGCTGCGATCCGCGAAGTGCGCGCCGCTACATGTCTGGCGAATTGCCAATCCCGGCCAAGCTTCTCATCGCTATCAACGTCAAACTCGGCGAGCGCTTCGAATGAGGCCTTCGCATGAAGACGATGGTCTATTTCATCCGTCACGACGCGACGATTAAGATTGGCTACACCGCCGATCTAACTTCCAGGCTCGCCGGCATTCGGAGAGATGGAAAACGCGGGGCCGAGTTCATTGCCGCAGTGTTCGGGAACAGGACGCTTGAGCGGGCGCTTCATAGCAAATTGAAGCGGCACGCTCTGGGTGGTGAATGGTTCCGAGACTGTCGTGATGTTCAAGCCGCGATCCAGAACACCTTGAACAATTTCGAAGCGGCGGACACTGACCTCCCGCTGAGGCGAAATGCATCCGTGATGGCGGAAATTGCCCGGCTCTTATGGCCCATGAAAACCGCTGCCGAACTGGCTGCTTTGGTTGGGTGCACAGAGCGTGCGGCAGAGCGATGGCTTTGCGGCGATAGAGATTGGTCTGGCGACGCCGTTTCAGCGCTGCTGGCGGAAATTCTCAAACGACATGGAATGCGGAACGCGCGTGTCATAGCGCGCGAATAAGCCTGATTTTACTGCGTTTTTGTAACCGTGCGTGCGACCCGCTCAATGGCGACAAGGTCAGTGGGGTAATTTTCACACAAACGGAGGCAATAATGGCAGCCAAAAACGGTGCAGCCCAAGCGCTTGGGAATCTCGAACAGTTCACCCTTCAGACCGACAAGCTCGTCGATGATGTGCGCGACTTGGTGCTCACCGAGTTCAAGCACATGCCGAAGCCGTGGCAGCAGATGAACGAAGACGAGCAGACCCGCATCATCAACCGCGCGGCGGACATCGGTGACAGCCTAGTGCGCAAGGCGGTCGATCTCGTCGCGGCGCGTGGCCTTCCGTCACTGCCGATCGAAGTCGGCAAGATCACCATCGACGGCGCCGAGTGCAAGGGTTCCTTCGAGTGCTACGCGGACGACGACGCGCTCCTTCGCATCCGTCATCTGCAGGGATCCCGCGCGATGTTTGTGCTCGCGTCGCCCGATGCCTTCAACGGCAAGACGGACAAGCCCGAGCCCGAAGTCGTCGGCGATCTTTCGATGCCCAAGAGCCAGACGAGTGCCATCCTCGACGCGATGGACGCGGACGGCCACACCGCAAACGGCGCCGCCGCAAACTGATGCGCTGGACCGAGAAGCAACTCACCGAACACTTGGAGCGCACCGGAAACCCCGGTGCTGCTCTACGTGTCGACGTGTCCAATCCGCCCTTCAAGCCTAGCAACCAGGTTGCGCGGTTCGCTCTCGGCCGGCTCAAGACCGGCGACATGAACAAGACCGAGACCGCCTATGACACGCACCTTTGGGCGCTGCGCCACGCCGGCGAGATCCAATGGCATAAATTCGAGGCGGTGAAGCTGCGGCTTGCCGATAACACCTTTTACACCGTCGACTTTTTCGTGCTCGCCGGCGACGGCGTTCTCGAGGCTCATGAGGTCAAGGGCTTTTGGCAGGACGACGCCCGCGTGAAGATCAAGGTCGCGGCCAGCCTCTATCCGTTCCGATTCCTTGCGTTCACGCCCAAGCCGAAAAAAGACGGTGGCGGATGGAAGCGGGAGGAATTCTGATGCTCGTTGCGGGCGCCAAATCTCACGTCGTTTCGCATCAGTGGATTCGCGAAGCTGCCGAGCATTACGTCGAGCCGGAATGGTGCTCGCGGCGGCTCTTTGAGGTCGAGCAGTTCACGGGAACGATTCAGGATCCATCTTGTGGCTTTGGTCGTGTGGTTGATGCTGCCCGGGCCGCTGGCCACGCCGTTTTCGGCACGGATCTGGTCGATCGCGGCTTCGACGGGATGCTGCCGCCGTCCGACTTTTTCGAGCAACGGACCAAGGTCGACAACATCGTCAGCAACCCTCCGTTCAAGCTTTTCAAGCGGTACGCGCTCCATGCGCTGTCGCTGACGTCAGGGAAGGTCGCCCTGATCTGGCTCACCCGTACACTCGCGGCCGCGCGCTGGCTCGAGGGGACGCCGCTCGCCGCGGTTTACTACCTCACCCCGCGCCCCTCGATGCCTCCTGGCCACGTCATCACCGCCGGCCATAAGCCCGGTGGTGGCAAGCAGGATTTCTGCTGGCTGGTTTTCGACCATGCGCATCAAGGCGCGCCAGTCATGAAGTGGTTGCGGCGCGACGGGGGTGCCAAATAATGGGCGTCTTTGCTGTCGATCGGGGCGTATTTGATCACCCATTTTTTGCCGCCGAGCCGTATTCGGAACGAGAGGCATGGATATGGCTCGTCGGCTGCGCCGTATGGAAGACGTCGCGGGTGCGCGTAAAGGACACCATGTTTTCTCTCGAGCGCGGGCAATGCGCATTCTCGCTTCGGTTCATGGCCGAGAAATGGAAGTGGTCGAAGGACAAGGTGGCTCGCTTCCTCAAACGCCTGAAAACCGAGACGATGATTGAGACGCAGGCGAGACGCGACGCAACGATCATAACGATCTGTAATTACAACGAATATCAGCTAACGCCAGGTCATAAGCGCGACGCAGATCAAGACACCAAATGCGACGCAGGCGAGACGCAGGCGAGACGCAGGCGAGACAAAGAAGAAGAACTTAATAAAAGAAAGGGCGAAGACGCGCCTAAGCAGGCGCCCTTGTTCGCTCCTGATCCGCCGACTGACGAGGCGGAATATTTCACGCGCGGGAAAAAGGTGCTCGGGCCAGACGCGGGTGGCCTTCTCGTTCGCCTCTTAAACTCCAAAAAGAAAAACGTGGCCCTCGCGCGCGCAGCGATCGAGCAGGCGTCCACCAAGGGCGACCCTCGCGAATACATCGGCCGGATACTCGCCGGCCCCGCGGCCGCGAATGAGCGCCACGGCATCAACGACCCATTGGCAGGAATTCAGTGATGCTCGACAAAACATACGCAAACCCGCGCCACGAGGAAGCCGGCTATTACGCGCTGGCGGACCTGCCGCAGCGTGCCTCGGTCGCGGAAATCGCGATGAGCACCGGTTGGTGGGAACTTGACCAGATTTTCAAGCTGTACCCCGGTCAGTTCGTCGTCGTCACCGGCATTCCAGGGCACGGAAAATCGACGCTGCTGCTGAATATCATCTGCAATCTGTGGCGCGACCGCGTGAAGTCGTTCCTCTATGTCCCCGAGAACGAAAGCCATATCCGCGAAAAACTGGCGTTGATGTGGAACAACACGGCGCTGGAATTCGATGTTTTCAGCGAGATCGGCTGCTTCGTCCAGTGTTCGGTCCCTGACACGTTCGACCAAATCCCGCACACGCTTGACTGGCTGCTCAACAAAGCCGCGACGGCCGTTGTGCGGGATGGCGTCAAGATTTTGCTCATCGATCCTTGGAATGAGATCGAGCACGCGAAGCCGCCAACCATGGCGATGACCGATTACATCCGCCAGTGCATCATGTGGATCAAGCAGTTCTGCCGCATGTACAGCGTCACCGTCATCATGGTGGCACATCCGACCAAGGCCGGCGTCGTCGACGGCAAGATCCCCACGCTGTCGGACATCGAAGGCTCGATGAGCTGGTACAACAAATGCGACAACGGCCTGATCGTCGTTCGCGATCCGAGCAGCAATTCCTGCCAGGTCATCAGCGCCAAGGTGCGCGAGATCGGCGCCGGCAAGCGCGGCCGCTGCTTTTTTCAAGTCGACCCACAGACAGGACGATTCACTCCGGAAATGGGAGCTGTGACGTGACACACCCGCTCGACAAAAACTGGGAGCCGATCGGCAGCGCATGGCTGCGGGCACTGGAAAAGATGGTGCCGAAGCCTGAGCAGCCAGTCGAAAAGCCAGCCGCGACCGAGACGAAGGAGAAGGCAGCATGACGGAATACGGTTTGAGCCACGGCCAGTATCTCAAGGCCCGCCGCATCAGGGCGCACAAGCCCGGGACGTCCATCAAATACATCGCGCACCACGTCGGCGCCACCGAACGGCAGGTACGCGACGCGCTCGACCTGCAAGCCGAACGCCGGTTGGCGAATGCGCCGCGCGCAAAGAAGGCTCAGCGACCGAAGCCGGCAGAGAAGGCATCGACTTACCAGAAATGCGGGCACCGCAAGGAAGCCGGCATCCCTGAGACGCCGCGCATGGTGGTGCCGCATGACGTGCTGGCCGAGCGTGAACAGCGCCTGTCCCTCTCGCCGCAGTCGCTCACCGCGGCATTGCTGGGCGATCCGCCGCCCGGCCATCGCCAGTATCTCGACAACCTGGCTGCGGCCGCTCGGCGGCGCGCATGAGCCTGCCGACCGTCTCAGACCATGCGCTAATTCGCTATCTTGAGCGGGTGAAGGGCTTTGACGTTGAGGCCGTGCGCCGGCACATCGCCGAGATCTGCAAGGGCGTAAAGATTGCCCGTTGTGTCCGGGCCGAGCAGGCGGATTTTATCATCGCTGACGGGGTAGTGGTGACCGTCAAGCCGCATGGCGCAATCAACCGCCGCAAGGTGCCGCGCGGCCGGGGCGACGAATGAGCGAGCGCCGCATTGCCGAATTCAGCGACTATGACTCGATGATCGAGGCCATGAGGCAGCGCCTCGTCGAGATCAACATCACGCACACGACGTTCGAGCGCTTGGCGGGCTGGCCGGCCGGGCTGTGTGGCAAGGTATTCGGCGACGCGCAGGTAAAAAAGCTTGGCCCTCGGACCCTGGCCGAAGCCTTCGAAGTTCTTGCCATCAAAGCGGTCATTGTTGAGGACGCCGAGGCAGCCGCACGAATGGCCGATCGGTGGGAAGAACGCGTGCGCGCCGACTACAATGCTGTGCGCACAGCATCCGTTGGAAAAACCACGATAAACCGCATGCTCCCGGTCATTTCGACAGAAATGCAAAAGCGCAGCCGCGAGACCTATTCGAGCAAGAAGAACGCACCGATGCGCCGGCGCGTCGCGCGCACAGCAGCTCGAGCCCGGTGGAAGTCTAAGCGCAAGGTCAGGAAGGCCAAACCCGCCAAATTACCCCATCCCACAGTTCAGCCCAGCATCGTTTAACGCACCAGCGGCCTTCCTATTGGCTCGAAAACCTGAGTGCGTTGCAGATTGCGTCGAATAGACCGCATTTCATGGGCTATGGCGCCATACGTTCCGAAGCTGTCAAAGGCATCAGCACTGCGCGAAGTGGCGCAACGCTATGCCCGCAAGGCGCGCCGCGGCGCCGGCCACAAGCCACGCACACAAGCCGCCATTCGTTGCGCTGAACTCACACGGCTATTCGATGACAAGTTCGGGCCCATGGTGCTGCCGGACAACGATGACGGCTATCAGGCCGCGCGCGTCATGGTGCATCACATCGGACGACTGAGGCACGGCGACCGCCGCATGGCGTCATGGCTCAATGCCTGTGCCGGTTTCCTGTCGATGGCCGACCGGGAACGGCTCATATCCGAGGTCGAGGAATGCCCGCTCAAATGGACGGCCGACAAGCTCGCGTGGAAGTTCAAGGTCACCGCCGAGCAGCGCGCCAGGCTCAAGCTCACCACGATCGGCGCCATCGATCTCCCCAAGGCCGAGCGTATCAAGCGCCGCACAGCCATCAAGAACGCCAGACGCCAGGCCCAGCGTCACGAGCAGGGCGCAATGAGCAGGGCCGAATACAGGCAAACCGTGCAATCAGCCAAGCCGTGGACAGAGCAGGGTGTCAGCCGGGCAACATGGTATCGCAACCGCCCCATTGAGACGTGAGACGCGGTTCGCCCCCAGCATATCTATCTCTATATTGCTGGGCGCGAACCCAGTCTCACATATGCCAAGCCGTCGCATGACCTACGCCATCACGTCGCACAGACTATGACAGCCTGACGCATCAACAGGCCGAACAGCGAAGCACCACATCGAAAGTCCCCTTGCCAGTCCATCAGCCACGGACAGACGGGCATTCAAGCAATGGGACAGAACACCGGATTGCTGGCACATGCTTGGTAACGATAGGTCCGATCCGGTCCTATTATCGCGATCGAGCAGGCAAACACTCTCAGTCAAAGTGTTACGCGTAGAACAGACTGCAATGATATCAATAGTTTAGCTCAATATTCGCAGTCATGGGTGATGAACGGCGCTGCACCTGGCGATGATCGAGCGCGCGAAACACCCCACTAAACGTTGATATTCTTTTCCAGGCCGAGGGGGGTGGGGGGAAAATTTCACACCGATCACTAAAAATGGGTATTCCCCTCATTTCGCGGTCCTTTTTTAAACGTCTCGGGTATTCAGTCCTATAGTTATGGGGGTCTGAAAATTCCGGGCCGGTTTTTTTGGAATTCGGCTGGTGCGTTGCTGCTGAAAATAACGACGTTACGAATTGCAGCATGACGGACGCCATTCCGCTTTTGCCGCCGATTGCTGATCTGCCCGAGCCTGTTCAGGCGTTGCGCAACGAGCGCGAGCGGGCGTTTGTGTGGCACTACATGCTCAACGGCGCGAACGGGTCGAAGGCTGCGAAGGCTGCCGGCTATTCGGACGTGAAGGAGGGGGCGAAGGTGCGTGCGCACGCGCTTTTGCAGCGCGGTGACGTTCAGGAGGCGCTACGCGCCTTGTGCACGAAGTATCTGTTCTCGCTGGCGCCAAAGGCGCTGTTCCGGCTTTCGACGCTGCTGGGGAGCGAGAACGAGCGGGTGGCGCTCAAGGCTGTCGACATGACGTTGGCGCGCACCGGGTTTGCCGAGCGCACAGCGCTGGACGTGAATGTCGGCGGGCAGGTGACGGTCAGCCACAAGGATGCGGCAGTGGAGGACCTGCGCAGGCTTAAGGCGCTGGGCGTGCCGCGCGCCGAGCTTGAGCGCACGTTCGGGTTTTCGGGGTTGACGCGATACGAGAAACTGCTGGCGGCCGAGGATGCGAAGCTGATTGAGCACGAGCCGGTCGGCGAATGACCCCCGACCTTGAGGAAGGCCCCGACCCGAACGACGTTCGGCGCCACGCCAAGAAGATGCTCACAAACATCGAGTACCGGCAGAAATACTGCCGCCTCGATTTCTACCGTCCGAACCGCAAGCAACTCGCGTTCCACAATCTGCTTTCGCCTGAGATCATGCTTCGGGCTGGAAATCAGCAGGGAAAGACCCAGGCCGGCGCCGCGCAGATGGCGATGGATGCCATTTCGCTTTACCCGGGATGGTACGAGGGCAGGCGGTTTGTCGTGCCGCCAAAGATCGAGCGCCCCTATCAGTTCATCGGCTGGGCCGGCTGCACCACATCGGGCAAGACCCGCGACGGCGCGCAGGTGAAACTGCTCGGCGACATCCGGCAGCAGGGCGGGCTCGGCACCGGGTTGATCCCGCTCGACAACATCGTTGGCCGACCGACCATGGCGCGCGGCATTTCCGACTTCGTCGATACGGTCAGCCTGCGCCGCGAAGTTGGCGGCAGCGCCGTGATCCGGTTCAAGACCTTCGAAATGGGCCGCGAGGCGTGGCAGGGCGAGCCGGTCGACCTTGTATGGGGCGACGAGGATCCCAGCGACTTCGAGGTCTATGGCGAGTGCCAGGCGCGGTTGACCACGACCAGCGGCAAGATCATCTGGACGATGAGCCCGATGCTCGGCCTGTCGCCGGTGCGCAAGCACTTCAAGGAGCGCAAGCCCGGGACATCTGAAATCCTGATGACGATCGACGACGCCGCGGTCTCGAACGGCGGGCACATCCCGGACGAGGAAATCGCCATGATCGTCGCCCGCTACGGCGACAAGGCGTCGACCCGCGCCTATGGCGGCGACATGCAGGGCGAGGGTTCGGTGTTCGAAACGCCTGTCGAGAAGATCAAACACAACCTCGACCCGGCTACGTTCCCGCCGTACTGGCGCTGGCTGTGGGGCCTCGACTTCCGGCACAGCGGTTCAGGATCGAGCGGGCACCCTTTTGCCGCAGTGCTCGGCGCATGGGATCGCGACAACGATACGGTCTACATCGTCCACGCCGTGCGAATGATGGGGCAGGCGACCACTCACGTTGCGGCGATCAAGGAAAACCCGATGTGGGATGCGCCGGTGGCGTGGCCGCACGACGGTGGCCGCAGCGCGGGCATCATCACCGGCGAGACGGTAGCTGCGACCTACAAGAAGCTTGGGCTCAATACACGGCCAAAACACGCGACGTTCCCCGACGGCGGGTACAATTTCGAGGCCGGTATCACCGAGATTGACGAGCGGCTGGCGTCCGGCCGGCTCAAGATCGCAGCGCATTTGGCTGAGGCGTTCGACGAATACCAAGGCTATCACCGCATAAACGGCCTCGTGCACAAGGTCGACGACGATATTTGGAGCGCGATCCGCGTGCTTTGCATGGACCTGCGCTTCGCAAAGGGCGTCGAGGAATTCGCGCGTTTCAAACGATCGGCTAGCGGCACCCAGGTCGCTGCCGGCACGGATTTCGACGTCTTCACCGGCGCGGCGAACTAATCGCGGTGCGTTGCTGCTGTTTTTGAGGGGCCGCATGGTCGCACAGCCCTCGACACCAGCGGAGCACCAATGCTGCCGAAGACAAGTAGCACCCTTTCGCCCGCGGCTGGCGATCTCGGCCTTGGCGACATGCTCGGTCAGCAGGTCATGGACGAGACCGAGGAAGCCCGGAAAAAGCGGATGGCGCAGATGCGCGACCGGAGCGACGGCGGCTCGCTCGCGGCGCTTTCGCTGTTCGGCGGAGGCCTCGGTGGGTGAACTCGAAATTCTGAACGTACACAAGCTGTCGAAGGAATTCCGCGTCATGTGGCAGGGCCGCGCGCTTGCGGCGGCAACCGGCACGACCGCGGCCGTGCTGCTATCGGTGCTGGCGCACAACTACGACGATGCCATGCCCGTGATGCTGCGCGTCGTGAAGCCGATCACATGGGATGCCGAAAACCAGACGGTCAAGGCGCCGTTCCTGTCGAGCGCCGGCAAGGTCGCAAAGTCCGGTGCCATCGTCGCCGACGTGGTGCAGGCAAACGGAAAAATCGTCAAAGGCGCCGTGCTGTACCTCAACGAGACCGAATTGCGCGACGACTTCCGGCGCCTGGCAGACCGCCTGAAACTCAGCGACGCCGACCGCACGGAAATGTTCATGGCTGTGCAGCGATGGGTCGTTGCCGATACCCGCCTTGATCCAAATTTTGACCCGAAGGATCCCGATGCAAAGCGGCTCAACTAGTCCGGCGCGCCGAGCCGCTAAGATTGAGGCGAAGCGTAGGCATTACGCCCGCCATCGAGAAAGGCTTGTCGAAGAAAAGCGCCAAATCAGGAAGAACAACCCTGAGAAAAATCGAAGCGCTAAGCGAAGATATTACGCTCGCAATCGAGGCGCAGTGATCGAAAAAGTGCGCCTTTATTACGCAGCCAATCCCGACAAACGGAAGTGCTCGGCAGAGAAAATTCACGAACGTAATCTGCGACGCAAGTACGGACTGACCGTCGCGGACTACAATGCGATGTTTCAACGGCAGGAAGGCAAATGTCTTATCTGCTCAAAGCATCAGTCTGACTTAAAGCGACGGCTTTACGTTGACCACGATCATTCGACTGGCGCGGTTCGAGGGTTGCTTTGCAGACGATGCAACAGCCTTTTAGGATTCGCCTGTGACGAAATACCAACACTCCAGCGAGCTATTTCATATTTGGAGCGGAGCGCATTATGAGCACCGCAACTGATCTTGCGACATACGACAAGGCGGCCGATCCTATTCGCAAGAACAGGATGATCTCCGATCGCGAGGCCGCGATCGTTGACGACATCCTGCGCGAGTTCGGGCAGTACCAGATTTGGCGGTCGCAATATGCGTCACAGTGCGAGGAAGTCGCGCAACTGATCCTGCCGACGTCGAGCAACACGTTTTTCTTCCAGAATTTCAACTGGCCCGGCGCCAAGAAGACGCAGCAGCAGGTCGATGCGACCGGCGCGCTGGCGCTGCACCGGTTCTGCGCGATCGCGGATTCACTGGTGACGCCGCGCAACATGCAGTGGCATGGATTGCAAGGCGACGACTACGTGATGAAGGATCGGGCGTCGCGTCTGTGGTTCGAGCAGACCACAAAGGAAATATTCAAGCTTCGCTATGCGTCATACGCCAATTTCGCGGCGCAGAATTACAACAACTGGCAGTCGCTCGGCGCGTTCGGCAATTCGACCATGTACGTCGACAAGTTCGACGGTCGGTGGCACCGCGGACAGCGCGGCTTCCGCTACA